>Ga0126362_10000174_pt1 | contig 55157 bp, 54 predicted proteins | sample ANMtaG_FD_126269 | JGI IMG/M metagenome (GOLD analysis project Ga0126362, IMG submission 126269) | Continental margin sediment microbial communities from North Pacific Ocean - ANME2c_DSS_Sorted | ecosystem: Environmental > Aquatic > Marine > Continental margin > Sediment | place: Pacific Ocean... | reverse complement strand
CCGTCTCAGCGGTGGAGGGCGTTTAAGACCCCCGCTTCACCGTGTCAACCCCGCCTCCCGAACCCGCCGAACCGCCACCGAAGCGGCAAAACCAGCGGGCCAGACCCAGAGCCCACACCCTTCAACCGACGCAATAACAGGCAACCCGGTTACCGACCGGATCAGCCCGCTAGAACTTTCAGAAGAAGCGTCAGCGCCCGGGCCACTCATTCGCGGCCGGCGCCGATGAGGGGTGTATATGGGGCTCTTCGGGCCGCGTCAACAGCCATCTTCGCGGTGCGCGAGAAAAAGGCCCTCGCCGGCCCTGGCGCCCCCGCCCCTGCCCTCTACGGGCCTCCCCGGGACGGAGAGCGGAGCCTGACCGATGCGCCTCCCCGGCTCCCGAGGTCCGGATGTCCCCGCGATCCCTGGAGGCCTCCGTCGCGGCTCGGCCGATGCCTCGCACCTCAGGATGCGGTCAGCAGATCGGATGCGCCGGCCGTACGGGCTCTCAGATCAGAGATCGACCTCGAGGCGCATGCCGTCATAGGCCGGCACCACGCCGGCCGGGAGGCGGGCCTTGAGGGTGGCGTAGTCGAGGTCGGTGTGCAGGTTGGTCAGCACCGCCCGGCGCGGCCGCACCCGGGCGATCAGGGCGAGCGCGTCCGAGACCGCGTAATGGGTCGGGTGGGGCGTCTCGCGCAGGGCGTCGATGATCAGGAGGTCGAGGCCGTGCAGCCGCGCCTCCACCGGCTCGGGGATCAGGCTGACATCGGGCATGTAGGCGGCCGGGCCGAAGCGGAAGCCGAGGGCCGCCTCGTTGCCGTGCTCGACGGGGAGCGCCTCGGCGCTGAGCACGCCCCCCTCCCCCGGCACCCGCGTCTCGCCGGTCTCGGCGAGCGCGTGCAGGTCGAGGATCGGCGGGTAGGCGCTGCCGGGCGGCGTCTCGAAGCAGTAGCCGAACCGGGCGGTGAGCAGCGCCCGCGTGACCGCGTCGGCATAGGTCGGGATGCGGGCGCGCATCTGGATGACCAGGGGCCGCAGGTCGTCGATGCCGTGGGTGTGGTCGGCATGGGCATGGGTGAACAGCACCGCGTCGAGGCGGGCGACCTTGGCATCGATGAGCTGCTCGCGCAGGTCGGGCGAGGTGTCGACCAGGACGCGGGTGACCCTCGCCCCCTCCCCCCGCTCCACCAGGAGCGAGCAGCGGCGGCGGCGGTTGCGCGGCTCGGCCGGGTCGCAGGCGCCCCAGCCGTAGCCGACGCGGGGCACGCCGCCGGACGAGCCGCAACCGAGGATGCGCAGGGTCAGCGTCGCCATCCGGACCTCCCGCTCCGGTCGTATCCGAGGCGTGCGCCGCCTGTCACGCCTCTTGACCCGCCCCGTGATCCGCCGCGCGCGCCTTCGCGAACAGGCGGAAGAAGTTCTCGGTGGTGCGGCGGGCGAAATCCGCCGGCTCCAGGCCGAGGGTCTCGGCCAGCGAGCGGGCGGTGTCGGCGGTGTAGGCCGGCTCGTTGGTGCGCCCGCGATAGGGCTCCGGCGCCAGGAAGGGCGCGTCGGTCTCGACCAGGATCCGGTCGAGGGGAACGGCCTTGGCGATGTCCCGGAGCGCGTGCGAGCGGCGGAAGGTGACGATGCCCGAGAAGGAGACGTACAGGCCGAGCTCCACCCCGGCCTCGGCGAGCCGCGCCCCCGAGGAGAAGCAGTGCAGCACCGCCCGGAAGGAGCGCCGCGCCATCTCGTCGGCGAGCACGCGCTCCATCTGCGCGTCCGCGTCGCGGGCATGGATGACGAGGGGCAGGTCCGCGAGCCGGGCCGCCTCGATATGGGCGCGCAGCACCCGCTCCTGCACGGCCTCCGGCGCCGCGTCGTCGTAGTGGTAGTCGAGCCCCGCCTCGCCGATGCCGACGCAGCGCGGATGGTCGGCCAAAGCGGCGATGGTCTCGGCCGCCACGTCCGGCTCCTCGGCCGCGCCGTGCGGGTGGGTGCCGACCGTGTACCAGACCTCAGGGTGCGCCTCGGCGATGGCCCGGTAGGTGTCGGCCTTGGCCACGCGGGTGGCGATGGTGAGCATGCGCCCGACGCCCGCGGCCTCGGCCCGGGCGATGACGCCGGGCAGGTCGGCGGCGAAGTCGGGGAAGTCGAGATGGCAGTGGCTGTCGATCAGCATCGGTCGCTATCGTGAACGGTGGATTGGGATTCCGGGATCCCAAAGGGCCCGAGGCCCTTTGGCGGGGTCCCGGGGCGGGCAGCCCCGGGTTTGGACCCTCCGGCCCAGCCTCGCTGGGTCGGAGGGTCCAAAATCCAGGGTTCCACCCTGCACCCGCGAAAGGTCTCGACCTTTCGAAACCATGACCTCCGCCGCTCACGCGGCCGGGGCTTCCGGCTTCTCGAAGCGCGGGAAGATCGGGGCGGGGGCGGGCAGCGCCGTGCCGGGGACGAGGCGGCCGCCCTCCCCCGCATCGGCGAGCCTGCGGCGCTCGCCGGCTACGCCGAGCAGGTCGAGGAGCTTGGCCGCCGCGCCCGGCACGAAGGGCTGGACCAGGATGCCGACGAGGCGCAGCGTCTCCAGCGTCACGTAGAGCACGGTGCTCATGCGCGCCGGATCGGTCTTGCGGAGCTTCCACGGCTCCTCGCCCGCGAAGTAGCGGTTGGCCTCGGCCACCACCGCCCAGATCTCGGCGAGCGCCGTGTGGGGCGCCGGCACGTCCATGGCGGCGCGCGCCTTGGCGGGCAGCGCCGCGGCGGCGTCGAGCAGCGCGCGGTCGGCGGCCGTGAAGGCGCCCGGCTCCGGCACGGCGGCCCCGCAATTCTTGGCCACCATCGAGAGCGAGCGCTGCGCGAGGTTGCCGAGATCGTTGGCGAGGTCGGCGTTGATGCGGTTGATGATGCCGTCGTGGCTGTAGTTGCCGTCGCCGCCGAAGGGCACCTCGCGCAGCACGAAGTAGCGCACCGGATCGACCCCGTAGGTCTCCACGAGGTCGAGCGGGTCGACCACGTTGCCGAGCGACTTCGACATCTTCTCGCCCTTGGAGAGCAGGAAGCCGTGGCCGAACACGCGCTTGGGCAGCGGCAGCCCGGCCGACATCAGGAAGGCCGGCCAGTAGACCGCGTGGAAGCGGACGATGTCCTTGCCGATGACGTGCAGGTCCATCGGCCAGAAGCGCCGGCGCGCGTCGGCTTCGTCGGGGAAGCCCGTGACGGTGAGGTAGTTCGTCAGCGCGTCGACCCAGACATACATGACGTGGCCCGGATGGCCCGGCACCGGCACGCCCCAGTCGAAGGTGGTGCGGCTGATCGAGAGGTCGTTGAGGCCGCCGCGCACGAAGCTCGCGACCTCGTTCATCCGGGTGTCCGGCCCCAGGAAATCGGGCTGCTCGGCATAGAGCGCCAGCAGGCGGTCCTGGTAGGCGGAGAGGCGGAACAGGAAGTTCTCCTCCTCCATCCACTCGACGGGCGTGTCGGTCTTGGCCGAGCGGCGGCTGCCGTCGGGGGTCAGCACCGTCTCGGCCTCGTCGTAATAGGCCTCGTCGCGCACCGAGTACCAGCCGGCATATTTGGCGAGGTAGATGTCGCCGTTGGCCTCCATGCGCCGCCACAGCGCCTGGGCCGCCGCGTAGTGCTCGGCCTCCGTGGTGCGGATGAAGCGGTCGTAGGCGCAGTCGAGCCGGTCGGCCATGGCCCGGAAGGGGGCGGCCGTGCCGTCCACATAGGCGCGGGGGCTGGTGCCGGCCCGGGTCGCCGCCTGCTGGATCTTCAGCCCGTGCTCGTCCGTGCCGGTGGAGAAGAGCACGTCGTAGCCGTCGAGGCGCTTGAAGCGGGCGATGGCGTCGGTGGCGATCACCTCGTAGGCGTGGCCGATATGCGGCGCGCCGTTCGGGTAGGAGATCGCCGTCGAGATGCCGAAAGTCTTGTCCGTCACGTCAGGTCCGTTCCCGGTGCGGGCGTGCTGCCCGGTCAGGTGCGGGCCGTGCCCGCGGAGGTAGCGCCCGCGAGGTCGGCGAACAGCGCGAGGACGACGGGGCGGCGGTCGAGATTGTAGATCGCGGCCTCCCGGGCGGCGCGGGCGAACTTGTCACACACCTCGACCAGGGCCGCAAGGCGGGCCGGCGGCTCGTGCCGGCGGGCCTGGAGCTCGGCCGAGACGACGCGCTGCACCGTCTCCTGCGCCGCCTCGAACAGGGGTTCGGCGTCGCGCCCCGCCAGCCGCTCGGCGAGCGCCAGCACGCGGGTCCAGTCCGGATGCGCGCGGCGGGCGAGCAGGGTCTCGGTCTCGGCCACGATCCCGGCCCGGACGGGATCGAGCATCGCCACGGCGCGGGCGACCGAGCCCTCGGCAAGCGCCGCGGCGCGGGCCAGCGCCTCCGCATCGGGCCGGGCGAAGGACTGAGGGAAGCCTGAGACCACCTCGGCCACCTCGGCCTCGGCGAGCGGGCGCAGGGACAGCATCCGGCAGCGCGAGCGGATGGTCGGCAGGAGCCGGCCGGGGGCGTGGGCGAGGATCAGGAACAGGGCCCGGGGCGGGGGCTCCTCCAGCATCTTCAGGAGGGCGTTGGCGCTGTTGGCGTTGAGGTCCTCGGCGCTGTCGACGATGCAGATGCGCCAGCCCTCGTTGCCCGCGGTGGAGCCGAACAGGTCGAGGGCGCGCCGCACCGCGTCGACCGGGATCCGGGTCGGCAGGGTCTTGGTGCCGGGCGCCCGGTGGCGGCGCAACGCCACGAGGTTGGGGTGCGAGAGCGCGGCGACCTTGCGGGCGACCGGGTGGTCCGGCGCGACCGCGGAGAAGCCCTCCGGGTCGGCGAGCAGGCGCCGCGCGACCCGGTAGGCCAGCGTCGCCTTGCCGATGCCCTGGGGGCCGGCGATCAGCCAGGCATGGTGCAGGCGCCCGGCCGCGTGGGCCGTCGCGAAGGCGGCCTCGGCCTGGGCATGGCCGACGAGGCGGTCGGTCTCGCGCGGGCGCGGCAGGCCCGCGAGGTCGCCGGCCTCGACGTCGTCGGGATCGCGTTCAGGCGGCATCGCTCGCCCCCTCCGGCAGCAGGTGCGGCAGGCGCTCCGTCACAGCCGCGCGGATCGCGGCGGCGACGGCGTCGGGGGCCTCGCCGGCATCGATCAGCACGCAGCGCTCGGGCTCGGCCTCGGCGATGGCGCGGAAGGCGGCGCGCAGGCGCCTGTGGAAGTCGAGCGCCTCGCCCTCGAAGCGGTCGGCCGCCCCGCTGCGGGCGCGGGCCCGGGCGAGGCCGGCCTCGGGATCGAGGTCGAGGATCAGGGTGAGGCCGGGCCGCGTCGCCCCGACGACCACGCGCTCCAGCGCCGCGACCGTGCCCGCCGCGATGCCGCCCGCGGCGCCCTGATAGGCCCGGGTCGAATCCATGAAGCGGTCGCAGAGCACGACCGCGCCGGCCGCGAGCGCCGGCCGGATCAGGCGGTCGAGGTGGTCGATGCGGGCGGCGGAGAACAGGAGCGCCTCGGCGAAGGGGCCGTAGGGCTTGGCGAGGCCGCCGAGCAGCGCGGCGCGGATCTCCTCGGCCCGCGGGGTGCCGCCGGGCTCGCGGGTGACGACCACCCGGTGCCGGGCGCGCAGGGTCTCGGCCAGCCGCTCGACCTGCGTCGACTTGCCGGCCCCCTCGCCCCCCTCGAAGGTGATGAACGCGCCTGAGGTCATCGCGGCGGCATCGGGCGTTCCCGCCCCAGCGTCAAGACGAGACGCGTCAGGACGGGTTGGCCGCCTTCTCGGCCGCCTTGTCGGTCGCCTTGCCCTTGCCCGAGGCCTTGTCGAAGGCGCGGCGGACGAGGTCGGTGCCGACCTCGAGGGCCGCGTCCATCGCCCGCTGCGACAGGGTGCCGGGGCCGACCGCCTCGCCCGCATAGACCGGCTGGTCGAGGGCGAGCACGTCGCCGCGCATCACGCGCAGGCGCCCGATCTCCTGGCCCTCCTCCACGGGCGCGGGCAGCGGGCCCTGGTAGACGACCCTGGCGGTGACGCGGTCCCCCGAGCCGCGCGGCAGCAGGAGCCGCACCGGCCGCTTGGCCACCACCGGCACCGAGCCCTTCTCGCCGCCGTAGACCGAGGCCTCGGCCACGGTCTCGCCGCTCGCGAAGACCTGCCGCGGCTCGAAGGCGCGGAAGCCCCACTCCATCAGCTTGCGGCTCTCGGAGGCGCGGTCGCGCGCCGTCTTCAGGCCCGAGAGCACGAGGATCAGGCGCTGGCCGTTCTGCACGGCCGAGGCGGTGAGCGCGTAGCCCGATTCCTCCAGGTAGCCGGTCTTGAGCCCGTCCGCGCCGATATCGAGGGTCAGGAGCGGGTTGCGGTTCTGCTGCTTGATCTTGTTCCAGGTGAACTCGCGCTCGGCGAAGATCTTGTACAGGTCCGGATAGGTCTCGATCAGGTGCAGCGCGAGCTTGGCCATGTCGCGCGCGGTGACCTTCTGGTCGGGCGCCGAGTAGCCGGTCGCGTTGCGGAAGGTCGAGCGCGTCAGCCCGATCTCGGCGGCGCGCCGGGTCATCATGCTGGCGAAGGCCGCCTCCGAGCCCGCCATGTTCTCGGCGATGGTGATCGCCGCGTCGTTGCCCGACTGCACGATGAGGCCGCGGATCAGGTCCGACATCTTGATGCGGCTGTTCACCTGGGCGAACATCGAGGAGCCGCCGCCCCCGGCCCCGCCGCGGCGCCACGCATCCTCGGTCACCGTGAACTCGGTATCCATGGAGAGGCGGCCGGATTTCAGCGCCTCGAACACGATGTCCGTGGTCATCAGCTTGGCCATGCTGGCCGGGGCGAAGGGCTCGTCGGCGGCCTTCTCGAACAGCACGGAGCCGGACTCGGCATCCATCAGGATCGCGTGGGGAGCGGCGGTCTGGAAGGACTGCGCGCGGACGGGCTGGGCGAGGGCCAGCGCGCAGGCGGCGGCCAGGAGAGTCCAGAGGGACGTGCGCATCGCCATCTCCCGCGCCGGCCGGGACCGCCCGGTCACCCGCCGCCGACGCCTGATCGGATAACAAGCGTGACCATAAAGCGGTTTCACCGCGGGATCGAACGGGAAAACGTCGCGGCTCTCGATCGGACCGGGATCCCTCTCGACACCCGGATCAGTAGATCCCGGCCAGGCGGTCGGTATGGCGGCCCGCGGGCTTGGCGCCGGGGCTGGCGGCGAGCTTCGTGGGCGCGGCCTTCTCCGGGGCCTTGCCGCCCTTGGCGTCACCCTTGACGTCTCCCTTGGGCGCGGGCCCGGCGGTCGCCGTGAGGCGGGCCATGGCGATCTTGGCGGAGGCCGGCATCGCCGCCGGGGCGGCCGCCTTGGCGAGATGGGTCGGGGCGGGCGCCCCCTTGAGCGGGGCGCCCTTGAGGGCGGCGGCCTGGACCGGCTTCGCCGCGGCCTGTGCCGCGGGCGGCGCGGCGGCGAACCGCACCGGTGCGGCGGAGGCCTTGCCGCCGGCCGGGTTGAGGCCGGCGACGTGCCCCGCGACCGGCGCGGCCCGGAAGGCGGCGGCGCGGGGCGCGGTCGGCTGGAGGGCCGGCGGCACCGCGACGGCGGCGCTCGCCACGAGGACCGGCGCCGGGCGGCGGGCGGGGCGCGGGGCCTCCTCCGGCTCGGCCTCGGGGGCGGGCTTGAAGGCCAGCGGCGCGCGGGCGGGCTTGGCGAGCTCCTGGGCGAAGCTCTCGGCCGGCTCTTCGGAGGGGCCGAGATCGGCGACCATGATGGGGCTGCGCAGGCCGGCGGGCTGGCCGTCGGTGCGCAGGGTCGCCATCAGCTTGCGGTCGTCGCTGCCGGCGATCGAGGCCTTGCCGAGATAGGCCACGCGCACCCGCGCCGTGCCCTTGCGGTGGAAGTCGAGGGCGCGGGCCGCCTCCTCGGAAATGTCCATCACCCGGCCCGCATGGTAGGGGCCGCGGTCGTTCACGCGCACCACCATCGAGTAGCCGTTCTCGAGATTGGTGACGCGGGCATAGCTCGGCAGCGGCAGGGTCGGGTGGGCGGCGGCGATCGAGTGGCGGTCGAAGACCTCGCCGTTGGCCGTCATGCGGCCGTGGAAGGCCGAGCCGTACCAGGAGGCCAGGCCCTCGCGCACGTAGCCCTTCGCGTCCTCGCGCGGCACGTAGGTCTTGCCGGCCACCACATAGGGCTTGCCCGAGAAGCGGCGCCCGCCGCCCTTCGGGATCACGTCGCCCTCGTTGTAGAGGCGCGGGCTGGCCTTCACCCCGTATTTCGGGTCGATGCCGTTGCCCGAGGGGCCGCCGGCGAATTTCTGGGTGTTGCTGCTGCAATTGGCGGTGAGCAGCGCCACCGCCGAGACGGCGGCGAGCCGCAGCACAGGTCCGCGCCGATGGCCCGTCCCCGCCACCCGCGCGAGCGTCTTGCCCATGCCAACCACCGGCCACTCCCGAAACGCCACGCGGGGGCCCGGCGCGACCGGCGCCGGGGTCCGGACCGGCCCTCGGGGCGCACCATCGCCCCGGAGCCGGACGCACCGAGATTTGTCCGGACGCCGTAAAGGAAGCCTGAACGATCCCGCCGCGACAGGGCCGGACCGGGACCGGTCCACAGATTCCCGCGCCTGATGCGGTGGATGAGGAGATCCGCGGAACGTTCCGATCCGGTTCAGGAACCGGGCGCTGCTCTCCCTCGCCCCACCGATCCTGGGCGTTCCCAGGATCCGCAGCGCTCTGCCCCAGTCGGGCAGGCCAGACTGGGGTTGGGGGAGGGAGATCCCGGTCCCCCACCCTCTCGGGCAGCGCATCAGGATCCCGGAACAACCCTCTGGCTCAATTGAAAGATCAGCGCTCGTCCGGATCGGTGAGCTGCGCGATCGAGCGGGTCCCGCGCTGGCGGAACAGCAGGTCGAGGGCCTCCAGCATCAGGCCGTGCATCTTGGTGCGCTCGGCATGCGCCAGGTCGCGGAGCTGGTCGTAGACCGGGGGCTCCAGATAGACCGACATCTGGCGCGCCCGCTCCTTCAGGGTGTGGCCGCGCCCGCGCGCGGCGGGAAGATCGAGCTGCACGATCTCGGCGCCGGCCCGGCCGGGTTCGGCAACGGGTTTGGAGCCGAGCTTGGCGAAGGACTTCGGAGGCGCCTTGGCCGGCGGCGTCGCCGAGGCGACGATGGCGGCCAGGCTGAGCTTAGGCGGCTTCGGCATGCTTCACCGTCCGCCGGGCCGTCCGGCCCGCCTGCATGCGCCGCTCGATCCAGGACCAGAGCCGGCGCACCTCGCCCGCGGCCTGGCCCTTGGGGTTGAACTCGGTGACGCCCTGGCCGAGGCCGATCGCGTCCTGGTGGTCGGTGCGGGCGACGATGTTCACGTCCGGCAGGATGCCGAGCACCGCGAGCCCGTCCGCCGCGTCGCGGATGCGGTAGGAGCGGGGCGGGGTCTGGTTCAGCACGAAGGCGAACTTCTTCTCCAGCCGGTAGATCGCGGCGAGCGTCGGCTTGAAGGCGCGCAGGTCCGCGGGCGTCGGCCGGCAGGGGATGATGCAGAGATCGGCCGCGCGGATCGCGGCGAGGGTGCCGGCGGAATCGACGCCGGGCGTGTCGATGAAGACGTAGTCGTAGGCCGATTCGCGCAGGCGCTCCATCACGGCCTCGAGCTGGGTGGCGTCGATCTGCGCCACCTCCGGCCCCTCCTCCGTGCGGTGGTCGAGCCAGTCCGAGATCGTGGCCTGACGGTCCATCTCCAGGATGCAGACCGTGTGGCCGGCCTCGCGCGCGGCGACCGCGAGCGAGATGCACAGCGTGCTCTTGCCACTGCCGCCTTTCTGGGTGACGAAGGTGATCGCTTTCATGCCGTCCCCGCCTCGATCCCGCACCCTCCCCGCGCCGCCGTCCGCCGGACATCCTGTGACGCAGGGATGCTCTGATCCCGCGACTGAGCCGGATTATGGTTAAGGCCCGGTTAAGATCGACGCCGCCGGCCGAACCGGGCGGGCCGCTCTGAGGTCCGAATCGACAATCTGAGGTTTGCTCTTGTGCCGACCACCGATCCCGGGCTTTCCTGGGCAGGCGTTGCGTCCTAAGATGGAACCTCAAGGCCATCGCCGGGTGCGGTCCTTTTACCTCAGGTTTGCCTGAGGGCCGAGCCGGCGGTGGGACCGCTGGACACTTGCCGAGGTGCCCCATGGCGCAGGCCCAGATCCCACAGGCGATGCTCGACGCCTCCGGCGTCGTGGGGGCGTGGACCCACGACCACTGGCGCGGCAGCTTCGCGCTGTCGGCGCCCTTCGCCGCCCTGCTCGGCCTGGACCCCGAGGCCGCCGCGGCGGGCGTGCCGCTGGCCGACTTCCTCGACCGGACCCATCCGGACGACCGGGCGCGGATCGAGAGCTACCTGCACGCGGTGGGCGAGCAGGGCGGCCCGCTGGAGGCGGAGTTCCGCACCCGCGACGGCCGGGCCGGGATGCGCAAGGTGCTGATGCGCGGGCGCATCGAGCGCGACCCTTCCGGCCGCACCGGCCAGGGCCGGGGCATCGCCATCGACCTCACCGAGAACCGCGCGGCCGACCTGCACCGCTCCGAGCATCTCGTGAACCGCATGGCCGAGCACGCCATCGCCCTGCGCAGCCTCGCCGAGGCGATGCGGCGGCCCGACCTCATCGGCCGGGTGGACGAGTTGATGATCCAGATCGGCTTCGAGCTCGCCCGCTACCTGCGCGCGCCGGAGGACGGCCCGCGCCATTGATCGCGGCCGCGGCCCCCAGCTACTCTCGCGCCTGTCAGGGGGCCCGGACGAGGCCCTGCCGGGAGGTTCCACGGTGCGCGCCGACACCATCTACGACCGCGACCTCGACCGGGTCCCGGCCAACCACCAGCCGCTCTCGCCGCTGGGCTATCTCGACCGGGCCGCCCGGACCTTCCCCGACCACGTCGCGGTGATCCACGGGCCCCTGCGGCGCAGCTACGCCGATCTCTACGCCCGCTGCCGCCGCCTCGCCTCGGCGCTCGTCCGGCACGGCATCGGGCGCGGCGACACGGTGGCCGCGATGCTCGCCAACACCCCCGCGATGGTCGAGTGCCATTACGGCGTGCCGATGACGGGGGCGGTGCTCAACACCCTCAACACCCGCCTCGACGCCGCCGCGATCGCCTTCTGCCTCGCGCATGGCGAGGCCAAGGTGCTGATCACCGACCGGGAATTCGCGCGGACCATCGCGCCGGCGCTGGCCCAGCTCGACAACCCGCCGCTGGTGATCGACTACGACGATCCCGAATATGACGGGCCGGGCGAGCGGCTCGGCACGGTCGCGTACGAGGATTTCCTCGCCGGGGGCGATGCCGGCTACGACTGGGCGCTGCCGCCGGACGAGTGGGACGCGATCAGCCTGAACTACACCTCGGGCACCACGGGCGACCCGAAGGGCGTGGTCTACCACCATCGCGGCGCGGCGCTGCTGGCGCTCGGCAACGTGGTCACCTGCAATCTCGGCCAGCACCCGGTCTATCTCTGGACCCTGCCGATGTTCCACTGCAACGGCTGGTGCTTCCCCTGGACGCTCTCGATCGTGGCCGGCACCCATGTCTGCCTGCGCCAGGTCCGGGCCGGCGCGATGTACGCCCTGATGGCCGAGCACGGGGTGACGCATCTCTGCGGGGCGCCGATCGTGATGCAGCTCCTCATCAACGCGCCCGAGGCCGAGCGCCGCCCCCTGCCCCGGCCGGTCGCCTTCTTCACCGCCGCCGCGCCGCCGCCCGAGGCGGTGCTCGCCGGCATGCGCGAGGCGGGCTTCGCCGTCACCCATCTCTACGGCCTCACCGAGAGCTACGGCCCGGCCGTGGTCAATGCCTGGCACGCGGACTGGGACGCGCTTCCCCCCGAGGAGCAGGCCGCGAAGAAGGCGCGCCAGGGCGTGCGCTATCCCGTGCTGGAAGGGCTCGACGTGCGCGACCCCGAGACGATGGAGCCGGTCCCCGCCGACGGCAGCACGATCGGCGAGGTGATGATGCGCGGCAACGTGGTGATGCGCGGCTACCTGAAGAACCCGACCTCCACGCAGGCAGCCTTCGCGGGCGGCTGGTTCCGCACCGGCGATCTCGGGGTGAAGCACGCCGACGGCTACATCCAGCTCAAGGACCGCTCGAAGGACATCATCATCTCCGGCGGCGAGAACATCTCCTCGATCGAGGTCGAGGACGCCCTGTTCAAGCACCCGGCGGTGGCCGCCGCCGCGGTGGTGGCCAAGCCCGACGCCAAGTGGGGCGAGACGCCCTGCGCCTTCGTGGAGTTGAAGCCCGGCTCGGAGGCGGAGGCGGACGAGCTGATCGCCTGGTGCCGCGAGCGCCTCGCCCCCTACAAGCTGCCCCGCCACGTGGTCTTCGGCGAATTGCCCAAGACCTCCACCGGCAAGATCCAGAAATTCATCCTGCGCGAGCGGGCGCGGGAGGGGTAAGGGCGGCGGCATTCCCTCCCCCCACGGAACTCGGGCTTGCTCGAGTTCCGCTCACCTCTGCCCAAGTCGGGCAGGCCCGACTTGGGACGGGGGAGGGTGGCCCCCGAAGGGGGTCGGGAGAGGGGAGCCCGGCTTCCGGACACGGCGCCACGTCGATGCCGAGCTCTCTCCTGCAGCGTCGCTCCCCTCTCCCGCCTCGCATCCGCTCGGCACCCTCCCCCGCAGAGGGGGGAGGGTTGAGCCGGTGCCCTCACCACTTGTAGCTGAGGCTCGCCACCACGCGGCGCGCGTCGCCGTAGAAGCAGGCGGTCGCCGACTGGCAGGAGGAGACGAAGCGCCGGTCGCCGATATTCGTGGCGTTCACCGCGATGCGCCAGTTGTCGAAATTGTAGTGCACCTGCGCGTCGAACAGCACGAAGTCCGAGACCTTGAGCGTGTTGGCGACGTCGGCGTAGGAGCGCCCGACATAGCGCACGCCGCCGCCGAAGCCGAAGCCGCGCCACGGGCCCACGGGGATCGTGTAGTCGACGAAGGCCGAGGCGAAGGTCTCGGGGATGTTGACCGGGGTGCGGCCGATCCGGGCCGGGTCGGCGTCCTTGGTGGTGACGAGGTCGTAGGTGGTGAAGGCCGCGATCGCGTTGAGCCCCTCCGCGAGGGTGACGGTGAGCTGCGCCTCGAAGCCGGTGGAGCGCTGCGCGCCGGACTGGATCTGGAAGAAGAGGTTGGCCGGATCCGGCACCGTCACGCCCTGGCGGTTGATGTCGAAGCCCGCGAGCGTCAGGAAATAGCCCTGGCCCGGCGGCTCGAACTTCACGCCGCCCTCGATCTGGTCGCCGGTCTCGGGCCGGAAGGCCTGACCGCTGAAGGCGGTGCCGATCTGCGGCTGGAACGAGGTCGAGTAGCTGATGTAGGGCGCCAGCCCGACGTCGAAATTGTAGATCAGCGCCGTGCGGTAGGTGAGCGCGTTGTCGCTGCGCCCGGTGCTGGCCGAGGGGGTGAGCAGGTTGCGGATGCGGTTGTCGGCGAAGTCCTGGCGCAGGCCGAGCACCAGGGTCAGGTTGTCGGTGAGCTTGATCTGGTCCTGCGCGTAGAGGCCGAGCTGCGCGAAGGCATTCGCGTTGACCAGATAGGGCAGCGGCGCGGCGACGCGCTGGCCGTAGACCGGGAACAGGATGCTGATGTCGGGCCCGGGGAATGTCGAGGCCTGGTTGTCGTGCAGGTTGTAGTTCTTGTAGTCGAGCCCGAGCAGCAGGTCGTGCCGGAAGAAGCCGTCGAAGAAGCGCGCCTCGGCCTGGTTGTCGACCTGGAACAGGCCCGCCCGGGCGCTGTCGCGGAACTGGTAGCGGGAGAGCCGCGTCTGCGCCGTGCCGGCCGTGTAGTCGTTGCCGATATACGAGTTCTGGAAGCTGTCCACATAAGAGTAGCGGAGGTTCTGGCGGACGGTCCAGGTCTCGTTGAAGGCGTGCTCGAACTCGTAGCCGGCATAGGCCTGCTCGCGCCGGAAGGTGTTGAGCCCGACATCGCCGACATTGAGCGAGCGCGGGATGCGCAGGCCCGACGCGTTCGGCCGCACGGTGCCGTAATACGGCAGGAAGTTCGCGGTCACCGCCGCGTTATCGTACTGGAAGCTCGACAGGATGGTGAGCTTCGTCGCCCCGTCCGGCTTGTAGGTGATGGCCGGCGCGATATAGCCGCGGTCCTCCGGCGCGCCCTCGACCTGGTTGCCGCCGATCCGGCCGCTGCCGGTGAGGCGGTAGAACCAGTGGCCGTCGGCATCGGCGGGGCCGCCGAGGTCGAAGGCGGCGTAGCCGAAGCCGCCCTGTCCGAAGGCGCCGCCGCCCACCTCGATGTAGCGCAGCGGATCGAGCGGCGGGCGCTTGGTCACCTGGTTGATCAGGCCGCCCGGCGTGCCGGCGCCGAACAGCACGGCGGCGGGGCCGCGCAGCACCTCGATGCGCTCCAGGCCGAAGGTCTCGGTGCGGAAATAGGCGAAGCCGTAGTTCAGGAGCTGCAGGCCGTCGCGGTAGAGGCCGTAGTCGCTCGCCAGGAAGCCGCGCAGGATGAAGTAGTCGAGCCGGGAATCCGCGCCGAAGGTGCCCGAGTAGAGGCCGGCGGCGTATTGCGTGGCCTGGGTCAGGGTCTGGGCCTTCTGGACGTCGATCTGCTCGCGGCCGACGACGGTGATCGATTGCGGCGTCTCGATCAGCGGCGTGTTGGTCTTGGTCGCGGTCGCCGAGCGCGTCGCCACGAAGCCGTTGACCGGGCCGGTCGGGCTCTCGACGGCGCGCACGGCCCCGCCCCCCGGGCCGACGCCGCCCCGGCCCGCCCCGGCGCCCTGCCCCTCCACGCTGATCTCGCCGAGCTGCACGCTCGCCTCCGCGGGCGTGCCGGCGCCGCGGCGCGGCGCGGTCGCCTCCTGGGCCGCGGCGGCCTGGGCCAGCACGAGGAGGGAGGCGCCGGACAGGATCGCGGCCCGGCGGACGCGGGTCGGGATCGGGGAACGGGAGAGCGCGGACATGACGGATTCCGGGCAGCCGGGCGCTCTGTCCGAACCGGACCCGCCCGCGCTGCGGTACAGTTTAGAATGATGCTAAGTTAGTGAAATACTTGAGCTTTTCGCCTCGATGGGTACGCTCGGCCGCCCCGCCGCACAAGGCGTGCGCGGGCCCGCGCGCTCCTATACCGGCGCGTGTGACCCTGCAGACACTATCGGAAGGGTTGCAGGCTCCGGAGCCGCGCCGAGGGCCGGCTCCGGGGCATTCTCCGCGGAGGCGGTTGCCGGGTCCGCGAAAGACAATGCGGTCCGCTCAATCCGTTAGCGCAGCCGCCCCTTGATCCAGCCGGCGACGGCGCCGGCGACCTGGTCGCTGTTCGTCTCCAGCATCATCATGTGGCCGTTGCCGCGGATGCCGGCCTCGGCGAGGCGCAGGGAATCGGGCTTGGCCCCCGCCTGGGCCAGGAAGGCGGCGGTGCAGTCGTCGGTCGGCGCCCGGAAGGAGGCCTCCGCCGTGACGATCACGGTGGGGACGCGCGCGAGGTTCGGCAGCTTGCGCACCGGCTCGGCCTGCAGCCAGCAGCGGATGCGGCCCTCGGCGGTCGGCGCCTTGGCCTGCGTCACGGCGAGGTCGTCGGGCGCGCTGACCGGCGGGTCGAAGGTCAGGGGCGTCCGGGTGATGCCGTAGGCGCGGGCCCGGCCCTCGCCCGCCCGCTCCCAGAACTCCTTGCCGCCGCGGAAGCGCACGTCGAAGAAGGGCGGCCCGTTCGGCTCCACCGCCACATGGGCCTTCACGAGGTCGGGCCGCTGGTCCGAGACCGCCCAGCCGAACAGGGCGCCCTGGCCGTGGGTGAGCAGGATGGCCGGGCCGATCTTGTCGATCAGCGCGACGAGGGCGGGCGTGACGAGTTCCTCCGTCTGCTGGCTGTTGGCGAGGTAGGGCACCTGGCTCGCCATGAACTGGTCGAAGGCCGGGTTGCCTTGCACGCCGGGGCCGCCGGGCCACTGGGTGTGGAGCTTGGCCTGCGGGAACAGGTCGTAGACCTCCTGGGCGGTGTAGGTCTCCTCAAGGGTGCGCGCCGAGAGCCGCGTATAGGGCCCGTAGACCTCCGGATTGGTGCCCGAGCGTCCGCGCCCGACCTGATCGACCACGTAGACCCGGAAGCCCTGCTCGACGAAGTACTGGACCCAGCCGGGCCGGCCGTCCGGGGTGCCGAGGAAGTTCACGCCGCTCTGGGCGACGCCGTGCACCATCACGATCGGCAGGGCCTGCGTGGGCTTGGCCGGGCTGCGGGACTGCACGAACATCTGCCCGACCATCACGGTCTTGTCCTCGACCCGCTGGTAGCGGCCGCCGATGAAGAAGTAGGCCGCGACCGTGGGGGCCGAGCGCTCGGCCGGCGGCTCGGCCCGGGCCGGGGCGACGGGGGCCGGCACGAAGGCGGCGAGGGCCGCGAGCGCCATGCCGGCGGCCGCGCGGCGCAGGGCGGCGCGCCGCCCGGGTCCGGATGCGCCCGGCCCTCTGCGCGAAAGCCCAGCCGAACGTCCCGCCGCCTCGCCCGCCACCTGACCTGCCGCCAATCCCGCCGCCATGCCCGCCATGCCCCCTCCCCGGTCGCCCGGATGCCCGCCGCGGCCCGCGCCGGACGCGGGCCTTATCGCGGCAAATGCGCGGCCGTGCCAGCCGTGGCGCGGCCATGGCATGCCACTGCGACGCCCGTTTGAAACGCCCGTGGGACCAAGGATTTCCGAAGATGTCTCCGGATCCCGCCGGGGCGTCGCTCGGGCCGCTCGCCTGGCCCGTCGCCTCCCCCCGCCCGGCCCCCGTGCGCCCGCGCACGCCGCCCGAGCCCGGCACATGCCTGACCCCGCGCACCCGTGGGTCGTGCGGTCGCGCCCGGACACCCATCTCCGGACCAGCGCCGGCCGATCCCGCCATCCGATCGCCGGCCCGCAGAGGTTCCCCACCATGGACGCCGTCCAACCCCTCGTCTCCGCCGCCCTCGTCGCGACGATCGCGCTGTTCACCCTCGCCAATCTCGACCTGGCCCTGACCGAGATCCGCGGCGACCTGCGGGCCGCCCGCGCCGCGGCCCGCGCCCGCCGCTGAGCTTGGCCCGGAGCCGGCCGTTGACCGGCCATTAACCCCGTCCGCCTACCCTTCGTTAACCATGCGGGCGGCGACCGCGCCGCCGGAGCGGCCGGCGCGGCCCCGCGCGGGGGACGGGGATCAGGCCGGTGCGGGGCATCACAGACGCCGAGGAGCAGCGCGACGTGGGCCGGGCCGGCGTCCCGTCCCCACGCGCCGCCCGTCTGCCGGCCCTTCTCCCGGTTGTCCTGCCCGTCCTCATCCCGGCCCTGCTCGCCGCCGCGCCGGCCCGGGCGCAGCTGCGCCCCTCCGACGCGGGCAGCGGCGGCCTGCGCTATGCCGAGCCTGCCGACGGCGCTGCGGACGACGCGGCCGTCTCCGGCCTCAGCCGTGCCCGGCCGCCGCAGGGCAGCTCGGACCGGCGCCCGCTGCCGCCGCTCGCCACGCCCCGCGCCGCGCCCGGGGATGCCGACCCGCCCGTCGAGGCCGGCGGCCTGCCCTCCTTGCGCCCCCGCGCGCCGGTGCTGCGGCCCGGCGGCGTCGGGGCGAGCGCCCAGTCCCTCTCCGCCCTGCTCAAGCGCCGGGCCGCGCCGCCGCGCCGCGCGACCCTGCCCACACGCCGGGCGGTGCGTGAGATCGTGCAGGTGCCGAGCCCCGCCGCGCGCCTGACCCCGGTGGTGCAGAACCCGGTCTCCGGCGTGCCCCTGGCGCAGCCGCTGCCGAGCCCGATCCTCGGCCTGATCACCCCGGGCTCGCTGCTGGCGAACGGCCTGCGCCGGCCGATCGCCACCGACGACGCCTACGCGCCCCTCGGGATCAAGCTCGGCAGCTTCACCCTCCTGCCGGCCTTCACCCAGAGCCTCGGCTACGACACCAACCCGGACCAGCTCGCCGGACGCGGCGCCCGGGGCTCGGTGGCCTCGCGCAGCGAGGCCGAGCTCGCCTTCCGCAGCGACTGGTCGGCGAGCGAGCTCGCGGGCGAATTGCGCGGCAGCTACCTCGAATATCCGCAGAACGAGGCGGCGAGCCGCCCCAACGCGGTCGGCGCGGTGCGGCTGCGCGTGGACGTGAACCGGGACCTGCGCCTCGACGCCGAGGGCCGCTTCCTCGTGGACAGCCAGCGCACCTCCAGCGCCGACCTCCAGGCCAGCAATGCCACCAGCCGCCCGCTCATCGCGAGCTACGGGGCGAGCCTCGGCGCGACGCAGGCCTTCAACCGGCTCTCGGTCTCGCTGCGCGGCTCGGTCGACCGCTTCACCTTCGACGACGCGCAGCTCGCCGACGGCACCCGCCTCGTCCAGAGCGACCGCAACCAGAACCAGTACGGCCTGCGCCTGCGCGCGGCCTACGAGCTGTCGCCGACGATCAGCCCCTTCGTGGACCTGCTCGCCGACACCCGCATCTACGACCTCGTCCGCGACACCAACGGCCTGCGCCGCGACTCGGACGGCGTCGGCATCGCCGCGGGCGCGACCTTCGCGCTGGCGCGCACCGTCACCGGCGAGATCTCGGCCGGCCTGCAGCACCGGACCTATGTCGACCCGAGCTTGCGCGACATCAACGCGCCGCTCCTCAACGCGGCCCTGGTCTGGTCGGTGAGCCCGCTCACCAGCGTGCGCCTCGGCGCGGTGACGAGCGTCACCGAGACCACCGTGGCCGGGTCCAGCGGCGCCGTCACCGAGACCGCCTCCCTGGAGGTGCAGCACGACCTCCTGCGCAACCTCTCGATCACCCTCGGCGGGGCCTATCTCCAGAACACCTACCAGGGCGTGCGCATCAACGAGACCGGCTTCTCGGCCACCGCCCGGGCGGATTACCGCTTCACCCGCTGGCTGACCCTGCGCGGCACCTACATCTACCAGCAGATCGACAGCACCGTGCCGAGCGCGAGCTTTCGCGATCACACCTTCCTGCTCGGCCTGCGCGTGAACCCGTGACGCCCCCTCGCGCAACCTGAGATTTAATAGATTTCAGATCTTTTCTTGCAGCAGTTGTTTTATCGGTTCGACAAGTCGGATTCGGCACCACAGCCGTTTCAATCAATCGATCCGCGCTGCTCTCGATGCGGGATAAGTCTCTTCCCGGCTTGAACACAGTCGATTGATGTGACCAGACCGGCCGTGCTGTCAACGATCGCAGCGACGGGGTCCATCGACATGAAGAAGCTGGTCATCACGGCACTGATTGCATTCAATGCAGCGGCCTGCGGCAGCATCGTGCGCGGCACGACGGAACAGGTTTCGTTCATCTCGGAGCCCTCGGGCGCGGCGATGGCGACGAACCTGAAATATGCCTGCCCGGCGACGCCCTGCACTCTCGAGGTCGAGCGCTCCGACGAGTTCGACGCGACCTTCAGCAAGCCCGGTTACCGGCCCACCACCATCCCGGTGCGCACGAAGGTCGTCACGAAGGGCGCGGCCGGGTTCGCCGGCAACCTGCTGGCCGGCGGCGTGGTCGGGATGGGCGTGGACGCCTATACCGGCGCCGCCATGGATCACGACCCGAACCCGGTCTTCGCGCGCCTGTCCCCGGACGCCGCGCCCCGGACCCGCCGGACCGGCCCGGCCGCCGGCGCGCCCGGCATGTAGGGCGCGTCCGCCCCGCCTCCTGCGGAGGACCGCCGCCCCGCGACCGCCCGGATGGATGGCGGCGCGGCGGCCCGCCGCCATCCGGTATCGCGCCCAATCCCGAGGCGCGCCACGGCGAGGGACGCCGCGAATCCGGATCCGGCAGCCTCAGGGCCGCGATTCGAATGGGGAACGATGCCGGCGGCGGGGTGTTGGCCCCGGACATCGGAACACCCACCCGACGATCAGAGAGGAGCTTCCTCATGAAGACCGTCCTGGCCGGCGCCGTGCTCGCCGCCTCCCTCGCCGCCCCCTTCGCCACCGCGCTTCCGGCCGCCGCGCAGCGCATCGATATCGGCCCCGGCGGCCCGAGCCTCGACCTGCGCTCCCGCGCCCAGCGCGAGCGCGACTATCACCGCGACGCGTACCGCCGCACCCGCGACTACGACCGGGGAGACTCTTACCGCCGCGAGCGCTTCGACGACGGCCCGCGCCGCGGCCGCCGCGATTACGACTACTGAGCCGAGACCGGGCCGGCGCCCGGGCGCCGGCTTTCACGTTCCCGCGACTGTCGAGAGGGCCGGTCCGCCGGCCCTCTCGCGCGTCCGGGCCATGACCAGGCGCCGCGGACGGAAAATCGTCACCTGGCCCGCCTCCGCCCCTTGTGCGCTGCAAAAGCCGGCGCTAGGGGAATGAGGCAGAATTTTTCGGGAGAATCTGGCAATGGCCCTTCGTGTTCTCAGCACCTTCGCCGCGGTCGCCCTCGCCGCGACGGCCCTCTCCGCCCCCGTCGCCCTGGCGAAGCCCGCCGGTGGCGCCGCCGCCGTCAAGATGATCGACACCGACAACGACGGCACCGTCGACATGAAGGAGATCGAGGCCGTGGCCTCGGCGACCTTCGACCGCCTGGAGAAGGACGCGGACGGCACCCTCGACGCCAAGGAGCTGAAGGGCCGCCTGAGCAAGGCCGGCGTGAAGCAGGCCGACCCGGACAACGACGGCACCCTCGACAAGAAGGAGTACCTCGCGGCGGTGGCCGAGCGCTTCAAGCTGGCCGACCCGGACAACGACGGCACCCTGGACGCCAAGGAGCTGAACACCAAGGCCGGCAAGGCGCTGCTCGCGCTGATCAAGTAAGCGCCGCGCAACCCGCCGCGCCGCATGGGGCCGCCTCGCTCGCCGGGGCGGCCCTGTTTCGTTTGCGCATCGGGACAAGGGCTTAGGGCCATCTCGGATTGCACCGCCCTCGGGTACGGCCCTAGAAGATCCGGCCATCGCGCCTCGCTTCCGCCCGGCCCCAGGACCCGCATGACGCCCGTCGAGATCCTCGAACAGCTCGTCGCCTTCGACACGGTGAGCGCGAAGAGCAACCTCGCCCTGGTCGATTACGTGGAGGGCCTCGCCCGCGCGGCCGGGGCCGAGACCGACCGCGTCCTCGACGGGACCGGCACCAAGGCGGGCCTGTGGATCACGATCGGCCCGCGCGACGTGCCGGGCTACGTGCTCTCGGGCCACAGCGACGTGGTGCCGGCGGACGGCCAGGCCTGGACCAGCGACCCGTTCACGCTCACGCTCCGCGACGGTCGCCTCTACGGGCGCGGCACCTCGGACATGAAGGGCTTCGTCGCCGTCTGCCTCGCGCTGATGCCGGAGATGGCGGCGGCCAACCTCACCCGGCCGCTCCACATCGCCCTCTCCTACGACGAGGAGGTCGGCTGCCTCGGCGTGCGTCCCCTGATCGCGCGGATGCGGGATCGCGGCCTCCGGCCGCTCGGCTGCTTCGTCGGCGAGCCGACGGGGATGGCGGTGGTGATCGGCCACAAGGGCAAGAGCGCGGCCCGCCTCACCTTCCACGGGCGTGCCTGCCACTCGGCGCTGGCGCCGCGCGGCGTCAACGCCGTGGAATACGCCGCCCGCTTCATCGACCATGTGCGGCTGAGCGCCGAGGCGCTCGCCCGGGACGGCGCCCGCGACGGGCTCTACGACGTGCCCCACACCACCGGCCTGTGCAGCGTGGTGCACGGGGGCACGGCGCTCAACATCGTGCCCGATGCCTGCAGCGTGGAGTTCGAATACCGCGCCATCGCGGGCGACGATGCAGGGGCGCTGGCCGGCGCGGCGATCGCCTACGCCACCGACACGCTCGGGGCCGAGATGCGCGCGCGCGACCCCGCCTGCGGCGTCACGGTGGAGCCGCTGATCGACTATCCGGGCCTCGACCTCGACCCGGATTCCGGGCTCGTCACGCTGACGAAGCGCCTCGCCGGCCGGAACCACCACGCCAAGGTCTCGTTCGGCACCGAGGCCGGTCTGTTCCAGGCGCTCGGCGACGTGCCGGCGGTGGTGATCGGGCCGGGCTCGATCGAGCGCGCCCACAAGGCCGACGAATACGTGGAGCCGGCGGAACTCGAGGCCTGCGCCGGCTTCCTGCGCCGGCTGATCGCGGACTCGCGGTGAGCCGCCTCTCCCTCCCCCCGCTGCGGGGGAGGGTGGCCCCCGAAGGGGGTCGGGAGAGGGGTGCGACGGTGCAGGTGCGGTCGCTGCGCGGCATGAAGGCCGTGCCTCGTCCGGAAGCGGGGTTCCCCTCTCCCGCCTCACTGCGTTCGGCACCCTCCCCCGCAGAGGGGGGAGGGTGAAGCGCCTCTCACACCCCCTCGAACAGCGGCACCAGCGCCATCTCGGGCACGCGCACCAGCCCCTTGTCGGTGAGGCGGATCTGCGGGATCACCGAGAGCGGGATCAGGTTGAAGCCCATATAGGGGATGGCGCAGCCGGCCTCGGCCCAGGCCGCCTTCAGCGCCCGCATCCCGTCCGCCACCGCGCCCACGCGCTGGTCCGAGATCAGGCCGGCCACCGGCAATTCCACCATCGCGACGACCCGGCCGTCGGCGACCACGCAGACCCCGCCCTGCACCGCCGCGATGGCCGCGACGGCGACGCGCATGTCGGCCTCGTTCAGGCCCGCCACCACGAGGTTGTGCGCGTCGTGCCCGACGCTGGAGGCGACCGCGCCGCGCGTGAGCCCGAAGGCGCTGAGCAACCCGTGGGCGACGCCCCCGCCCCGCCCGTGCCGCTCGATCACCGCCACGTGGCAGAGGCCGTGCGCGTGGAGCGTCTCCGCCCAGTCCGCCCCGGGCGTCAGCGCCACGCGCTCATGGGCGAGCTCGATGCCGGGCAGCACCGTGCGGATGGCGTTGACGGTGCAGGGCGCGGCCGGCAGCGGCGGCACCAAAGCGGGCAGGGTCTCGGGCAGTTTCACCGTGCGATAGGCGGCCGGCGGATAGCGGTAGGGCCGCTCGAGCGCCCGCTCGAGGAGGGGCGTCGGCCGGCGATCCGCGACCACCAAGTCGCCGCCATACCAGGTCGCCTGCGGCACGAGGGCGTCGTCGAGGAGCACGAGATCGGCCCGGCGCCCGCCGCCGAGCCCGCCGATCTCCCCGTCGAGGGCGAAGCGCGTCGCCGGGTGCAGCGAGCCCATCGCCCAGGCGGCGGCCTCGGGGATGCCGTGGCGGACCGCCTCGCGCACCACCCAGTCGAGCCCGTAGGCGAGCAGGTCGTCGGCGTCGCGGTCGTCGGTGCAGGCGCAGACCCGCTTCCAGGCGGCGCCGTACTCGGTCACCGTGCCGATCGCCTTCGGCAGCGAGTGCCAGGGGGTGGTGGGCGGCCCGCCGCGCAGGAAGATCCAGAGGCCAGCCTCCAGGAGGTCGTCGGCGATCTCGGCATCGACCGCCTCGTGGGTGTCGGTGACGCCGCTCGCGGCATAGGCGCTCACGAAGTCCCGCCCGTAGATATGGCCCGAGACCGGCCGCCCGCGCTCGAGCGCCGCCGCGAGGATGGCGTGGGCCCGCGGATCGCCCTCGGCCACCGCCACGAAATCCATCTTCTCGCCGAGCCCGATCGCCTCCGGCCAGGCCTCGAACAGGGCCGCGATCTTCTCCGGCGTCAGGTCGCCGCCCGCGGTCTCGATGGCGGGGGTGGTGGCCGGCACCGTGCTCGGCACCGTGAGGTAGATGTTGAGCGGGGCGGCGCGGGCATCCTCCAGCATCCAGGCGACGCCGTCGGCGTCGAGCACGTTGCCGATCTCGTGGCTGTCGCAGACGATGGTGGTGGTGCCGTTGAGAAGCGCGGCCTCGGCATAGGCGCAGGCCGTGACCATGCTGCTCTCGATATGCAGGTGCGGATCGACCAGCCCCGGCGCCAGCAGCCCGCCGCGGGCGTCGTATGTCCTGGCGCCCCTGTAGGTGCCGGCCGGCTTCACCGCGGCGATGCGCCCGCCCGCGATCCAGATCTCCCGGTCGGGCAGGATCCGCTCCGAATAGGTGGAGAGCAGCCGCGCGCCCGTGATCACGGAATCGGGCTCCGCGCGCCCGGCGGCGACATCGGCGAGACGCCGCGTCATCTGGGCCAGGGGGGCGACGGAGAAGCGGGTCAGATTGCTCATCGGGGCCTTCACCGGGTGCGGGTGACGGGGACGGGCATGGAGCGTGCCATGATCGGGGCCGGCAGGCGAACCCGCCTCCGCGCTCCCTGCTCATCCCGGCCGCCTGACGGCATTGCCACCTCTATTGCCGATTTTTAATCTGATGGACATGCGACCAACAGCGCTGAATTCTATTATCTGAACACGGAATGAGGGAAGCCAATAAAGTCTAGACCCCAGTTCCGGCGCTCAGATGGAGATGGGATATGGCTTATCGGAAATCCACGGCTGCGGCCCTCCTGCTCACCACGCTCCTCGGCGGAACCGCCTTCGCCGCCGAACAGGCGGCCCAGCACAACCCCGCGCAGACGCGTGCGATCGACCAAGACGTGGGCAAGCTCTCGAAGGACGGCGCGCAGGGCTTCAGGGATCTCCAACTCACGCGCCTCGCGATCTTCGAGGCGAACCCCGCCCAGGCCAAGGACATGATCGCCAAGGCGCAGGCGGCCTTCGCGAAGGCGAAGACCGACGACGCGCTATTCAACAAGGCCGAGGCCGATCTCAGGACGCCCGGGACCCCCGCCAGCGACAAGGCGACGGCCCAGGCCAATCCGGCCGACACCAAGCCGGCCGCCAAGGAGCAGGTCGCCTGGGTGCCCGTCGATGCCCAGCTGACGCTGGGTGACGACTTCGTGGCCACGCCCGAGAAGGCTTCCGCGGTGACCGAGGCGAACAAGAACCTCGCCCATGGGGACCAGAAGGGGGCTCTGGAGAAGCTCAAGCTCGCCCATGTCGACGTCAACTTCACGATGGCCGTCCTGCCGCTCGACAAGACCATCGCCGATGTCGATCAGGCCGCTACGCTGATCGGACAGGGCAAGTATTACGAGGCCAACGCGATCCTGAAGACGGCCCAGGACGGGATGCGCTTCGATGTGATCGACGCCGTCGCGATCCCGCAGACGGCCAAGGCGGCGACAGCCAGCACGACCTCGTCTCAGGCCATGCCCCAGGCCACCGGTTCGGCCACGGGCACCAAGGCCGGCAAGTAGCCGCGCCCCATCGACCGGACCTCGGCTCGGCCGGCGCATCGCTAAGGTGCCCCGGCCGCCAGAGATGCCCATGGAGGAGGGACACGCATGCGATCCGTGAAAGCTATTGGCGCCGTGCTGGCGATCGGGCTTCTCGGCTGTGGCGGCGCACGCGCGGCAGGGCCGGACGATGCGGCCCCCAACCCGAGCCGCGCAACGGCCGCCGCGTCAGCCGATCTGAAGAGCGAGGGAGCGACGCAGCCCGCCAAACTTCAAGACGGTCAATACACCGACAAGAATGGCGATCCGACCTATCATATCACCGACAATGGCAAGAAGGTCGATTGGTACACGATGTCCGGCTATGTCCGGTACAACTCCAACTGTATCGTCTGCCACGGGCCGGATGGGATGGGATCGACCTACGCCCCGTCCCTGGTCGATTCGCTGAAATCCATGGACTACGCGCATTTCGCCGGCATCGTGCTCGGCGGAAAGAAGGATGTCAGCGCGTCTCAGGACCTGGTGATGCCGGCCTTCGGGGACAACAAGAACGTCACCTGCTACCTGCCCGACATCTACACGTATCTGCGCGCCCGCGCCGAGGGCGCGCTCGGCCGCAATCGTCCGTCCGAGCACGAGCCGAAGCCTGCAGCCTTCGCGAAGGCTGAGGACGCCTGCATGAAGTGACTGGATGGGTCCTCTCTGCGGACGCTCTCTAGGACCACGCCAGGGAGTTCTGGACAACCGCCCTCCGCTCTCCCTGCTGAGGAACCCCCTGCCCCGATCCGCGTAACTCCCTCGGACGACAACCGCCCCGCTTAGCCCTCCGAGGCCCCGCCATGCGCCCGCTCGCCGCGCTCCTGCTCGCCCTCCCCCTCCTCACCGCCCTCACCCCGGCGAGAGCCGACGTGCTGATCCGGGTCGACAAGGACACGCAGCGCCTGCGCGTGAGCGTCGACGGGCGCCCGCGCTACGACTGGGCGGTCTCCACCGGCACCGCGCGCTACGACACGCCGAACGGCACGTACCGGCCGCTGCGGATGGCGCGCACCCACTTCTCGCGCGAGTGGGACGACGCGCCGATGCCGCACGCCATCTTCTTCACCGGGGCGGGCCACGCCATCCACGGCAGCGGCCATGTCTCGGCGCTCGGCCGCCCGGCCTCGCATGGCTGCGTCCGCCTGGCGCCGGGGCGGGCCGCCACCCTGTTCCGGCTGGTGAAGGCGGAAGGGATGGGCAACACCCGCATCGTGGTGGAGGGGGCGGTGCCGCAGGCCGTCGCCGGCGGGTTCCGCAGCCGGCGCGGCTACGAGGGCGACGGCGTGATGTCGGCCGGGATGCAGATGGGCCGAGGGGGATACGGCTATGGCTCCGGGTATGGCTATGGCTATGGCTACGGTTACGGCACTGCGCCGGTGCGCCGTTACGCGCCGGAGCCGGCCTACGGCCTGCCCGAGGACGACCTCGAATAGCCTCCGAAGCTGAACCGTTGCTGCAATCCCGCTTCAGCCCCGGTGCAGCGGCGGCCCGCTAGACCTGTCCCATCGGCCGGACGGTTCCGGCCCGGAAGTCTCGGGGACAGGCCATGAAGACGCTCGCCACCCTCGCGGCCGCCGCGCTCGTCGCCGGCGGCGCCCTCACCTCCACAGCCGCCGAGGCCCGCGGGCGCGGCGGGGCCGTCGCCGCCGGGGTGATCGGCGGGCTCGCCGCGGGCGCCCTCCTCGGCGCCGCGATCTCGGACGCGCAGGCCCGCCCGGTCGGCTACGGCTACGATGATGGCGGAGGCTATGGCGGCGGATATGGCGGCTACGCGCCGGCCTACGGCTACCGGCCGGCCCGGCGCGTCTACGCGGACGAGCCGGTCTACGTCTCGCGCCGGGTCTATGTGGAGCGCCCGGCCTACGACGACGATGACGGCTACCGGGCCCCGCGCCGCTGGCGCCGCGACTGCGACCGGTTCGACCGCGGCTGGTGAGGCCCGGAACGCCCGCCGCCACACCCGGTTTCATCCCCGACGAGACGGAGGGTGACGGCGATGACGGTGGGCAAGATCGCGAGCGGATCGGCGCCTGAAGGCGAGAACGGCGAGATCCCCCTCGCCCGGGGCGAGCGCCTCGCGCTGCGGCTCTGGCGGGACGAGCCGCCGAACGCGGACAAGCCGACCACGGTCTCGGGCCACGAGACCGTGGGCTACGTGCTCAAGGGCCGGGCCGACCTCGTCCTCGCGGGCGAGACCGTGCGGCTGGAGCCCGGCGATTCCTGGCTGGTGCCGGCAGGCGTGGAACACACCTACCGGATCATCGAGACCTTCTCGGCGATCGAGGCCACCGCGCCGCCGGCCGCGTAGGCCCGACCGAAAGCTGCCGGGCGCGGACAGGCCCCCTCTCCCGTTCGGGAGAGGGCTGGGGTGAGGGATGAGAACGCTTCGGAGAAGTCGCGACGGCGAGGCGGCTCCGGCTCCGCCCGATCCTGAGAGTTCTCGACCCTCACCCTGTCCCTCTCCCGACCGGGAGAGGGGACCCGCGCCCCCTTGTCCAGGGTGCGGAGGGACCGGATCCGTTCACCGCACCAGCGTCACCGGCGTGCCGACATCGACGCGCTCGTAGAGATCGACCACGTCCTGGTTGTACATGCGGATGCAGCCGTAGCTCGCCCAGGTGCCGATCGAGCTCGGGCGGTTGGTGCCGTGGATGGCGTATTGCCCGCCCGAGAGCGTGAGCGCCGCCGCGCCCATCGGATTGCCGGGCGCGCCGCCCGCGATGAGATTGGGCAGGCGCGGGTTGTCGCGCTTCACCTCCCAGGGCGGCGACCAGGCCGGGCGCACATACTTGCCGTCGATCGACGCGGTGCCGAACCATTGCTTGCCGGGCTTGCCCACCGCCACGGGGTAGCGGATCGCCGTGCCGTCCCCGTTGACGAGATAGAGCCGGCGCTCCGACACGCTGACCACCACCGAGCCCGCCGCCGCGTGATAGGGGAAGGGCACCACCTCGCGCGCCTGCGCGGCGCCGATCGTCGTGAGGCCGAGCCCCGCGAGCGCAGCCAGAACCCTGATTTGCCGAGACATCCCGTGATCTCCGAGCCGAAGCGTGACCGCTTGCCCGGAGGAATGCGCCGGCCACGCTTGCCGTTCCGGAAATTCGCGTGGTTTACGAGTGGTTTGCGTAGAAAAACACGCGGCACGGTAAAAGGCGCCGGGCCGGTTCTGCGCGAATGCGGCGCGGGCCGGCAAGATCTTGGAAAGGCGCGATCCCGGACCGGCAAGATCCCGGACTAGATAGACCTCGGATCGGCGCCTCGACGCGGGCTCAGCGCTCGGTGAAGCGCGCCCCGCGCGGGTCGCGCGCCTGCCAGCCGTGGCGGACGAGCTCGGGATCGGCATGCTCCTCCTGGGGGAAGCCGACGCAGAGATAGGCCACGAGCCGCCACGCCTCCGGCAGGTCGAGGGCGGCCGCGAGCGCCTCCGGCTCCAGGATCGAGACCCAGCCGACGCCGAGCCCGCGGGCGCGGGCCGCGAGCCAGAAGCTCTGCACGGCGCCGACCACGGAGTAGCGCAGCATCTCCGGCATGGTGGCGCGGCCGAGCCCGTGGCCGCATTCCGTCGCCTCGTCGCAGAACACGGCGAGGTGCTCGGGCGCCTCGCGCAGACCCTCGAGCTTGAGCCGGCGGTAGAGCGCGGCGCGCTCCGCCTCGTAGCCCGCCGCGGCCGCCGCGTTGCAGCGGGCGAAGCTCTCGGCCACCGCGGCGCGGCGCCCGGGGTCGCGCACGCGCACGAAGCGCCAGGGCTGGCTGTTGCCGACCGATGGGCTGAGCGCGGCCTCCGCCAGGCACTGGCCGAGCAGCGCCTCCGGCACCGGGTCGGACCGGAAGCGGCGCACGTCGCGGCGCCACGCGAACAGCGCGTGGAGGCGCTCGCGGAAGGCGTCGTCGAATCGCGGAGGCTCGTCCGTCATCCTCACCTGAGATCCGCCGAGATTCCAAAGGGGTCACCCCTTTGGCGGGTCCAGGGCGGAGCCCTGGGATCTGTCGGGGCTTCGCCCCGACACCCCACCAAAGGGACTTGTCCCTTTGGGAACCCCGGACATCCGGCGGGCCGCTTATGGGCCGGATCGGGTCCAGAAAAAAGGCCGCCCGGGGTGGGGCGGCCTGAAGTCCTTGGGTCTCGAAACCTCGGAGTGTCGGGTCGTGGGGTCCGGTCGGCGTCCGAGGGCTGGGGAGCACGGGTTTCGGACGGCTTCCGGGCACGGGCCCGACGGAGATTTCAGGGCCTGTTGTGCCTCAGCAACAAGGCCCGCGAAAGGCACGATCACGGCGAAATCGTGAAGATTCTCCGCTTTTGTGTATCCCGGGAGCAACAGGCCGGCCCGCGTCCCGCGCCCGCGCGGGGTCGGGCTTGGCCGGCTCAGCACCTTGCGGCCGCGCCGCCGCGCGCCCATCATTCGCCCACGAACCGGGTTCGAGCCGGCATCCGCGAGCACATGACGGAGCGAGAATGAGCGAGAGGACGGCTGACGAGTCGACGGCCCGCGTGGTCCCCTTCCCCGCCGCAGCCGCCCAGATCGCCTTCGACCGCGACGAGCTCCGCATCCTGTTCAACCTCTACGGCCGGCGCGTCGCCGAGGGCGAGTGGCGCGACTACGCCCTCGATTTCCGCCGCGACAAGGCGGTGTTCTCGATCTACCGGCGCAGCTCCGAGATGCCGCTCTACCGGGTGGAGAAGGACCCGAAGCTCGCCCGCCGCCAGGGCGCCTACGCGGTGATCGCGGCCGGCGGCCTCGTGATGAAGCGCGGCCACGACCTCGCCCGCGTGCTCAGCGTGCTGGAGGGGCCGCTTCGGGCGGTGTGAGCGCCCGGAGCCGCCGCGCATTGGCCCGGCCGTAGCCGCCGTAGAGCGCGAGCCCGAGCACCAGCCAGACGGCCAGCCGGATCCAGGTGTCGCCGGGCAGGCCCGCCATCAGGGCGAGGCAGGCGAGGATGCCGAGGCCGGCCACCAGGGGCGCCGCCGGCACCCGGAAGGGCCGCGGCCGGTCCGGCTCGCGGCGGCGCAGGATCGGCACCGCCGCGCAGACGAGGCAGAAGGCCAAGAGCGTGCCGATGCTGACGAGCTCGCCCAGCACCTCGATCGGCACGAGGGCGGCCACCAGCGCGGTCCCGAGCCCGATCACCCCCTGGCTCAGGGCCGGGGTCCGCCGCACCGGATCGACCCGGGCGAAGGCCGCCGGCAGGAGCCCGTCCCGGGCCATGGCGTAGAAGATGCGCGCCTGCCCGTAGAGCGCCGTCAGCGCCGAGGTGGTGAGGCCGAGCAGCGCGCCGAGCTTGATCACGGTGGCGAAGCCGCCGAGCCCGATCGCGTCGACGGCCCGGGCGATCGGGTCGGCCACGCCGAGATCGCGATAGGGCACCAGGCCGGTGAGCACGATGGCCACCGCCACGTAGAGGAGCGTGGTCAGCGCCAGCGAGCCGAGCAGCCCGACCGGCGCGTCGCGCCGCGGATCGCGCGTCTCCCCGGCCGCCGTCGAGACCGTCTCGAAGCCGATGAAGGCGAAGAACACCACGCCCGCCCCGCGCAGCACCCCGCTCCAGCCATAGTGCCCGAAGGTCCCCGTGTTCTCCGGCACGAAGGGGCTCCACAGGGCGGGCTTGAGATGGGCGAGGCCGATGCCGAGGAAGGCGAGGATGATCGCCACCTTGAGCAGGACGAGGGCCGCGTTCGCCCGCGCCGCCTCGGCCGTGCCGCGGGCGAGGAGCGCGGTCAGCGCCAGCACGATCAGCCCGGCCGGCAGGTTGACGAGGCCCCCCGCCCCCGGCGCGGCGGCGAGCGCCGGCGGCAGGCTGAGCCCGGCATCGGCGAGCAGGCTCTGCGCGTAGCCCGACCAGCCCACCGCGACGGTGGCCGCCGCGAAGGCGAATTCGAGCACGAGGTCCCAGCCGACGATCCAGGCGGCGAGCTCGCCCAGCGTCGCCCGGGTATAGGTGTAGCTCGAGCCCGCCGCCGGGATCATCGCGGCGAGCTCCGCGTAGCACAGCCCGACGAAGGCGCAGGCGATGCTGCCGAGCACGAAGGAGAGGCTGAGCGCCGGCCCGGCATAGTCCGCCGCCGCCGTGCCGGTGAGCACGAAGATCCCCGCCCCGATCGTGGCGCCGAGCCCGATGCAGACGAGGCTGAAGGCCGAGAGGTCGCGGGCGAGGCCGGGCGCGGCGCCCGCGGCAGAGGTGACGGTGTCGCTCATCGGGGGCTCTCTGGCGGGGACGCGGGGCCCGGGCAAGTCCCGGGCCGGAGCCTCCGGACGGCGCGTCAGCGCGCGGGCCCCTCCGGGCCGGAAACCGAAGGACCGACGGTCCCGCCGCGCCGCGCCAGGGGCCTGTGGATCGCGCGGAGGACGGGGCCGGCCGATGTGCTTCAGAACACAGCCGCACCGGGGCGATCCGGTATCAATCGAGACAGATGCGAACGACGCATCGAACCTGATTTCGGAGACATTCCCAGAATGAACGCAGTGGACATGAAGCTCGACGATGTCACTCTCGACGCCGTTCAGGGCGGGGCCGGCGACGGTGGACACTGGGATCACAGCGGCAAGGTCTCGATGTGGGTCACGCCGGTCCCCGGCAACGCCATCCTGCCGGCTACCGAGAACAGAAGCTCGGTGCACAAGAACGAGCAGGGCGTCGTCGTGAAGTGGGACCGCACCCTGGGGCGCGAGGTCCCGGCTCAGAAGCTGCGTTCCCTGGCCTGACATCGTGGCGCCGTTCCCGGTCGCGTCGCGATCGGGAACGGCGCTCAGCCCTTGTTTTCAACGCACGCGCTCTCGCCGAAGCGGCCTCCCCTTCGGCGGAGGGCGCGGTCACGGCTCGCGGGTGACGGCGAGACCGATCGCGCCGCCCGGGCCCGTGACCTGGATCGTCACCGGGCCCGCATCGAGCCTGAATCGCACGCTCTTGCGGATCCCGGGGCAGTCCCGAACCCCGGTGAAGGCCTCGGCACGGCGATAGGTGCCGTCCTGGATGGCGTCGAGCCAGCCCTCCGCGTCCAGGGTCACCCGATAGAGGCCCGGCTCGGGCACCGTCACGCTCGCAAGGCCCGCATGCGCCCCCGCGTCCCGCGGCGCGCGCTCCGGCGGCTTCGGCAGGGCCACCTCGGAGAGCGGCCGCATGACCAAGCGGCGGGCCAGGGGCGGGCTCGACCGGTCACCGGCCTCGGTGGCGGCCGCGATCAGCGCGCGCTCGGTGTCGAGAGTCCAGGCGAGCGGCTCGCACCCCACCTCGGCGGCCTGAGCCAGACCGCCGGACAGCAGCGCGGCGACGGTGACGAGACCCCGCCGCATCACGCGACCGCGCGCCGGCATTCGGCCACGACCGCGATATGCACGGGAACAGTCACGGGGTCGGTTGCGGGCCGACATCGTCATCGCGTTCCCCCGGGCTCGGCGGCCCGTTGCACCGCCATCGCTATATCCATTTGGATACAACAACAAGGCTGCGCCGGACCCGACCCGCCCTCCCCGCAACGGCCCCGGGCGCCCTATCCCTGCCCCTGCTCGGCGAGCAGCCGGTCGTCGATCGCGCGGGCCCGCACGGCGGCCGGGCGGGCCAGCAGGCGGGCGGTATAGGCCTCGAAGGCCGGGCGCTTCTCCAGGGTGCCGAAGGCCATGCCCCAGGCGAGATGCGAGCCGACATAGACGTCGGCGGCCGAGAATTGGCCGCCCGCGAGGTAGTCGATCCCGGTGACGGCGCCCTCCAGCGCGTCGAGCACCTCCGGCAGCGAGCCGTAGCCGACCATGCCGCGCAGGCGCGGATCGTCCGGCACGGCGACGTTCAGCGTCCGGTTGGTCACGGCCGCCTCCACGGGGCCGGCGGCGAAGAACAGCCAGCGGTAATAGGGGCCGCGCGCCCGGCTGCCGGGCGGGGGCGCGAGGCCGGCCTGCGGGAAGGCGTCGGCGAGATAGGCGCAGATCGCCGCCGTCTCGGTCACCGCCGTCTCGCCGTGGCGCAGCGCCGGCACCTTGCCGAGCGGGTTGACCGCCCGGTAGGCCGCGCCCTTCATCGGCGGCCCGAACCCCAGGATCTCGGTGCGGTAGGGGGCGCCGACCTCCTCCAGCATCCAGCGCACGATGCGCCCGCGCGACATCGGCGCGGTGTAGAAGACGAGCTCGTCGCAGCCCGCGTCGCTCATGGTGTTCCTCCCCGGTAGCGGACGGGAGCCCGTGCGCGATCGCGTCGCGATCGTCTCCCTGTCTCGTCGCGCGCCCGGCCGCCCTGCCGGCCCCGGGCGCGTTCTTATACGAACGCGGTCGCCGGCCCCTTCTCGACGATCGTGAACGCCGTGGCGAAGTGGCTCCTCAGCTCCGGGATGTAGAGCTGCGAGATGGTCGCGTCCTGCATCGGCGTATACTTCGCGCCGCCGTCGCGCGGGTCGGTCCCGTCGAGATAGGCCGTCAGGCCGCGGCCCCGGAAGGCATCGAGCCGCGTCTTCAGCTGCGCGACGACGATCGTGCCGCAATCCCCCCATTCATAGGGGACGGCGAGGTAGAGCTTGGCCGCGTAGCTCAGGCCGGCCTGGCCGTGACGCGCGGCGTAGTCCCGCATGGTCGCCGAATCGCGCGCCGCGTTCCGGATCCTGAGGAAGACCTCGTAGTCGATCCACCAGCCGCCCGAAGCGGCCCCGGCCGGGTCCTTGGCGAACCGCGCCGCGTCGCAGAAGCGGTAATAGGTCTGGCCGGGGCTGAGATGGACCTGCTGGACCTGGGACATCCCGCCATTCTGGCCGTGCTCGGTGAAGCCGCGCGCGATCCGCTCCTGAGCCGCGCGCTTCGGTGGGCGGAAGCAATCCTTGTTGAGGGGCTCGGCGACCACGGACCAGACCTCCGGCTCGGATGCGGGACGAGTGTCCCGTCGCCCCGACCGGAGTCAAGCTTGCTAGAGCCGCTGTTCCGACGCGCGCTCTTACGCCGAACCGGCCTCCACTTCGGCGGAGAGCGCTTCAGCGGCGCGCCCAAACGAAAAGCGCGGCCCCGAAGGACCGCGCTTCCCGAACGTCAGCGGATGTGAGGGCGCGGCTTACTCGCCGGCCTCGCGGCGGCGCTCGCCGCGGTGGCGGCCACCCTCGCGGCCCTCACGGGGCTCACGCGGCTCGTCGCCGCGCTCGGCCCGCTCGGCGTCGCGCTGGGCCTTCAGCTTCTCGGTGATGTCCTCGCCGGTCTGCTGGTCGACGACCTTCATGGAGAGGCGGATCTTGCCGCGGTCGTCCTGACCGAGGAACTTCACCTTCACCTTGTCGCCTTCCTTCACCACGTCGGTGACCTTGGCGACGCGCTGGGCGGCGAGCTCCGAGATGTGGACGAGGCCGTCCTTGGCGCCGAAGAAGTTGACGAAGGCGCCGAACTCCATCGTCTTCACCACGGTGCCGTCGTAGATCACGCCAACCTCGGCCTCGGCCACGATCGAGCGGATCCAGTTATAGGCCGCCTTGATCGCCTTGCCGTCCGAGGAGGCGATCTTCACGATGCCGGTATCCTCGATGTTGATCTTGGCGCCGGTCTTCTCGACGATCTCGCGGATCACCTTGCCGCCGGTGCCGATCACTTCGCGGATCTTGTCGGTCGGGATCTGCATGGTCTCGATGCGCGGAGCATACTCGCCGAGCTCGGGACGGGCGGCGGTGAGCGCCTTGGCCATCTCGGCCAGGATGTGGCCACGGCCGTCCTTCGCCTGGGCGAGGGCGATCTTCATGATCTCCTCGGTGATGCCGGCGATCTTGATGTCCATCTGGAGGGAGGTGATGCCCTCCTCCGTGCCGGCCACCTTGAAGTCCATGTCGCCGAGATGGTCCTCGTCGCCGAGGATGTCGGAGAGCACCGCGAAGCGCTCGCCCTCGAGGATGAGGCCCATGGCGATGCCGGCCACCGGACGGCGCAGGGGCACGCCCGCATCCATCAGCGACAGCGAGCCGCCGCAGACGGAGGCCATCGAGGAGGAGCCGTTCGACTCGGTGATCTCGGACACGACGCGGATCGTGTACGGGAACTCGTGGGCCGGCGGCAGGACCGGGTGGATCGCGCGCCAGGCGAGCTTGCCGTGGCCGATCTCGCGGCGGCCGGGCGAGCCCATGCGGCCGGTCTCACCCACCGAATAGGGCGGGAAGTTGTAGTGCAGCAGGAAGGTCTCCTTGTAGGTGCCTTCCAGCGCGTCGATGAACTGCTCGTCCTCGCCGGTGCCGAGGGTGGCCACCACGAGGGCCTGCGTCTCGCCGCGGGTGAACAGGGCCGAGCCGTGGGCGCGGGGCAGCACGCCGACCTCGGAGAGGATCGAGCGGACCGTCTTCACGTCGCGGCCGTCGATGCGCGAGCCGGTGTCGAGGATGTTCCAGCGGACCACCTTCGACTGGGCCTCCTTGAAGGCGGCCTTGACCTTCTCGGGCGAGAACTTCTGCTCGCCCTCGGCCGGGCAGAGGGCGGCCACCACCTTCGCCTTCACGGCGTCGACGGCCTTGTAGCGCTCCTGCTTCACCGTGATCTTGTAGGCGTCGCGCAGCTCGGCCTCGCAGATGTCGAGGACGGCCTTCTCCACGTCGGCGTTCTCGGGGGCGGCGAAGTCGCGCGGCTCCTTGGCGGCCTTCTCGGCCAGGCGGATGATCGCCTCGATCACCGGCTGGAAGTGCTTGTGGCCGAACATCACGGCCCCGAGCATCACGTCCTCGGAGAGCTCCTTGGCCTCCGACTCCACCATCAGCACGGCATCCTGCGTGCCGGCGACGACGAGGTCGAGGGTCGACTCCTCCTTGGTCTCGGTGACCAGCGGGTTCAGCTTGTAGCCGCCGTTGACGTAGCCGACGCGGGCCGCGCCGATCGGGCCCATGAAGGGCACGCCGGACAGCGTCAGCGCGGCGGAGGCCGCCACCATCGAGACGATGTCGGGATCGTTCTCGAGGTCGTGGGTCAGCACGGTGACGACGACCTGGGTGTCGTTGCGCCAGCCCTCGACGAAGAGCGGGCGGATCGGCCGGTCGATCAGGCGGGAGACCAGGGTCTCCTTCTCGGAGGGACGGCCCTCGCGCTTGAAGTAGCCGCCCGGGATGCGGCCGGCGGCGTAGGCGCGCTCCTGGTAGTTCACGGTGAGCGGCAGGAAGTCGATGCCGGCCTTCGGCTCCTTGGCCGAGACCACCGTGGCGAGCACCGAGGTCTCGCCGTAGGTGGCGATCACGGCGCCGTCCGCCTGGCGGGCGACCTTGCCGGTCTCGAGGACGAGCTTGCGGTCGCCCCAGATCAGCTCTTCGCGTTGAACGTCGAACATGTGTCTTGTCCCTTCAGCCTGGTCCCGCGGGCGGCCCCTGCCGGCCGCGGGTCGGGCGGACCCGGCGCCGCCAGGGGCAAGACGGCCGGACGCTTCGCGGGGGAAGCGTCCGGCGATCCTGTCCCCGGCACGTGGCGCCTCGAAGTCGCCCTGTGGTCTTCGTGTGGTTGCCCGCGATGCCTTCGGGCCTCGCGGGCATCCGCCGCATGGGCGGCGGCGCGCGGTCGCGCTTGCGACGGCCCGAGGGGCCGTCGGAGCCGGGGCGCGCCCATCCACGAGGATAGAACGCCCCGGCCCCTCGAATCAGCGGCGGATGCCGAGGCGCTCGATGAGGGCGCGGTAGCGGGCCTCGTCCTTGCGCTTGACGTAGTCGAGCAGCGAGCGGCGCGAGGAGACCAGCTTCAGGAGGCCGCGGCGGGAGTGGTTGTCCTTGCCGTGCGACTTGAAGTGCTGGGTCAGGTTCGCGATCCGCTCGGTGAGGATCGCCACCTGGACCTCCGGCGAGCCGGTATCCTTGGGATCCTTGCGGTATTCCTTGATGAGCGCGGTCTTGCGCTCTGCCGTGATCGACATCGCAACTGCCTTCCTGATGAGGGGTCTTGGGCGGGCCTGCAAGGCGCCGCGCCGTTCGGGCCGGGGGCGGGCCGGTGCCGGGATGTCGTCCAGCACGGTCTTGTCCCCAAGCGGGTCAAGCCCCGCCCGTCACCGGGTCGAGGCCGCGCGCACCATACACGAAACGCATCCAGGCGCCAGCCCCGCGGCGCGGCGGCACAGGGCGCCGTCCGCCACGGCATCCCGTCTCCGGCCATCCCGGGACCATCGTGGACCTATTTTGGATCCATCTTGGACCTATCTTGGGATATTGCATGTCTGACGCCGGCTAATCATACACGGGACAGGCCCGGCCCGTCCGGCTGGCGGATCCGGGAGTCGACCGGCCCCGCCGCATCCTGCAAGCTCCGGCAGCCCCCCGCGGCCCGCGCCGTGCGACACCGAAGGCCCGCGCCAACCCGTGCCAGCCAAGCCCGTTCCCTCCAAGCCCGCGCCCTCCGAGCCGGCCCGACCGGTCGCGGCATCCGGATCGACGGAGCCGGAGATCGCCGCCGCGCCGAATCCGGCGGGCGGGACGGGGAGGGTCAAGAAAGCCGCGAGCAAGAAGGCCGCCGCCAAGAAGCCGGCCAAGAAGCAGGTGGCCAAGAAAGCCACGACCAAGAAGGCCGCGACCAAGAAGGCGGCCGCCGGGAAACCGGCTGCGAAGAAGACCGCGGCCAAGGGATCCGCAGCGAAGGAATCCGCAGCGAAGGCCGCTCCCCCGCAGGACACGCCCCCGAAGCACGCCTCCCCGAAGGACGGCTCCGCCAAGCATGCCTCCGCGAAGGGCGCCCCGGCCCGGCTGCCGGGCGCCGGGGCGTCCAAGCGGCACGCCTATCTCGTGGCGGTCCCGCAGGGGCGGGCGGCGCCGCGGGTCTATGCGGTGGCGGCCGCGGGCGAGGCGGAGGCGCTCGCGGCGGCGCAGGCCCGGCTCGGGCCCGGGGACGGCGCCCCGGCGGTGGTCGGCGGGCTCTCGCGGGACATGGTGCGCCGGCTCAAGCTCACGCCCGGCGAGGTGCGCCCCTTGTGAGGCCGACGCGCAGGGCCAGCCCGGCGAGGATCAGGGCCGGCAGCGCCCCGCACCAGAAGGCGCAGAGCGCGACCCCGAAGGCGCCCGCGAGCGCACCCACCGCGAAGGCGGCGAGGGCCGGCAGGATCCGCGCGAGCCGCGACCGGGCGGGGTGATCGCGGGGGATGCCGCGGGCGAGGTCGAGGGCGTCGAGCACCCCTTGCGTGACGTTGACGGTCATCACCGTGGTCGGGGCGAGCTGCGGCAGGCAGAGCCGGCCGAGGGCGTTCTGCACGCCCATCGCGGCCACCGCGAGCAGGCCGACGAGGAGGGCGGCCGGCCCGTCGGGATCGCCGAGCGGCGCCAGGGCCGCGCCGAAGCCGGTGAAGCCCGCGAGCAGGAGCGCCTCCGCCGCCAGCAGCCAGGGCAGCGGCGCGCGGCCCCCCCGCTCCAGGGCACGGGCGAGGAGGCGCGTCCCGGCCACCGCGAGCACGAAGGCGGGGAGCGCCAGGATCTTGGCCACGACCCCGCCGCCCTGATGGCCGACGAGCCCCGCCCCGATCATCACGAAGTTGCCGGTGACGTGCGCGGCGAACAGCCCCGACAGGGCCACGAACCCGGCCGCGTCCACGAAGCCCGCCACGAAGCCGAGCGCGGAGGCGAGCCCGCGCGGGATCTCTCCGGAGGTCTCGCCGGCCATCGTCGCTCCATCCCCGTCCCGATGTCCCGCGGCCCCCGCAGGCCGGTCCGCGCCGCCCCAGTGCAACCCCGGATCCGGGCGCGACTCAAGCCCTTTCCCGAATCCCCTGTCCCGAATCCTCTGGCCGACGCGGGGCCGGGCCGCCGGGAGGCGGCCCGCGTCACGGATCGACCGCGAGCCCCGCATAGCGGGCGACGAGGCCGGGCGGCGCCGCGTTCCTCCAGGCCGCGAGGAGGGCGGCGCGCAGGGTCTCCTCGTCCAGGGCCCAGAGCTCGAGGCGCGTCCAGCCGCGGACGCCCCAATGGCCCGGAACCGGCTCGGCGGCCTCGGGCTCGGCCGCGCACAGGGCCGCCTGCGCGTCGGGCGTCAGCCGGACCACGACGCGGTCCTCGTCCGGCCAGAGGGTCGCGTAGATCCGGCCGCCGACCCGGAAATCCGGATGGCCCTGATGCGCGCCCTCCACCGTCTCCGGCAGCAGCAGCGCCAGCGCGCGCACGTCCTCGGGCCGGCAGGACATGGGACCCGGAACCCGGCCCCTAGCTCAGGCCCGTGGTCGGCGCCTGCCAGGTGGTGCCGGGATGCTCGCGCACGTCGCCGGCCTCGGTGCCGGTGTCGGAGGTGCTGACCCATTCGCCGGGCTCGGCGAGGTCCACCACCTCGTCCTCCGGATAGGCCGCCTCCACGAAGAGCCGCGCCTCGCCCTCGGCCGCGGCGCGCACCGTCACGAGCGGCCGCTCGCCGGCAGGCCCCCGCACCCGCGCGATGAAGAGCTTCGTCATCCCCGTCCTCCTCCGGCCGCCCCGCCTGCCGGACAACGCGCCCGGGCCCGCGCGGTCCCATCGCATGGATCCGGGTTTCCAAAGGGATCATCCCTTGGGCGGGGCGCCGGGGCGCAGCCCTGGCCTGACGCTCCGGGCGGGAGGCGGGCTTCGCCACTGCGGCCGGGACCGGAGATCCCGCCGATCGCTGCGCTCATCTCGCATCCTGAGCCTATGACGGCGCCCCCCGCTGCGTCAGGATGGGCCACGATCGAAGGCCGTCCGACACGCGCGATAGCTTGCGAGCAGAGCCCGCACCGGCCTCTCCGCCTCGGGCCGTGAGCCGATGAACATGTCGAGCTGGCCGACGCGCTCGACGGCGATGCCATCCTGCTGCGCCAGCATCTCGGGCAGCAGCGCCACGCCGAGACCCGCAGCGACGCAGCCGAGAATCCCTTCCACCGAACCAAGTTCGACGATCCGAGCGCCGATCCTGCGCTCCCGCAGCACCCTGTCCAACCGTTCGCGGCACACGCAGCCCGCAGCGAACGTGAAGGCTTGGTCCATCGTCTCGGCCGGGACGCCCGCGGGACGCAGCAGGGCGAGCGGGATGCTGTCGAGCGGACGGGAGACGATCGCCGAATGGCTCGAACGGTGGCCGAGAATGGCCGCGTCGAGCGTTCCGTTCGCCAGCGAGGCGTCGAGGTCGCGCGAGACGCCCGTGGCCACCTGCAGGTCGAGCCCTTCGTGGTCCGCAAGCAGCCGGGCCAGCACGGGGGGGAGCAGGGTGGCGGCCACGACCGCGATCGCGCCCAGCCGGAACGGACCGATCGTCCCGGTTCCCCGGGCGGCCTGGACCGCTTCGGCGGCGAGGATCTCCATCCGCTCCGCGTAGGGCAGCAGCCGCGCGCCCGCGGCGGTCAGGCGGACGCCCCGGGGCAGGCGCTCGAACAGCCGGGTGCCGATCGCGGCTTCGAACTGTCCGATCCGGGCCGAGAGCGCCGATTGTACGGTGCCGAGCCGCTCGGCCGCCGCCGTCATCGAGGACGCTTCGGCGACGATCCGGAACGCATGCAGGCCGCGGAGATCCATCAGCCATCGTAGATCGCGATCGCTGCCGTCACAAGGCAACGTTGGTCGCGATGCCGGTGCCGCTGCATACCCGACCCATGACGACGAACCTGCACAGGGCCCCGACGCCTCGGCTCGACATCGCCTACGAGACCGGCGGTCCGCCCGATGGGTTTCCCGTGCTGCTGCTGCACGGCTGGCCGGATGATGTCCGGACCTGGGACGGCATCGTTCCGGCTCTCCACGCGGCCGGCTTCCGCACGGTCACGCCGTATCTGCGTGGATTCGGCCCAACCCGCTTCCGCGGGGAGGCCTGTCCCCGCTCGGGCCAACTCGCCGCCCTGGGGGCGGACCTGCTCGACCTCGCCGATGCGCTGGGCCTCGGCCGCTTCGCCGTCATCGGCCATGATTGGGGGGCCCGGGCCGCCTACATCGCGGCCTGCACGGCGCCCGACCGCCTCGCGGCCTGCATCGCCCTCTCGGTCGGTTGGGGCACCAACGATCCCGGTCAGCCTCTGACGCTGAGCCAGACGCAGAACTACTGGTATCACTGGCTGATGGCTCTGCCGCGCGGCGCGGCCCTCGTGCGGAACGACCGACACCGCCTCACGCGCCATATCTGGACGATCTGGAATCCCGGCTGGCCCGTGCCCGAGGCGGTCTTCACCGCCACGGCCCCCGCATTCGACAACCCGGACTGGGCCGAGGTGACCGTACATTCCTACCGTGTGCGCTGGGGGCACGCCGAACCGGATCCTCACTACGCCGCGCTCGAGGCCCGGCTCGCGGCCGATCCGGTCATCCGCGTGCCGACCCTGACGCTGCACGGCGGCAGCGACCCCTGCAACGATCCGGCGACCTCGGAAGACAGGGAGGCGCTGTTCGCCGGTGGCTACCGCCGCGTGGTCCTGCCCGGCCTCGGACATTTCCCGCAGCGTCAGGCACCGGAGGCGGTGTTGGAGGAGGTCCTCCCCTTCCTCACCCGGATCGTGAGCGGGGACGACGCCGCGTCTGGAGCGCTCTCCGTCGGCGTGGATACCGGTTCGGCGAAACAGAGCGCGTCGCAACACGGACCTGGAGCCGATCGGTGCGCGACGGGTGCTGGCGGTACGGCTCCTAAGGGACAGGCCTCATCACCCCTGCTCACCTTCGCCGACCTTCTGGGCACGAAGCCTCCTTCTCTCGCGATACTCCGCGCGCTCCGACCTGCGGCCCACGGCGGATCCTAACGAGAGCCATCGCGAGAGGGCCTGCAAGATGGCAAGGGGGCCCGCAAGATGGACTGCCGTGAAGCGGACATCGCGGAGGTCCTCGTGGGGCCGAAAGGAGCCCTTCATGCCGTCACGCTGACGGAGTCTCGACCCCAGGGCTCCGCGCCTCGAACCCGCCCAAGGGATGATCCCTTCGGGATCCCGGGGTCGCGCGCGCAGGTCCGGCAGGCCGAAGCGCGGGGCGAGGGGCGGAGCCTCGAGGCCGAGGCGGCGACGTTCAGCCATGGGGTCATCGCGGAGGCCGGGACGCGCGCCCTTGGGCGATCGTGCCGAAGCTGATCGTGCCGAGGGCGATGCCGGCGAGGATGAGGGCGGCGGCCAGGAGGAGGATGGGATCGAGCCCCTCGCCCAGGATGACGGTGGAGAGCCCGATCCCGAGAACCGGCGTCGCGAGGACACCGAGCGAGGCCGTCGCCGCCGGCACCCGGCGGCCGACCACCGTCATGGCCCAGAAGCCCAGCGCCGTGCCGATCACGCCGTTATAGCCGAGGGCCAGGACGGCAGGCGCGCTGACCCGGGCGGGGCTCGGGGGCGCACCCTCGACGAGCAGCGCGAGGGCCGTGAGCACGAGCGCGGCGAGCAGGCACTGCCAGGGCATGAGCTGGAGCGGTGTCGCCACCCAGCGGTGGGCCCGGGTGTAGACGATGCTGACCGACCAGCAGAGGGCAGCCACCAGCAGCAATCCCTGGCCGAGGAGCGCCTGCCTGTTCCCCCAGTCCAGGCTCGCCGGCCCGAACAGCAGCAGCAGACCGGCCAGGCCGACGGCAAGGCCAAGCGCCTGCCGGGTCGAGAGGCGTTCGCCGAGGAACAGGAAGGCGGCCGGCGCCACCCAGAGCGGCGTCGTGTAGCCCAGCACGATGGCCCGGCCCGCGGGAACCAGCGCCAACCCGGCGGTCATGAACGCCGCGAAGGCGGTCATGTGGAAGAGCGCGATGGTGAGCCAGACGGGCAGGTCGGCGCGCGGCGGGCGCCGAAGCTGCCCGGTGAGCCGCAAGGCGGGGAAGAGCACGAGGGCGGCGAGCGCGGTCCGGATGGCAACGGCCCAGAGCGGCGAGACCTCCTGGACGGCCACCTTCATCACGACCCAGTTGAGGCTCCAGGCCACCACGACGAAGGCGAAGAGCCCGACCGTGACACGGGCGGATCCGGAGGACATCCGTCTCTCCGCGGGAACCGCGGACGGCATGGCTTTCATCAGACGGCGCCCCATTCTCCGATTGTCAGCGCAACCGGTCGCCTGTGATGGCGGCAGGACCTGGAGCCTGTTTGGGCTGGTCGAGCGGTGTTGATCCGGCCTATCCCCGCCTCGACCTCATCCTGAGGTGGTTTGATGGGATGAGCAGACTCTCCGCATGAGGGTCAGTCGATCCAGCGCAAGCAGGCTCTTATGTGTTGCCGAGCATCTTGCGGTACTGAAGGAAGCCGCTGCGCTCCGCGATCCTGCCGTAAAGCTGCATCGCGGCCTGATTCGTCTCATGCGTCAGCCAATAGACGCGCGAACAGCCCATCCTGTCGGCGTCCTGATAGACATGCTCGATCAAGCGCCTGCCGACGCCGCGACCTCTGCTGCCCTCGGCCACGAACAGGTCCTGCAGGTAGCAGTAATGGCCGATGGTCCATGTCGAGCGATGGGGAAGGTAATGGACCAGCCCGACGGCGCCATGCGCGTCGTCGCATGCGAGCGCGCCATGCACGGGCTCGTCGTTGTCGAGCAGGCGCTTCCAGGTGGTCTGCGTGATCTCGTCGGAGATCGATGCCTTGTAGAAGGTCAGATAGCCGGTCCAAAGCGGAAGCCAGATGGCGTGATCGTCCGAACAGACCGGGCGAATGTTCAGTCCGGACGAGTGTGAGCTGGCCATCGTGTTGATCCGGCAACGGGCGCACACGGCGCGTCCTGCCGCTGTGGCGCCGGATTGGTCCGTGTGCCAGCGCCACTTTCTGAATTCCGGCTGGACCACTTGCCGCCAGGTCCGGGGTCCGATCGCGGCGGGCAGGGCCGGCGATCGGCTCGACGGTCCGGGTGGGGGCGAAGGGAGCCCGTCCTTCCGGGACGCCGACACGGTCGACCCCCAGGGCTCCACCCTGGACCCGCCAAAGGCCTGAGGCCTTTGGGATCCCGGGATCTCAGCGCAGGTCCGGCAGGCCGAAGCTCGGGGCGGAGCCGGGGCCGTCGGCCCGGTCGTAGACCGCGTCGCCGAGGCGGCGCAGGGGGCCGCCGGGCCCCGAGCGCTTCCACAGGCGGGTGTTGAGGGCCGCCACCGGATCCTGCCCCGGCACCGCGAAGCCGCGGGCCGCCAGATGCTCCAGGATCTCGCCGGCATGCATCGGCCGGTTCGCCTCGGTGAGCACCGCGAGCGCCGCCTCGACCAGCGCCCGGCCGTAGCGGCGGGCGGCGGCCGGATCCTCCTCGAAGGGCACCGCCGGGGGCGGGGACGCGCCGGAGGACGGGGCAGAGGCCGGGATGGGGGACGGGACAGGGGCCGGCGCCCGGGGCGCCATCGCGTCGCCCGGCGCGCGCCCCGCCACGCCCTGCGGGCGCGCCGCGGGTGCGGCCCAGGGAGCCGCCCAAGCCCGGGGCCCGGGCGGCGCGGCGGCGCCCGGCATGGTCTGGGCCGGATCGCGTGCGGGATGGCCCGGACCGGCCGGCGGCTCGGCCCCGGACGGCGGCCAGGGGTCTGGCCAGAGATCCGGCGATGGGTCCGGCGACGGATCCCTCGCCCCGTCCGCCGGAGCGTCCACGACGCCGTCGGCGCGTCCGTCCGTCTGGGGGCCGGCCCGCAGACGGCGGCCGAGTTCGAGATAGAGCAGGTGGTCGGCGATCTCGCGGTCGAGGGCCTCGCGGCGGCGGCGCAGGTCGGCGAGGCGCGCCCGGATCTCCGCTTCCGATGGAACCATGCTTCCGGCCTCCGGAATATTCTGTTCCCCGAAACTAGCGGACCGGATTTTCCAAGGGAAGAGGCCGCAGCGGCTCATTCCCTAGATCCCGTTATTCCCTAAACGCCGGGAATGCGGCACGCGTCGATCGGGAACGATCCATGCGGCGCCCGTACGGCTTTCCATCGGAGGCCGCATCCCCGGGAAAACCGGGAATATTCCAACCGGCTCAGGCCCGGAGCTTCATGCCCTGCTTCGCGGCGGTCCGTATTCCCTGCCGCGGGGGGACCAGCAGGGCGCCGGGATCGGCCGGCTGCAGCACCAGGCCGCCCTCGTCGAGGCTGAGCGGCAGCTTCGGGAAGACCTCGCAGAGATGGGCGAGATCCGCCTTGAAGGCCTGGCGGAAGCTGCGGAGGCTGGCATTCTCCGCCCCGAACTGGCCGTGCAGGTTCTCCCAGGTCAGCCGCAGCGGCCGGTGCAGGGCGCGCAGGCGGTAGCCGACCCAGAACAGCAGGTCGAGCTTGCGCGCCGAGCCCGAGAAGGCCCGGGCCGCCCGCACGTCGACGGGGAGCGCGTGCCGGATCAGGCTGTCGTAGAAATCCTGGTGGAACTGGACGGTCCGCGACCACTCCCCCTCCCCGTGGGCGCGCCAGAGATCGAGGCTGCGGAAGGGCGGCACGTTGAGGGTGCTGGCCGCGCCCTGCCCGTCCCACAGGCCGATCTGCAGGGCGCAGGCGGCGAGCCGGTGCACCTGTTCCTTGAACTGCCGGATGGTGCCGCGCTCGCCCCCGGTCACCGCGAAGCCCATCTCGCGCATGAAGCCCGAGAGCGAATCCGCCACCTGCACGGTGGGGCTGCGCTGGCGCACGGCCTCGGTGCAGAGGTGCAGGAGCACCAGCCGGGCCTTGGGGCCGTAGGGCAGCCCCTGCGGCTCCCAGGCGCCGGTCTCGGGGTTCTTGAGGCGCCCGGCCGTCAGGCTCAGGGAGTTGCGGCCGTAGGTGCGGCTGAACTCGCGCGCCTCGCCCGGATCGCGATAGGGCAGGCCGCACAGCGCCAGCACCGAGTGGATGTGCTGCAGGTTCTCCGGCCCGGTGGGCTGGGTCTCGATGACGAGGCGCACCGCGTCGCGCCGGCGCTGGTCGCGCCCGAGCCGGGCCCGCCGCTCGGCCTCCGCGCTCTCGGCGCTGCGGGCGGCGTCGCGCTCGCGCTGGCGGTGCAGGATGTGCTCGACGATCTGGGCGAACAGGAAGCCGCCACGGGCCGCCTCGACCTCCTGGAGGAGGTCGGCGTCGCGGATGCCGGCCAGTTTCTGCTCGATGCCCGTCACGAGGTCACGTCGGTTCCGTGGGGCAGGGGGCTGTCCGGACGATTCCTGCCGAACGCTCCTGCCGAATGGTCCTGCATGCCACGATTCGGGGGGCCGGAGTCGCCCCGCAGGGGGCGGGCGGGGGGCGTTATCCCGGAAATCCACGCTTGCCCCACCCGGTCCCGCCCGGTGCGGGGTCTGGCCCGGGGCCGGGGCCGGGGTCGGGTCGGGCCTCGCGCGGCGGGGCCGGGCCGCGGCGGGGCGGCGGCATGGCGGCATCGTGGCGGGGGTGCCGCGGAGGCGGGCGGCGGGCCCCCTCCCCGGCCGCGCAGAGTTCGATACGCCCCGGTTCCCGGGCGTGCCGGCCACGCAGAGTTCGATACGGGCGGGGGGCCGGCCGATTGTCCCCGTTGTGCACCGGATGCGGGTGATTCCCGCGCCGAATCCGATGCGGATCCGCGCAGACTCCGATACGCCGGGCCGGGATCGGCACGCAGACTCCGATGCGCGTCCACGCAGAGTTGCATGCGGATCCGCGCAGAGTCCGATGCGCGAATGGGCCTCAAGCCACGGGCAGACAAGGCGGATCGGCTGCGCCATATAACCTGCTGAACAGACTCTCTGAGAATCCCTTCTGATAGTTCTCCTAAGGCGCGGTGCCTCGCGTTCGTCGTGCCGAACGATCCTGATCCCCTCTTCTTCCAGATGGAATATAGGGAATTCAGGGGCCTTATCCCCAACCACCCGGAGCCCCCGATGACCGACACGCCGATGCAGACCCTGCTGCGGCTGATGGCGCAGCTGCGCGACCCCCGGCGCGGCTGCGCCTGGGACGTCGCGCAGACCTTCGCGAGCATCGCGCCCTACACGCTGGAGGAGGCCTACGAGGTGGCCGACGCGATCGCGCGGGATGATCTGGACGACCTGCGCGAGGAGCTCGGGGACCTGCTGCTCCAGGTCGTGTTCCACGCGCGCATGGCGGAGGAGGCCGGCGCCTTCGGCTTCGCCGACGTGGCGCAGGGATTGGCCGCCAAGCTGATCCGGCGCCATCCGCACGTCTTCGATGCGGACGGAAACCTCCTGCCGGCCGACGCACCGGCGCGGGATCCCGCGGCGGTCGAGCGGCTCTGGGAGGCGGTCAAGGCGGAGGAGCGGCGGGCCAAGGCCGCCTCGGGCAAGGGGGCGGCCGAGCCGGGTCCGCTCGGAGCCGTGGCCCAGGCGCTGCCCGCCCTCACCCGGGCCGAGAAGATCTCGCGGATGGCGGCCGGCTACGGCTTCGACTGGGCCGATGCGGTCCAGGTCGTCGCCAAGGTGCGCGAGGAGACCGCGGAGGTGGAAGAGGCCCTGGCCTCAGGGAATGCAAGGGAACTCGCCGAGGAGATCGGCGATCTCCTCTTCTCCGTCGCCAACCTCGCGCGCCATGCCGGCGTCGATCCAGAGGCGGCCCTGCGTGCCGGCAATGCCAAGTTCGAGCGGCGCTTCGCCGCGATGGCGAGCCGTCTGGAGGCGGAAGGGTCGACCCTGGCCGACAGCGATCTGGCGGCGATGGAAGCGGCATGGCTCGCCGTGAAGCGGGCCGAGCGCGGCGCCTGAGAGGATGGCGCCTACCGTCCCGGACCCGTGGGCGGCTTGCGGACCGCCTTCGCCGTGCCGGGCGAGGGCGGAACGGACGCCTTCGCGCCCTGCCCGTCGCGGGCTTTCGGCTTCAGATGAGCGAGAGCCGAGGCGATCGCGCGCTCGACATCGTCCTGGTCGGGCCGATGATCCGGATCGCGCGGCATCGCCGGTTTCGGAGATTTCGAGATTCGGCGTTTCGGCATCGGGCTACCTGCCTGACGGTCATCCGACGGATAGACGGGCAGAGCCTGCGCAACGCCGAAGATGGTGGCGAATCAAGATCAGATTATCGCGAGCGTGTCGACCTGCGTGCTGATGCAAGTCTGCATCACGCGCGACGAATGTTGCGCCGCACAGGCATAGATCATCGACCCCGAGCGTGAGGATCCGACCGTGCTGCAGAGGGATGCCGCTTGGCCCGAAACGGCCAGTCGATCAGCGCACCCGTATAGAGCGCGGCCCAGATCAGGATCGGCTGAAAGGCCAGGCGCGGCCCGTGATACCACCAGGAATCCGGGATGCCCGGCACGGGCACGTGCTCCAGCGCGTGTTTCAGGTTGGCCGGGTAGACGCAGGCCGCGTAGAGCGCGAGCCCGGCTGCGGCGGCTCTGCGCCGGCGCTGCCCGAGGAGGGCCGCCGCGCCCACGATCTCGCACAGGCCCGTGGCCAGAATGACGAGCCGCGGCTCCGGCACCCAGCTGGGCATGATCGGCATCAGAAGCTCGGGGCGCAGGAGATGCACGGCGCCGACGCCGCCGTAGAGGAGGGCGAGCGCCACCCGCAGCCAGACGCGGCGGTCGGACCGGTCCGGCGCCCTCGCCTCCCCGGTCATGCCACCTCGGCGTCTGCCACGTCGCAACTCTCCGCGACGCGCTTGCGTAACGCCGCAGTCAGGTAGCCGAGTGCGGAATGGTCGGCGCTCGCGAAGCGGGTCGCTCCGATCGCGTGAACAGGGGCGAGGAGGCGCAGGGAATTGGTCAGGAAGACCGCGTCGGCCCTCAGCAACTCGGCGACCGGCAGGGATCGCTCCTCGACGCGCAAACCGAGTCCGGGCGCGAGGTTCAGGATCTCGGCGCGGACGATGCCCGCCAGCACGCCGTCCGCGAGCGGCGGCGTGACCAAGCAGGCGCCGAAGAGGCCGAACAGGTTGCCGGTGCCGGCGCAGGCGACGTGGCCCCGTGTGTTGCGGAACAGGGCCTCGTCGAAGCCCGAAGCGGTGGCGTCGCGCGCGGCAAGCACCGCGTCGAGATAGCCGAGCGTCTTGAGCCGTGCGGCGGGCGAGGTCTCGTTGCGGGCGATCTCGGTTGGCCACAGGCTCAGGGGCGCGAAGGCGAGGGCGGCGGCGCTCGCTGCGGCGGTGGCGTAGAGTACCGGACGCGGCTCGGCGGGCGGCCGCAATCCGCGCGGGCCGGATCCGCGGGTGGCCGTGGTCCGGATTGCGAGACGCGAGCCGTTCGCCGCCAGTGCCCGCATCGCCGTCCGCACCGCTGCCGGATCGACGTGGAAGCCGAGGCTCTGCGCGCCGGCGACGAGGCGGGCGATATGCGCCGCCTCGAAGGCCACGCGGCCGTTCAAGGCGAGCGCGGTGTCGAACAGGCCGTCGCCGAGGCACAGGCCGCGGTCGGTCAGGTCGAAGGGCGCTTGCGTGCCGGTGTGGAGGCTGCCGTCACGCCACAGCATCGCTGGCCTGCCGCGCGTCCGCCCGCCACGCACGGGCGAGCCTCAGGAAGTTCGCGAAGATGGCGTGGCCGTCCTCGGTGAGCACGGATTCGGGATGGAACTGGATGCCGTAGGTTGGGTGCTCCCGATGCGACAGGGCCATCACCTCGCCCTCCGAGGAGAGGGCATCGACGGACAGGTGTCGTTCCATGCCGGGTTCCGGCTTCACCACCAGGGAGTGGTAACGCCCGACCTGCATCGGCGCGGGCAGGCCGTGGAAGAGGCGCGCGCCCTCGTGGCGAACGGGGGTCGCCTGACCGTGAAGCGGGCGGAGCGCCCGCTCGACCCGTCCGCCGAAGGCGGCGCCGATCGCCTGATGGCCGAGGCAGACGCCGAGGATCGGCACCTGCCCGGACAGCTCTCGGATCGCCGGCAGCGAGATGCCCGCCTCCGCGGGCGTACAGGGGCCGGGCGAGACCACGAGGGCGTCGGGCTCCAGCGCGCGGATGCCGGGCACGTCGAGGGCATCGTTGCGCACGACCCTGACTGTCTCGCCCAGCTCCTCCAGGTAGCGGACGACGTTGAAGACGAACGAGTCGTAGTTGTCGAGCACGAGGATCATGGCTGCGACGCCTGTCCGTTCCGGGAGCCCAAGGCCGTGCCCCGCGCCGGCGAAAGGTCTCGGCGGCCGTTCGGGCTCGTGACGGGTGCGAGGCTCACGCCGGCTCATCCTTCTCGAAGGCCTGGAACACCCGCGCGGCCTTGGTCAGGGTCTCGTCGTATTCGGGGCCCGGCTCGGAGAGTAGAGTGATGCCGCCGCCGGCCTGGAGCACGGCCGTGCGGCCGTCGAGGATGACGGTCCGGATGGCGATCGAGGTATCGAGGGCACCGTCGAAGCCGATCCGGCCAATGGCGCCGCAATAGAGCTCGCGCGCGTCGCCCTCGATCTCGGTGATGATGTCCATGGCGCGGATCTTCGGGGCCCCGGTGATCGATCCCCCCGGAAAGGTGGCGGCGACGAGGTCGAGGGCGTCGAGTTCCCGGCGGAGGGTGCCCGTCACCACCGAGACCAGATGGTGAACACCGGCGTAGGATTCCAGCCCGCACAGGACCGGGACCTGTACGCTGTGCGGCTCGCAGACCCGGGAGAGGTCGTTGCGCAGGAGATCCACGATCATGATGTTCTCGGCACGCTCCTTCGGGTTCTGCTGGAGCGCCAGGGCGATCGCCCGGTCGGCCTCCGGATCGGCCACGCGCCGGGCCGTGCCCTTGATCGGCCGCGTCTCGACCGACCGTCCGTCGAGCTTCAGGAAGCGCTCGGGCGAACTCGACGCCACCGTCAGGCCCTCGAAGGCGAGATAGGCGCCGAAGGTGGCGGGGTTGGTCTCGCGCAGGCGGCGATAGAAGGCGAAGCCGTCGAAGCCCGCGGGCAGGTCCGCGCTGAAGCGTTGCGCGATGTTGGCCTGGTAGATGTCGCCGGCGCGGATGTAGTCCCGCACCCGCTCGACCGCCGCCTCGTAGGCGGCCTGGGTGAAGTTCGAGCGCCAATGCAGGGCAGGGGCGGGGCGGTTCACGGGACGCTCAGGCGAAGGCCCCTGCCCCAGCAGGTCGGCGAAGGCGGCAAGGCGCGCCGTGGCCCGGGCTTCGCGCGCCGCGGCCTCCGTCTCCGGAAAGCCGGTGGCGACGAGGCGGCCCGTGCCGGCGGCGTGGTCGATCACCAGCACCGTGTCGTAGAGGTTGAAGGCCATGGCGTCGGTGAGCCCGGCGCTGCGGGCCGGCGGAGCGACGCGTTCCAGCGCCTGGCCGAGATCGTAGGCGAAGTAGCCGATGGCCCCGCCCGGGAAGGTCGTCCCGGATTCGGGGTCGAGGCGCCAGGGGGCGAGCGCGGCGCGCAGCGCCTCGATGGGGCCGCCCGGCAGCGGATGCCCGTCGAGGCTGGCCTGACCGTCGCGAACGCGGAAGCGCGCGAACGGGTCGGCGGCGACGATCGAGTACCGGCCGAGGGTCTCGTGCTGCATCGCGCTGTCGAGGAAGGCGAGCCCCGGCAGGTGCCGCAGCCGCGCCGCCGCGACGGCGGGATCGCAGAACGGGATCTCACGGGTCCACATGCGCTTCGCGTCTCGTTCTCGCGCGGGGCCTGGTCCGGCGTCGGCATCCGCTCGAGAAACGCCTCGCACAGGCGATGCCGCGGGGGAAGCCGTGAGATCGCCGCCCTGCCCTGTCAGGGGCACGCGGCGAGCCGCCGCAGCATGCTCGCCGCGGTCTCTCTGCAGGCCGCCGAGCGGCCTATGCGGGACCCGGGCTCGCAACGGACGGCCGATATCTGTATAGGGACGCCCGATTCTCCGAATTCCTCTCACGCGTGAGCGGCGCGGGCCCGGCCGGCTCCGCGGAACGCGGCGCCATTGGACGACCATGACCGCCTCCCCTGCCCCCGCCGCGAAGGCCAGCGCGCCGCGGATCTCCTTCGTCTCGCTCGGCTGCCCCAAGGCGCTCGTCGATTCCGAGCGGATCCTGACGCATCTGCGGGCGGAGGGGTACGAGCTGGCGCGCAAGCATGACGGGGCCGACGTCGTCATCGTCAACACCTGCGGCTTCCTCGATTCGGCCAAGGCCGAGTCGCTACAGGCGATCGGCGACGCGATGGCGGAGAACGGCCGGGTCATCGTCACCGGCTGCATGGGCGCCCAGCCGGAAGAGATCCGCGAGAAGTACCCGAACCTGCTCGCCGTGACCGGGCCGCAGGCCTACGAGTCCGTGGTGGCGGCCGTGCACGAGGCGGTGCCGCCGGCCCACGACCCGTTCCTCGACCTGATCCCGCCGCAGGGCGTGAAGCTCACGCCGCGGCACTACGCCTATCTGAAGATCTCGGAGGGCTGCAACAACCGCTGCACCTTCTGCATCATCCCCTCGCTCCGGGGCGACCTCGTCAGCCGGCCGGCGGGGGACGTGCTGCGCGAGGCCGAGAAGCTGGTCAAAGCCGGGGTGAAGGAACTCCTCGTCGTCTCGCAGGATACCAGCGCCTACGGGATCGACACCCGCTACGCCGCGAGTCCCTGGCGCGACCGCGAGGTGCGCGCCCGCTTCTACGATCTCGCCAAGGAACTCGGCGAGATCGGGGCCTGGGTGCGGCTGCACTACGTCTACCCCTACCCGCACGTGGACGAGGTCATCCCGCTGATGGCCGAGGGCAAGGTGCTTCCCTATCTCGACATGCCGCTGCAGCATGCGAGCCCGTCCGTGCTCAAGCGGATGCGGCGCCCCGGCAATCAGGAGAGGCAGCTCGAGCGCATCCGACGCTGGCGCGAGACCTGCCCGGATCTCGCGATCCGCTCGACCTTCATCGTCGGCTTCCCCGGCGAGACCGAGGCCGAGTTCGAGGAGCTGCTCGCCTGGATTCGCGAGGCGAAGCTCGAGCGGGTCGGCTGCTTCACCTACGAGCCGGTGAAGGGCGCCCCCGCCAACGACCTCGCCGCGGCGGTGCCGCCGGAGGTGCAGGCCGAGCGCAAGCGCCGCTTCATGGAGGTGCAGCAGGGCGTGTCCCTGCGGCTGCAGAGGCAGAAGGTGGGTAAGCGCCTGCCCGTGATCATCGATTCGGTGGGAGGCAACGTCGCCGTCGGGCGCACCAAGTACGACGCGCCCGAGATCGACGGCAGCGTCCACGCCGCCTTCCGCCGTCCGGTGCGGCCGGGCGACATCGTCACGGTGAAGGTCGAGGACGCCGACGCCTACGACCTGCGCGGCAGCGTGGTGTAGCACCCCGCCTTCCGGACCCTGCGACGGGTCGGGATCCGGTGGTCCGAGCGCCTCAGGCGTTCTTGCGCGGGCGGTGGTTCGGGTCGACGCCGCCTTCCGGCGTAGTCTCGTTCTCGACATCGCCCTCGAAGGTCGAATCCGCCTCCAGATCTTTGGGATCGCGGCCCGTCATGCCCTTCGCGGTGCCGATTCCGGGATTGCCCCGGAGGTCGGCGTCGGTCGGCGTCTCGGTCTTGGCGTGCTTCGTCGACATGCGGCCTCCGTATCGGTTGCCGAAGGTCAACGGCGCGCGGGCGGAGAGGTCACGGCGCTGCGGCCGTTCGCCCCGCCGTGATCGCGGCGCGGCGCACCCGCCCGACCCCGGCGTCCGCCATCCGGGCCCAGGCGGCGGCGACCGAGCCGTCGCGATCGATGCCGCGCACGGCGTCCTCCACCACGACGGCCTCGAAGCCGGCGGCGCGGGCGTCGAGCGCGCTCCAGGCGACGCAGAAATCCGTGGCGAGGCCGCAGAGCACCACCCGGGTGAAGCCGCGCTCGCGCAGGTAGCCGGCGAGCCCGGTACGGGTGGTGCGGTCAGCCTCGAGGAAGGCCGAGTAGCTGTCGACGGCGTGGGTGTAGCCCTTGCGGATCACGAGCTCGGCGCGGGCGACATCGAGGCCCGGCGCGAAGGCGACGCCCGGGCTGCCCTGCACGCAGTGCTCCGGCCAGAGCACCTGCGGGCCGTAGGGCATCGCCACCGTCCCGAAGGCCTCGCCGCCGGGATGGCTCGTATGGAACGAGGCGTGGCCGGCCGGGTGCCAATCCTGGGTCAGCACCGCGTGCGGGAACAGCGCCAGCAAGGCGTTCACCGGCCCGACGACGGCGTCGCCGTCGGGCACGGGCAGGGCGCCGCCCGGCAGGAAGTCGACCTGCACGTCCACCACGAGCAGGACGTCGGTCTCGACGATCCTCACCGGCAGGATCCCGAAATCCAGGATTCCGAAGGACGTGTCCTTCGGCGGGCCCGGGCGGAGCCCGGATCCCGTGATCCCTGTCTCCTGGGATCCCCCGATCCCGGGATCACGGCAGCATCACGGTCGAGCCGGTGGTCTCGCGCCCGGCCAGGTCCCGGTGCACGGCCTGCGCCTCGGACAGCGGGCGCTTGGCATGGACCGGGATCTTCACCGCACCGCTCGCCACCACCGAGAACAGGTTCTTCGCCATCGCCTCCAGCACCGGGCGCTGGCTGGCGAAGGTGAACAGGGTCGGGCGGGTGACGTAGAGCGAGCCGCGCGGGGCGAGCAGGCCGAGGTCGAGCCCCTGGATCGGACCCGAGGAGGAGCCGAAGCTCGCGAGCAGGCCGAGCGGCGCGAGGCTGTCGAGGGAGCCCATCAGGGTCGCCTGGCCGACGCCGTCATAGACCACCGGCACGCCCTTGCCGCCGGTGATCTCGCGCACGCGCTTGGCCACGTCCTCCTCGCGGTAGAGGATGACGTGGTCGCAGCCGTGCTGGCGGGCGAGATCCGCCTTCTCCTTCGAGCCCGCGGTGCCGATCACGGTGGCGCCGAGATGCTTGGCCCACTGGCAGGCGATCAGGCCGACGCCGCCGGCCGCCGCGTGGAAGAGGATCGTGTCGCCGGGCTTCACCTGGTAGGTGCGGTGGAGCAGGTACTCGGCGGTGAGGCCCTTGAGCATCATCGCGGCGGCCGTGGCGTCGTCGACGCCCTCCGGGATCAGCACGCAGCCCGCGGCCGGCACCACCATCTCCTCGGCATAGCTGCCCTCGGCCGAGGCGGTCGCGACGCGGTCGCCCACCGTAAAGCCGGTCACGCCCTCGCCGACCGCGTCGACGAGGCCGGCGCCCTCCTTGCCGGGGGTGAAGGGGAGCTGGGCCGCCTTGTAGGCGCCGGAGCGGAAATAGATGTCGATGAAGTTCACCCCGATGGCGGTGAGCTTCACGCGGATCTGGCCGGGACCGGGCTCGCGCCGCTCGACATCCTCGTAGGCCATCACCTCGGGGCCGCCATATTCGTGAACCCGGATCGCCTTGGGCATGGTCTCGTCCTCGACTGCCGTTTCCCCTCGCGCCCGACATAGCCGATGCCGCGCGCGGAGCAATGCCGCAGGCAGGGCCGGAGGCGTCACGCGGCGCAATCTGCAAGGTGCCGGTCTCGGGCGGCAGTCTCGGGCGGCGGCGCGGACGGGGCGCGGGTCCCCTCTCCCGTTCGGGAGAGGGACAGGGTGAGGGTCGAGAATTATCAGGACAGGGCTCGACGGCGCAGCGGCATCGGCGTGACAGGCCCTGAAGCTTCTCATCCCT
>Ga0126362_10000173_pt1 | contig 55453 bp, 49 predicted proteins | sample ANMtaG_FD_126269 | JGI IMG/M metagenome (GOLD analysis project Ga0126362, IMG submission 126269) | Continental margin sediment microbial communities from North Pacific Ocean - ANME2c_DSS_Sorted | ecosystem: Environmental > Aquatic > Marine > Continental margin > Sediment | place: Pacific Ocean... | reverse complement strand
TCGAGCAGGCCACCAGCGTCACCGCCGGTCACGCTACCGAGTACGCCACCAAGCAGACCGTTGTCGCCAAGTACTCCGCCAAGCAGACCACCGTCACCACCGAGCACACCGCCCAGCAGACCGTTGTCGCCCAGAACACCACCGAGCAGACCACCGTCACCACCGAGCACACCGCCCAGCAGACCGTTGTCTCCCAGAACACCGCCGAGCAGACCACCGTCACCGCCGAGCACGCCGCCCAGCAGACCGTTGTCTCCCAGCACACCGCCGAGCAGACCATCGCCGGACAGGAGGTTGGCTACACCGTCCGTCAGGTAGTCGACCTGCGCCGTGACGCCGTTCAGCAGCGCGGCCGTCGTGTTCGTGCCGAGCAGCTGGTCGGTCAGCGGGCTCAGCAGGCCGGCGGCACCGCCAGCCACCTGGCCAACGAGGCCGTCGACCGGGTCGAGCACGTTGGGATCGTTCGGCGTGAAGCTGGTGCCGAGCACCGGGCCCAGCAGGCCGTCGACCGTGTCGGTCAGGTTGTCGGCCACGCCGACCACCGGCCCGAGCACGTTGCCCAGGCCAAGCCCACCCAGCAGGCCTTCGTTCAGGCCGTCGGCCAGGTTGCCGAGCACGCCGTCGGCCGGATCGAGCAGCGCCGCGCCGGTGCCAGGGGTGCCGCCACCACCGATGCCGTCCAGCAGGCCGCCGAGCAGACCACCGACAAGGCCATCGTTGCCGAGCAAGCCGCCGACGACGCCGTCGTCGCTCAGGAGGCCGCCGACCACGCCGTCCGGCCCGAGCAGGCCGCCAGCGAGGCCGTCGCCGCCGAGCACGCCACCCAGCAGGCCATCGCCGCCCAGCAGACCGCCGACAAGGCCGTTGTCGCCGAGCAGGCCGCCCACGGGGCCGTCGCTGCCAAGCAGGCCGCCGACCAGGCCGTTGTCGCCGAGCACACCGCCCAGCAGGCCATCGCCACCGAGCAGGCCACCGACGAGACCGTCGTCGCCCAGCACACCGCCGAGCAGGCCGTCATTGCCGAGCACGCCACCCAGCAGGCCATCGCCGCCCAGGACACCGCCGAGCAGGCCATCGTTGCCGAGCAGACCGCCGACGAGGCCGTTGTCGCCCAGCAGACCGCCGACCAGGCCGTCGTCGCCGAGCAGGCCACCGAGCGCACCGCCCAGCAGGCCGCCTTCGCCGCCGAGCAGGCCACCCAGCGGGCTGTCGGCGATGATGCCGGAGATCGCGCCATCCTGGCCGAGCAGGCTGTCGATCAGGCCGCCGTGGCCCAGCAGTTCGCCGGTGAGGCCGCCGCTGCCGAGCACGTTGGACAAGGTGCCGTCGCCGCCCAGCAGGCCACCGACCAGGCCGTCGTTGCCCAGCAGGCCACCCAGTGCGCTGCCGTCGCCGAGCAGGCCGCCCAGCAGGCCGTCTTCACCCCGCAGGCCGCCGGTCAGGCTGCCCACCGCGCCGTCGCCGAGCAGGCCGCCCACGAGGCCGTCGCTGCCCAGCACGTTGCCGAGGAGGCCGCCCACGGCGCCGTCTTCAGCCAGCAGGCCGCCCACGAGGCCGTCGTGGCCGAGCAGGCCGCCGACCAGACCGTCTTCGGCCAGCAGGCCCGAGACCAGGCTGCCGTCGCCGAGCACGTTGCCAAGCAGGCCGCCTACCAGACCATCGTTGCCGAGCAGCTGGTCGGTGACGCCACCGAGGCCTAGGGCATCGGTCAGGCCGCTGACGATGCCGTGGTCGCCGACCAGGTTGGTCAGGCCGTTGTTCAGCGCGTCGGTCAGGTAGTCGACCTGGCCCAGCACGGTACCGAGGATGGCGGTGGTGGCACCGGCGCCCAGCAGGTTGTCGAGCGTGGGGCTCAGGGTGCCGCCCAGCAGGTCGGTCACGCTGCCGACGGTGTTGTCGATCGGATCGAACTGGTTGGGATTGTTCGGCGTGAACTCGCTGCCGAGCAACGGAGCCAGCACGTCGTCGAGCGTGTCGGTCAAGCCGTCGACCACGTTGGTGACCGGCGTGAGCGAGGTACCGAGGCCGAGCGCGCCGCTGAGGCTGTCGGTGACGTGGTTGACGAGGCTGTCGCCCGGGTCGAGGAGGTGGTCTGCGTCTGCATCGGCATCGGCGTCTGCGTCTGCGTCTGCGTCTGCGTCTGCGTCTGCGTCTGCATCGGCGTCTGCGTCTGCGTCTGCGTCTGCGTCTGCGTCTGCATCGGCGTCTGCATCGGCATCTGCGTCGGCGTCTGCATCGGCGTCGGCGTCGGCGTCTGCATCGGCATCGGCGTCTGCATCGGCATCGGCGTCTGCATCGGCATCGGCGTCTGCATCGGCATCTGCGTCTGCATCGGCATCTGCGTCGGCATCTGCGTCGGCATCTGCGTCGGCATCTGCATCTGCATCTGCGTCGGCATCGGCGTCTGCGTCGGCATCGGCGTCGGCATCACCGTCCGCATCCGCGTCGGCATCGGCATCCGAGTCGGCATCCGCGTCGGAATCACCCGGCGTGGTCGGGTTGCCCGAACCGACGAGCAGCGGAACCACGCTGTCGCTGCCGCCGCCACCGCCGCTGAGCGCGGCGCCGAGTGCTGCGGCGCCGAGGGCGCCGAGTGCGAATTCACCCAGCCCGATGCCGCTGCCGGCAGCGAGCTTCTTGGTGACGGCCAGGGCAGCTGCATCCGCATCGCTGTCCGGCGGGGTCACCTGCAGGTCGCCCGAGGCGACATCCACATTCACTTGTTCGAGGCCGCCGGGCAGCTTGGTCGAGCCGATGGTGGCATCGGTGCCGCCGGTGAACACGCCGGCGAGCGGGGCCTTGTTGGTGGCCGATCCGGGGAAGAGAACATTGGCGTGGCCGTCCTGAGGAACGATCACGCGGTCGCCGGCCATCAGCGTCTGATTGCCATCGACGGGAATGCGGACACCGTCGCGCATCACCTCCACGCCTGGCGTGGCGTTCGATAATGTGCCGATGCTGGCGGGGGCCGCAGCTGCGGCGGGCGCCGCCGAACTCACCACGCCGGGAGTGCCGAGCGGTGTGACGGTGGCCTGGGCGATGACCACAGGAGCAGCGCCAGCGGCGGCAAGTCCCTCGGTCGGATTGGTCGATGCTTGTTGAGCGGTCATGGCAGCCTCTGTGACAAAAGATGCCTACTCAGGGGCAACTAGCGTGCCGCTTTTTCCGCGCCCCATGCCAAAGCGGTTGCAGGTGCTGCAACTTGTTGATTCACATGGAGAATTTTCTTTTTGCCTGCCTTCCGGCGAGGTGTGGAAACAGCTCGTAAGGAGGTCAATCAGCGATTCGTTACGTAACGATGTAACGCCTCGTACCCGGAACGTCCGACACATCCGAGAGTCCGCGAAGCCGCCTGCGAAGAGGCTCGCGCGCACGGCCCCCACTCTTCTTTTTTCTACCTCTATATAGATATGTTCAACCCCTCCCAGGAAGACGTGCGCCGCTTCTTCTGCGACGTGTACGCCACGCACCGGCAGGGCCTGCCGATGGAAGCGCTCGAGACCATCGCCGCCGGCTGGATCGACGAGCACCCCGAGTACCACGAGGACCTGGCCGACGCCGACGCGGCGGTGGCGCGGGTCTACGACGGATCGAACGGGCGCGAGAACCCGTTCCTTCATCTGTCGATGCATCTGTCGATCAGCGAGCAGTGCTCCATCGACCAGCCGCGCGGCATCCGCCAGGCCGTCGAGCTTCTGGCCGCGCGCCGCGGCTCGCTGCTGCATGCGCATCACGAGGCGATGGAATGCCTGGGGCAGATGATGTGGGAGAGCCAGCGCGCCGGCAGGCCGCCGGACGGCGAGGGCTACGTGGCCTGCGTGCAGCGCAGGGCGACGAAGGACTAACCCCCAGGCTTCGCGCACTTCGTGTCGCTTCGCCACCCCCTTGCAGGGGGCAACACCAGCGGCCCGGCAAAGCCGGTTCCGCGGTGTTCCCGGTGGAAACCGGCTAGCCGTCTCGCTTCCGTCAGCCGTCTCGCTTCCGTCTGGCTGCGGATGGCACCGCACCCTGCTGCTTCGCCGCCTCGCGCAGCAGCGCGGCCATGGCGCCGCGCAGCGCCGAAGGCTCGGCGTCGCTGCGCTGCAGCAGGCCGACCGGCTCCTCGGTGCCGCCGGTCTCGATGCGCAGCCGCACGAGACGGCCGTCCGCCAGCTCGCCGCGCGCGGCGCCCAGCGGCGTGATCCACACCGCATCGGACACCGCCACCAGCGCGCGGGCCACCGCCACGTCGAGCGTCTGCAGCGCATTGGCCGGCAGCACGAGGCCGCGTGCCGACAGGAAGCTCTCGGTGTTGTGGCGCGGGATCGTGCCCTCGCCGTACACCACCAGCGGATAGGCCAGCACCGCCTGCACCGACACCGCCCTGTGCGCCAGCGGATGCCCCGCGCGCACGGCGAACACCAGCGCCTCGGTGTGCAGCAGCTCGAAGCTCAGGCCGCCCATCAGGCGCGGATCGCTCATGCGGCCGACGACCAGGTCGAGCTCGCCGGCGCGCAGCTCGTCGAGCAGCGCGGCGTTGGCCGCGCTCTTCACCACGATCTGCACCGAAGGCCGGCTGTCGCGCAACCTTGCGAGCGCCGCCGGCAGCAGGGCCGGCGCCACGCTCGGCAATGCGCCGATGCGCAGGCGTTCGATGCGCCCGCCGGTTGCCGGCGCCACGGCCTGCGCGCTGGCGTCGAGCGCCTCGAGCACGCGCAGCGCATGCGCGAGCAGTTGCTCGCCGGCCGCCGTGAGCCCTTGCACGCCGCGCCGGCCGGCCTTGCTGCGCTCGACCAGCCGCGTGCCGGCGATGGCCTCCAGCTCGGAGAGCGTCTTGGACACGGCCGGCTGGCTCAGCGCCAGCCGCTCGGCCGCGCGCGCGAGGTGGCGTTCCTGCGCCACGGCGACGAGGCAGCGCAGGTGCCGCAACTGCACGTTGCGCACGAAATCCTGTCGAAGATCGGCGGAGTCTTTCAATGCCTTCTGGTTATTGAGAACGGAGCAATCTTCAATTTACATCATCGGATGCCGCTTCTAAAGTGGCGGCTTCCGGATTCGTCCCACGACAGGAGACAACGTTCATGTTGACCAAGACCCAAGGCAAATCGCCCATCCTCACGCCGCGCGACTGGGAAGCCCATCCCAGCTACGTGTATCCCGGCTACAAGTCCACCGTGAAGCGCGGCCCGCAGAAGCCGCTGATTCCGCTGAAGGCCTCGCTCGGCGAACTGCAGCAGCCGGTGTACGGCCACGACAGCATCGGCGAGTTCGACCACGACCTCACGCGCAACGCGCGCAAGAACGGCGAGCCGCTGGGCGAACGCATGATCCTCACGGGCCGCGTGCTCGACGACCGCCGCCGCCCGGTGGCCAACACGCTGGTCGAGCTGTGGCAGGCCAACGCCGCCGGCCGCTATGTGCACAAGGTCGACCAGCACGACGCGCCGCTCGACCCCAACTTCCTCGGCGCGGGCCGCTGCCTGACCGACAGCGAAGGCCGCTACCGCTTCCTCACCATCAAGCCCGGCGCGTACCCGTGGGGCAATCATCCGAACGCCTGGCGTCCGCAGCACATCCACCTCTCGCTGTTCGGCCAGAGCTTCGCGAGCCGCCTCGTCACGCAGATGTACTTCCCCGGCGACCCGCTGATGCAGTACGACCCGATGATCACCGGCACCCCCGAGCGCTATCGCAACCGCCTGATCGCCGATTTCAGCCTCGACATCACCGAGGAAGGCTACGCGCTGGGCTACCAGTTCGACATCGTGCTGCGCGGCGCAGACGAAACCCCCTTCGAGAACCGCTGAGCCAGGAGACACGCATCATGTTGATGACCGCACAGGAAGCCGACTTCGGCCAGACCCCCTCGCAGACCGTGGGCCCCTACTTCGCCTACGGCCTCACCGCCACGCAGTACGGCTACGACTTCGACCAGCCCTTCGACTCCGTCGTGGCGCTCGACAACGCCACCGGCCAACGCATCCGCCTCGAAGGCCGCGTGATCGACGGCGACGGCAATCCGATCAACGACGCGCTGGTCGAGATCAGCCAGCCCGACGGCGAAGGCCGCTATCCACAGACGCCGGAAGAAGCGCGCGCCATGGGCTTCCGCGCCTTCGGTCGCGTCGGCACCGGCACGCACGAGGGCAACCGCTTCGTGTTCCACACCGTCAAGCCCGGCGCCGAATCGCCCGGCGAGGCGCCGCACATCAATGTCATCGTGCTGATGCGCGGCCTGCTGCTGCATGCGTTCACGCGCGTGTACTTCAGCGACGAGGCCGAGGCCAATGCGAAGGACGCGGTGCTGCAGAGCGTGCCGGTCGACCGCCGCCACACGCTGATCGCCGAGCGCGTGGAGCAAGGCGGCGCCGTCACCTATCGCTTCGACATCCGCATGCAGGGCACGGACGAGACGGCGTTCTTCGACGTCTGATCCGCGGTTCTCTCAGGGAAATCCCGGACACAAAAAAGCCCGCAGCAGCGGGCTTTTTTGTTTGTGCGCAACGAAGCGCCTGCACTGAACGCTTATTCGGCGCCGTGATGGATGCGCGATTCGGGCACCGTCTTCAGCTCACCGGGCAGCGAGCTGATGTAGCTGGCGAGCGTCTTGAGCTCGGCGTTGGTGAACTTCTTCTCCTCGACCTGCTGGCCCATCACCGCATTCGAGCGGCCCAGGTGCGAGTTGTTCTTCACGCGGTACGACTTGAGTGCGACGAACAGATAGTCGGCATGCTGGCCGGCCAGCTTGGGCACGGTGCCATCGTTCGGCGTGTTGAAGTTGGCGCCGTGGCACTTGGTGCAGCTGTTGTCTGCGTTGCGGGTGATGAGTGCCTCGACGTTGGCGGGCGTGGCCTTGGCCAGCGTGGCGGGCGGTGCGCTGCCGTCCTTCGTGCCGAGCTGGCTGTAGTAGGCGGCGACGTCGGCGATGTCCTGGTCGGAGAGCGAGTCGGCGATGGCGCGCATCGTGGGATGCTTGCGGTCGCCGCCCTTGTACGCGGTGAGCGCTGCCGTGATGTAGGTGGCGCTCTGGCCGGCGATCATCGGCACCTTGTGAATCTCCGGGAAGCTGGCCTGATAGCCGATGATGCCGTGGCAGCCCACGCACATCTGTACCTTCTTTGCTCCGTCCTGGGCCTTGCCAGTGACTTGTTGGGCTTCAGCCGAGACCGTCACGGAAGCGACAGCAAGGGCAAACATCGTGGTCAACAACTTGTTCATTTTGCGCGCACAATCTCGTGGAGAGTACAGTTTTTCGGATCAACATTCGATTATATGCAGGGGTCCCCTGGAACCCTGTGCAGGCCAACCCTGAGGCTGCACGACGCACATCGGGTGTGTTCTTTTCTCCACCCCAGCCTCCGTTTCACTCATCGCATTCATGAAATTCCAGGGCTCAGACAATTACGTCGCCACGCAGGACCTGATGCTCGCGGTCAACGCGGCCATCACACTCAAGCGCCCGCTGCTCGTCAAGGGCGAACCCGGCACCGGCAAGACCATGCTGGCCGAGGAAGTGGCCCAGTCGCTCGGCCTGCCGCTTCTGCAGTGGCACATCAAGTCGACCACCAAGGCGCAGCAGGGCCTCTATGAATACGACGCCGTGAGCCGCCTGCGCGACTCGCAGCTCAAGGACGTCGACGGCGGCGAACGCGTGAGCGACATCAACAACTACATCGTCAAGGGCGTGCTCTGGCAGGCCTTCACCGCCGACCAGCCGGTGGCGCTGCTCATCGACGAGATCGACAAGGCCGACATCGAATTCCCGAACGACCTGCTGCGCGAAATCGACCGCATGGAGTTCTACTGCTACGAGACGCGCGAGCTGATCCGCGCCAAGCACCGGCCGGTGGTGTTCATCACCTCGAACAACGAGAAGGAACTGCCCGACGCCTTCTTGCGCCGCTGCTTCTTCCACTACATCAAGTTCCCCGACGCCGAGACGATGAAGCACATCGTCGGCGTGCACTTCCCCGGCCTCAAGCAGGAACTGCTCGCGGCCGCGATGAAGACCTTCTACGACGTGCGCAACCTGCCCGGCCTGAAGAAGAAGCCTTCCACCTCCGAGCTGCTCGACTGGCTCAAGCTGCTGGTCGCCGAAGACATCCCGCTCGAAGCCCTGCAGAGCAAGGACGACAAGGTCGCCGTGCCGCCGCTGGTGGGTGCGCTGCTCAAGAACGAACAGGACGTGACGCTCTTCGAGAAGCTCGTCTTCATGCAACGCAACAACCGCTGAACCCATGAGCAGCCAGAAACACTCCACCAGGCAGCTCATGAAGCTGGGCATTGCCCAGGCCGTGATGTTCGTGGTGGGCGCGCTGCTGGGCCGCGGGCTCGGGCTGCTGCTGGGCCTCGACGCCTTCGGCAGCGGCGAATACAACAAGCGCGAAATCATCGGCATCGCGCTGATCGGCCTGGGCGGCGGCGCCGGCGCACAGGCCGCGCGCGTCTGGTACGCGGGCAAGTACGGCGATCCGCGCGGCTGAAGCCCGAGGAGAGCCCGGAGAAAAGAATGGCATTCGTCGAACCCGTCACGCTGAAGGCCCGCGGCATCGCGCTGGTGCCGCTGTCGCTCGAACACGAAGACGGCCTGCGCGCCGCGGCCGCCGACGGCGAGCTGTGGAAGCTGCGCGTCACCTCCGTGCCCGAGCCGGAGAACACCCGCACCTACATCGAGACCGCGCTCAAGACGGCTGACCGCTTCGCCTTCGCCGTGACCGACGAGGCCACCGGCACCGTGCTCGGCAGCACCAGCTTCCACGACATCCTGCCGGCCGTGAAGCGCGTGGAGATCGGCTACACGTGGTACGCCGCGCGCTGCCAGCGCACCCACGTCAACACCACCTGCAAGCTGCTGATGCTCACGCACGCCTTCGACGCGCTGGGTTGCAACGTGGTGGGCTGGCGCACCGACAACTTCAACTACGCCTCGCAGCGCGCCATCGAGCGGCTGGGCGCGAAGAAGGACGGCGTGATCCGCGGCCACGCGATGCGCCGCGACGGCACCATCCGCGACACCGTCATGTACAGCCTGCGTTCGGGCGAATGGCCCGAGGTGAAGGCGCAGCTGCTGTACCTGCTCGACAAGCCGCGCGGCTGAGCTGCCTGCCACACACAAGGAAGGAGCGCCCCAATGCTCATCGACTTCTTCTACACCCTGCGCTCGGCCAAGCTGCCGGTCTCGGTCAAGGAATACCTCACGCTGCTCGAGGCCCTGCAGGCCGACGTGGTGGGCCCCAACTCCGACGGCGCGCACAGCCTGGACGACTTCTACTACCTCTCGCGCACCGCGCTCGTGAAGGACGAGAAGCAATACGACAAGTTCGACCGCGCCTTCGCCGCCTATTTCAAGGGCGTGGAGATGCTCACCGACTTCACCAAGGAAGTGCCGCTCGACTGGCTCAGGAAGACGCTGGAGCGCGAGTTCACGGCCGAGGAAAAAGCCAAGATCGAGAAGATGGGCTGGGACGAGCTCATGGAAACGCTCAAGAAACGCTTCGAGGAGCAGAAGGAGCGCCACGAGGGCGGCAGCAAGTGGATCGGCACCGGCGGCACCTCGCCCTTCGGCAACGGCGGCTACAACCCGCAGGGCGTGCGTATCGGCGGCGCGGGCAAGAACAAGAGCGCCGTGAAGGTGTGGGACCAGCGCGCCTACAAGGACTACGACGACACGCAGGAGCTCGGCACCCGCAACATCAAGGTCGCGCTGCGCCGGCTGCGCAAGTTCGCGCGCGAGGGCCATGACGAGGAGCTGGACCTCGACGATACCATCCACTCGACCGCCGCCAACGCCGGCTTCCTCGACATCAAGATGCGGCCCGAGCGCCACAACAACGTCAAGGTGCTGCTGCTGATGGACGTGGGCGGCACGATGGACGAGCACATCCAGCGCGTGGAAGAGCTGTTCTCGGCCGTGAAGACCGAGTTCAAGCACCTGGAGTTCTTCTACTTCCACAACTGCGTGTACGACTTCATGTGGAAGAACAACAAGCGCCGCTTCTCCGAGAAGTTCGCGACCTGGGACATCCTGCGCAAGTACAACAAGGACTACAAGCTCATCTTCGTCGGTGACGCGACCATGAGTCCCTACGAGATCCTGCAGCCCGGCGGCAGCGTCGAATACAACAACGAGGAAGCCGGCGCCGAGTGGATCCAACGCCTCACGCACACCTTCCCGAAGTTCGCGTGGATCAACCCCGAGCCGCAGGGCGTGTGGCAGTACCGCCAGAGCATCGCGGTGATGCAGCAGCTGATGTCGAACCGCATGTACCCCCTCACGCTGCGGGGCCTCGAGGAAGCGATGCGCATGCTGTCCAAGTAGGACGATGCCGGCGATCCGGCCGGGCCTTCAGGAACCGGCCGGGCTTGCTGTCAGAATCCGCCCATGGTCAGGGCGGTTTCTGTTTCTTCGCCGGCGTTGTGGCCGGCTTTGCTTTTTTGCGGCGTCCTGCTCCTGCAAGGCTGCAGCCTGCTGCCGAAAAAGGACTCCGCCGAAGAAAGCAACAAGCCCGTGGCGGGCCTCGTGCGTGCCGGCTCGGCCGGCGGCACCACCACCGCTTCGGATGAGGCCGGCAAGGAAGACGGCGACAAGAAGCCCACGGACAAACGCGACGCCTTCACCGTCGACGTGCGCGGCCCCGAGGCCGTGCGCGACTACCTCAAGCTGCACCTCGAGATCCAGCGCTACCGCGAGCTCGACGACCTGGGCGCAACCGAGATCTCCCGCCTCATGGTGGCCGCAGAGGCCAATGCGCGCGAACTGCTCGGCACCCTCGGCTACTTCGCTCCCACGCTGACGCTCGAACTCAACGAGACGCCGCAGGGCGAGAAGGCCCCGCGCGAGATCGTCATCACCGTGTCGCCGGGCGAGATCACCAAGGTCAGCAACGTGCAGATCAGCTATGCCGGCGCCATCGCGGACGACGCGGCGGCCGAGTCGCAGCGCGATTCGATCCGCACCGCCTGGGCCCTGCGCGCCGGCCAGCCCTTCACGCAGCAGGCCTGGGACGATGCAAAGACCACCGCGCTGCGCAGCCTCACAGCCAGGCGCTTTCCCACCGGCACCATCGAGATCAGCCGCGCCGAGGTCGATGCAGACCGCAGCGAGGCGCGCCTGAGCGTCACCTACCAATCCGGTCCTGCCTACAGGTTCGGCCCGCTGGTGCTGCGCGGCATCCAGCGCTACGACCCCGACGGCGCGCGCCGCATCGCGCGCCTGCCCAGCGGCCAGGACTACGACCAGCAGAAGCTGCTCGACGCGCAGCAGCGCCTTGCCAGCAGCGGCTACTACGACTCGGTGTTCCTCACGCTCGACACCGAGAGCGGCAACCCGCTGGCCGCGCCCGTCATCGCGCAGCTGCGCGAGGCGCCGCTTCAGAAGGTGGTGCTGGGCGTGGGCTTCACCACCGACAACGGCCCGCGCCTGTCGATCGACCACATCCACAACCAGATCCCGCTGCTGGGCTGGCGCGCCGTCTCGCGGCTGTCGGTGGACAACGACATCAAGTCGCTCTCCACCGAATTGAAGGCGATTCCCGACGACCACGGCTGGCGCTGGTTCTCGGGCGCCGAGCTCAAGAGCGAGCAGGCGGGCAGCTACGTGGTCGACAGCGGACGCCTGCGCGGCGGGCGCGACAAGTCGGGCGACCACATCGACCGCAGCTACTTCCTGCAGTACGACTACGCGCAGAACCGCGGCACCAACGCCCCGCCCTCGGCCTCCGCCGTGACGGCCAACTGGGGCTGGACCGGGCGCTACTTCGACAACAACTCCGCGCCCTCGCGCGGCTTCGGCATCGCGCTCGAAGTGGCCGCGGGCTACACGCTCACCGGCGAGCGGACGCCCTTCACCCGCACCTACGCGCGCTGGCTCGGCGTGCTGCCGCTGGGCTCGGGCGAAGACAAGGAAACCAGCGCGCGCCGCAGCCGACTGCAACTGCGGCTCGAAGCCGGCGCGGTGGCGGCCAAGGAAAGCGCGCAGATTCCCTCCACGCTGATGTTCCTGACCGGCGGCGACACCACCGTGCGCGGCTACAGCTACAAGCAGATCGGCACCGTGCGCGCCGACGGCACCACGGTGGCCGGCCGCTACCTCGGCGTGGCCAGCGTTGAGTGGCAGCGCCCCTTCGTCTACAACAACAAGCTCACCGAATGGGAGAGCGTGGTGTTCGTCGACGCCGGCGCCGTGGCCGACAAGCCCGGCGAACTCAAGCCCAAGGTGGGCGTGGGCGTGGGCGCGCGCTGGCGCAGCCCGGTCGGGCCGGTGCAGGCCGACCTGGCCTACGGCGTGGACTCGAAGAAGTTCCGCCTGCACTTCCGCCTCGGCTTCACTTTCTGACTCACCGCCAGATGCAGACCGACGACGACAAATCCACGCCGACGACGCAGCCCCCTCGCCGCTCGCGCGCGCGCCGGGTGATGCGCGCCGTGGCCTGGACCCTGGCCGGCCTGCTGCTCGCCGTGGCGCTGCTGGTCGCGGGCGCATGGTGGTGGCTGGGCTCGAACACCTCGCTCGCCTTCGCGCTCGCGCAGGCCGCGCAGCGTCTGCCGGCCGGGCAGACGCTCGAAAGCCGCGACGTCACCGGCTCGCTGCGCACCGGCGGGCGCATCGGCTGGCTCAAGTACCAGAGCGAAAGCATCGCCGTCGAGGTGAACGACGCCACCATCGGCTGGCAGCTCGCGCCGCTGCTGCAGCGCAAGGTGCAGCTCGGCGAGGTGCATGCGAAGCAGGTGCTGATCGAGAAGCGCGGCCCGCCGAGCGACAAGCCCACCGAACCGCTCGAACAGCTCGCGCTGCCGGTCGAGGTCGAACTGCCCTTCCGCATCGACGAGCTGCGCTGGGCCGGCCCGCCGGTGCTGCAGGCGCTGAACCTTTCGGGCAGCTACAGCTACAAGGCCGCGGAGCACCTGCTCGAGGTGAAGGGCGTGGACATCGCCGACGGCCACTACAGCACCCGCGTGAAGCTGCAAGGCCCGGCGCCGATGGCGATCGATGCCGCACTCGACGGCCGGGTGAAGGCACCGCTGGCCGAGGACCACGACATCGACGTGCTCGCCACCGCCACCGTGAAAGGCACGCTTGCCGGCACCGCCGCGCGGCTGCAGGTCGCGGCCGAGCTGAAGCCGGCCGAGGAGAACGCCGACGCGCCCATGGAAGCCAGCCTGCAGGCGCAGATCGCGCCCTGGTTGCCCCAACCGGTGATCGACGCCAAGGCCAACCTGCGCAACGTCGATGCATCGAGCCTCTGGCCCGGCGCGCCGCAGACCCAGCTCACAGGCACCGTCGAGCTGCAGCCCGACGCCGACACCGGCCCCGCCGCATGGAAGGCCTCGGCCGACATCCGCAATGCCGTGCCCGGCCCGTGGAACGAAGAAAAGCTGCCGATCGAACAGGTGCAGGCCAGGGTCGGCTTCGACGGCACGCACTGGACCCTTCCCGAAGCCACCGTGCGCGCGGGTGGCGGGCGCATCGACGCGGCCGGCAAGTGGAGCCCCGCGCCCTCCCCCTGGCAGGCGCAGGCCACAGTGCGCGGCGTGCGCCCCGGCGCGCTGCACAGCCAGCTCTCCGGCGCCCCCGTCAGCGGCCAGCTCAAGGCCGAACAGAAGGAAAGCACCATCGTCTTCGACGCGACGTTGCGCGCCGAGGGCGGCGGCGCGGGCAGCAAGGCCCTGCCCGGCTTCGCGCTCGACCGCGCGCTGGCCCAGGGCCAGTGGAAAGACCAGGTGCTCGACCTGCGCACGCTGCGCATCGAGGCACAGCGCGCCAGCCTCGACGGCCGGCTGCAGGTGCGCGTGGCCGAGCAGGCCGCCAGCGGCAAGCTCGCGCTCGTGCTGCCGGGTGGCAGCGCGCAGGTCGAAGGCCGCATCGCGCCGAATGCGGGCGCAGGCGACATCAAGGCAAGCATCGACGATGCCGACACCCTGCAGCGCTGGGTGCAGGGCCTGCCGGGGCTGTCGGACGTGTTCGCCAACGCGAGTGCCAAGGGCTCGGCGAAGCTGGACGCCAGCTGGCAGGGCGGCTGGCAGGCCATCCAGCGCCGGCTTGATAACCCCAACGCGCCCGCGTCGCGCGGCAGCGCAGAACCCAGCCTCAAGGCCGTGCTCGGCGTGCCGCGCCTGGACTTGGCCCTGCCTTCCGCGCAGCCCGGCGGAACCACCACCGACATCCAGGTGCGCAACCTGCAGGCCGACCTCGCCGGCAGCCTCGCGCAGGCCACGCTCGCGCTGAAGGGCGAAGCCGCCACCGGCACGCAGAAGTTCGACATCGACACCCGCGCCAGCGGCGGCATCGCCGGTGCCGGCCAATGGCGCGCTGCGCTGGCCAGCCTGAAGCTGCAGGCGCAGGACAGCGCCCGCCCCGGCGCGCCATGGGTGCTGGAGCTGGGCCGCGAGGTCACGGCGACGATCCGCAGCGGCAACAACAGCGCGGGCACCGCGCCGCGTCTCGACGTGGAGGCCTCCGCCGCCTCAGCCACGCTGCGCGGCCCTGTCCCCGGCACCGTGCGCATCGACTGGCAACCGCTGCGCTTCAGCCAGAGCGGCGCCGCGTCCAACCGCGTGTTCCGCGTGCAGTCGAAGGGCCAGATGCAGGGCCTGCCGATGGCCTGGGCCGGCGCGTTCGGCGCGAGCACCGCGCTGAGCGAGTACGGCATCAGCGGCGACCTCATGTTCAACGGCGACTGGGACATCGACGCCGGCGACACGCTGCACGCCAAGGCCCGCCTCGCGCGCCAGAGCGGCGACATCCGCGTGCAGGCGTGCGAAGCGGCACTCGTCACGCGCATCACCAGCACCGGCACGGGCACCGCCAGCGAGCGCACGATGAATTCAGCCTCGGCAGCGGGCGGCGACGCGCCCAGCACGCCCGCGGGCCTGCGCCAGGCCGAGCTGCGCCTCGATGCCGACGGCGACGCCGTGCGCGCCGTGCTCGCTTGGGACAGCGAACGCGCCGGCAAGATCGACGCCGACATCAACACCCGCGTGCAGCAGCGCGCCGGCGGCTGGCAATGGGCTCCCGACGCGCCGCTGGGCGGCACCATCAAGGCCACGCTGCCGAACCTCGGCGTGTGGTCGATGCTCGCACCGCCGGGCTGGCGCATCGCCGGCACGCTCGACGCCAGCGCCACGCTCTCTGGCAACCGCGCCGTGCCGCGCTGGAACGGCACGCTGGGCGCCGACAAGCTCGCGCTGCGCGCACCCGTCGAAGGGCTGGACCTGCGCGACGGCAGGCTGCGCGCCACGCTCACCGGCGAGCGCGTGGAGATCACCGAATTCACGCTCAAGGGCGGCGCCGGCAGCTCCGCGCGCATCGGCGGCCAGAGCGGCAACCGCAGCACCGCCGCGAGCGAAGCCCGCACCGACGGCGGCACCCTCTCGGCCACCGGCGACCTCAGCTGGGGCCCGGCCGGCGGCACCGCCTCGGGCATCCGCATGGCCCTGCAGGGCCAGTTGCGCGCGCTGCGCGTGCTGGTGCGCACCGACCGGCAGGTCACGCTCTCGGGCGACCTGCAGGCCAGGCTGGACAACGGCCAGTTCACCGTGCGCGGCAAGCTCAAGACCGACCGCGCCGTCATCATCCTGCCCGACGAAACGGCGCCCAGCCTGGGCAGCGACGGGGTCGTGCGCTCCGCCGCCAAGGACCGCGAGGCGGCCGAGACGGCGCAGCGCGAGTCCGCCCGCGCCGACGCGCAGGCCGCCAAGCCGCAGACCGCGAAACCGCCGGACATCGCCGTCGACTTCGACCTCGGCGACGACTTCGCGGTGCAGGGCCGCGGCATCACCACCCGGCTCGAAGGCAACCTGGAAATCCGCAGCACGAGGCTGAACGCGCCGCCGCGCATCACCGGCGAAGTGAAGACCGTGAAGGGCCAGTACCGCGCCTACGGCCAGCAGCTCGACGTGGAGACCGGCATCGCGCGTTTCAACGGACCCTTCGACAACCCGGCGCTCGACATCCTCGCGATCCGGCCGAACCTGTCGCAGCGCGCGGGCGTGCAGATCACCGGCACCGCGCAGTCGCCGCGCGTGAAGCTGTATTCGGAGCCGGCGCTGTCCGATGCCGAAACGTTGTCGTGGGTGATCCTGGGCCGCGCCTCGGCCACCAGCGGCGGCGAATCGGTGCTGCTGCAGCAGGCCGCGCTGTCGCTGCTCGGCAGGATCGGCGGCGGTGGCACCGGCGGCGGCCTGGCCAGCCGCTTCGGACTGGACGAGCTCGGCTTCAAGGGCCCGGGCAGCGGCGGCGACCTGCGCGAGTCGGCCGTGACGCTGGGCAAGCGGCTGTCGAAGGATTTCTACATCACCTACGAACGCAGCATCGGCGGCACCTTCGGCACGCTCTTCATCTTCTACGACCTGACGACGCGCCTCACACTGCGCGGGCAGGCCGGCCAGACCAGCGGGCTCGACCTGATCTACACGGTCAAGTACGACTGAAGGCGGCAGCGGGGTACCGCATCCGACTGCGGTCTTGACCCGCGTCTCGCGCGCGTGATAAGAACCGTCCCTCGCCTTCACCGAGGAGCGACGACGATGAAAAAAGATGGAGACAAGGGCGAGAGCCTTCGGAACTTTCCAGAAGGCTCTCGGACGTCCGCCCCACCCGGGCTCTCGCGCATCGCGTTCATGCGCGGCGCGCTGCGCGGCACGATCGCGCTGATCGCGGGCATCGCGGCGGTGGCTTCCATTCCCTACTGGGGTGGCGAGCACTTCCCGGTCACGAGCCTCGTGATCTACGTGGCGGGCATGGTGTTCATCGCCATGCCGCTGTGCCTCTACTACGAATCGCTGCTGCAGGCGCAGGAAGGCCCGGCACGCGAGCAGCCTCCCATCACGCCCGCGCAGGCGTGACCGCAGCGGTGCCCCTGCTCAGCTCCCGGTAGCGGGCAGCAGCGTCGCGCGGTGACTGCGGATCGCCGAGGCGACGATCGGCATCAGCAGCGGCGTCTTGCCCGCGTCGAAATCGCGCATCAGCTGGATGCGCATGCTCGGCGCCCAGAACGACTTCAGGTGCGCGGCGATTGCCTGCGTGGCAGCGCCCGCATCGCTCGGCGACTGCGCCTGGAAGAAGGTGCCGATCTGGTTGGCCATCTTGACCAGCTGTGCCGAGTGATCGTGCTCCATGGGACTTTCTGAAAAATGTGTTGCTTGATGAAGTAATGAAGCTTCAGCGCACGCTGTGCGGCTGTGCCGTGCGCAGCCGCTGCGGATGGCTGTAGACGCCCAGGTCGTGCTGCCGCGCGAAGCCCACCAGCGTGAGGCCCGCGCGCTGCGCCGTGGCCACCGCGAAGGAGGTCGGTGCCGACACCGCGGCGAGCAGCGGTGCGCCGGCCATCGCGGCCTTCTGCACCATCTCGAAGCTCGCGCGGCTGGTGACGGCAATGAAGCCGGCCGAGGCATCGACGTCGTTGGCAGCGAGCGCGCCCACGAGCTTGTCGAGCGCGTTGTGGCGGCCCACGTCCTCGCGCAGCCACATCACCTCGCCATCGGCAGAGCACCAGGCGGCCGCGTGCACGCCGCCGGTGGCTTCCTGCAGGGTCTGCTGCGACGGCAGCTGCGACATCGCGCGGCCGATGGCCTCGCGGTCGAACCGTGCGGTGTCGCCGCCGCTCAGCACCGGCAGTTCGCGCGACACCTGAGTCAGGCTCTCGGTGCCGCACAGGCCGCAGCCGGTGCGCCCGGCCATCGAGCGGCGGCGCTGCTTCAGGCGCGAGAAGGCGGCGCCCGACACCTGCATGTGCACCGTGAAGCCCAGCGCCGACTGCTCGGCCTCCACCGAATAGAGCTCGTGCGCCGCATCGAGGATGCCTTCGCTGAGCGAGAAGCCGAGCGCGAAGTCTTCCAGGTCGAGCGGCGTCGCGAGCATCACCGCGTGCGAGATGCCGTTGTATTCGAGTGCCACGGGCACTTCCTCGGCCACCCAGTCCTGCACATCGAACGGCCGGCCGCCGCGCACGCCGCGCACGGGCAGCAGCTGCGCGCCTTCGCAGAACTGCACGGTGTCGGTTGCCAGGTTCATGCGGCGGGCATCCTCACTTGGCCGGCACCATCTCGCCGCCCTGCGGCGCCGACGCGGCGGCGAGCAGCTCGTGCTGCGTGCGGTTGAAGCGGCTGTACTCCTGCTGCCACGAAGATGGCTGCATCACCGGCATCACCTGCACCGCCGTGACCTTGTACTCGGGGCAGTTGGTGGCCCAGTCGGAGTTGTCGGTGGTGATCACGTTCGCGCCCGACTCAGGGAAGTGGAAGGTGGTGTAGACCACGCCCGGCTGCACGCGCTCGGACACCGTGGCGCGCAGCACCGTCTCGCCCGCGCGGCTCTGGATGCCGACCCAGTCGCCTTCCTTCACGCCGCGCTCCTCGGCATCGTGCGGATGGATCTCCAGCCGGTCCTCGCTGTGCCACTGGTTGTTCTCGGTGCGCCGCGTCTGCGCGCCCACGTTGTACTGCGAGAGGATGCGCCCGGTGGTCAGGAGCAGTGGGAACCTGCGCGTGACCTTCTCGTCGGTCGCCACGTACTGCGTGACGATGAACTTGCCCTTGCCGCGCACGAAGCGGTCGATGTGCATGGTGGGCGTGCCGTCGGGTGCGTTCTCGTTGCAGGGCCACTGGATGCTGCCGAGCTCGTCGAGGCGCTTGTAGCTCACGCCGTGGAAGGTGGGCGTAAGCGCGGCGATCTCGTCCATGATCGCCTCGGGGCTCTTGTAGTCCATCGGATAGCCGAGAGCCTGCGCGAGCTTCACGGTCACCTCCCAGTCGGCAAGGCCGGCCTTGGGCGGCATCACCTTGCGCACGCGCGAGATGCGGCGCTCTGCATTGGTGAAGGTGCCGTCCTTCTCCAGGAACGAGGAGCCCGGCAGGAATACGTGCGCGTACTTGGCGGTCTCGTTGAGGAAGATGTCCTGCACCACCACGCATTCCATGCCCATCATCGCGGCCGCCACGTGCTGCGTGTTCGGGTCGGACTGCACGATGTCCTCGCCTTCGCAGTACAGGCCCTTGAAACTGCCGCCGATGGCGGCGTCGAACATGTTGGGAATGCGAAGGCCCGGCTCGGGGTTGATCTGCACGCCCCAGGCCGACTCGAACGTGGCGCGCGTGGTGCTGTCCGAAACATGCCGGTAGCCCGGCAGCTCGTGCGGGAAGGAGCCCATGTCGCAGGAGCCCTGCACGTTGTTCTGGCCGCGCAGCGGGTTCACGCCCACGCCTTCGCGGCCGACGTTGCCGGTGACCATGGCGAGATTGGCGATGCCCATCACGGTCGTCGAGCCCTGGCTGTGCTCGGTCACGCCCAGGCCGTAGTAGATGGCGCCATTGCCCGCCTTGGCGAACAGGCGCGCGGCGGCGCGCATCTCTGCCGCCGGCACGCCGGTGACCTGCTCGGTGGCCTCGGGCGACTGTTCGGGGCGCTCCACGTACGACTTCCATTCCTTGAACGAGGCCGAGTCGCAGCGTTCGGCGACGAAGTCGTCGGCCATCAGCCCTTCGGTGACGATGACGTGCGCCAGCGCCGTGACCACGGCCACGTTGGTACCGGGCCGCAGCTGCAGGTGATGCGCGGCCTTGATGTGCGGCGACTTCACGATGTCGATGCGGCGCGGATCGACCACGATCAGCTTCGCGCCCTGGCGCAGCCGTTTCTTCATGCGCGAGGCGAACACCGGGTGGCCGTCTGTGGGGTTGGCACCGATCACCATGATCACGTCGGCCTTGTCCACCGAGGCAAAGGTCTGCGTGCCCGCAGATTCGCCCAGCGTCTGCTTCAGGCCGTAGCCCGTGGGCGAATGGCACACGCGCGCGCAGGTATCGACGTTGTTGTTGCCGAAGGCGGCGCGCACCAGCTTCTGCACGAGGTAGGTTTCCTCGTTGGTGCAGCGCGACGAAGTGATGCCGCCGATGGAGTCCTTGCCGTACTTGGCCTGCAGGCGCTTGAACTCGCTGGCCGCGTAGTTGATGGCCGTGTCCCAGCTCACCTCCTGCCACGGGTCGCTGATGTTCTTGCGGATCATCGGCTTGGGCATGCGGTCCTGGTGCGTGGCATAGCCCCATGCGAAGCGGCCCTTCACGCAGGAGTGGCCCGCGTTGGCCTTGCCGTCCTTCCACGGCACCATGCGCACGACCTCGTTGCCCTTCATCTCGGCCTTGAAGGCGCAGCCCACGCCGCAGTAGGCGCAGGTGGTGATCACGCTGTGCTCGGGCTGGCCGAGCCAGATCACCGACTTCTCCTGCAGCGTGGCGGTGGGGCAGGCTTCGACGCAGGCGCCGCAGCTCACGCATTCCGAATCCATGAAGGCCTCGTCCTGGCCCGGCGACACGCGCGACTCGAAGCCGCGGCCGCTGATGGTCAGCGCGAAGGTACCCTGCGTTTCCTCGCAGGCGCGCACGCAACGGTTGCAGACGATGCACTTCGACGGGTCGTAGCTGAAGTACGGGTTCGACTCGTCCTTCTCGCTCTTGATGTGATTGGCACCGTCGAAGCCGTAGCGCACGTTGCGCAGGCCGGTCACGCCCGCCATGTCCTGCAGCTCGCAGTTGCCGTTGGCCGAGCAGGTGAGGCAGTCGAGCGGATGGTCGGAGATGTAGAGTTCCATCACGCCCTTGCGCAGCTCCTGCAGCTTCGGCGTCTGGGTGCGCACCTTCATGCCCGCCTCGGCCGGCGTGGTGCACGAGGCCGGAAAGCCACGGCGCCCCTCGATCTCGACCAGGCACAGCCGGCACGAGCCGAAGGGCTCCAGGCTGTCGGTGGCGCAGAGCTTGGGCACCTGGATGCCCGCATCCACCGCCGCACGCATCAGCGAGGTGCCCGCGGGCACCGTGACTTCGTTGCCGTCGATCTCCAGCGTCACCTCGCGCTCGGATTCGCGCTTGGGGGTGCCGTAGTCGGTTTCCTTGAGATGGTCCAACATGTCTGTCTAGCCTTGCTGATTTCTTCTCTGGATGCGGCCCGGGGCTCAGGCAGCTTTTCGGTCAGGTGCTTCGATGCCGAAGTCCTGCGGGAAATGGTCCAGCGCCGAGAGCACCGGGAAAGGCGTCATGCCGCCCATGGCGCACAGCGAGCCGTGGACCATCGTGTCGCACAGGTCGCGCAGCAGCATCACCTGCTGCGGACGGTTCTGATTGCCGCGGATCTTGTCGATCACCTCGACGCCGCGCGTCGATCCGATGCGGCAGGGCGTGCACTTGCCGCACGACTCCAATGCGCAGAACTCCATCGCGTAGCGCGCGAGCTTCGACAGGTCGGCCGTGTCGTCGTGCACCACGATGCCGCCGTGGCCCACGGTGCCGCCGACGGCCGCATAGGCTTCGTAGTCGAGCGGCAGGTCCCACTTCGATTCGGGCAGGTAGGCGCCCAGCGGCCCGCCGACCTGCACAGCCTTGATCGGCCGGCCCGAGGCCGAGCCCCCGCCGTAGTCGTAGAGCAGCTCGCGCAGCGTGACGCCGAAGGCCTTCTCGACCAGGCCACCGTACTTGATGTTGCCCGCCAGCTGCATCGGCAGCGTGCCACGCGAGCGGCCCACGCCGTAGTCGCGGTAGAAGGCCGCGCCGCGCGCCAGGATCAGCGGCACGCTGGCCAGCGTGATGACGTTGTTGATCAGCGTGGGCTGGCCGAACAGGCCTTCGATGGCCGGCAGCGGCGGCTTGGCGCGCACGATGCCGCGCTTGCCCTCCAGGCTTTCGAGCAGCGCCGTTTCCTCGCCGCACACGTACGAGCCCGCGCCCTTGCGCACGGCGAGCGAGAAGCGCTTGCCCGAACGCAGGATGTTGTCGCCGAGGAAGCCCGCGGCCTCCGCGACGCGGATGGCCTCGTTCAGCGTCGCGATCGCATGCGGATACTCCGAGCGCACGTAGATGTAGCCCTGCGTCGCGCCGGTGGCGAGGCCCGCGATGGTCATGCCCTCGATCAGCATGAAGGGGTCGCCCTCCATGGTCATGCGGTCGGAGAAGGTGCCCGAGTCGCCCTCGTCGGCGTTGCAGACGATGTACTTCTGCGCCGCCACCGTGCCCAGCACCGTCTTCCCCTTGATGCCCGCCGGAAAGGCCGCGCCGCCGCGTCCGCGCAGGCCCGAGTCGAGCACCTGCTGCACGATCTCCTCGGGCGCGAGCGCCAGCGCGCGGCGCAGGCCGGCGAAGCCCTCGTAGGCCTGGTAGTCGGTGAGCGACACCGGGTCGGTGATGCCCATGCGTGAGAAGGTCAGGCGCTCCTGCTTCTTCAGGTACGGAATGTCTTCGGTCGGGCCGAGCGCGAGCGGATGCTTGCCGCCCGTGAGGAAGCCTGCATCGAACAGGCCGGCCACGTCGTCGGGCGTCACCGGCCCGTAGGCCATGCGGCCGGCGGGCGTGTTCACCTCCACCAGCGGCTCGAGCCAGAACATGCCGCGCGAGCCGTTGCGCACCAGCTCGAGCATCAGGCCGCGCGCCGCAGCCTCCTTCGCGATGCATCGGGCCACGCGGTCCGCGCCGGCAGCGAGCGCGGCCGAGTCGCGCGGAACGTAGACGGTGATCGTGCTCATGCGCGGCCTCCTTCGGCCTGCGCCAGCAGTGCGTCGAATGCCTTGGGCGTCACGCGCGCATGCGGCTGGTCGTCCAGCGTCATCGCGGGCGACGAGGCGCACAGGCCGAGGCAGAACGCCGGCTCCAGCGTGAACGCACCGTCGCTGGTGGTACCGTGCGCACCGCAACCCAGGCGCAGTTCGGCGTGCGCGAGCAATGCGTCCGCGCCCATCGACTGGCAGGCTTCGGCGCGGCAGATCTGGATCACATGGCGGCCCGCGGGCTCGCTGCGGAAGTGGTGGTAGTAGGTGACGACGCCGTGGACCTCGGCGCGCGAGAGGTTCTGCGCCTCGGCGATCACCGGCACTGCGTGGGCGGGGATGTAGCCGAGCGCATCCTGCACGTCGTGCAGTATCGGCAGCAGCGCGCCGGGCTCGTTCGCATGCAGCTGCAGGATGCGCTGCACGGCGGCGAGTGCGTCCGCATCGTGCTGCCCTTGCCGCGCCTGTTCTTGTTTCATGGTCCGTCCGATCTGCTCCGTTGCCATCAGCTTGCAAGCGGAGCTGTTTTCATCGTGGTTCTGTCACGGGTTCGACGTCGTGGAATTCGACGCGAATCCCGTGGTCATCCGCTTGGGGATCAATGTCGATGAATCGGGCGTCGGGGGCCTTGACACAAGTCAATTTCCGCCGAAACAAGCACGGTGCCAATGCGCACAAACCCTGCGGCCGAGCAGGGTTTCAATGCGCACAACCCTGCGGCCACGCAGGGTTTCGGAAGGACCGGAAAGACCCTATCGGGTGGAAGCTTCGCGCGCCCTGCGCAACTGCGCCTCGGCCTGCGCGTCGTCGACCTCGCCGACGACCTTTGCGGGGCGGCCCGCGATGCGCGAGCGATCGGGAAAGACCTTGCCTTCGGTCAGCAGCGAACCGGACTCGACGATGCACGAGCGCCCCACCACCGAGCCGTTGAGCGCGATGGTGTGCTCGCCGATCACCGCGCCGTCGCCCACGGTGCAGCCGTGCAGCATCACGTGCGGCTCCACCGTCACGTCGGCGCCGATGGTCAGCGGATAGCCCGGGTCCGCGTGCAGCATCACGCCCGCCTGCACTTGGCTGCCGCGGCCGACCGTGATGGGCTCGTTGTCGCCGCGCAGCACCGAGTGCGCGCCGATGCGGCTGCCGGGCGCCAGCACGACCTGCCCGATCACGCTGGCGCTTTCGGCCACGCGGGCGCTGGCGTCGATGACCGGTTCATGCGCGTCAAGTCGGTAGATCGTCACTGCGGGGGCTCCTGTTCATCGGCAAAAAGCCCCGCCATCTTCATGGCGGGGCTGTGTGGGGAAGCAATGTCCGGATGGTACCGGCGATGGAGGGAAACCGGTTGCCTATTCGGCGCGGCTCGCCTCGATGTGCTTGCGGCGCATCGGCCGCAGCACGAACCACGCCATCAGCGCCGCGAGCGCATTGACCGCGCTGGCCGCGATGAAGACGGCCTGCCAGCTGCCGGTGGCGGCGGCCAGAACGCTCGACAGCGGTACCAGCAGCGAGGCCGTGCCCTTGGCGGTGTAGAGCATGCCGGCGTTGGATGCCGCGTACCTGGAGCCGAAGGTGTCGGCGCAGGTCGAGGGGAACAGGCTGTAGATCTCGCCCCATGCGAAGAACACGATGCCCGTGAGGATCACGAAGAGGATCGGGTTCTGGCCGTAGTGGTAGAGCATCAGGATGCCGACCGACTCCATCGCGAAGGCGATGAACATGGTCTGCTCGCGGCCGATCTTGTCGGACACCCAGCCGAAGAAGGGCCGCGTGAGGCCGTTGAGCACGCGGTCGATCGCCAGCGCAAAGGTCAGCGCGGGCAGCACCAGTCCCATGATGTTGACCGGCACGTCCATGATCTTGAAGTCCTTGGCGATGGGCGCGAGCTGCGCGGTGGCCATCAGGCCGCCGGCGGCCACCATCACGAACATCGCGTACATCACCCAGAAGACAGGCGAGCGCAGCACCTCCGAGGGCGCGTAGTCGCGGCGCGACTGCTGCACGTTGCGGCTTCCCGAGGCCTTGGCATGGTCGGGTGCGCGGGTGAGCATCCATGCGAGCAGGAACACGATGAGTCCCTGCCCGATCCCAAAATAAAGAAAGGCTGCCTCGTAGCCGCTCGACTTGATCATCGCGGAGATCGGGATGATCGTGAGCGCCGAGCCCGCGCCGAAGCCCGCCGCCGTCATGCCCGCTGCAAGCCCCCGGCGGTCGGGGAACCACTTGAGCGCATTGCCCACGCAGGTGCCGTAGACAGCGCCCGCGCCGATGCCGCCGATAGCCGCAGCAACGTACAGCAGCGTCAGCGAATCGGCCACCGAGTTGAGCACCCAGCCGAGGCCGCACAGCACGCCGCCCACCAGCACCACGGGACGCGGGCCGAAGCGGTCGACGAGGTAGCCCTCGATGGGCACCAGCCAGGTCTCGGTGAGAACGAAGATGGTGAACGCCACCTGGATCGCGGCGCGGCTCCAGCCGTGCTTGTCGGCGATCGGATTGACGAAGAGCGTCCAGCCGTACTGCAGGTTGGCGATCATCGCCATGCAGACGATGCCGATCAGCAACTGACCCCATCGGTACGCCTCGGATCGGGTCGCGGTGGCGCCATAAGTTTCGGACGGGGGGTACATCGCGGGGTTGGATCCTGCGATCGTGGAGGTGGGCCGAGTCATGGAGTTGTCCTTGGTGTTTTCGTTGAAATCCGACGTGCTGCAAATGCAGAGCAATCAGTCGAGCTAGCGATGCGCATCGACGGGCGACGAGGCTTCGTTGACATCGATACACGGCATTGGGATCACCAGTTTTCTGCGCGTGAATGACTGTCGGACCGAGCGACTCAAAAACTCTTGACCTCAGTCAAGTTCACACGAATCGCGCTCTCGCGGAACCCCCGAGGTATCCCTATGAAATTGCGCCGTGCGCGATGCGCGATGAGAGGGCTTTGCGATGCGCATCCGGCGATGCTTTCGCGTTGCATGAAGGAAGAGAAATCGATGAGCGGAGTTCGATGATTTCCGCGTGATGCTTGAGCGATCGACGCGATGGTTCATGCGTCGTCTTCGGTGACTCCGCGGTGCGCGTTGCGCGCACTTCCGCTTCTCTTTCGAAGGGCTCTGGCAGCGGGATTTCCGGCGTATCCGGCCCCTCATCTGAAAAGGAAAAAATTGACCCAGGTCAAGAAACGCGAAAATGGCGTTTGCCCTCGTCTAGGGTAAACCCTAAAATTCAGGGTAATCCCTTCGGTCTTTTCGATTCAGTTTCAGATTCTTTTCTTGGAGCACTCAATGAGCCACACCACCCTGGATTCCAACGCACTGCGCGCCCCCGCCTCGTCGTCGACCGCCAGCAACATCATGCGCGAGCTGTTCGCCGTGATGCCCATCGTGATCTTCTACAAGGCCGCGCGCGCCGCGCTGATCCAGCGCCGCTCGGCGCCCGTGCAGCGCTGAGCCGCAACACCGGATCCGCACCTCTCGAAGAGCGCGCGCGAGTCACTCGCCGCGCTCTTTTTCCTTGGTGCCTTCGAAGGGCACGATCTGCGAGATCAGCGACGGTCCGTCACTCAGGAGAAAGTCCTTGAAGGCCTGCGCCACCGGCGGCAGCCGCTTGCTGCGCCGGTGCACCACGTACCAGTTGAGCATCAGCGGAAAGCCTTCGACGTCGAGCACGCGGAGGCTGCCCGCGCGTAGCTCCTGGCTCACCGTGTGAGCCGACACGAAGCTCACGCCCATGCCCGCTATCACCGCCTGCTTGATGGTCTCTGTGCTGCGGATCTCCATCGCGACGTTGATGCCGCTCAGGTCGCCGCCGAAGCCGTCTTCCATCGAATGCCAGGTGTCGGATGCCTTCTCCCGCACCACGCAGGGCTCGCGCATCAGCCTCTGCATCGCGATCTTCTTCTCGCCCACCAACGGATGGCCCGGCGCGGCGACGATCACATAAGGATGCGGCGCGAACGGCTGGTTGACGGTGTCGAGGTCTGTGGGCGGCCGCACCATGATCGCGAGGTCGGTGAGGTTCTCCGCGATGTGGGTCAGGAGCCCCGCGCGGTTGTGCACGGTGAAGTTCAGCGTCACGCCCTGGTGGCGGCTCGCGAACTCGACCAGCAGGCGCGGAAAGAAGTAGTCGCCCGCGCTGATCACGCCCACGTTGAGCTTGCCGCCCGAGACGCCCTTGAACTGCATCATCGCGTGCTCCGCCGCCTCGAACTGCTGGATGATCGCGCGGCTGATCTGCAGCAGCTCGGTGCCCGGGGGCGTGAGGTAGATCTTCTTTCCGAACTGCTCGAAGAGCGCGTTGCCCGCATGCTCCTCGAGCTTGCGCACCTGCGTGGAAACGGCGGGCTGCGTGAGGTGCAGCTCCTCGGCCGCGCGCGAGAAACTCAGCAGCCGCGCCACCGCCTCGAAGACCTTCAGCTGGCGCAGGGTGGCGTGCTTCATCGGCTCAGTGCGGTATTCGCGCGACGTGCAGGAGATTGGTGGTGCCCGACTGTCCGAAGGGAAGGCCCGCGACCACCACCACGTCGTCGCCCGCCTTCGCGAAGCCCTCGGCGTGCGCCGTGCGGCACGCGCACTCGATCATCTCGGCCACGTCGTGCACGTCGTCGACCAGCACCGCGTGCACGCCCCAGACCATCGCCATGCGGCGTGCCGCTGCAATGTCGGGCGTGAGGCTCAGGATGGGCACTGCCGGGCGCTCGCGCGCCGCGCGCAGGCTGGTGAAGCCCGACGAGGTGTACGTGACGGTGGCCGCCGGTGCGAGCAGCGAGGCCACCTGGCGAAGCGAGGCGCACACCGCGTCGGCCGTGGTCGACAGCGCCGCGTCGTGCGTGGCGTCGATGCCCGCGCGGTACGACGGATCGGCCTCCACGCGCGCGATGATGCGGTCCATCATCGCGACCGCCTCGAACGGGTACTTGCCCGAAGCCGATTCGGCGGAAAGCATCACCGCATCGACGCCGTCGTACACAGCGGTCGCCACGTCGGACACTTCCGCGCGCGTTGGCACGGGCGAGGCGATCATCGATTCGAGCATCTGCGTCGCCACCACCACCGGCTTGCCGCGCTTGCGGCATGCGCGAACGATCAGCCGCTGAAGCTCCGGCACCTGCTCGGGCGGCAGCTCCACGCCGAGATCGCCGCGCGCCACCATGATGCCGTCGCACAGCGCGACGATCGCGTCCAGATGCTCGATGGCGGCGGGCTTCTCGAGCTTGGCCATGATCCAGGCGCGCGAGCCGATGATGGCGCGCGCCTCCTCGATGTCCTCTGGCCGCTGCACGAACGAGAGCGCGACCCAGTCGACGCCCATCGAAAGGCCGAAGTCCAGGTCGTCACGGTCCTTCGGCGTCAGCGGCGAGATCGGCAGCAGCACGCTCGGCACGTTGACGCCCTTGCGGTCGGAGATCGGTCCGCCGACCAGCACCGTGGTCTCGGCGAAGTCGGGGCCATGGCTGTCCACGCGCAGCCGCAGCTTTCCGTCGTCGAGCAGCAGCTCGGTGCCATCCTGCAGCGCGGCGAAGATTTCCGGGTGCGGCAGCGGCGCGCGGCGTGCGCTGCCGCTGGCCTTGTCCATGTCGAGCCTGAAGCGCGCGCCCGCATCGAGTTGCGCGCGGCCGCCCTCGAAAGAGCCCAGCCGCAGCTTCGGCCCCTGCAGGTCCAGAAGAATGCCGATGGGCCGGTCGAATTCCTTCTCGAGCCGGCGGATGGTCTCGAGCCGCCGCGCATGGTCGTGCTGCGTGCCATGGCTGAAGTTGAGCCTGAACACGTCCACGCCGCGCTCGAACAGCGCGCGGATGGCCGATTCCTCCGTGGTGGACGGGCCGAGGGTGGCGACGATCCTGGCGCTGCGCGTGCGTCTCATGGCTTCATGCCATTTCGTGCAGCTTGACCCGGCCGCGCTGGTCTTCCATCGTGCGCGCGAGCAGCTTGACGAGGCTGTAGACGGTGTCGATGTGCGGCGTCGGCGTCTCGGTGAGCCGGGCCAGCTCGACCACCGCGCCGACCAGCGCGTCGATCTCGGGTGCGCGGCCCGCTTCCACGTCCTGCAGCATGGAGGTCTTGTGCTTGCCGACCTTCTCGGCACCCGCGATGCGCTTCTCGAGCGTCACGCGGAACTCGATGCCGAGCTTGTGCGCGACCGCCTGGGCCTCGCGCATCATCGCCGCGGCAAGCTCGCGCGAAGGCGGGTACTGGCAGATGTCGACGAGCGTCGAATGCGAGAGGCTGCTGATCGGGTTGAAGGTGAGGTTGCCCCACAGCTTGAGCCAGATCTCCGCGCGGATGTTGTCGAGCACCGGTGCCTTGAAGCCCGCGCCGGTGAAGCAGGCCGAGACGCGGTTCACGCGCTCGCTCGCCGAGCCGTCGAGCTCGCCGACGGGGAAACGGTCGCCCTCGATGTGCCTGACCACGCCGGGCGCGATGAGCTCCGACGCCGGATAGACCACGCAGCCGATCACGCGCTGCGCCGGAATCTTCGCCGCGACGACGCCCGAAGGATCGACGCTGCGCACCGGGGTGCCTTCGAGCGCACCGCCGTGCTTGTGGAAGTACCAGTACGGGATGCCGTTCTGCATGGTCACGACCACCGTGTCGGGCCCGAAGAGCTTGGGCACGTCGTTGGCCACGGCCTCGACCTGGTGGGCCTTCATCGCGAGCACGACGATGTCCTGCGGGCCGGCCTCGTCATAGCGGTCGGTGGCCTTCACGTTGCGCGCCACCTGTTCCTCGCCCTCGGCCGAAACCAGCTTGATGCCGTTGCGCGATATGGCGTCGAGATTCGCGCCGCGCACGATGAACGTCACTTCCTCGCCGGCCAGCGCGAGCTTCGCGCCGACCAGTCCGCCGATGGCGCCCGCGCCGATGATTGCAATCTTCATGTCGATCCCCAAGAGTTGAATTCGTTGCGCGGTCAGCCGAAGCGATTGCTGAGCCTGCCGATGCCGCCGATCTCGATCTCCACGAGGCTGCCGGGCTTCATCGAGCCGACGCCGACCGAGGTGCCGCAGAGGATCACGTCGCCGCGGTGCAGCGTCATGTCCTGCGAGATGAGGCTCACGAGCTGTTGCACCGAGAAGCGCATGTCGCTGATCGGATAGTCCTGGCGCACCTCGCCGTTGAGCAGCGTGGTCACGGTGAGCGCGGTGGGGTCGAGGCCGGTGGCAACCACCGGACCCATGGGGCAGAAGGTGTCGAAGCCCTTGGCGCGCACCCATTGCGCGAAGGAAGCGTCGCGGTTCAGGATGTCGGCCACCGTCACGTCGTTGGCGCAGGTGTAGCCGAACACATGGTCGAGCGCGTCGCCTTCGGAGACGGCGGTGGCGGTCTTGCCGATCACGATGCCGAGCTCGCCCTCGAACACCACCTTGCCGTCGCACAGCGGCTTGCGGATGGGCGCGCCGGGCGCGAGGTACGAGTTGGGCGTCTTCAGCAGGTACAGCGGCTCGGCGGGCACCGGCAGGCTGAGCTTGGCGCCGAGCGCGTGGAAGTTGTTCCACAGCGCGATCACCTTGGTGGGCTCGGTGGGCGTGAGCAGCTGCAGCCCCGCCAGCGCGAACACGCGGCCGGTGGGCTCGGAGCTGCCGAACATGTCGCCCTGGCGCTCGTGCACGGCGTCGCCTTCGAGCGTGCCGAAGCCGATGCCGCCGGCGTGCTCGAAGCGGACCCATTTCCTCTGCTGCTGCTGTTCCATGTTGTTGTCTGCTTTCTGGATGGATGATGAAATTCGGGCCCGTCGCCGGTCGGTCAGTCGAACGGGAGGTAGTCGGGAATCACGAGCGAGGCGAGCAGCTTCCCCATGTCCGCCGGGTTGCGCGTGACGTGGATGCCGCACTCCTTCATCACCGCGAGCTTTTCCTGCGCGGTGCCGCGGCCGCCGGAAACGATGGCGCCCGCATGGCCCATGCGCTTGCCGGGCGGCGCGCTGGCGCCGGCGATGAAGCCGATCACGGGCTTGGTCATGTGGTCGCGGACCCAGCGCGCGCATTGCTCCTCTGCATCGCCGCCGATCTCGCCGACCATGATCACGGCGTCGGTGCGCGGGTCGTCGTTGAACATCTTCAGCACGTCGATGTGCCGCAGCCCACCGACCGGGTCGCCGCCGATGCCCACCACGGTCGACTGCCCGATGCCGAAGCTCGCGAGCTGGCTCGCGGCCTCGTAGGTCAGCGTGCCCGAGCGCGAGACCACGCCGATGCGCCCGCGCTGGTGGATGTGGCCGGGCATGATGCCGATCTTGATTTCGCCGGGCGTGATGAGGCCGGGGCAGTTGGGGCCGAGAAGCACCGTCTTGCGGCCCTGCATGCGATGGCGGGTGCGGATCATGTCGCGCACAGGAATGCCTTCGGTGATGCAGATCACCAGGTCGAGTTCGGCATCGACCGCCTCGTCGATGGCTGCGGCGGCGAAGGGCGGCGGCACGTAGATCACGGAGACCGTGGCGCCGGTCTCGGCCTTCGCCTCCTTCACCGTGCCGAAGATCGGGACGCCGGCCATCGACTGGCCGCCCTTCAGCGGATTCACGCCTGCCACGAAGCAGTGCCTGCCGTTGCCGTACTCCAGGCAGGCCTGCGTGTGGAACTGGCCCGTCTTGCCGGTGATGCCTTGCGTGATGACGCGGGTGTGCTTGTTGATCAGGATGGACATGCGGCGAGCTCCATCGAGTGTTGGAAAAAAGGGCGCTTCATCGCTGGCGCTCCCAGTTGCTGGCCGCACCGATGGCCCGCTGCGCCGCCTCGGCCATGTCGTCGGTGTTGATGATCGACAGCCCCGACTGCGCGAGGATGGTCCGCCCCAGGTCCTCGTTGGTGCCCTTCATGCGCACGATCAGCGGCACCTTGAGGCCGGTCTCGCGTGCCGCGGCGACCACGCCGTGCGCGATCACGTCGCACTTCATGATTCCGCCGAAGATGTTGACCAGAACCGCCTTGAGCTTCGGGTTGCGCAGCATCAGCTTGAAGGCTTCCGTCACCTTCTCCGGCGTGGCGCCGCCGCCGACATCGAGGAAGTTGGCGGGCGCGCCACCGTAGAGCTTGATCACGTCCATCGTCGCCATCGCAAGGCCGGCGCCGTTGACGAGGCAGCCGATGTCGCCGTCGAGCGCGATGTACGAGAGATCGAACTTCGAGGCCTCGACCTCCACCGGGTCTTCCTCGTCGGTGTCGCGCATCGCGGCGATCTCCGGCTGGCGGAAGAGCGCGTTGGCGTCGAAGTCGAACTTCGCGTCGAGCGCGATCACGCGGTTGTCGCGCGTGAGCACCAGCGGATTGATCTCGGCCAGCGAGGCGTCGCTGCCGTCGAAGGCCTTGTAGAGGTTCTGCATCAGCACGCGTGCCTGCACCACCGAGCGCTCGGTGATGCCGATGCGGCGCGCCATGCCGTCGGCTTCGGCGATGCCGAGGCCGGTGTCGGGGTTGATGAAGAGCTTGTGGATCTTCTCGGGCGTGCGCGCAGCCACCTCCTCGATGTCCATGCCGCCTTCGCTCGATGCCATCAGCGCCACGCGCTGCGAATTGCGGTCGACCACGAAGCCGAGTTACAGCTCCTTGTCGATCTCCACGCTCTCCTCCACCAGCAGCTGCTTCACCACGCGGCCCTCGGGGCCGGTCTGGGGCGTCTTCAGCGTCATGCCGAGCATCAGGTCCGCGTGGCGCCGCACTTCGGCAACAGACCAGGCGGGCTTCACGCCGCCGCCCTTGCCTCGGCCGCCCGCATGGATCTGCGCCTTGACCACCCAGGCGCGGCCGCCGATGCGGGTGGCGGCGTCCGCAGCCTCGTCGGGCGAGCGGCAGACGAATCCGCGAGGCGTTGCCACGCCGTATTGGCGCAGCACTTCCTTGCCCTGGTATTCGTGGATGTTCATGGCTGGAACGGGCTGTTTATTCGAATGGATGAATTTCAGGCACCGAGCTCGACGCCATGACTTTCCGCCCAATTGAAATAGCTCGAGGAGGCCATTTCCCGCTTCCGGTGAATTTCCTTCTTCTGCTCGATGGCAATAGCCAGGAATTCGGCGTCGTAGGCCTTCAGCAGATGCGGCTGATGGGTCTTCAGGTAATGGCCGATGCGCTCGTTGGCGTCCTGCCCAACGCCCATCAGGCGGTCGTAGGTTTCGCCGTCCCAATGCCAGCGCAATCCCAATTCGAAGAATGCGGCGTTATAGGCATTGCGCTCGATTTCGTCGCGCCAGTATTGAACGGGTGAATGGTTTTCCATGACCTTCTCCTTGAATGAATGCCGAATTGATGAATCGATTGAAGAATTCCGGCGAGTTCAAAATGTAGGATCGATGGACGATAAATAAAAATTAAATGAATTTATAAAAACCATTCACCATGAGTTATGGATTGGAGGCGCGCAATTCGCAGGCGCAGGAACCCTCCGCGCTGCCCACGGGCAGCGCTTTCAAGACTCGTAGATGACGGAAAGGCGGGCCTGCGCCGCGCCTCAGATCACGCGTTCGGCCCGCAGGGTCGCCAGGTCGTCCGCGCTGTAGCCGAGCTGCCTCAGCACTTCCTCGGTGTGTTCGCCCAGCAGCGGTGAACGCGTCACCTCCGTCGGGCTGTCGGACATCTTGATGGGGTTGCCCACCGTCAGGTACTTGCCGCGCACCGGGTGGTCGACCTCGACGATGGTGCCGGTCTCGCGCAGCGATTCGTCCGCGGCGATCTCCTTCATCGACAGGATCGGCCCGCAGGGAATGTCGTACTCGTTGAGGATGTCCATGGCCTCGAACTTGGTCTTGGTCATGGTCCACTGCTCGATGCGCGCGAAGATCGGCTTCAGGTGCAGCAGGCGCGCGGCCGGCGTGGCGTAGGCCTCGTCGTTGATCCAGCCTTCCTCGCCGATGACCTTGCACACCGCCGGCCACACGGCCGCCTGCGTGATGAAGTAGATGTACGCGTTCGGGTCGGTCTCCCAGCCCTTGCACTTCAGGATGGAGCCCGGCTGGCCGCCGCCCGATGCGTTGCCCGCGCGCGGCACCGCGTCGCCGAACTTGCCGTCGGGGTACTGCGGGTACTCGTGCATGGTGCCGGTGCGCTCCAGGCGCTGCTGGTCGCGCATCTTCACGCGGCACAGGTTGAGCACGGCGTCCTGCATCGGCGCGAGCACCTGCTGGCCGCGCCCGGTGCTGTTGCGCTGGAACAGCGCCGCGACGATGCCCAGCGCCAGATGCAGGCCGGTGCCGCTGTCGCCGATCTGCGCACCGGTCACGAGCGGCGGGCCGTCCTCGAAGCCGGTGGTGGAGGCCGCGCCGCCGGCGCACTGCGCCACGTTCTCGTACACCTTGCAGTGCTCGTACTTGCCGGGCCCGAAGCCCTTGACCGAGGCCACGATCATGCGCGGGTTGAGCTTCTGGATGTGGGCCCAGGTGATGCCCATGCGGTCGAGCGCGCCGGGCGCGAAGTTCTCGACCAGCACGTCGCAGGTCTTGATCAGGCTGTCCAGGACCTCCTTGCCCTTGGGGTTCTTGGTGGCCAGCGTGATCGAGCGCTTGTTGTGGTTCAGCATCGTGAAGTAGAGGCTGTCCGCACCGGGGATGTCGCGCAGCTGGCCGCGCGTGGCATCGCCTTCGCCGGCTCGCTCCACCTTGATGACGTCGGCGCCGAACCATGCCAGCAGCTGGGTGCAGGTGGGGCCGGACTGCACATGGGTGAAATCGAGGATTCGAACGCCCTCGAGTGCCTTGCTCATTGCCTGTCTCCTTCTTTGATCATCGTGGCTTCGACTTCTACCAGACGGGCGCGCAATTTGCGCTCCTCGGCAAAGCGGGCGGTCTCGTCGCGCACGATGGCAACGATGCCCGTGACCTCGTGATCGGCGGAGAACAGCATCGACACCGTGAAGGCGATCGACAGCGTGTGCCCGTCCTTGTGCAGCGCCGGCACGCGCAGCAGGTCGGCGCCGTACTTGGTGACGCCGGTTTCCATCGTCTTGTTGTAGCCGTCCCAGTGCCGCTGGCGCTGCCTCTGGGGAATGATCAGGTCGAGCGACTTCCCGAGCGCCTCGGCCTCGGTGAAGCCGAAGATGCGTTCGGCGGCGCGGTTCCACAACGTGATCGCACCTGCCGCATCGCACACCATGATCGCATCGCCGGCGCCTTCGACGAGCTGCTTGAAATCGACATTCGCTTGCATATGTACCTCCGGCGCTTCATTCCGATCCAGACCCTTACGCTACCGCCTCTCTTCCAGGGACACCGCGGAACCGGCTCCGCCGGGCCGCAGGTGTCGCCCCCTCGAAGGGGGGAGGCGCTGCCACACGAAGTGGGCAAGCCTGGGGGTGAGCCTTTTACACGGCCTTGGCTTCGCGCAGGTTGGAGATCTGGTCCTTGCTGTAGCCCAGCTCCGCCAGCACTTCTTCGGTGTGCTCGCCCAGGAGCGGCGAAGCGGTCACTTCGGGCTTGAGGTCCGAGAACTTGATCGGGCTGCCGATGGTCCAGTAGCTGCCGCGCTCCTTGTGCGGGACTTCGACGATCGATCCGCTCTTGCGCAGCGACTCGTCGTGCAGCAGTTCCTTCATCGACAGCACCGGGGCGCAGGGAATGTCGTACTTGCGGAAGATGTCCACCGCCTCGAACTTGGTCTTGTCCTTGATGAAGTCTTCGATGGTGGCGAAGATCTGCTCGATGTGCGGCTGGCGGGCCTTGGCCGTCATGTAGTCGGGATCGGTCTTCCACTCGGGCTTGCCCAGCGCCTCGCAGATCGGCTCCCAGGCGTGGCCCTGAACCGTGAAGTAGATGTACGCGTTCGGGTCGGTCTGCCAGCCCTTGCACTTCAGGATCCAGCCGGGCTGGCCGCCGCCGCCGGCGTTGCCACCGCGCGGCACGACCTTGTCGGCGAATGCGCCCATGTCGTGCGGGTACTGCGGGTATTCCTCGAGGTAGCCCACGCTGTCCAGGCGCTGCTGGTCGCGCATCTTCACGCGGCACAGGTTGAGCACCGCGTCCTGCATCGAGCAGGCCACCTTCTGGCCCTTGCCGGTCTGCTGGCGGCCGATGATGGCCGTCAGGATGCCGATGGCGAGGTGCATGCCGGTGTTGGAGTCGCCCAGCGCGGCCGCCGAGATCGTCGGGACGGAGTTCTCGCCCTTCCACCAGCCGGTGGTGGAGGCGGAGCCGCCGGCGCACTGCGCCACGTTCTCGTACACCTTCAGGTCCTCGTAGTGGTGGCCTTCGCTGAAGCCCTTTACCGACGCGACGATCATCTTGGGATTCAGCTCCTGCAGGCGCTCCCAGGTGAAGCCCATGCGGTCCAGCGCGCCGGGGCCGAAGTTTTCCACCAGCACGTCGGATTCGCGGATCAGCTTTTCCAGCACGATCTTGCCCTCGGGCTTCTTCGTGTCCAGCGTGATCGAGCGCTTGTTGCTGTTGAGCATGGTGAAGTACAGGGCGTCGACATTCGGGATGTCGCGCAGCTGGCTGCGGGTGACGTCGCCGGCGCCCGGGCGCTCGACCTTGATCACGTCGGCGCCGAACCAGGCCAGCATCTGCGTGCACGCGGGACCGGCCTGCACGTGCGTGAAGTCGATGATCTTGATGCCGCTGAGTGGTTTGTTGTTGCTGCTCATTTGGGTATCTCCTTGAATGATGGAAACGCGGGTTACTTCTTCTTCGCCGTGGCGGGGTTCAGGCTCGTGATGCGCCCGCTCTCGGTGCCGGCGGTCTCGTCGATGACGGCGTTGATCAGGGTCGGGCGGCCCGAGGCGACGGCCTCGGCCAGGGCCTTCTGCAGTTCGTCGGCGGTGGTGGCGTGCACGCCTACGCCGCCGAAGGCTTCCATGAGCTTGTCGTAGCGCGCGTTCTTGACGAACACCGTGGGCGCCACGTCGCTCGTGCCGCTCGAGTTCACGTCGGTGCCGCGGTACACGCCGTTGTTGTTGAAGACGATGACGCAGACTGGCAGGTTGTAGCGGCAGATGGTCTCGACCTCCATGCCGCTGAAGCCGAAGGCGCTGTCGCCCTCGATGGCGATCACCGGCTTGCCGGTGACCACGGCCGCGGCCACCGAGAAGCCCATGCCGATGCCCATGATTCCCCAGGTGCCCACGTCGAGGCGTTTGCGCGGCTCGTACATGTCGACGATGCTGCGCGCGAAGTCGAGCGTGTTGGCGCCCTCGTTGACGACGATGGCATCGGGCCGCGCCTTCACCTGGTCGCGAATCACGCTGAGCGCGCTGTGGAAGTTCATCGGCGAAGGCCGCGCGGCCAGCGTGGCGGCCATCTTCGACAGATTCTTGTCCTTGCGGTCGGCGATCGCGCCGGTCCAGTCGGCCGGCGGCTTGGCCCACTTGGCGTCGATGCCGCCCAGCAGCGCGGCAACGCAGGAGCCGATGTCGCCGATCACCGGCGCCTCGATGGCGACGTTGCTGTCGATCTCGGTCGGCGCGATGTCGATCTGGATGAAGCGCTTGGCGCCTTTCTCCTGCGCCCAGGTCTTGCCCTTGCCGTGCGAGAGCAGCCAGTTGAGGCGCGCGCCGATCAGCACCACCACGTCGGCTTCCTGCAGCACGTAGGAGCGCGCCGCCGCCGCCGACTGCGCGTGCGTGTCGGGCAAGAGGCCCTTGGCCATCGACATCGGCAGGTAGGGAATACCCGTCTTCTCGACCAGCGCGCGGATGTCGGCATCGGCCTGCGCGTAGGCGGCGCCCTTGCCGAGCAGGATCAGCGGGCGCTTGGCGTCCTTGAGGATGTCGAGCGCGCGCTTGACGGCATCGGGGGCGGGGATCTGGCGCGGTGCCGGGTCGATCACCTTGATGAGCGACTTCCTGCCGGCAGCCGCATCCATGGTCTGCGCGAAGAGCTTGGCGGGCAGGTCGAGGTAGACGCCACCGGGGCGGCCCGACAGCGCGGAGCGGATGGCGCGCGCGATGCCCACGCCGATGTCTTCGGCGTGCAGCACGCGGAAGGCGGCCTTGCACAGCGGCTTGGCGATGGCGAGCTGGTCCATCTCCTCGTAGTCGCCCTGCTGCAGGTCGACGATCTCGCGCTCGCTGGAGCCGCTGATGAGGATCATCGGGAAGCAGTTGGTGGTGGCGTTGGCCAGCGCAGTGAGGCCGTTGAGGAAGCCCGGGGCCGACACTGTCAGGCAGATGCCGGGCTTCTGCGTAAGGAAGCCGGCTGCGGCGGCCGCGTTGCCGGCGTGCTGCTCGTGGCGGAAGGAGATGACGCGCAGGCCTTCTGCCTGGGCCATGCGCGTGAGGTCGGTGATCGGGATGCCGGGCAGGCCGAAGATGGTGTCGATGTCGTTCAGCTTGAGGGCATCGATGACGAGATGGAAGCCGTCGATGGTCTCGGCTGCCGGCGTGTCTTCCGCCAGGTTCTTGATGGCGCGGACCACCGATTCGCCACCATCGGCATCACGGCTTTTCGCAGGCTTGAGGGCTTCGTCCAGCGTGGTGGTTGCCTCTTTCTCTGTTCTGACTGAAGACATGTCTCTCCTTCTGCATGGGTGAATGGCCAAGGCCCGAGCCAAGACTATGATTCGGGCTCAAGCTTTCGGCCGTTGACCTCGGTCAACTTTCCCGAAAACGGCGCCACCCCCGATGACCACCGGCGCTGGCAGCGAAATCGAGCAAGACGGTGACCATGACGTTGTTGGAAAACCATCCGGAGAAGAACATCATTCGCGCCCAGCTCCGGCAGAACGTCCTGCTCAAGGACCTGAGCGAAGCGGACCGCGCCGAACTGGAAGCCCACCTGGTGATCGTGGACGGCAACAAGGGCGAGTTCCTGTTGCACCAGGGGGTGCGGGAGATGGAGCAGTACTTCATCCTCGACGGCATCCTCAAGCGGGTGGTGAGCAACCCGGAGGGCAAGGAAATGATCCTCCGCTTCGCCGACGAGAACGACATGGAGACGAGCTATGCCGCGCTGCGGCTGGGCACGCCGACGCCCTACGGCATCGTCTGCGTGACGAAGGCAAGGGTCGCGAGCCTGCCGCTGAAGGAGTGGATCGCCTTCCTGAACAAGCATCCGCAGACGAAGGAGCTGTTCGAGTTCCTGGTGATGCGCGGGATGAGCGAGATCATGGCGCACACGATCACGCTGCACCTGCTCGATGCGGCCGGGCGCGTGCATCGGTTCATGCGCAAGCACCCGGAGTTGGAAGACCGGATTCCGAGCAAGGAGCTGGCGTCCTATCTGAATCTGTCAGCGGAAACCCTTAGTCGGCTTCGCAAGCGCGGGAAGATCTAGCGCTCCTGTTTGCCCGCGGCGTTTGGCCGGGTGCGTGCGAACGAAACCTACGTCTGCTTGGCAGAAGCAAAGCGCCGAGTACTGGCCATCAACCTCAGCTGGTTGTGGACGCCGCTGACACCGGACACCTCCGCCGCAACCGCCTCGGTCTGCGCCCTCTCGTCGGAGTTGAGCACGATGCCGCGCAGCAGCACCTCGCCATGGTTCGCGGCGATCGTCACGTTGATGTCCCGCGTCGCCTCGTGCTCCTTCAGTGCCGCGCGCACGCGCGCCTCCAGCGCCATGTTGGCAAGCAGCGCGCGTGACGCCGGTGTCTCTGCGAACTCGGGGCAGTTCACCATCAGCCGGATCTGCTCGACGCAACTCTCGACCGACAGGCGATCGGTGTTGAGCACAAGGTCGTAGAGCACCGGATCGCCCCACGTCACGCCGAACTGCGCATGCATGCGCGCTGCGTGCGCCTGGTCGCTGCGGCGGATCTCGGCTTCGGCGAAATCGGCGTCATCCGTTTCGAGATCGGCCATCAGCCACTCGACCCGCTTCTTCAGCGAGCGCGTGATGCGCACGCACACCACGTGCGGCACCGGCCGCAGCAGGCAGGTGGCGCCCCAGCCGCGCAGCACCACGTTGCCGCGGTCGGCGAGTGCGAACAGCTCCTCGGCCGTGTAGAGCGCCACGCTGCGCCTGTCGGTGGTCAGGCGCTCCACCAGCCCCGCCTTGCCGCTACGCAAACGGCCGATCAGGCTGGTGGAGACCTGCATGCGGTCGGCCACGTGCTCGATGACCTCGTGGCGCATCACGGCGAGGCCGAGGGTTTCGGCGAGCTTCAGCGAAACATCCTTCGCGAGGGAACCCATCTCCTGGGTCAGTGCGATCACTGGCATGTGCTTGCCTCCTTCCTTCAATCCACCGGCCGCTCGACCGCGAACTCGTCGGTCTTCTTCGGCTTTTTCACGAAGGCCAGGGCCTTGGAGATCAGCGGCCAGAAGAGCAGCACCAGCGCCAGCGTGGTGATGCTGCCGACCAGCGGGTTCGAGAACATCACCATCACGTCGCCCTGCGACACCAGCATGGCCTGGCGGAAGGAATCTTCCGCCTTGTCGCCGAGCACCAGCGCAAGCACCAGCGGAGCGAGCGGGAAGTCGAGCTTCTTGAACAGATAGCCCAGCACGCCGAAGCCGAGCATGAACCAGATGTCGAGCATCGCGTTGTGCACGGTGTAGGCGCCGATCGCGCAGATCACGATGATCACCGGCGCGATGATCGAGAACGGAATGCGAAGGATCGACGCGAACAGCGGCACGGTGCTGAGCACCACGATCAGCCCGACGATGTTGCCGAGGTACATGCTGGCGATGAGGCCCCAGACGAAGTCCTTCTGCTCGACGAAGAGCAGCGGCCCGGGCTGCAGGCCCCAGATCAGCAGGCCGCCCAGCAGCACCGCGGCGGTGGGCGATCCGGGGATGCCCAGCGCCAGCATCGGCAGCAGCGCGCTCGTGCCGGCCGCGTGCGCGGCGGTCTCGGGTGCGACCACGCCCTCGGGTTCGCCGGTGCCGAACTTGGCGCCCTTCTTAGACATCTTTTTGGCGAGGCCGTAGGCCATGAACGAGGCCGGCGTGGCACCGCCGGGCGTGATGCCCATCCAGATGCCGATGAGCGAGCTGCGCAGCGAGGTCACCCAGTACTTGGGCAACTGCTTCCACGTTTGCCACACCACCTTGGGATCGATCTTCGCGCTCTTGCCCGAGAACTTGAGGCCCTCTTCCATCGACAGCAGGATCTCGCCGATGCCGAACAGGCCGATCACCGCGATCAGGAAGTCGAAGCCGCGCATCAGCTCGGGCTGGCCGAAGGTCAGGCGCAGCTGGCCGGTGACGGTGTCCATGCCCACGCTCGCGAGCGCGAAGCCCAGCGCCATCGACGCGAGGATCTTGAAGGGCGAGCCCTTGCCCATGCCGACGAAGCTGCAGAAGGTCAGCAGGTACACCGCGAAGAACTCGGGCGAGCCGAACTTGAGCGCGAACTTCGCGACCAGCGGCGCAAGGAAGGTGATCATCACCACCGCGAGGAAGGCGCCCACGAACGAAGAGGTGAAGGCCGTCGTGAGCGCCGCGCCGGCCTGTCCGTTCTGCGCCATCGGGTAGCCGTCGAAGGTGGTGGCCACCGACCACGGCTCGCCCGGGATGTTGAACAGGATCGAGGTGATGGCCCCGCCGAAGAGCGCACCCCAGTAGATGCACGACAACATGATGATGGCCGAGGTCGGCGACATCGTGAATGTCAGCGGCAGCAGGATCGCGACGCCGTTGGCGCCGCCCAGTCCGGGCAGCACGCCGATCAGCACGCCGAGGATGATGCCGATGAACATCAGGCCGATGTTCATCGGCGAGAGGACCACCGAGAAGCCCTGCATCAGGGCACTGATTTCTTCCATTTCGCTTGTGCTCCGTGAGTGTTGGGTTCGGTCAGTAGCCGAGGAACCGAAGCGGATCGAGCGCGCCCTTGAAGAGCGGCACCTTGAACCAGACTTCGAACATGCAGAAGAAGAGCGTGTTCACGGCCAGCGCGGCGAACACGCTCTTGAGCCACGCGTACTTGCCCAGAATCACCATGAAGAGCGCGATGTAGATCGCCGACGCCACGTAGATGCCGAGGATGGAGATCGCCAGCACGTAGACCGTGGCCGGCACCAGGACCGACAGCACGCGCTTGAGCTGCACCGAGTCGACGAAGACCGCGGTGTTGCGGTTCTTGCCTAGCAGCGACTGGTAGAGGATGCCGGCGCCCGAGATCGTGATGATCACGCCGATGAAGAACGGGAAGTAGCCGGCGCCGGGGCCGTCGGTGGTCCAGCCCGCGCCCAGCTTGCGTGCCTCGAAGACCACCACCAGGCCGATGACCAGCAGCGCCACCGCGACCGCTGCCTCTACGAGGTGGGTGGAGATGCCCGTGCGCGCCGGGCCCTCGGATGTTTCGTCGTGCTCCATGGAGCCCCCATCGTGGTTGTTTGGAAGAAGGAAATCGGAGTGCGCTCGCGGCGCACTCGCCCGCTGCCGCAGGGCGCGGCAGTCGGTCACCGGCGGTCTGCCGGCTTACTTGTTGCTCGCGAGGAAGCCCGCGTCGGACATCAGCGTGCGGTGCGTGGCCTCGGCCTCGGTGAGCCATTTCGCGAAGGCGTCACCGGTCATGAAGGTCGGGTTGAAGGCGCCCTTCTCCATGTACTCCTTCCACTCCGGCGTGGCGGCCACCTTGGTCAGCAGGTCCTTGTAGAAGGCGAGCTGGTCGGGCGTGACGCCGGGCGGCATGAAGATGCCGCGCAGCATCGTGTACTTCGTGGGCACGCCCGCTTCCTTGCAGGTGGGGATGTCGTTCCACGACTGGGTGTCGGTGACCTTGGCCTTGAACGGCATGCGCTCGTCGTCGAACACGCACAGCGCGCGCAGCTTGCCCGCGCGCCACTGCGCCACCGCCTCGATCGGGTTGTTGACCGTCGATTGAACGTGCCCGCCCACCAGCTGCACCGCTACCTCGCCGCCACCCTTGAAAGGCACGTAGATGAACTTGGTGCCGGTGGCTTTCTCGAGCGCGACCGTGATGATCTGGTCTTCCTGCTTCGAGCCGGTGCCGGCCATCTTGAACTTGTTCGGCCCCGCGGCCTTCACGGCGGTGACGTACTCGCCGGCGCTCTTGTAGGGCTCGGACGCGTTGGTCCACAGCACGAACTGGTCGAGCGCCAGCATCGCGACGGGCGTCATGTCCTTCCAGTTGAAGGGCACGCCCGTGGCCATCGGCGTGGTGAACAGGTTCGACAGCGAGATGACGATCTTGTGCGGATCGCCCTTCGCCTCCTTCACCGCCAGGAAGCCCTCGGCGCCCGCGCCGCCGGACTTGTTGACGACGATCAGCGGCTCCTTCATCAGCTTGTACTTGATGACGATGCCCTGCAGCAGGCGTCCCATCTGGTCGGCGCCGCCGCCGGTGCCGGCGGGAATCACGAACTCCACCGGCTTGGTGGGTTCCCATGCGAAGGCGGGCGCGGCAGTTGCTGCCAGCGCTAGAGCGGTCGCGGCAACGACCTTCGTTCTGCCCGGAAAGAGCGAGGCGATCTTCTTCATCAGGTTGTCTCCTGTGTAGTGTTTCGCTCTTTTTTGTTCTTGGATCTGAGCAGAGATACGAACGGGCACGATGGTGCGCGCCGCCGATTCGAGCGGGCTTGATCGCGGTCAACTTTTCGCGGATTTCGTATTCGGGTTAGCCCGCGCTGGCGATTGCTGCCGGCTTGTCCGCAGGCCCCGCGCGAACTGTCATCGCGAACCCTATAAAATCGCGGGCGCGCTGCAGGCCCCCCGCCTCCTGGCGCCTCCATCCGGTCTTCGTAGTTCAATGGATAGAACGGGGTCCTCCTAAGACTCAGATACAGGTTCGATTCCTGTCGAAGGCACCAAACACCAGCATTACAACGTCTCATCCAATCGCAAAACCCGCGTGCTTCCTGGGCACAGCGGGTTTTTCTTTGTCCTGCGGCCTCTCACGGCGTAGCATCCCATCTCACAGAAATACCGTTACTTTCGCCGGTATCTCAGAAGTTCCCGGTTCGGCATACCGTCAAGGAGTGAGGATGGCACTGACAGACACGTTCGTTCGGAAGGTGAAGGCTACAGAGAAGGCCATCGGCAACAAGTACGCGGACGGTGGCGGCATGTACCTGCTGGTGAAACCGGCTGGCAAGTACTGGCGAATGGACTATTCATTCAGCGGCAAGCGCAAGACGCTGGCGCTAGGTACGTATCCTGAAATCTCTCTTGCAGTGGCTCGGGATCGACGAGCTTCCGCCAGGAAACTGCTTGCGGCAGGTGGAGATCCGAGTGCGGCCAAGCGGGACGAAAAGAAGGCCCGGGTCGATGCTGCAGCCAACACCTTCGAAGCCGTGGCTCGCGAATGGTTGGCAAAGACTGCAGCCAAGCGAGCAGACGGCACGCAGCTCAAGGTCAAGACTTGGCTGGAAAAGGATGTGTTCCCTTTCATAGGCAAGATGCCCGTGTCCGCAATTGGCCCCCGAGATGTCCTGGAGCGAGTCGTGCGCAAGCTGGAAGCCCGGGGAGCCATCGATACCGCCCATCGAGTGAAGCAGCTTTGCGGGCAGGTGTTTCGCTTCGCCGTGGTGTCAGGGCTGGCAGAGCGGGACGTGACAGCCGACCTGAGCGAAGCCCTAGCCTCGAAATCGAGCAGGCACTTCGCTGCCATCACAGAACCGAAACAGGTTGGTGATTTGATCCGGTCAATCAGTGCCTACAGTGGCCATCCCGCCACCGTGGCGGCCCTAAAGCTTTCCCCCCTGCTATTTGTCCGACCAGGTGAGTTGCGCACGGCGGAATGGTCGGAGATCGACCTGGACGCGGCCGAGTGGCGCATCGACGGGTCAAAGATGAAGATGAAGGTCGATCACATCGTGCCCCTAGCGACTCAGGCCGTAGAGATATTGCGCAACCTCCATCCCATCACAGGCCACGGGCGCTTCGTCTTCCCCAGCATTCGCACGGGTGAGCGTCCGATGAGCGAAAACACGATCAATGCCGCACTACGGGGCATGGGCTACAGCGCAGAAGTCCACACGGCCCACGGCTTCAGGGCCACTGCACGGACCATCATGGATGAGGTGCTGGGTGAGCGGGTGGACTTCATCGAGCATCAGCTCGCTCACATGGTCAAAGATGCCAATGGTCGAGCCTACAACCGCACTGCACACCTGCCAGCTCGACGGGAAATGATGCAGCGTTGGGCTGACTACCTAGACAAACTTGCTGAAGGCGCCGAGATCATTCAACTCAGAGCGGCGTGACAGCGAGCCCCATTGCCGAAAGGCGCCAACCTATTGGCACATGCCTTTCGAGAAAACAATCGAGAGGAGAAGACAGTGCCAGTCCAAATCACCGAGCGGGACGACAAGGCCATCGAATGCGTCCTCGAAGATGGAACGAAGAGGACTTATTACCCGGGTTGGCGAGTCATCGTCGATGTCCATGACGTCCAGGAAGTCGTAGAGCTGGAGCACGACCCCGAACTAGGCCCGACTGTCAAACGCTTTCTTGCTGGCACCGCTGTGCTCCAAGATCGTGACGTCTCGATCATCGGCGAGCCCGAGAAGAAAACTAAGACGCTGCGCTTGGCAGTCTTCGACCGCGAAGTGCCGGTTACGAAGGATGGCGAAGCTTTTTGGCTCCATTCGCCGTTGGGCTTTGCAAACTTGGGCTTCAATCGTGCTGATTGGGAGAGCGGCACAGACGATCAGTGGTACGTGTCCCTCTACCTACCGAAAGCTGCTTTCGATCCGCTGCGAGGGCTGGTCGCAGAGGGCAAGGCAGCCAGCATGCGCTTGAGTCTGCATTTGGCGATCTACACAATGAATCACCCAATGGCGCCGACCGGCCGGCGGGAGAATCTATTTCTGCGGCCTGCCGCACCCGATGATTCGCTTGATTGGCCCAAACCCGCGAATGGACACATTATCAATGTGGCAATCACAAAAACAAAAGTTGATCTGGCTTCGGCGAATCCAGCCGCGCGCGAGGAGTCAGAACCCCCGGAAATACAGGCTTCTGCCTCGCCTTCTACCGATGCGGTAGCCAGTTCGATCGCAGCCTTGGCCAACAGCATGGAGAAACTGCTGACAACCATGAGGTGGGGTATCGGCATCATCGCCATGGTGCTGCTGCTGTTTGTCGGAAAGTGACAAATGCGGCCATCTTGATAGCGGTCTCATGACGGCTGCACACGTCGCTCTTTAGGCTGGGGACAATACTGACGCACCTTCAGGCCTGATGCGACTCAAGACTCAGCGCCCCCGTCATCTTCCCCTTCCACCAGCCTGCGACCTTCGTCGATAACTTCCTTAGGCGCTGTTAGATACACGATCTGATGAGCAATCAGCGTGAAATCCTCTCCATCAACGTCCGTGAACGTCACCTTTTCCAGGACTAGTTCCAACTCCCAAAACAGCGTATAGACGTCCTTTGAATCTTCGCTAGGCCACTCTGAAATCACCTGTCTTCCGCGAAGTGCAATCCGCATGTGATCGTCAGCGCTGACCCGCGAATCCGGCGGTGCCGGCGCAACGTCCCACAGATACCTCGCGCCCTGGAGATATGCGAGGTTCACGAGCACGCTCCGGCCATCGATGGTATCGAACCAGAACATCAGATCGGCCCAATTTTCACCGGCAAGAATCCGCTTCAACCTGTCGGCCTCCGACTTTCGAACCTCATAGATGAGGTCGTCCTGTCCTTCCAAAAGCAGTCGCAGGTGAAACGTCTGAGCCATGTCTATCCGAAGTACGGTGGTAGTTCCAAGCAACTCTACACACAGTCTGGCGCCAAACAATCTGAGAGGGACGCTCGGCGCTCTTTATGCATTACATAAAGTCCTTGATCAGATCGACTTTACGCATTACATTTAGTCCCATGACGAAGCAAGAACGCGAAGCTCTGGCCAAGATGGGGCGACCGCCACTCCCAGAGGAAGAAAGAAAGGTGAACGGTTCGGTGCGTTTGACACCTGCTCGATGGGCGAAGCTTCGTCGCTTGGGAATGGGATGGCTGAGCAAGGCCGTTGACCGGGCCAAGGAGCCGGCAAAGGAATAGGCGCCGCGCGGCAGAGCGCATCACGGTCGCATCGCCCGGCCGTGAGGATCTGACGCACAAAAAGCGACGGCCCAAGGTGTTGGAGCACCAAGGACCGTCTATCCACAACGTGCTCACCTGAAAGGACTGCACATCATGGCTCTTCCCGATTCTAAGACTGATGGCGCCGGTCGAAATCACCCGTCCACTAGTTCCGAGTGGTCACTTGAGACCGCCATTTCCCGGCATGTAAGCCGTAGTGCGGACGGTCGATGGCGTGTCAAAGGAAAGATCGTCCGCTGCAGCCTAGGCGGCCATGAAAGCAAGGCGCGCTGCCAAGCGATGGCGCTCGCTTTGAGCGATCGCTTGAAGCAGATGAGCCCAGAGCAGCGCAGGTGCTTCATCGAGAAATTCAACCGTACCGGAGGAGACCATGACTAAGCGACTTGCTACCGTTGACCAGCACCGGAAGTACAGGTTGATTGGAAAAAGGCTTGCGTGGACCCTTTGGGGACTCGCCTCCGCAGAGGGCGGAAGTGACGCCCGGCGCCTGTTCAATCTGGAACTGAGCGAAGATGGCGCCAGGGAGCTTGGCGAAGCGATAAACAAGATCTGGTCGATCTTCGATCAGGATTCATTGCGCGAGGTATCGCCCATGCGGTCGGCAGCAATTGCCGCTGCGGAGGACAAGAGGTTTCAGGACTTTCTTGAGGCTCAATGCATTCCGCATTCGCCTCAAGTTACGAAATGAATGGAGGGTGCAATGAATTATCCGATCTCAATGTTTCGCGTCATTGATGCAAGCATGACCAGCCCCGATTCTGAAGCGCAATACTCGTTCCCGGAGGGAACGGTTCTCTTGGTCGATCCCAACCGATCTGTTGATCCTGGCGACTTTGTGATTGCCAAGGATGTAGACACCCAACAAGCCACCTTCAAGAGACTCGCATACGACGGTGGCCGCTGGTATCTTCGCCCTCTCAATCCGAACTTCAAGACGGTTGAGATCGACGACCCAAAGCTCCGGATCATTGGTCGAGTGACTGAGTATCAATGTGTAGGGAGGCTGTAGGGGCCATTTAGGCAGGATCACAAGATCGGAAGGCGCTAGGGGTTGCTCCCGAACATCCGTTTCCCTGACGGTCTGCGCCGGCCTTTTCTTTCGGGGCTGCACTTCGGGAGTGCTATGAGCTTGAGTAAGGAAAGTGCGGATGCAATGCGCGAGTGCATTCGCATCTTGGCGCCCTTATATGACGCCGCCAAACGCAAGCAAATGGCGTTGAATGCGGAGAGCTATATCCAGAAGGGGAAGTGGATACCAGCATTCACACGGAAGCAGATTCCTCCGCTTTTCTATCCTACCAACCAAGCAAAGGCCGATGCCCTTCGAGCGCTGATGGACGAAGCAATCAAGGCGGGCGAACTGCATGTCCTAGAGTCGAATGACGGTTTTCTTCCAAGCCATCTTGCTGGTTGGCCAGACTGCCCATCTGTTCCATTAGATTCTCCGCTCCGATTTTGGCTTCCGGAAAGCATGCACGAGCGTAGTCTAGGAAATGTCGATCAGGCGGTCACTCCAGCTATCGTCCGCTACCTGGAAGTCCATGAGGCAAGACCTATTCCTTTTGGAGAGCTTCCGCACATGATGGCGAATGCGATGTGGCCAGATCGTGGCAATGCCGACAACCGCATGTCCTATGGCGTTGCCCGCGTCAATCTTGAGGCGGAATTAAAGCAATCTGTTCTGGATGGAAGGCTCACTGTACGTAATGCCTCTACCTTAAAGAAAGAAGTGCAACTTTTCGGGGAAGGCCTCGAAAGGTCGGTGGTTCTGCCCATTGATGACTTGGCGCCCTTTCTCCGGGAGCGAGGAGGTATTGAGCTTCATCTCATCCCGTATGGGAGCGGCCCGACCCATTGGACGATTGAGAATGCGTCGTCTGCAATAGCAGAACAGGAGGGATGGCATGCGGGCTCGCGCGATGCACTGAAAAAGCGCATGACAAACGCCGCGATGAGTGGCGAGTTGACCGTTCGTGATCCGCAAACGGATTTGCCGTACCGTCCAGATCGCGTTCGTGACTTCTGGGATCTGGTTTCCCCGCTCGACGTTAACGCATGGCTTCAATCTCAAGGCGTGCTGTATCGATGGAATTTGAGAGCAAGGCTTGAAGCCAAAGATACCTTCCGTAAATTTGATCCGCTACAGCGGTATGCCGACGAAGCGTCGAACAACGAATACACATTGGCGTGGTGGGATCTCACGCTGAATGCATCAAGGTGGTGGGGGTACTCAAGCGTCAAACCCAAGGAAGCTGCCCTGCTTCTATGCGGGCTTGATCCACACGACCCGACGTCGAATGGCGAGTTGTTGGCGACCGAGGGCGAGCCCAATGCAATGGACTACAGAAGCATGCTTCGTGGCTTCGAAGATGCTGCGCTTGATGGCAATGCTCGCACTTTGCGGCAATGGGTGGATATTGCCGCTGGTCAACGGCTAAAACATCACAGCTGGATAGATGAGTGGATTGCTGCGGTGCCCCAAGGAGAAAGCGAGGCACCCTCCTCCGATCACACGAATATCGCAAAGCCCCTACAGCGAAGCGCCGCGCATGATTCCAACGTTCTCACCGCACTGCGTAGTTTGGGCTTTGATCCCAAGCGCCTACCAAAGGCACCGCCAGGAAAACCGTCGGAGGCCAAGACGGCCGCGAAGTCGGCGCTGCCGGGTATGAGCAATGAAGTCTTCAGAAAAACATGGCAACGCTTGCGGAATACCGGGGAGATCGCCGATGCGTGACCTTGCGCCATAGCCTTGCTCCAAACTGGCCCATGGCCCAACCTTGAATGGCCCAGGGCCAACCGCAGACATTACTCCCACGCCGTGCCACGGCGATTTACAAAGGAGTTGCAAATGTCAAAGCGAGTCATCAGGGTTGCCGAATTAGCAACCACCAAGGGCAAGGATGGCCTTTTGCCTGTCAGCCCGGCCACAGTGTGGCGATGGGTCCGTGAAGGGAAATTTCCCAAGCCTTTCAAGCTTGGCGATTCCGTCACAGTGTGGGATGCAGCGGCGGTGGAAGACTTCATCGCCAATAAAGCGGAGGCTCAAACACAATGACCTCCCAAAAGAAAACCCCATCGGTTGCAGCCGTGGGGTCTCTCAAGAAAACGCAGTCGAGCCTGAAGTTTAGCGACAAGAGCACCAAGACGGAAGCCCAACAACGCCGCATCATCGCCGCCCTTCGAAATGGCCCCAAGACCACCGACGAACTGCGAGCGCTGGGCTGCTATCAGACAAGTGCCAGGATCTGGGGATTGCGTGCCCAGGGCTTCAACATCATCACTGATCTGTTTGATGGGTACGCCGCCGACGGCTATTCCCATGCACGGATGGCTCGGTACACGTTGATTGAAGAGCCGGATGGCCAACAGCCGCAATAGCGGCAGGCGGGGCGATTCTGGGCGCGATTCTGGCGGATTCGTAGCCCTACCCTGGTCCGTGCTCGATAGCCCAGCCTACGCCGCTCTAAGCCATCCTGCGCGCTCCCTGCTGCTGGAGATCGCCAGGCAGTTCGTTCGCGACAACAACGGTCGATTGCTGGCCTCAGCCGCCTACCTCTCAAAAAGAGGATGGAAGAGTGCAGACGTGATCACCCGTGCCAAACGCGAACTGTTGGCGGCCGGCTTCATCCACGAAACCGTGATGGGCCACCGCCCCAACAAGGCCAGTTGGTACGCCGTTACGTGGCGCACGCTAGACCGCTTGCCCGGCTATGACGAGGGCGCGGCGAAGGCGTTTGTACGTGGTGCCTACCAAAACGCGGAGCTTAGACCGTCTCACGGCGTAGAGGGGCGCCCCATTGCACCGTCTCACGGCGCAGGGAAGGCACGCTCTATACCGTCTCACGGTGCTATCCGGCCCATTTTTCAGGGCCTCTCTACACCGTCTCGCGGAAACCATCTAGAGAAGCCATCTCCTGTGCTTGAGACCACGCATTGAGGTAGCCATGAATCAATCTCTCACACAGGCCGCTCCGCATCTGCAGATCGAAGCTCTGCTCAACCCCCATTTGAAAGTGAGTCCAATGAAGAACTTCTTGAAGATCGCCGAAGGCTGCGATGTCATGCCGTTGATGTGTGCCTTGGCGTATCGGCCGGACCTCTGGAACCAGAACACGCTGCGCACCGCCATCCCGGGCACACCTCATTCCCAGGTCTCCGACATCTGGCTACGTTTCAACGACATGGAACGAGCTAACAGGACGGGCGATGCGTCGTATGTTTTCGACGAGCACGAGTCCATTGATTACCCCGCCTTCGGCCAGTTGCCTCAAGCACGACCGCTCATCTTCGGCCTGATGGCGAGAGTTGGTGGCGAACGTTTGGGGCGTTGCTTGATCACCAAGCTTCCACCGGGTGGCCACATAACACCCCATGTTGACGGCGGATCGCATGCCGCCTACTACGAGCGCTTTCACATTGTCCTGAATGCCAAGGCAGGATCGCGATTCCGCGCCGGGGATGAAGTTGTCGAGATGAAGACTGGCGAAATCTATTGGTTCGACAACAGCCAGGAGCACGAGGTGTTGAACGCCAGCAGCGATGATCGGGTGCACCTGATCGTTGATGTGCGCTGCAAGACACCGGCAGTGGCTAGGAGCGCCGAGTCTTCCCACGTAATCACGCCGGATGGGCTGTGGTGGGTAGAAACATCCCCCGCTGAGCAGGGTTGCCATGGCTAAGACAAGCGTCAGCAAGGGCGTTTCCACGAGCACCGATCCAAAGACATTGCAGCTCGTCCGATCCCCGGAAGAGACGTTGCCGCAGGCGGTTGGTCGCATTGCTCCCGATCCTGCTGTCAACGCCGGCACAGTGATGCAGTCGTATGGCGGGCACCTCGGAAGGGAGGTGGACCTCATGAGCATGATCAACGCGATCCAAGGCACAACCCAGCGTGTCAAGGCCGGCGATTTGTCAGACTTGGAGGCAATGCTGGTCTCACAGGCAACGGCGCTCCAAACCATCTTCACGAACCTTGCACGGCGCGCGCAGGGTCAGGAGTACCAACGCAACTTCGAGGCCTTCCTTGGCTTGGCCTTGAAGGCGCAGGCGCAGAGCCGGTCCACCATCTCCGCGTTAGTTGAACTGAAGTATCCGAAGACCACGGTGATCGCCAAGCAAGCGAACGTCGCGAACGGCCCGCAGCAGGTGAACAACGGCAATTTCGAGACCAGTACGCCCGCCTGCGCGCACGCGGCAGAAAACCGGATCCAGAAATTCAAAGAATTGGAGGCAAGCGATGGCAAATGGCTGGACGCCCGAACGCAGGGCGCGGCAGGCGGAACTGATCCACATCTGGCGACCGTGGGAAAAGGCGACGGGACCAACGAGCCCCGAAGGAAAAGCCCGGGTCTCCCGTAATGCTTACACCGGCGGACATTGGCGAACGCTGCGGCAGATGACCAAGGCAATGAGGGAGATGCTGAAGGACCGAAACGAAGTCACCTAGGGGCCAGTTGCTGCGAACTTCGAGCACCTTTTGCGTGACCGCCCTCCGGAGGTGGCAGAACGAGAAGCCACTTAGAACGAGATAGATGATCGCGCCACCGGATTTCAGGCTGGATTCTCTTCTAGGAATCTAACGACATTTGCCCTGGCACTCTCGTCGCCAAACTCCTCCTGTTCTTCCCCCAGCACTTCCTCGCTGCGGCTGAATGTCTCCGGGTGGAGCTTGCGAATCCTGCGATCCCGTTGTACAGACTTCAGATCAAATTCTGCTTGCTCAAGGGTGCTTTCCGCGGAACCTTTTGCGTTCCACACATAGCCTAGACCCATGAACAGGCCCAGCATTCCGCCTGCAATTGCGCCCGATGTACCCTTGCTGTACTCGCCGACGCCAAAGCAAAGTAGCGCGATGAATGCGCCCGTACCCCATGGCAAACGTCGAAGGGCTACCTTTGCTTTGCTGACTTCTGACGCCGCCTCACCAACATCTCGGTCCAACAGACTTTGATGGGTAGCTTCCAATGTTCTTACCGTTTTGATTAGCTCTCGGCGTAACTCTGCATCCTGGACCGAGAAATACGCCAGCCGGATGCCACGCCGCGTGTAGTCGGCCTCATCAGCAAAGTACTCTTGCGGGTCAACCTTATCGCCATCGATGCCGAGAGGAAACATAGAGCCTTCGCGTGCTCGATCCGCCTGCTCCCCGATGCCTGCCTTCTGCTCAAGCTCAGCCAACTTGGTCCTATAGGGGTCGAGTACCTTATCAATCTCACTGAACAGCATGTTTAGCGCCCCGGCCAACTGTGCCAATGCGCGCGCCTAGATACCGCAGCCTGTGCACTTAAGCCCTTTGTGCCGCTCCTCTTCTCATCGGCCATAGCCTCTACTCCTCGTTCGGGTTCGAGTCTCCAAATGCTATCGCCCGTGTCGGCTGAAGGCATTAGCGGACCGCAAGATGATGAACCAGGCGTGGATCTGTCGCAAACGGACCACATCAACGAATTTGCCGGTACTTTTTCCGGTATCTTTCTCTCCTAAACTAAAAAAACTCAGTATTCATGCGGGTTACATAGGGGTTTTCGATTCCTGTCGAAGCACCAAAAAACAAAGCCGTTGAGTTCATCAACGGCTTTTTTTGTTTGTGCGCACGTGGCGCATGACGAGAATCCCCCGGCTTCAGGCCCTCGTGATCAGCACGAGCCTTCCCGGGCGAGCTTGACCGGGTGCAATTCCAGATCGCCGAACTGGTCGATCACGACGGCTCTCATTGCCGCGACAAGAAGAGTCTCGCCATTCGCCTCGACGGTTCTGAAGCCCTGCTTGACGGCGACACACCATCTGGTCGCTCCGGAGCCGGCCCATCGGAAGCTGATTCGCTCTCTGTCGATGATCGGGCCGCCATCGGCCCATGTCGAAGATGGAGCAAAGGAAAACGCTTCGCTCTTCGCAGGAATCACAAAGCACGACGGCCTGCCCTGTGGCCGCAGGATGGTCGGCATCATGCCAAGCGCACGCGCCACCCAGTAGTCAAGTTCCACCCCGTTTGTTTCTGAAATTCTCATGGCGAGCCATTCTTCCGGGAAAGACCACATGGCCGGCGCCAGGAACGCCTGCATTCGTGACGTTTTGCTTCGAATGCGCTGAAAGCTTCCTGCCTTTCCCCAGGCTGACGCAGAGAGAAGGTAAGGCCAAACGATTTCCTTCGACCTATACCCAACCTGGATCGCCGGGATGCAAAGCGCTTACAAATTTGCAGGTTCGCTTGCCGTCGCCAGCAACAGGTACCGGGGCCGGGACTGTTACGGGCAGGGCATGTAACAACGCTACGTAACAAGCGCCGAAGTGCGCTCGCTGGAGAGTCCTCTCGCAGACTCTGCCAACGCCTTGCCCATTGAAATAATCAATAAAATCAACAACTTGCACACACTCCAGTGCAACGCCGCAAGCTGCCCGAAAAAGCGGCACACAAGTTGCCCCGTCAGTCAGTCCCACCACCGAGGAGGCTGCCATGACGAATGCCAATGCATCGACTTCTTCGATCGCCGGAGGCGCCGACAGCGGTGCCGCGCCGGTGATCCTCGCGCAATCGACAGTGATGCCGATCGCCCCCATGGGCGCGGCGGCCGCCACGGTACCGCCTGCCGCGACAGCCGGTGTCGGATCGCTGTCCAACGCCACGCCCGGCACTGTCGTCATGCGCGACGGCGTCGCGATTCCTGTCTCGGGCAGCCAGACGCTGATGGCCGGCGACCGCGTGATCGTTCCGCAGGACGGCCACGCCAATGTTCTCTTTCCCGGATGGGCCACCAACAAGGCCCCGCTCGCCGGCGTGTTCACCGGCGGCACCGACGCCACCATCAGCTCGACCAAGCTGGCCACCGGGCTCGAACAGGTGAACGTGGATGTGGCCAAGGGCGACCTCGAAGTGACCGCGCCCGACAGCGACGCCGAAGCCGCCGCGCTCGCGGTGAGCAAGAAGACCGCCGCCGGCAGCGGCATCGGGCTGGGTGAATTCGCGCTCGGCGCCCTGGGCGCCGCCGGGCTCGCCGCGGCACTGGGCGGTGGCGGTGGCAGCGACAGCGCGGTTCCCTTCTTCATTCCCGGCATCGGCGAAAGCGACGCGGATGCCGATGCGGACGCAGATGCCGACGCCGATGCGGACGGCGATTCGGATGCGGACGCCGATGCCGACGCTGATTCGGATGCCGACTCGGATTCCGATGCGGACTCGGATGCAGACTCCGACGCCGATGCGGACGCCGACCATCTGCTCGATCCGGGTGACGGCGCCGTCGGCCATCTGGTCGGCGCCCTCGACAACCTGCTCGGCCTGGGTGGCGGCGGCGGTACGGCAGCAGCCGCCCGCCGCGCCGCGGTCACGCACTCCGCGGGCACGCTGGCGTCGCTGCTGCCCACGGTCGACGGCCTCACCGACCTGGTGGACAACGTGCTCTCCCCGGTCGCGGGCAACGAGTTCAGGCCCAACGATCCGAACGGGTTCGACCCGCTGGACAACACCGTCGGCAACATCACCACCGACCTCGGCGGCGTGCTCACCCCCGTGGTGGACGGCCTGCTGGGCAACGGACTGACCGACGCGCTCATCGGATCGCTGAACGGCCAGGTCGACTACCTGACCGACGCGCTCAACAACATCCTCGAGAACGTGCTCGGCAGCAACGGCCTGCTCGGCGGCGTGACCACCGGCCTGGGCATCGACGGCCTCGTGGACGGCCTGATCGGCAACGACGGCGTGGTCAGCCAGGTGCTCGAAGGCCTGCTGGGCGACGGCAGCCTGGTGGGCAGCGTGCTCGGCGAAGGCGGACTGGTCGGACAGTTGCTGGGTGATGGCGGGCTCCTCGGTGGCGTGCTGGGAGACGATGGCCTGCTGGGCGGTTTGCTCGGTGGCGACGGTGGCCTGCTCGGCGGTGTGTTGGGAGACAACGGCCTGCTGGGCGGCTTGCTCGGTGGCGACGGTGGCCTGCTCGGCGGAGTGCTGGGAGACGGCGGCCTTCTGGGCGGTGTGCTCGGTGGCGACGGTGGCCTGCTCGGCGGAGTGCTGGGAGACAACGGCCTGCTGGGCGGCTTGCTCGGTGGCGACGGCGGCCTGCTCGGTGGTGTGCTGGGAGACGGCGGCCT
>Ga0126362_10000172_pt1 | contig 55648 bp, 54 predicted proteins | sample ANMtaG_FD_126269 | JGI IMG/M metagenome (GOLD analysis project Ga0126362, IMG submission 126269) | Continental margin sediment microbial communities from North Pacific Ocean - ANME2c_DSS_Sorted | ecosystem: Environmental > Aquatic > Marine > Continental margin > Sediment | place: Pacific Ocean... | reverse complement strand
GCCGAGGCCGAGCTTGACCGGATCGAGCACGGCCACCCGCCGGTCGATCACCCCATCCGCTTCCAGGCGCTGGATGCGCTTCCAGCACGGCGTCTGCGACAGGCCCACCCGCTCGCCGATCGCGGCGATCGACAGCGTCGCGTCCGTCTGAAGCAGTGCCAGGATCTTCAGGTCAATCGAATCCACGAGGTCTCCAGTGCCAGGAAGCGCATCGTCCGCTTGACGAGAACGATGCCGGTCGCCGCCCGGATGTGACGCCAACGAATGCCAAAACGCATGGCTCGGTATAGAGAATAAATCCTCCAAGCGACAAGGCCGAATCGAGATGGATTTGCGGATTCGGCGCGGCCTTACAAATCGGAGCCGTCATTGTCATCAAGCTCAGACAGATAAAACTCCTCTGTTGCAAGCTGAAACGAGATCGATAACCCCCGGTCAGGGATTCTCTTGAAATGAACATTTCGTTGACTGGCATCTGAACCGCTGGCAAATTTTTCGTCGGCCCTGTAGCGTCCTGCGCTTGATCCGCAGCCACGATGCGATGACGGCCCAGCGATCCAGGCTGCCGCCGCGCTGGCGAAGCTGCATGATGACATCCCGGAAGTATCCCGCACTCAGGCGGTCGCCGCGAACCGCCCATGTCGAACGCGCAGGCCGGCCCGATCTGATCGACTTGCGCCCATGAGAGACCGGAGACAGCACGCATGAGCCGGGACCGCCACCTGCATCTCGGCGCCTTCATGCGCCCCATCGGGATCCACACCGCGTGGTGGCGCTATCCCGGCGGCTACCCGAACGCGAATTTCAGCTTCGAGCACCTGGCGCATTTCGCCCGGCGCCTGGAGGCCGCGAAGTTCGACGCCTTCTTCATGGCCGACCATCTCGCGGTAATGAACATGCCAAAGGTGGCGCTGCGCCGCTCGGCCACCGTGACCTCGTTCGATCCGCTCACCCTATTGCCGGCGCTCGCCGTGCTGACCGAGCGCATCGGCCTGATCGCGACGGCCTCGACCACCTACAACGAGCCCTACCACGTCGCCCGCAAGTTCGCCTCGCTCGACCACATCTCCAAGGGCCGCGCCGGCTGGAACCTCGTCACCTCGGGGAACCCGGATGAGGCGCTGAACTTCGGCCGCGACGCGCATCTCGATCACGCGGTGCGCTACGCCCGCGCCCGCGAGTTCTTCGACGTGGTGACCGGCCTGTGGGATTCCTTCGCCGACGACGCCTTCCAAATGGATCAGGCGAGCGGCCTGTTCTTCGACCCCGCCCGGATGCACGTCCTCGATCACCGGGGCGACTTCCTGAAGGTCAAAGGTCCGCTCAACATCGCGCGGCCGGTCCAGGGCTGGCCGGTGATCGTGCAGGCCGGCGCGTCGGAGGCCGGGCGTCAGATCGCGGCCGAGACGGCCGAGATGGTGTTCGGGTCCGGCTCGACGCTCGAGGCGGCGCAGGCCTTCTACGCCGACGTGAAGGGCCGGATGCCGGCGGCGGGGCGCGACCCCGAGCAGCTGAAGATCCTGCCCGGCTGCTTCGTGGTGCTCGGCGAAACGGAGGACGAGGCCCGGGCCAAGAAGGCGCGCCTCGACGACCTCGTCCATCCCGATAGCGGCCTCGCCAACCTCTCGGTGCGCCTCGGCGTCGATGCCTCGGGCTTCGACCTCGACGCGCCTCTGCCCGAGATCCCCGAGACGAATGCCAGCAAGAGCGGTCAGGCCCAGATCGTCGACTACGCGCGCCGGACCGGCGCCACGGTCCGCGACCTCGCGCGCCGGGTCGGCGGCTATGGTGGCCTGCAGATGGTCGGCACGCCCGCCCAGGTCGCCGATCGCATGGAGGAATGGCTGGAGACGCGCGCCTGCGACGGCTTCAACGTGATGTTCCCCTTCGTGCCACAGGGGCTCGACGACGTGGTCGACACGCTGGTGCCGGAATTGCAGCGGCGCGGCCTGTTCCGCACCGAATACGCGGGCACGACGCTGCGGGACCATCTCGGCCTGAAGCGGCCGGCGAACCGTTTCTTCGCCTGAGCCTCGCCGCTACGCGACGAGCCCCGTCCGCCGGCCGAGCCACAGGGTGCCGCCGGCACCCGCGAACATGGCGAGGCCGAAGACCCAGCCGGAGACGGCGCCCGCCATGATGCCCGAGAGCAGCGTGCCGACGCTGCAGCCGAGTCCCGTCATCGCACCCCAGCCGAGCAGGAGGCCGCCCAGGAGGCCGCGCCCGGCCTGGTCCCGGCTCGGCCAGGCCGGGCGGAACTGCCCCGCCGCCAGGGCCGCGGCGAAGGCAGCGAGGACGAGGCCGCCGACGAACAGCCCGTTCGGGGTCAGCACCGCGTCGCGGACGGCCGTGGCGCAGCCCCGGAAGGTGTCGAGCCCTTCGAGGCGCTCGGGCAGGAGGCCGAGGGCGCCCGCAGCCTGACGGGAGCGTCCGCCGATCTCGGCGGTGACGCCGAGAGGCCCGACCCGCAGATAGGCCAGCGTGCCGATCGCCCCAACCGCAAGACCGCCGAGCCAGACCGGCCAGCGCCCGGTGAAGACCGCGCGCAGGGGCTGCCGATGGCGGCCGGATTCTGCCGGGGCCGGCTCGGGCAGGCGGCGCAGCAGCGGCCAGGCAAGGGCGGCGAGCAGGGCCAGCGAGAGGGCGAGACTGCCGGCATAGCCCAGATGGCGCGGCAGCCACAGCACCGGCGCCTCGGACACGCTCGCGAGGTAGAGCGGGTTCCAGGTGGCGAAGCCCAGAACAAATCCGGCACCCGTGCCGAGGAGCGCGAAGGGCGCCGTCGGCGAGCCTTCGCCGAGGCGGTAGAGATGGGCGCTGATGCAGGAGCCTGACACGGCCATGCCGGTGCCGAACGCCGCGCCCGCCAGGACGAGGACCGGCCCGACCGGTCCGATATGCGCGTCCGGCGGCAGACGTGTGCCGGCGGGGTCCGGCATCCAGGCGCCGAGGACGACCGCGTAACCGGCAAGGCCCGCAGCGAGCGCCGCCAGGATGCCAAGCATCCCGCGCGGGTCGCCGTGGACCAGAAGGTCGCGCCACTGGCAGTAGAAGCAGAATCGGCTGCGCTGGAGCACGAAGCCGAACAGCGCCCCGAAGCTGAGCGAGAGCGAGAGCCGGGTACCGCCGGGCTGGCCCGCGAGCCACCAAGCCGCTCCGGCGAGCCCCGCGGCGACGGCAAGGGCAAGGGCGACAGGTCGGCCTCTATGCAGGAGCGCCCGTCCGGCGAGGCCGGCGGCCGCCCAATCCCGGGGGAGCGGGGGAGCCCGCTCCGCGACGTGCTCCGTCACTTGCCGCCCCAGACCGTCCCGGCGAGGTTGACTACCGGCACGCCGACCGCATTGCCGTACTCCGTCCACGATCCGTCGTAGTTGCGGACCTGGTAGCCGAGGATGCGGCTCAGCACGAACCAGGAATGGCTGGAGCGCTCGCCGATGCGGCAGGAGGTGATGATCGGCTTCGAGCCGTCGATGCCGGCCGCCGCGTAGAGCGCCTTCAGCTCCGCGGGCGACTTGATCGTGCCGTCCGCATTCACCGCCTTGCCCCAGGGCACGTTGACCGAGCCCGGGATGTGCCCGGCGCGGATTGCGAGTTCCTGCACGCCGGGGGGCGCGATGATCTTGCCGCTGAACTCGTCGGGGGAGCGGATGTCGAGGATCTGCTCGTCGCGCTCCTTTTTGGCCACCGCGAGCACGTCGCCGAAGCGGGCGCGCAGGGCCGGCGAGACCGGCGGCGGCGTGAAGCGCGAGGCGGCGACCTCCGCGCTGCGGGTGTCGAGGGGCCGCTTCTCGGCCTCCCACTTCTTGCGCCCGCCGTCGAGGAGCTTGACATTGTCGACGAGGCCGTACTGCGCCAGCACCCAGGCGCCCCAAGCGGCGAACCAGTTGTTGTTGTCGCCGTAGAGCACCACGGTCGTGTCCCGATCGATGCCGAGGCGGCGGACGAGGGCGGCGAACTTCTCCGGGCCGGCGATGTCGCGGCTCACAGTCTCCACGAGATCGGTGTGCCAGACGACGTTCTGGGCGCCCGGGATGTGGCCGCGCTCGAATACGCCGGGTTCGACGCTGACCTCGACGATGCGCAGCCCCTTCGCGTCGAGGTTCTTCTCCAGCCACTCGGTGGAGACGAGGGGGCTGCTCGTCTCGAAGCGGACGGCCCCGTCCGGCGCGGGCCGCGCCGCCGGCTCCTGCGCGGCGGCCCCGGACAGGGACAGGACGGCGCTCGCGAAGAGGACGAGCAGGGGGGCGGATTTGCGCAGCACGGGATAGGCTCCGGAGGAAGTCGGCGCGGCCTCGGACCGGCGTCGGGGCGACGCCGTCTCGGAAGACGATCGATGGGCGGGATTTTTGAAACGAATTCGAGCCAAGAGCGGCAGATTAGAATCGGAACAGAACCGGGCGCTCCGGCCCATTAGACTGATCTCATTGCGATATATACTATCCAACCCGGCGATTTGGCGTCAAGAAAACGTCTTTCCGTTTTGCTCCGGCGGCAGTCACGGGCACGTCTCCGGAACCGTCCTCCGACATGAAGGACTATCTTCGGTCTGAGAACGTGCGCCGCTCCTTGCGGAATCAGGCCTCCGGCGCCCCCCCGGCGTGCCGGCAGGGGAAGCTGCGCGAGGTGCGGGGCGGCGAGCATGCCCCCGTCAAGCATCCGGAAGGGGATCAGCGGCGTGACGGCGGCCGCCGACACTCCAGGGCAGGAGGCCGGAAGGGCGAGGGCGCCGGCGAGGCGGTCGAGGAGGCGCGTCATGGCCAGGCCCGCCCACCGGCAGGGATGAGGTCATGGCTCGGCACGGATGATCTCCTGTCAGAGCGCCGCCATCGGGCGGTTCCGGAACGGAGGCCGATCGTTCGACGCCCCGGGAACCCGCCCGGGACGCGCTGGCCCTGGAGCGCGCCGAGATCAGCCCTTCCGCGAACGTGCTCGTCACGACAGAGGCGCTGGCACGGGACCCGCGCCTGCTGCGGCTCGGAAGCCGACTGACATCGGCCGAGGTCGCGGATTTCATGCGCAAGCGCTATCGCGGCTCGGTCAAACCGGTCCGCAATTCGTGAGACGGCGTCGAAGACTTCTCCAGGATAGATGCTCTCTGCTTCGATCCGCCGATCTTCGAAACGATATCCTCACCGGTCTTCGAAAAACGAAAGCTCATTCTGAGCTCGATGCAATAAAACGACACTTTCCCAACTGGCGAGCGACCGTCTTCGGCCGCGCGGGCGTTTGGCCGAATGAGCGACATCGATCTCTATCTCGACGACAAGCGGCGCGTCCTCGCGGAACGTGACGCTCGGATCCGGCGCGGCGAAGTCTCGCCCGTGCCTCTATCCGCCCGTGCGACGGTCGAAGGCCGCAGCGGCGTGCGCCGGATCGCGATCCGCCGGCACGCCGTCATCACCGACAGCGTGCCAGACTCCGCTGGCCAGGATCTGGGTCCCGGCTCGCCCGAACTCCAACTCGGCGTCCTCGGATCCTGCCTCGCCCACACGGTGCTGATCCAGGCGGCACAACGCAATGTGCCGGTTTCCTCGCTGGAGGTCGAGGTCAGCGCAAGCTTCGACGCGCGCCGGCACGGAGGGATTCGAGCACATTCCTGTTCACCCACAGGACCTCGCTTACGCGGTGCGCCTCGACTCGCCAGCCGATCCGGCCAGCGTCCGTGCGCTTCACGCTGCAGTCGAGCGGGCCTGCCCGATCCTCAACCTGCTCCGCCTGCCCCAGGCCGTGAGCGGGCACATCCTCCATTCGGTGCCGCGCCCTGACACCGATACCCTCGAGACGGAGACTCCCGCGTGACCCTGACCCGACGCCGCATCCCGACCCTCCTCCTGATGCTGGGTGCGCTCCTCGTAGCTCCGGCTCATGCCCGCGCGGCAGATGCTCCGAAGGAGTTCCGCATCGGCTACCAGAAGATCGGCCTTATCGTCGTCGCCCGGCAACAGGGCGTGATTGAGAAGCGCCTGAACGCGCAGGGTACGAAAGTGCAGTGGGTCGAGTTCCAGGCCGGCCCGCCGCTCCTCGAGGCTCTCAACGCGGGCAGCATCGATTTCGGCTATACGGGCGACGCGCCGCCGATCTTCTCGCAGGCGGCCGGCGGCAACCTCGTCTATGTCAGCGCCGCAGCGCCCTCCGGCGACGGAGAGGCAATCCTCGTCAAGGAGGGGTCGCCGATCCGCTCGGTGGCGGATCTGAAGGGCCGCCGGGTTGCAGTCGCCCGCGGCACCAGCGCCCACAACCTTCTCGTCGCTGCTCTGGAGAAGGCGGGCCTAGCCTTCTCCGACATTACACCCGCCTACCTGACGCCGGCCGATGCCGGCTCGGCCTTTGCCAACGACAGTGTGGACGCTTGGTCGATCTGGGATCCCTACTTTGCGGTGGCCCAAGCCAGGAGCCGGACGCGGGTCCTGACAACTTCCGGCCAGACACTCGACGTCTCCGCATACTTCCTCGCCAACCGGACCTTCGCGGACACGCATCCCGGCGTTGTTGCAAGCGCTCTGGCAGGTCTTGCCGAATCCGCTGCCTGGGCAGAGGGGCATCGGGACCAGGTGGCGCAGGCACTCGCCTCGGTGACCGGCATCCCCTACGAGATCCAGAAGGTTGCGGCCGACCGCACGCAGTTCGGCGTGCGCCCGCTTTCTGACGCGATCCTGACCGGGCAGCAGGCAACGGCCGACCGCTTCCACCGTCTCGGCCTGCTCCCGCGCGCCATCAACGTCCGCGACGCGGTCTGGACGCCGCCGCGGACCTGATCTCCCTGCAGCGCTGCGCCGATCCGGCCTGCTGCCGGATCAGGACAGGCGCAGCAGCCGTTCGGCGTTTCTGTGGAACACGCGTTCCAGCACATCGTCGCGCAGGCCCGAGGCCGCGTAGTCGTCGATCGACTGGCGGATCGGCCGGAACGGATAGGACGACCCGAACAGGAACTGGTCGGCCAGGACGCTGTTCGCGGCGGCGCGATACGCCTCCTGCCCCGGCTGGAAGAAGTACATGTCCGGAATCAAGTGCACGTTCTCGTAGCGGAAGGCCACGCCGATAATCTCCTGCACCCGCGGCCAGTAGCCGTGGAATGCCGCAATCTGCAGCCGCGGGAAGGCTGCGGCCACCACGGCGACACCCGAGGGATCGTTGAAGCGCGGATCGGGCGTGGTCGGGCCACTCATCAGGAAGAGCGGCACGCCGAGGTCCTGCAGCCGTTCGTAGATCGGCCAGTAGATCCGGTCGTCGGGGTGGCGGGGCGGGTCCCCAAACCCCGGCTCGATGTCGATGCCCTTCAAACCGAGGGTGTCGACCGCGCGCTCAATCTCCTCGATGGCGCCACGCTCGCCCTGCAGCACCGGATCCACCGCACCGATCCCGACAAGTTCGGGATGACCGGAGACGATGGCGTGGATGCGATCGTTGGGCAGGTGCTGCGTGGGCGTGTGCCGTCCCACCACCACCGCGCGTGCGAGACCCGCATCGCGCACCTCGGCGAGGAAGCCATCCGGCGTCCGTGAGCGGACGAAATGAGCGTCGTCACCCTTCGTGCCGACTCGGCGGTTGAGCCAGCGGGCGGTCTCGTACTCGGGCGTACCGGGCGTTGCACCGAAGAAATCGTGCAGGTAGGCCGGCCGGCAGCGCAGATCGATCACGGTCATGGCGGGTTCTCGAAGAGGGCGGCTGTCAGCGTGCAGCGGCGCGCACGTCGAAGGCGCCGCCAGTCTGGGCCGAATTCCGCAGGGTCACCGGCGCCTTGCCGGCGATCAGTGGGAAGGCAAGTTCGGCGAACCGGATCGCCTCTTCCAGGTGCGGGTAGCCGGAGAGAACGAAGGTCTCGACGCCGAGCGCGGCGTATTCCTCGAGTCGCGCGACGACCTGTTCGGGCGAACCCACCAGTGCGGTGCCCGCGCCCCCACGCACCAGCCCGACGCCGGCCCAGAGGTTCGGGCCTACCACGAGTCGATCGCGCCGGCCCTCGTGCAGCGCGGCCATCCGCGCCTGGCCGACGGAATCCATCCGGGCGTAGTTCTTCTGCGCGCGCGCGATGTCGTCGTCGGTCAGCCGACTGATCAAGCGGTCGGCCTCAGCCCAGGCCTCGGCCTCCGTCTCGCGCACGATGACGTGGAGCCGCACGCCGAAGCGCACGGTGCGTCCGTGCCGGGCAGCGCGCTCGCGCACGTCGGCGATCTTGGCCGCCACCGCCGCCACCGGCTCACCCCAGGTGAGATAGGCGTCCACGTGCCGGGCGGCGAGGTCGTGGGCGGCCGGCGACGAGCCGCCGAAATAGAGCGGCGGCCAGGGCGTCTGGACCGCCGGGTGGAAGTTCCGCGCGCCCTCGACCCGGATGTGCCGCCCCGCGAAGTCGACCGTCTCGCCCGCCATCAGGCGCTTCCAGACGGTGAGGTACTCGTCCGCGGCCTCGTAGCGCGCGTCGTGGTCGTAGAAGACGCCGTCTGCGGCGAGTTCGGTGGCGTCGCCCCCCGGCACGACGTTGAGGAGGAGCCGCCCGCCGAGCGCCTCGTCGAGGGCCGCGGCCTGCCGCGCGCCGAGCGTGGGGCCGGTGATGGAGGTGCGCAGCGCGACCAGGAGCTTGATGCGCCGGGTCACCGTGACGAGGCTCGCGGCCGTCACCCAAGGGTCGGTGCAGGAGGCGCCAGTGGGAATCAACAGGCCGTCATAGCCGAGCCGGTCCGCTGTCTCGGCGATCTGGCGGATATAGGCGTTCGACGGCGCCCGGCCGCTATCGGAGGTGCCGAGATAGCGGGTGTCGCCCGAGGTCGGCAGGAACCAGAAGACGTCGTAGGTCATGGCTGTGTCCTCGGCAGGCTCCTGGGGCCGCGTGCGCGCAGGTCCGCCACCGTCAGAGCGCCCCGTGCCGGGGTGGGCGCCGGCCACTGAGGTGGTAGGCGCCGATCCAGTGGTACTTCCAGCGCACGGGGTCGTGCAGGGTGTGGGTGCGTACGTTGCGCCAGTAGCGATCGAGCGCCTCGGCGCGGTCGGTCGCGGAGGTGCCACCGAGTTCAAGCAGCTTGTTGGCGGCGAGCAGGCCCGCCCGGTGGCTCGCCGCTCGCGCCTCCGCCACTGCGACGGAGGCCGCCGCGACGCTGTCGGCGTCGGGCGCGTCCTGCGCGGCGTCGACGAAGCGGCCCGCCCGCTCCACCAGCGCGTCGGCCGCGGCGAGGCGGACGCGCACATCGCCGAGGGCGTGAAGCGTCAGCGGATCCTCGCTCGCCCGCTCGACATTGGCATCGATCCAGGGCCGGGCGCGCTCGCGCACGAAGGGCAGGGTCGCGTCGAAAGCGCCCCGGCCGATGCCGAGATCGATCCCGGCATGCAGGATCTGCGCGAAGGGGCCGATCGCGGTCGGCCGGTCGAGCGAGGCCTGGAAGGGCACGACCCAGTCCGGCTCGACCCGCACCCGGTCGAAGAGCACGGAGCCCGAGCCAGTGACGCGCTGGCCGAAGCCGTCCCAGTCGTCCACCAGCGTGACGCCGGGCGCATCACGCGGGATGAAGACGAGGTAGGCGACCTCCCGCCCGTCCTCCAGAGCATTGGCCATGGTGGGGATACGATGGGCGAAGAGCGAGCCCGTGCAGTAGTACTTGCGTCCCTCGACATGCCAGCCGGCCGGGTCGCGCACGAGCCGTGTGCGGCGGACATGGTCGCGCCGGCCGATCTCGGCGAGCGCGTTGCCGAAGCGCTCGCCCGCCAGTACGCGCCGGTAGAGCGCCCGCTTCTGCGCCTCGGTGCCGCCGTTGCGCAGGACTTCGAGTGCATAGAAGTGGTTCTGCGGGATCTGCCCGAGCGAGCCGTCGGCCGCCGCGATGATGGCGGTCACCTGCGCGACGGTCGCAGCCGTCACGCCCGTGCCGCCGTATTCCCGCGGCACCGTGATGGCCCAGAGGCCGGAAGCGGTGAAGCGCTCGACCTCCGCGACGGGCAGGATCCGGTTGAGGTCCCGCGCGGCGGCGCTTTCGGCGAACTCCCTCGCAAGCGTCCGGGCGGCCGCCAGCGCCGCCGCGTCGTTGGCGAGGATCGGCACCGGGCGCGGCGGCTCCGGGGCCTCGGTGAAGGCGCTCTCGTGGGGCTGGAGCGCCGTGGCGGCCGCGATGTCGGTTTCCATGCCGTGCGGCCTCAGTTCCACTGGTGCCGGGCCGGCAGCGCGCCGTTCAGGGCGTAGTTGCCGACGAGGTGGTACTTCCAGCGGACCGGATCGTGCAGGGTATGGACGCGCGCGTCGCGCCAGAGGCGGCCAAGATTGTACCCTTCGCGCGTCGCCGAGGAGCCCGCGAGTTCGAGAAGCCGCTCGGATGCCTCCAGGGCGATCTCGGTGGTGAGGATCTTGGCCTCGGCCACAGCGACGGAGGCTTCGGCCGAGCTCTGCGCGGTCACCGGCTCCGCGGCGATCCGGTCCAGCGCGCGGCCGGCGCGGGCCAGCACCTCCTCGGCCGCGTGCAGGTCGACCGCGAGCCGCCCGACCTCGCCGATGATGTGGGGATCCTCTTCGACGGTCTCGGCCGTGTACGGATAGGGCCGCGCCCGGCTGCGCAGGAAGTCCAGGGCGGCCTCGACCGCGCTGCGGGCGATGCCGGCATCGATCGCCGCCTGGACCAACTGGGACACGGGCCCGAACAGGCCAGGGCGCCCGGTGAGCGGTGCGAGATCGAGAGTCAGGCTCTCCTCGATCGGCGTGTCCTCGAAGATGACCGTACCGCTGGCCGTCGTGCGCTGGCCGAAGCCCTGCCAGTCGTCCACCACCCGCACGCCCTGGGCGTCGCGGCGCACCCAGACCACGACCGGGCGTCCCGCCGGATCGACCGCCCGGGTCGGGATCCAGTGGGCGAAGAGGGCGCCGGTCGAGTAGAAGCGGGAACCGCTGAGGCGCAGGCCCTCCGGTCCGGACGTGAGCCGCGTCTCCACCTCGGTGATGGCTCGGCCGTTGCGCGCCGGGCCCGCATTGCCGATCCGGTATCCGGCGAGCACGTCGGCGTAAATCCGCGCCTGCTGGTCCGGGCTTGCGGCCACCCGCACCAGTGCGAGCACCCCGAACTGGTTCTGAGGAATCTGCCCCGCCGAGCCGTCGGCGGCGGCGAGAATCGCGAAGATTTCGGCGAGCGTGGCGTGAGAAACGTCTGCCCCGCCATACGATCGCGGTACGGTGATGCCGCCAAGGCCGCTCGCCGTGAACGCTTCGACCTCGTCCCATGGCAGGCGGCGCTCTCGGTCGCGCTCCCCGGCGCCGGCCGCGAAAACCCCGGCGACGTCACGGGCGACCGCGAGCGCCTCGGCATCCGTGCGGATCAGGTGGGGGCGCGCGGGCGGCGACGGGAGCCGGTCTGCGGACGTGTGGGGGCCGCCCTTGGCCGACGGAATGCTCATAGCGGGCTCGTCTCGATAGGGACCGCCGCCGATCGTCCGAGCGGGGGCCAAGCCATGGCGGCGTCAGCCTCCGCGCCCGGAACACGTCGAACGGCGGTCACCGCGTCCATCCCAACGCGGCCGGGCGATTTGGCTCGGCATGCGGACGGCACACGGCAGATCGGGGCGGGTGATCCATTGCGGTCTTCGATCTCTCGGCCTCCCGATCCGGCCCTTCGGCGCGGACATCCCGGTTCGACACGGATCACATGTCTAGAGACGGGCGCCGCAGCGGCGGGTGGATCTTGGGCGACGACGTTAATACAAACCGGATCAGCAAAACATTCCAAACATATTCGCAGCGTAGCAAAAAGATCCAGATCGACTCTCGGCAGAGAGAGATTTGATCTCTATTTTCGACGCAGGACAGTTACTGCTGGCCGATCGGTTTCGCGCTTGAACCCTGCCGGAGACGGCGTGTATCGTTTTTCCGCACAGAACTGTGGTCATCCGCGCAGGGCGCACGCGGTTCGTCCGCCCACCGAAGGATCGTCAAGTTGTCTCCGACGCACGTCACGCGGATCCGCCGTCCATGACCACCGACAAGCCTGTGATCGAGTACTATTTCAGCTTCCTGTCCCTGTGGTCCTATGTCGGAAGCTTGGCCTTCGGCGAACTCCGGGACCGGACCGGGGCGCAGATCGTGTACAAGCCGATCGACCTGCTCGCCGTCTTTGCGGCCGGTGGGGGCAAGCCGGTCAAGGAACGGCCTCTGCAGCGGCAGGCCTACCGTCTGGTCGAGATGCAACGCTGGCGCCGCATCCGCGGGATCCCGCTCGTGCTTGACCCGAAGTTCTATCCGGCCGATCCGTCGCTGGCCCACCGCGTCCTTCTCGCAGCCTTGGACGAAGGCTCGGATGTCGCGGGCTACGTCCATGCCGGGCTGAAGGCGGTCTGGGCGGACGAACTCGACATCGCCGACGCGGACACCATCCGACGCCTCGCGGAGGCCAACGGGCTCGACGGCGCGCGTCTGCTGGAGCGCGCCGACGAGCAGGCTCTGCACGATCGCGAAGCCGATCTGACGCGGGAGGCCATCGGGCGCCAACTCTTCGGCGCGCCGTTCTACTTCTATCGCGCGGAGCCGTTCTGGGGCCAGGATCGGCTGGACCTGCTTGAGGCCGCGATTATCGCTCCTGCCGAACCGATCCCGCTTCCGGACCTCTGCGCTCCCGCCTGATGCCGGCTGGGTCTGACTCTCCGGCGGTCTCGGGCATCGGGTGTCCTGCGCCCGGTGCATCCGTCCCGAGCAGGGCGTTGAGGGCGATCGCCGCGATGGCCGTGAGCAGGATCGGATCCTTCAGGATCGGCTGGAGGGCCTCGGGCATCGCTCGGAAGAAGAGCGGCTGAACGATCGGGATCAGACCGACGCCGAGGGAGACCGCGATCACGAGGGCATCCCGGTTGCCCGGCCGCGCGTAGTCGATCTGAGCCAGGATGCGGATGCCGGTGGCCGCGACCATGCCGAACATCACCAGCGCGGCTCCGCCCAGGACCGCCTGGGGGATCGAGGCCGCCACGAACGCGATTTTCGGCACCAGCCCGAGCAGGAGCATGATGCCTCCAGCGCTGGCGCAGACCCAGCGGCTGTGGACGCCGGTGAGGCCGACGAGACCGACGTTCTGCGAGTAGGACAGGTACGGGAACGTGTTGAACACGCCGCCGATCAGCGTGCCGAGCGCGTCGGCGCGCAGGCCGCGCCGGATGTCCTCGTGTCCGACCGGCCGCCTGGTCATCACCGAGAGCGCGAGGAACATGCCCGTCGCCTCGATGAAGACGACCGTCATCACCAAGCACATGATCAGGCCGGGGACGAGGTGGAAGGTGGGCGTCCCGAACTGCAGCGGCAGGACGACCCGCAGCCAGGGTTCAGCCCCGAGGCCCTCGAAGCTGGTCCAACCGAGCGCGAAGGTGGCTGCGTAGCCGAGCCCGATTCCGAGCAGCACCGCGATGTTGGCGAGGAACCCGGGCGCAAAGCGTGCCAGGATCAGAACCGCGGCCAGAACGCCGGCGGAGACCGCGAGCGTCCCGGGCGCTCCGAACTCTGCCGTGCCGGCACCGCCTCCCGCCCAGCCGACGGCGACCCGGGTCAGGGCGATCCCGATCATCGTCAGGATCGTACCGGTGACCACGGGCGGGAAGAAGCGCATGACGCGACCGACGAAGGGGACGATCAGGAGCCCGTACAGGCCTCCGACGATAACGGCTCCGTAGATTCCCTCGAGGCCGACGCCCGGCATCGCCGCCATGGCCAGCATCGGCTGGATCGCAACGGCGGTGACGCCCATGATGACGGGCAGCCGGATCCCGAACGGGCCAACGCCGATCGTCTGGATCAGGGTCGCGATCCCGCAGGCGAACAGGTCGGCGTTGATCAGGAAGGCGATCTGATCCTTCGGCAGCTTGAGCGCGCCGCCGATGATCAGAGGAACGGCGATTGCGTTCGCATACATGACCAAGACATGCTGGAGCCCCAGCAACAGCATGCGGGGGCCAGGTAGCACGGCGTCGACGCTGTCCGGCCTCGTCCGGCTCGCGTCCTGCCCGGGGTTGCGCTCATCGTCCGGCATGCGCCGTCCGACGCCCGGGCAAGGCTCATCGGGTGGCGCCACGCGGTCCAAGTCCTGATGAAACCCGTCGAGGGGCTGTGCCGGCACGGCCGTCGTCATTCTCCGATCCCCATCTCAACGCCTATCAAGCGGCTCCGGCGGCCTCTCGGCGACGGGCTGTCACGCGGATCTCCGCCACGCCGCGTCCCGGTCCTTGGTGAAGGCGGAGGTCACGCCCGCAGCGGCCTGACGGTCGACGTCAAGATGCGGGAGGACGAGTTCGGAGAAGCAGTACGCCTCCTCGAGAAGCGGCATGCCGGAGACGATCAGGACGTCGTTCCCGGCGTCGCGGTAGTCCTGGATCCGGGCGAGCACCTGCTCGGCGCTGCCGACGAGCGCAGTCCCCGGCCCATGCCGGACGAGGCCGATCCCGGACCAGAGGTTCGGGGCGATCTCAAGGTCACGCAGATCCTTCGGCTTGTGACCGCCGTGCAAGGCCGACATCCTCTGCTGACCGACCGAGTCGATGCCCGCCACGTAGGCCTGAGCGCCCGCGATCGCGGCCTCGTCCATGTGGTCGTAGAGATCCTGCGCGGCGGCCCAGGCCGCCTCCTCGGTCTCGCGCACGATCACGTAGAGCCGGATACCGAAGCGGATCTTGTCCGCGCGCCCGTATTGCCGCGCGAGGGTGCGCACCTCGCGGATCTTGGCTTCCGACTGCTCCGGCGTTTCGCCCCAAGACAGGTAGGTGTCGATGTGCTTGGCCGCGACCGCGTGCGCGGCAGGCGACGAGCCGCCGAACCAGAGCGGGACGCGGGCCTGCGTCGGCGGCACCGGGATCCCGGCATCGACAACGTGGATGTGACGGCCCTTGAAGGTCACCGTCTCGCCGCGCAAGAGGGCTGTCAGCACCGTCAGGAACTCGTCCGTGTAGGCGTAGCGCTCGTCGTGGCTGAGATGGACGCCATACTGCGCCATGAGCTTGGCATCGCCGTTGACGATGTTGACGCGCAGGCGCCCCTTCGAGAACTGGTCGAAGGTGGTGATCATCTTGGCGAGCAGCGTCGGCGAGATCATCGGCGGATGCGCCGCGATCAGATGCTGGAACTGCTCAGTATAGGGGATCAGCGAGGCCCCCTGGATCCAGGCGTCGTGCGAGCCCGTCGCGAGCAGGGCGCCCGTGAAGCCGAGATGATCGACGGCGCGGGCGAGCTGCTGGAAGTAGGGGTAGTTGAGCGCGCGTGCGCCGTCCGCGCGCCAGGGATAGCGGCCGTCGGGGCCGGTCAAATACCAGAGGACTTCCATGACGTCTCTCCCGATGCGGAGGTGTTGCGCGGCTCAGGCGGCCGCGAAATGGCTCGCGTCGACCGTGTCCCGGATATCGACCTGCGGGATGAGGCCGAAGCGTGCGAACAGGTCGGCGTGGTGCTGCTGCTCGGCGAGGAAGTCGGGTCCCGGCGCCGCGAGGCCCCAGGGGCGGGCTGTCAGGGCGGGCAGCCACTGCGCCGCGGAGTGGCCGTTCACGCCGTCGAGCAGGGAGGCGGCCGCCTCCGGGTCCGCACGCGTCGCCGCGTCGGAGGCGATCAGCGCATCGATGAGGGCTCGGACCGCGTCGCGCCGCCTGGCCAGCACCTCGGTCGGCCCCCAGAACACGGTGCGGTTGGAAAAGGCCTCGCCGGGCTTGGCCAGCACGCGGACCGGCCGGCGCGCGGCGATCTCGGAATAGAGCGGGTCGGTCGCCACGATGGCATCGAGATGGCCGGCCAGGAAGGCGTCCCTCGCGGTGGCCGGGATGATCTCGGCGGCCCGCACGTTCCGCCAGGCGAGACCCGCCGCCGCGAGTTCCGCCGCGAGGAACTGCGTGTGCCAGGAGACCGGCATCAGGCCGATCCCGCGGCCCCGCAGGTCGTCCAGGGTGCGGATGTTCGAATCCTCGGGCACCAGAAGCCCGCCCCGTTCCGGCCGCGGCTCGCCGATCGCGAAGACCGCCGTCGCGAGGCCCGCGGCCTTGGCCAGGATCGGGGGTGTGGCGCCCGTCCCCGCCAGATGAAGGACTCCGGCCTGGATCAGAGGAATTGTCTGCGAGCCCGCCCCGTAGACGAAGAAGGCGAGGCCGCGCTCGCGCAGGCGAGCCGTCGCCTCGCGCCTGCGGGCGAGGATCGAGAGGGAGGGGTTCTGGGGATGCGCACCGACGATCAGCGTCATGGAAGGTCCAGGATCGGAGAGGGGCCGGCTTCGGCGGCCAGTCTTGTCGAGGCGGCGCCGAGGCGACGCGGATCGGAACGGAGCCGGAGGCGTGCGGTCCCGTCCGCCCTCACGCGGCGCGCTCCGTGTCCGGCTGGGCATGCGGCGCGGCGGGCGGCTCGGCGCCAAGATAGGCCGCGACGACCGCCGGTGAGGCCGCGAGGTCGGCCGCCCGCCCCTCCAGGACGATGCGGCCGCCTTCGAGGACGTAGCCGCGGCTCGCCAGGGCGAGCGCCTTGCGGGCGTTCTGCTCGACGAGCAGAACGGCGATCCCCTGGCGGTTCAGGTTGCTGAGCAGCGCGAAGATCTCGGAGACCACGAGAGGCGCGAGGCCCATCGACGGTTCGTCGAGGAGCAGGACGCGCGGTCCGGCCATCAGGGCGCGGCCGATCGCCAGCATCTGCTGCTCGCCACCCGACAACAGCCCCGACATTTGGCGGCGGCGCTCTTTGAGACGCGGGAAGCGCGCGTAGATCGCCTCCAGCGTCTCGGCGTGCCGCCCGTCGCGTCGGCCATAGGCGCCGACGAGCAGGTTCTCCTCGACGCTCAGCGGGGCGATGACCTGCCGCCCCTCCGGCACGAGCGAGAGGCCCGCCCGCACGATCCGCTCCGTCGCCCATCCGCCGATCACCCGGCCGTCCAGGAGAACGTGGCCCGAGACGGGGCGCAGCAACCCGGCGACGGTGTTCAACAGAGTGGTCTTTCCGGCCCCGTTGCTGCCGACGACGGCGACGATCTCGCCGGGATGGAGTGAGAGCGACACCTTATTGAGGACCGGTGGCCCGCCGTAGCCGGCCGAGAGCGACTGGATCTCAAGCATCCTCGGCTCCGAGATAGGCCTCGATCACGCGCGGATCGTTCCGCACCGCCCGCGGCGCCCCCGAGGCGATCAGGCGCCCCTGGTTCAGGACCTGGATCTCGTCGCAGACGCCCATCACCAGATCCATGTCGTGCTCGACCAGGACGACCGTGATCCCGTCGCGCCGCAGCCCGGCGATCAGGCCGCGCAAGGCACGCTTCTCGGTGTGGTTCATCCCGGCCGCCGGCTCGTCGAGGAGGAGCAGGCGCGGCCCGCTCGCGAGCGCGCGCGCGATCTCGACGCGCCGCCGGTCGCCATAGGACAGATCGCCCGCGGGGCTTGCCGCGCGCGCTCCGATGCAGACCCGATCGAGGAGCGCGACCGCCCGCTCGTGCCGCTGGCGCTCGATGCGCCGCAGCCGCGGCAGACGCAGGAGGATGTCGGCGAGGCCCGCCTCGGGATCGTGCAGCGCGAGTGCGACGTTCTGGGCCGCCGTGAGATGCGGGACGAGGCGGATGTGCTGGAAGGTCCGAGCAATTCCGAGCCGCGTGAGCGCGTGGGCGGCCCGGCCCTGGACGGGATCCTCGTCGAACAGGACGACGCCCGCGCTCGGGGCATCGACGCCGCTGACGATGTTCATCAGGGTCGTCTTGCCTGAGCCATTGGGACCGATCACGCCGACGACGGATCCCGCGCTCACGCGGAACGACACGTCCGCGAGGGCGGCGACTCCGCCGAACTGCCGTGCGACGCGCCGGATCTCGAGGAGCGCGGACATCAGGCAATCCTCCCTGGATGCGCTCCGCGCAGCAGACGGCGCGGAAGCGAGGCGACCCCGGTCGGCAGGAAGAGGACCGCGAGCAGCGTCACGGCGCCGATCAGGATCTCGCGCCACTGCGCGGAGAAGCGCAGCAACTCGGGCAGGAGCGTGAGGATCGCGGCGCCGATCGCGGCGCCGAAGAGGTTCCAGACGCCCCCGAGCACCGGCGCGAGCACGGCGTCCATCGAGCGCAGGAAGCCGAAATCGCCGGGCGCCACGAACATGTTGAGATGCGCGGCGAGCGCCCCCCCGAGGCCCGCGATCGCCCCCGAGGCCGTGAACAGGGCGCGTTTCAGCCGGGCGACGTCGTGCCCCGACGCCGTCACCGCCAGCTCGTCCTCGGCGACGGCCCGCATCCGGTCGCCGATGGCGGAATTGCGGATCGCCCAGACCAGATAGACGACCAGGAGGAGGAGCGCGGCGAGTTGCCAGGTCTCGGTAAGTTTGGGGATGCCGAACACGCCGAGCGCGCCGCCCGTCACGGAATCCCAGTTGAGCGTCAGGATACGGACAACCTCCGTGAAGGCCAGCGTCGCCATCGCGAAATAGTCGCCTCGCAGGCGCAGCACGAGCGCGCCGAGGCCGGCGGCGGCCAGCGATCCGAGCAACGTCGCGGCGAGGAGTGCCGGGCCGAAAGACCAGCCCTTCTGCATGGTCAGCCAGATCGACAGGTAGGCGCCGAGCGCCATGAGCCCCCCGGTCGCCAGGGACAGCAGGTTGACGCCCAGTAGGAGCAGGCAGGCGAAGGCGAGGACGGCGTTCAGCAGGCAGAGATCGATGACGTTCTCGTAGGCGTAGTAGAGGTCGATCATGCGCGCTTGGCCTCGCGGCTGGAGAAGAGCCCGGTCGGCCGCGTGAGGAGGATGAGCAGGACCAGGCCGAACCCGACCGCGTCGCGGTAGCCCGCCCCGACCGCCACGACGCTGCCGACCTCGACGAGGCCGAGGAGGAGGCCGCCGGCCAGCGCGCCGGCCACGTTGCCGAGGCCGCCGAGGATCAGCACGGTCAGACCCTTGAGCAGGACGGTCTCGCCCATGAACGGCGAGACCGACTGGAACAGGAGCGACCAGAGCACACCGGCCCCGCCCGCCAGCGCGCCGGAGACGAAGAAGGTCGCGACCCGGACGCGCCCGACCGGCGCGCCCACGAGCCGGGCGACCGTCTCACTGAACGCCACCGTGCGGATCACCCGGCCGAAATTCGTGAGCCGGAGCAGCGCGCCCAGCGCCAGCACGAGGACGAGGGCAACGGCGAGCGCCACGACCTGCAGGCCCTGGACGCGGACGCCCCAGAGATCGACCGCAGCGCCGATCACGGCGCCGTCCGGATAGCGGACGACCTGGGTGCCGAACACCTCCTGCGCGGCCCCGATGAGGATCCGCGCCAGGGCGAGGCTTCCGACCATGCCCATCCAGCGATGCGCCCCGCGGCGCTGGAGCGGGCGGAAGACGATCCATTCGCTGAGGACGCCGAGCAGGCCGGCCGCAAGGAGCGCGACCGCCATGGCGGCGGCGAGCGGCAGGTGCAGCGTCCGCATCACCTCCAGCCCGACATAGGCGCCCCACATGAACACGGCGCCCTGGGACAGGTTCAGCACGTTGAGGACGCCGAAGACCAGCGTGAAGCCGACCGCGAAGACGGCGTAGACGGCTCCGAGCGAGAGGCCGTTTACGAATTGCTGGAGGAGCATCCGCGCGTCCTAGACGGCCGGCGCGGCGACGAAGACCTTGGCCTGTCCGTCTCCGACCAGCACCTTCGGGGTGACCGTCGCGTCGCGCTCGGGCGACCAGCCGTAGCGGCCGAGAACGCCGTCGAAATCCCGGATCTCGGCGAGCTTGGCGCGCACCGCCCGTCCATCGGTGACGGTCCGGGCGCGTCGGATCGCCTCGGCAATCAGGTAGGCCGCATCGTAACCCTGAGCCGCGTAGATGTCGGGCGTGCTGCCGTAGCGTCGGCGGTAGGCGTCCACGAAGGCCCTGCTCTTCGGATTGTCGTAGCCTGCGAACCAGGACGCGCCCACGATGATGCCATGGGCGGCCGGGCCGGCGAGTTCGAAGAGCTTGGCGGAGATGTTGGCGTTGCAGCCGACGAAAGCGATCCGCTCGTCGAACCCGAGTTGCCGTGCCTGCCGCAGAATGGCGGCCGCCTCCTCGGCCAGCGTTCCGAGGATGACGGCATCGGGATTCTGAGCCTTGATCTTCGTGAGCTGCGCTGAGAAGTCGACATCCCCGCGCTGGTAACTCTCCACCGCGACCTGCTGCAGGCCGAGATCCTGCGCGGCCTTCTTCTGAACGTCGTGCGCCCCGCGCGTGAGCGCGTCGTCGAGCCCGTAGATCAGCGCGACGCGCTTCACACCGTGTTTCCGCACCGCGTAGCCGAGCACACTCGGAAAGACCTGATCCTCCGGAACGCTGGTGCGGAAGATGAAGTCGCCGATCTTCGTCAGGTTCGGGGCCGTGTTCGAGCTGGCGATCACCGGGATGCTCGCCTGCTGGGCCAGGGGGTCGGCCGCGAAGGCGGAGTTCGACAGCGTGGGCCCCAGGATTGCCACGACCTTGTCCTGACGGATCAGCCGCTGGAAGATATTCACGGTCTGACCCCGATCGGCCCCGTCATCGGCGTGAAGCGCCTGCAGGCGGATCTCGCCCAAGGCCTTGGCCTCGTTGATCTCGCTGAAAGCGAGCTCGATCGCCTGCTTCTGCTCGGTTCCATAAAGGGCCGCAGATCCGCCGGTGGTCGACTGGACGAGACCGATCTTCGCGACGGAAGCGCCCTGGGCGCGACCCACCGCAGGGACCAGCATGGCCCCGGCCGAGATCGCGAGGATCTGCCGGCGCGAAAGGCGATCATAGGGCATCGGATACTCCGGTCGGGCGGGGATCCGCCGAGCCACAGCTGATGATGGAACGAATTCTTCGCGGATCGACGCCGGACCCCGGTCGGGCGAGCGATCTGGCGGGTCATGATGCATGCGGATCGGATCCGATCGGCTGACCCGCTGCCAGCGTATTTGTTCAATTTTTTGAGATGCGTCAATGAGAAAAATGGACTACAAATAGGTATCACGATAGATTTTATAGCATTATCTTATGACATATTGTGGGATTATCGTGCCATTGGTTGCACCGATTGCTTCTTTTATTCAGAGATATGCTGCGCGCCGCCCATTCAGGGATTCGGTCTCGGCCGGAACTTCGACGAGGGATGGAAAGGACCTCTGAAGGCCGGGTATGCCGCGGATCTCGCCGTGCTGTCCGCCGACCCGACAGCCACCGACCCGTCGGCCTTGGGCGATCTCCGCGGCCGTCTAACGGCCGTCGACGGGACGATCGTCCACGACGATGCATGATAAGGTCGCTCCGCCGCGGCTGCGGACGCCCGATGCATCCGCGGCCATGCGGCGGTGAGCCCGAGCACCCCGACCCCGAAGCAGACCGCCTCAGGCCGAGCGGGCGAGCTCGGCGGAGATGTGTTTGACCGAGGGCGTGACGATCGCCACGAACTGTGCTTCGCGCAAGCGCCGGAACGCCTCGGCTCCCTCCTGATAGCCCCGAGCGCCGAACTGGAGCATCGCGGATTGTGCCGCCTCCAGCGCCAGCCAGGAGACGTCCAGGCGCAGGCGCAGGGTGTCGAGGAACGTCGCATAGGCTGGGTCGGCCTGGCGCTCGGCTGCCGCCGCGACCCGCTCATTCAGGGCACCTGCCCGATCCTCGATCGCATCCGGACCCAGCGGCAGGTAGGCTGCCTGCCGACGCCCGCGACCGTCCGCTCGCATCAGGGCGGCGACTCCGCGGGCGAGGCCGAGGCCCATCCCGGCCTGCAGCAGCACGAAGCCGTTGCGGATGCGCGGCACGAAGGCCGCAGCGTCGGGGGCGATCACGTCCGCGTCCGGCACGAAGGCATCGCGCACCAGCACCGTGACGGTGCCAGTCCCTTCCAGCGCCACGAAGCGGGTGGTCGCGGCCAGCGCGACTGCTTCCGTGCCGGCGGTAAGGACAGCCATCACCCGGGTGCCGTCCTCCAGGGCGAAGATGGCGGCGAAGCGGTGACCAGCCGCGAGGTTCGAAACCCAGGGCAGGCGCCCTCGCACTCGGTAGCCGCCGGGCACGCGCGTACCGGACAGGGCCAGCGACTCGATTCCCGAGAAGGCCTTCATCGGATTCGACAGTCCGGTGCCGCCGAGCTGGTGCCCCGCGGCCACCGCTCCGAGCTGTTCTGCGGCGCCGGGCTCCGCGCTCCGGGCGAGGTACCAGACGAGCGCGTCCTGGCACCATGCGCAGAAGGCGGTCGAGAGGCAGGCTGTGGCGATCTCGCTCATGGCGTCGACCGCCCGCACGAGGCCCGCTCGCGTGCCGTCGGCGTGGTGCCGATAGGCGCCCGCCGCGCCGAGCGCGCGCAAGGTCGCCTCCGGATAGGCGCCGGCATCGATCGCCGCGACCTGCGGGCGCAACTGCGTCCGCACGATCTCTGAGATGTCGGGGCGCGGGCCGGAGGCGATCGATAGGGCTGCGGCGCTCATCGCGGTGCTCAGGCCCGCGCCAGGGTGACGGGGACCGGATTCTTCACGGTGTTGAGCACCGGCGACCACGCCGCCGCGTGTGCGACCAGATCGTCGAGTTCCTCGGGGCTGGCACCTGCGATGTCGAGATGGGCCTTGAGGCGCACGGCGGACAACCCCACCGCCTTCGGCGAGAGATCGCCCGTGCCCCAGACGGAGGTGATGTTGATGTCGCCCTCGCTCTCGATCGTGATGCCGCGCACGGTCCAGCCGCGCGCCACCGCGTTGGCCTGGAGGCCCACCGCCACGCAGGTGCCGAGCGCCGCGAGCAGCGCCTCGGTGGGGTTCGGCGCGGTGTCGTCGCCGAGCAGGCCCGGCGGCTCGTCGACCACGTGCACGTCGAGGTTGCGCACGTAGTTGAGGTGGCGGAAACGCCGCCCCTCGGCGACCGTGCGGGCGCGAACGGTGCGCACGGCGGTGGGGTCCGCCCGTCCTTTTTCGGAGAGAGCGGCGAGGGCGTCACGGTCGATGGTCTCGAACGTCTGGACGATCTCGCGCGCGGCAACGTCGGTGGTCGAACTCATGGGCAAACTCCTCAGGTCGCGGGAATCCAGCGGGCGCAGGCCGCGAGGCGGCCGAGCAGGCTGTCGAGGGCGTAGCCGATCAGGCCGATCAGCAGGACGAGGGCGGCGAGCCGGTCGTAGGAGAGGGTGTCGCGGGCATCGTTGATGGCGTAGCCAAGTCCGCTCGTGACCCCGAGATACTCGGCCGGCACCAGCACGATCCAGGCAACGCCGAGGGCGAGCCGCAGTCCGGTCAGGATGTCCTGCAGCACCGCCGGGATCACTACGGCGCGCAGGGTCCCGAGGGGACCGGCGCCGAGGTTGCGCGCGAGCGTCAGCCAGACCGGATCGACCCGCTTCACCCCGGCCGCGGTCGAGAACAGGATCGGCCAGACCGCGGCAGCGGCGATCAGGAAGACGATCGCCCCATCCCAGCTCGGGAAGCTCAGCACTGCCACCGGCATCCAGGCGAGCGGCGAGATCATGCGCAGAAGCTGGAAGGGCGGCTGCAGGGCGCGTTCGACGAGGGGGAGGCTGCCGACGAGGAGGCCGAGCGGCGCGCCGGCGATGAACGCGTAGAGGAGGCCCTGGCCGACACGTGCGAGGCTGGGTGCCGACGCGCGCCATGCCTCTCCCGAGCGAAGAAGGTCGATGAAGGCGCCGAGCGCCGGCACCGGCGCGAAGCCCGTGAAGGCGCCGTAGCGCGAATCGCTCTCAAGGATCAGGCCGGCAGCGAACCAGACTGCGCCGAGAAGCGCGAGCCCGGCCAGTGGCGCGAGCAGCCAAGCCGGCCTCGCGCGAGAGCGCCGCGGAAGCAGTTCGACCGCGGAAGCGGATGCGACAGCCAGGAGAGGCTCTGCCGGTGCCGCGGTCACAGTGCAAGAACCTCGGTGCGCACATATGGGTCGGCGGATGCGGCGGACACCAGTCCCTCGGGATAGCGCTTCAGGGAGGCCGCTACGAAGCGATCGTCCACGAGGTCGCGAGCAACGAAGTCGGGGTCTAGGCCTTTGAGGAAAGCGGCGTCGCCCTCGACCAGAGTCCGGCCCATTGCCTCGACAATGAGCTTGGTCGCCGATGGGTATGGCCAAGGCTGGAAATCGATGCGGCTCGCCGCCCATTCGGGATGGCGGATCGCGCCGCTCTCCGCATAGGCCGGCCCGTAATCGCTGACGGCCTTCACGACCACGTCGCCCGCCATCGGCAGGTAGCCGCGGCCGTCCTTCGAGATCAGCCGCGCGACCTCCTCCTTGTTGGCGCGGGCGAAGATCTGGGCCCGCACCACCGCGTCGATTGCCTTGCCCGTCCAGTCCGGGCGCTCGACCGTGGTGCGCTCGTGGGCGACCACGACGCAGCAGGGATGGTTCTTCCAGATGTCGCCGGTAAAGCGCAGCATCCGGGCGCCGGCCTTGATCTCGCCGAGGGCGTTGAAGGGCTCGGCCACGATGTAGCCGTCGATCTTGCCCGCTGCGAGCGCGGCCGGCATCTCGGGCGGCGGCAGGATCTGCAGGGCGCACTCGCTGGCCCCCGCATCTCCGCGGATCACCGGGATCACGCCCGATTCCCGCAGGGCGTATTGCAGCACGACATTATGCATCGAGTACCAGTACGGCACTGCGACACGCTTGCCTGCGAGATCTCTGAAATCGGCGATTCCGCTCTTGCCCCCGACGACGATCCCGGAGCCGTTTGTGTGGGCCCAGGCCAGTATCTTCACGGGGAACTTGTTATTGTAGCGCATCCAGACCGGGATGGGCTTCAGGAGGTGGGCAAGATTGAACTTGCCCGCCGCGAAGCCCTCGACGAGGGCCGACCACGAGCGCACCGGCACGGGCTCGGCGACCTTGAGGCCCGCCTCCTCGAAATAGCCCTTGGCATGGGCGACCAGCAGGGCGGTCGCATCCGTGATGGGCAGGTAGCCGATGCGCACCGTCTCGTCGTCGGCCGCGTGCGCGGCCCGGCTTGAAAGCGCAAGGGAACCAGTCCCGAGCAGCGCCGCCAAGCCGCCGCGGGCGAGCGCGTCGAGGGTGTCGCGGCGCGTCCAGTCGGCCCGCGTCCATTCCTGATTCCAGAGCGCGGATAGGTCGTCGGGGGCGATCATCGTGTGCGTTCCGGTTAGGCGGCGCAGTGGTTGAGGGTCCCGAAGCGGGACTTGAGTTCGGCCTCGGCATCAGGGCCGAGGGCGAGATCGTGTGCGACCTGGGCCGGCCGGCCGCCGAGGATGATGGCGCGGTCGGTAAGCGCCGCGACATCGGCAAGGTCGTGCGTGACGATCACGAGGGTCAGCCCACGCTCGCGCACGAGGCGGCGGACATCGGCGCGCAGGGCGCTGCGCATCTCAGAGTCGAGAGCCGAGAAGGGCTCGTCGAGCAGCAGGATGCGCGGCGCGCTCGCGAGCGCACGGGCAAGCGCCGCGCGCTGCTGCTGACCGCCCGAGAGCTGGTGCGGCTTGGCGTCGATCCGGTCCGCGAGGCCAACCTCGTCGAGGATCCGCAGCGCCTCGACCCGGATCGCCGCCCGGTCTCGGCGCAGGCGCCCCGTGAGGCGGGCGGGCAGAAGTACGTTGTCGAGCAGGCTTGCCCAGGGCAGTAGGGCCGGACGCTGGAACATCACCGTGGCGTCCTGAACCGGCTTCGTCACGGGAACACCCGCGATCTGCACGGTCCCCGCCGCGGGGACCAAGAGCCCGGCCATGATCTGGAGAAGCGTCGACTTGCCAACGCCGGAAGCCCCAAGAATACCGAGGCTCTCACCACTTAAGATGCGCAGCGATACGCCCTTCAGGACAGAATGCGTCCCGTGCCGGAAATCGATTTCGTCGAGGGCAATGAGCGGCGGTGACACGGAGTTTCCGGATGGGCAGGAGGCGAGATGCTGACGGCTCCGATCATGCCCTTCGAGGCATATCAAGGCTTCGGCATCGCATGCAAAGATGCCCAGCGACAGATCGGCAGGTCAATGCGCATTTACGCTGTATTTACGACGAAATCGGGTTGATTATTTCCTCATACGAACAGCAGGGAACAGATTATTCTTATCTTTATCGGACTTCGTGGTGGAGCGAAGTGCGATCAGTGCCGTCAACCGTAAGACTGCAGACTGCTCCTGCCCCGCAAGCCATCGAGTAACCCTCAGATGAACATCTGTAGGCATGTGGGCTGGAAGATCCGTATCGCTCAGGCTGATACCTCTGCTTTCGGACGGGTGGCCAAGTCCTGCATTCCATCCCATCCAGACCTTGAGTCACGGCGGCCCGCATGTTCGCAAGCGATCGGAAGAGCGGCTGAGGCTCTGCTGGGCTATGATCGGGTTTGAGCCGCCATTCTCCGATTGGGTTTATTTTGGAAACACCTTGCCACTCGTTCACAGAGTCTCACTAGGCCCGTGCTCTATCCCGGCGCACTGAGCCGATCGGCCTGCTTTTTCCTGATGGGCAGTGCGAGTGTGCGGCGACATCGGCAACAACCCTTGTCGACAGCGACACGCACCGCCGTCTGTAGGCTCTTGATTCGATCGCCAAGAGGCTCGGGCGGGATGCGGAATCCGCGGCCGGCAGGTACCAGTTCCCCTCGAGGACCGGCGGCTGGAGGGCGCAGAGGCAGTCGTCGAGCGGCAGCAGAGCATGCCGACGGAAGACGACGATCGCCGACGGAAGACGACGATCCCGGCCTCGTCCTCGGCCGATAGCACCGCGAACTTTGAGCCTCGCACAGAACTCCCGCAACGCCGTCGTGCCCAGAGGAGATCTCCCGGCCGCCAGGAGTTTGGTGAGGTGCTCTTAGGCTCGCTCGGGCCCGTCTTCCGGCCAGCCGTCGAGGAGCGCGCCTTCTCCTTGACGACAGTCTTCGAATTGATGCCGCAGCGCTACCAGCGTCCTCAGGCTTGCGTCACGACGCTGTATCGCTCGACGGAGTGCCGCTGTCGTCGTGGCGCACCCATGACGAACCTGGCTCATCGCGCGTTCTTCCACGCGCAGGAGGAGACTGCACCATCGAACACATCTATTCATGCACGGTCTCTGCACAGAGACGATAATCGATCACCGACTGCAATCCTGGCTAAACTTCGATGCCGATTGGCTCGGATGGTCGCCCGCCATACCTGCCGCGCTTCCGCCTCAGGCGCGAGCCGCAGGATTGACCACCCAAACCGGTGCCGAGTGGGCCAGCGCGCCGCAGCCACCGTATCGTAATCCGCTCCACACGCTGCTTTGTACCTCCGACTGCGTACTGGCACATACTGCCCGGGTCCACGATGGCACCTTGACATTTCGAGCGGTTTTGTTGGCTAGATTGATTTGACGATTCTCTTTGCACTACGCTCGGCAGTCTAAATCAGGGAAACGACAGACTTCAGCATTCAAATCCCATTCCGATAAACGCTTCCGGGGAGTCGAAAGGATGCCAGAAATAGGTTTGAAGAAATCAGAATTTGCCCTGTCTTCTTTGGCTATTGGCGCAGATACGATTATCGCTATTGCAGGGGTTATATGCGCCGCACTTCTCATTGCTGGAACGCAGTATATCTACTGTTTTATAATATCTGCTAAATCAGGCAGAATGCGTTGGGTAAAATCTGTTAAATTGCCAAATTACTGTGGATATTTGTCTAAAACATCAAACAACCTGGCAGCAGAACTCTATGTTCATGCGAAGGGTCCCTTCTACGTTTCGGTCCGTCATGCAACACAAAATGACGCCCCGGAATGGCGGTCTCCAAATTTCCCATGTCATGCTCAAAGCGCTTGCTTTGACGTCTGGGGCGGACTGGATTGGTCAGATCCGGTCACAATTCCTTTATCAAATCTTCGCGATGGCGCACACATTGTCGATATTATCCCACAGGATGAAGCCGCGCAGATGTACCGCATCCCGATGCTTGTGCGGCATGAATGGAGATCTGTAATCGTCGTATCGAGCACAAACACTTGGAGTGCATATAACAAATTTGGCGGTATATCAAATTATTATTGTGGCGCAATTCCGCTTCCCCTCCGTCCTCTGTTCTTCATATTGCAATCCACCGGGCGTTGCTTCAGATTGTCAGACCGCATCGTCATCCCGACGGTCCCATTGCCCAAGCGACGTCCCCTCCACAACATCAACGACGAGCTCAGGGCGTTGCAGTCCGATCGCGAGATCGGCGCATCCCATCTCTATCGCGGAGAGCTCTGCCTTCTGCGCTCTCTAGACAAACTGGGGATTCCATATTCGGTCGCCAGCGACGAAGACGTCGAAAATTTTGACATCAACAAATCTTCAACAAAAATCGTTTTTTTCAATACCCATAGCGAATATTGGTCGGATTTGGGTATATCTGCCCTAAACAATCTCATCAGCAGAGGAACATCTGTCGCGTTCTTATCAGGAAACAACATCTATCGTCGCGTTCAGCGGACAGAATCTGGTCTCCAGGTGATTGACCAGATGGTCAACATAGATGAAACAGCGCGCCTGATCGGCGCTGGCTACGATGCCTTAGGATATCAGACTTTCGCGGGATACCGAGTTATCGAGCCGGATCATTGGCTGTTTTCGAATTGCTCTGAGCTTCAATCCAATGGATATTTCGGCCGTGGAGATGGGACATCGGCCCATCCGGGCGGATCCGGGCATGAGACCGACAAGATCCGCCCAAGCTCTGAAGGTTTTCAACTGCTTGCAATGGGGGAAAATGCTGAGGGCGGGGCATCCATGGTCTGCAAGGATCTCCCAGGTGGGGGCTTTGTGTTCAATGCCTCATCCGTATCCTTCACCGCGATGTTGGAAGCCGATGCGTCCCTGCCCCAGCTGATCGAGAACATGGTCGAACGTGCGCTGGGACAGCCGAAATCTCTTGAGCCTCAACTGTCGGAAACATCCTTCGAGGTCGCCTCCTAGCGCCCTTGCTTTGACGCGCTCCCTTTCGCAGAATCGGCCTCCATTTCGGCGGACAGCGCTCGTTGGCGATGTTTTTCCTGCTCGTCGGGTTGGAGATCGAGCGCGCGAGGCTGGACGGTCAGCTCGTCTTCAACACTTGGTTTGACTGCGTCACCATGCCCGGTGGAACGGCCAGGGTGCGCACGCACGTTTAAGCGTCGGTATGGTACGGTCTGGCCATCGCCAAGGTTCGGGTCCCTTCCGGCTCGGGTCGGATCCTGGAGGGTCCCGCAACCGATGACGTCATCTCCCGAGAAGCCCCCGAACAAGGGGCCGCGCACACCGGTCTCGGGCAGCGGGCCGTCCGGCGTCGAGGATGTCCATCACGATATCTTCTTCGCGGCCGTCGAGACGACGCGCATGCCGATGATCGTCACCGATCCGCACCAGCCCGACAATCCGATCATCTTCGCCAACCGCGCCTTCGAGCGCATGACCGGCTACACCCGCCAGGAGCTGGTCGGCACCAATTGCCGCTTCCTCCAGGGCCCCGAGACCAACCGCGAGACGGTCGCCGATGTGCGCTTGGCCATTGCCGAGCACCGCGAGTTCGCCGCCGAGATCCTGAACTACCGCAAGGACGGCTCCTCCTTCTGGAACGCCCTGTTCGTGAGCCCGGTGTTCAACCGCCAGGGCGATCTGGTCTACTTCTTCGGCTCGCAGCTCGACGTCTCGCGCCGCCGCGATGCCGAGGAGTCGCTGCATCAGGCCCAGAAGATGGAGAGCCTGGGCCAGTTGACCGGCGGCATCGCGCACGACTTCAACAACCTGCTGCAGGTCATCTCCGGCCACAACGAGGTGATGCTGGCGCTCATCGACCATCCCACCATCGACGTCGGACGGATGCGTCGCGCGGGTGAGGCGGTGCGGGACGCCTCCGAGCGCGCCGCCAAGCTCACGCACCAGCTTCTGGCCTTCTCGCGCAAGCAGCGCCTGGAGGGCCGGCTGCTCAACATCAACGGCCTCGTCCAGAACATGGGCGAGCTGGCCGAGCACACCCTGGGCGAGCAGGTCGTGCTGCGGGTGCTAGCGGCAGAGGATCTCTGGACCGCGCGCATCGACCCGACCCAGGCCGAGGTCGCGCTCCTGAACGTGCTGATCAACGCCCGCGACGCGATGCCGAACGGCGGCACCGTGACCGTGAAGACCGAGAACCTGCTGATCGAGGACGAGGACACCGCGCTCTACAAGACGGTGGGACCAGGCGCCTACGTCGTGGTCTCGGTCACCGACACGGGCACCGGCATGCCGCCCGAGATCCTGGCCCGGGTGATGGAGCCATTCTTCACCACCAAGGGCGAGGGCAAGGGTACCGGCCTCGGGCTGGCGATGGTCTACGGCTTTGCCAAGCAGTCTGGCGGATCGGTGAAGATCTATTCCGAGGTCGGCCACGGCACCACCGTGCGGCTCCTCTTCCCGGCCTCGGACCAGAAGATCGAGGAAGAGCGCAAGGTCTCGCAGCGCGCGGCCGACCGGCATGGCACCGAAACGATCCTCGTGGTGGACGACCGGCCGGACGTGGCAGCGACCGCTGGCACGATCCTGGAGGATTTTGGCTACAGGGTCATCGTGGTGGACGGCCCGAGACCCGCCCTGGAGGTGCTGGACGGCGAGGGGCGCATCGATCTGCTCTTCACCGACCTGATCATGCCGGGCGGGATGAACGGCGTCATGCTGGCACGTGCGGCCCGTGAGCGGCAGCCGAAGATCAAGGTGCTCCTGACCACCGGCTACGCCGAGGCGTCCCTGGAGCGCACGGATGCGGGCGGAACGGAGTTCGAGCTGATCAATAAGCCCTACAAGCGGATGGAACTGGCTCGGCGCGTGCGCCGCGTGATCGACGGCCCGACGGGCGTCGGTTGAGGCCAGCAAGGATACGGCCCGCGCGCCCTCTGTCGTCCGGCCGAAGACCTGGCTCACGCGGCCGAGCCCGCATCGATAGCGGTCGGTTTTGTCGCGGGGACGCCCGTCCGCGGAGGGCTGATACGGGCTCCGCTTGATGGAAGCGGAGCCCGTATCGGAAGCCCGCGCGGCGCTTGAGCGAAGCCCAGATCCGCCATCCCGAAGGAATCAACCGCATCTGGTAGAAGTCCAACGCGGCCGAGCCTGGCTGACGGCTGCCGATCCGCTTCCTGGAAGGTCGGGCTCGGAAGGCGGATCGGCCTCGCCCGCCCCAGAATGAGATCGGCAGACGAGACGCTCTGAGGCGGTCGTTCACCGCTCGATCGCTCTGGCCGACGGGACGGAGCCGGTCCGGCCGGCTCCGTCCGCGGGTCAGCGCTTGCCGGTGACCTTGTCGGCAAGGTTTTTGGCGCCGTCCTTGACGTCGCCGACCGCCTTCTGCGCCTCGCCCTTGAGCTCCTGGGCCTTGCCCTCGGCGACAAGCTTGTCGTTGCCGGTGGCATTGCCGATGCCCTGCTTGACGTTGCCAACGGCCTCGTTGGCCAAGCCCTTGATCTTGTCGGTCGTGCTGCTCATCGGATGCTCTCCTCTGACAGGTGGTCGTCACCGGCTTCACCGGTTGGGGAGGCTTCCGCCCTCAGGCGGAAGCCGATGGGGGAAGGATCAGGCCCGGCTGGCGCCGTAGGCCTCGACGAGCGTCAGCGGCTTCGGGGCACAGAGACGACCGCCGATGAAGGCGGCGAGCCCGCCCAGGATCAGCGCGAGCGCGGCGTAGAAGGCGCCCTGCGTAGCGGTGGACTTGGCCGCAACCGCTGCGGCCTCCGCCTTCTGCTTGGCCGTCGTGACGGCCTGCTCGTACTGCTTCTGGTAGTCGTCGATCTGCGCCTTGGCTTGATCGGGCGAGATGCCCTGCGCCTTGGCGAGCGCGTCGGCCGCACGGGTCTTCGCCTGCTCCTTCTCGGCCGGGTCACCCGTCAGCACCGCGCGCACGGCGGAGACCGCAGCGTCACGGGCGGCCTGCGGGTCCTGGCCGGCGGCCTGCTCACGGACCTTCTGCTCGATGCCGTCGAGCGGGTTCGAGATCTTGGACAGCGAGGGCGCAGCCGCCTGTGCCGCCGTCTGGACCGTGCCGCCGACGAGGTTGCCCGCGCCGCCGAGCACACCCGAGACGGTGCCGAGCGCGCCGCCGACAAGACCGGTGGCAGCCGAGGTGAGCAGGTAGAGCACGATCAGCGTGGTCACGGCCCATGAGACGAGCCCGTGTAGGGCGGCCGTGCCCGGCAGCGGCTTGCCCGAGAGACGGCCCGCGATGGCGCCGCCCGCCAGCGAGGCGACGATGCCGGAGACGACGAACCACAGCCCGGCACCGAGAGAGACGGTCGAGGCGGCGGGGTTGTCGGCGGCATTGGTGCCGATCGAGGCGAGGCCGACGCCCACCCCGACGAGGTTCAGGACAACCTGCGTCACGAGCGCGGTGGCGGCGCCGGCGAAGATGGCGCCCCAGGATACCTCGTTGAGCAGCACGGCCCGCGTGTCGCCGGTGGCAATGGGAGATAGGCTAGTGGTCGTGGTCACGCATGGACTCCGGTGGGTGGGTGAAGTCGGACGGTCGAAGGCGTCAGAGCTTGCTGACGAGCAGGCCGAGGCCGAAGCCGATGGCGCCGGCGACAAGCAGCGACGTGTGCGGCCACTCGGCAGATCGGTCATGGCCCCGGCGCAGGTAACGGCGGCCCTGGTCATAGGCCTCCTCAGCGTAGTCGGAGACCTCGTCGGCGGCGTACCGGACAGCGTCCTTGGCCTGGCCGTAGACGCTCTCCGCGCTGCCCTGCGCCTCGCGGAGGCGGCCCTCGACCGAATCGCTCTTCGAGCCCGTGAGGTCGCCGACGGCACCCTGCACCTTGCCGCCGAGCTCCTTGGCGCTGCCCGTGATCCTGTCCATGTCGACCATGTCGTCCTCCATTCGGTATGGGGGTGAGTACCGTGCTCAAGGGCTCGGTCTGCCTCGGCTCAGTCGAGGCGCGGAGCCGCCTTGGGGCGCTGCGTTTGGCGCGTCGAAACCTTGCGCTCGACCTCGATCCGGACATTCCGGGGCGATGTGCCGATGGCATCCTTCAGCGAGCCCTCGACCTGATCGGTGGACGTCGATTGCGCGCGTTCGGTCATGGCCCCGTCGTCGGGCTCGACCACGATCACGCCTTCGCTCAGGCCGGCGATCCTCTGCCTCAGGTCATGGCCATCGACATCTGCCGTCACGCCTGCACCGCTCCTTCGGGCCCATGACTGCCTAGACGGCAGCGGGGCACAAACGGGTTGTGCGCAAACAGGTTCCTGCGCAGCGGTGGTATTTTCGGATCACAGTCCTGGCATGCGCGGATCGCGTTCTGCGATCATGGACCATCGCATTTTCCGCGGACGTGGATGTCGGTTCGGCGAAATAAAATACTGCATCGTCAACCGGTTAGAGCATCTTCCATGATCCTTGGATTACGGAAGATGCTCTAAAGCCGTTCCCGATCGCGCTTCCATCGAAAATGGCTCTAAGTCTTTGTTTCAACGCGCTCTCTTTCGCCGAACCGGGCATCCACTTCGCCGGAGAGTTCTCTCAGGTGCGACGGCCGTGCCAGGGAGACAGCTTCCCCAGCCTCGATGGACCGGACCATCCTGTGTATCGTGCGGATGGAGCAATCGCTGCTTGTCATTGCGTCGGCGCCGAAACCCGCTTCGGCGATCTTGCGGACGATCACCGAAAGGCCGGCACGGTGAAGCGCGGGCCGTCCTCAGGATGCCCGACTTCGGTCGCGCGCCGCGCTGTGGTTCGAGACGCGTTTCCGCCGGCCTGTTTCCAGGCAGGGTTCCGACGATGCGGAGGCGGCCATCGCAGCCGCTGATCGATCCTGACCGGCCTTGTGGCCGTCGAAACCGTCGTCACGCTACTGCCAAGGTCTGGGCCAGACTGCTCGCGACGCGCGTCGCCGATCCCGCCGCTCGATGTGCTGGCGTTGAAGCCAGGGGTCCGTGCCAGGAATTCATGCCAGGAGCTCATGCCATGAGCCTCGCGGTCCCGCTCCCCGCCGCCGTCGAAACGGTGATCATGGATGTCCGGCGGCGTCTGACCGCTCAGTCGATGCCATCCGTCAAAGGATTGTACCTCGTCGGATCGGTTGCCCTGGACGACTTCCGACCCGGAATGAGCGACATCGATTTCGTCGCGGTGCTGGATCGTGAGCCCACCGCGGAGGAATGTGCCGCGCTCGAACGCCTGCATATCGGCTTGGCGGAGGTCGGCGGCCCCAACTTCGATGGCGTCTACCTGACCGCCAATGCGCTCAAGCGGGTGCCGACGGCGTATGCGCCCTGGCCGTTCAGCCTGCAGGGTCGCCTCCGGACCGGCGAGATCTGCCGGGAGGTCAACCCGGCTGTCTGGCGCTGCCTTGCGCGCCACGGCCGAACCGTGTCGGGGCCGCCACCCGCCGCGCTCGGCATCGCCGACGATGGCGACGCCCTGCGCGCCTATCAGATCGGGAATCTGCAGGGATACTGGCTGACCTGGATCGAGCAGGCCGAGGCTGCCCTCGCTGCCAAGGCAGCCGGCGAGGATGCCAACGCCGAGTCCCTGGCCTGGGGCGTGCTCGGGGTCGCGCGCATTGCCTGCGCCCTGGAAACCGACGGCGTCGTCTCGAAGTCAGGCGGTGGCCGGCACGCCCTCGCTGCGCACCCGGCGCGCTGGCACACGGTCATTCGCGAGGCCCTGGCGGCTCATGCCGGGGCGACGCAGCGCGTGCCGATCGCGCTGGTTCAGGAGGGTGTCGAATACATGCGCTTCGCCATCACGGCGGCGACCGCCCGTGCTCAGCGGCGATGAGGATCTGAGCCTCCGGATCTGCCGCCGATCCTAGGTCGAAGGCCAGGATCCACGAAGTCCGCGCTCGAGCGGCGCCTGCGCCGGCCTTTGCGGCCACGAGGCGTCGGAGGTGGGTGTCGGGTCCCGGGCGCAGCCAGGCAGGCCGCGGCCCTCCACGGATTTCGCCCGCCGAGCCGATTTCGTCGGTTTGGATATCCACGCGGCGAAAGAGAGCGCGTCACAGCCAGCCCCCCGAGACCCTCCCGATCGCAATGCGATCGGGAGGGGCAGACCTCAATCGGTGACCGAGATCGCTCGCCGGCAGGCGAGGGATGCTATCAGGTGGCGGGTTTTGGGCTGGGGAGCGGTGAGCGCGTCAGGCTCAGGATCTCGCGCGCCGGGCGCCCCGACTTCTGGGCAATGGCCTGATCCTGCTCGGCTATGAGTTGCTGAGCCGGCGCGTCGCCATCCAGGCCTCCAAGGATCTCGACGGGAACGCGCCGGTTCGATGCGCGGCTGCCATCCGTGTAGACGATGTCGAACAGCACGGAGCCGCGTTCCTGCGGCAGTGATTTGATGCGCTTTGCCATGGGGACTGATAAGCGCAGCCGTGCTGGCACGGCAACGCCTGCGCGCGCACGGGCCGCAGGCCATGCGCAGGCTTGACGAACAGATCCGGGGCTGTCGTCCGGGGCTGACCTCCCTTCTCTCTCCCAGCTTCACCTGAAGCTGCGACCATCCGAAAGAGTCTCCATGAGCGCTTGGGTGCACCTGGACACCGGCGACGTGCCCGGTGGCGGCAAGAGCTTGGCACTCATGCAGAAAGGCAACGAGTTCTCGATCGTCGTCGATGCGGTCGAGCTGATGAACAGCACCCGCGGCAACTCGGAGGAAGCCCTGGCCGCGCTGACGTGCGCACGCCTTTCGCACCGGCCCGCCCCGCGCGTCCTGATCGGAGGACTCGGGATGGGCTTCACCCTGCGCGCGGCGCTGCGTGCACTCGGGCCGCAGGCCCAGGTCGTGGTGGCCGAGTTGGTGCCGGCCGTGGCCGCCTGGGCTCGGGGGCCGCTGTCCGAGGTCTTCGGCACCTGTCTCGACGATCCGCGCGTCCAGCTGTGCGAAGCCGACGTCAATCGCCTCATCCAATCCGAGGCGTCCGGTTGGGATGCCATCCTGCTCGACGTCGATAATGGACCGGAAGGATTGATGCGCCGCGGCAACGATCGGCTCTACGACAAATGGGGCTTGAAGCGGCTGCGCTGGGCCCTCAAACCCGACGGGGTCCTCGCGGTCTGGTCCGGTTCGCCCGACCGGAAGTTCAAGGCCCGATTGCAGCGCCACGGCTTCTCGGTCGAGGAAGCCCGGATCCCGGCAAGCGGCAACAGTGGGCCGCGCCACGTCGTCTGGATCGCGATGCAAGGCCCCTCGGCCGTCCCATAACGTGCATCCGCGCTGCGTCGCCGGCCGCGAACCCGAGGCGAATCGCGCGGTGATGTCGGATTTGAGACTGCGGGCGAGCACTGACCGCTTCCAGTGCGTCGGCCGAGAGCACACCATGCTCGATCAGGCCGGTCGCGACCTGCACGGACGCGCGGATCTGCGCATCGAAGCGGTGAAAGCGGCGCACCCCGTGATGGGGCGCGTCTCCGACCGTCTGGATGGGTCGGCCTGGATGGTGGATGTGTATGACGCGGCCGGTCGGCGCGCTCATCCTGACCGTCGAGGAGCCGGCCTGACAAAGCGGGCCGCGTGAGTGAGGAATCGAGCATGGCAATCAAGACGACGTTTTTGGTCCAGACCTTCAGCCTTCACCGCAAGCGCCTGCGGCCCGACCGGCCCGAACTCGCGGCGACCGAATGGGGAGCACTGAAGAGGGCCGAGGCCATGGCCGCGCGCCTGCCTGGCACGGCAGCGCTCAAGATCGTGGCCGACGATGAGACGGGTGAGCTGGAAAGCGCGACGATCCTCGGGCAGTTCGGCGAGGTGCCGGACGACTTCGCCGAGAGCCTGGGGACCTGATCAAGAGACTTGGAACAATGGCGGCCGTCCGACGCGTGGGCAGCTGCCTGCAGGTTCAGGACGGCGATGGCGGCCGGCACTTGCTGCGGGTGACGAGCGTCCAGGCCCTCAGCGACACGGACCCGCTTCGAAACGAGGCGTTCATCACAGCTGTCGGGCGAACGGCTCGACGCGGATGCCAATCCCGCCGAGCCGGCCGAGGCAGCCTGGCCCTTCTGAAGATTGGCGGCGCATGAAGCGATCGAATGCCTGCCTGCCGCCCGGACAACCGAGAGGGTCGGCGGCGCAGCGGACCGGGCTGCCGAAGCGGTCGTCACCGTCCTACCGACCGGCCGAAACTGTTGCCTTTTCGTTCTTGCTCCGCTTGGCGAAACCGGCGATATCACCGCCATGCAGAAGTCGGTGCTCAGCCTCTTCGCCATCCTCATGAGCGCCAGTCCTGGCTTGGCGCAGGATGAGTTGCGGCGGATCGAGCAGGCCTGGCACCGCTGCCTGCGCGAGGCCTATATGCACCAGCCCGCCGGCCAGAGTCAGGCGGGCGACCAGCGCAACGCCCTCGATGAGTGCCAGGAGCGCGAGGACACCTATGTCGCGGCCGTGATGGCTGCGCAGGCCCCTGGTGCTCCGCGTCGTGACCAACCCGCGCCCACACGCTCGCACGGCTGGGCATCCTCGGTCGCAGCCTATGTCCTCGATCCGATCTCGGCGTGGCTCGGTCGCTCGAAGCATTGAGGATGAATGGCGAGCGCTCGGTCGAAGGAGACGCCGGCTCGGCGAAGGCGCGTGCGGCAAAGCAAGGACTGAGAGCCGTTCCTGATCGCACCGTCGTCGGGATCGGCTCCGGGTGGACGTCATCGGGGCGGAGCAGCACGAGCGCGATGGCAGTCGGGAGCGCAATGACCGGCCGAACGGCGTGGCCGGGAAGGCCCGAACCCATGCGCATATCCAGGCCCTATCCGACGACCGCCCGGGCAGGCTCGACGAGGTCGAGGCCTTCCTTGGGCGATACAATCAGCTCTCCGACAGAGGCTTCCGACGCGTTCATCGCGGCGATCAGCAGGATGCACTCGCACTTGTTCAGCGTGGCGCCGATGCTTTCTCTTGTAAAGGAAACCCGTGGAATTCAGGCCCGCGGCGGGGTTTCTGCCCGTATCCGATCGGCGACCGACGGGCGAATATTCAACAGTTGGCCACTGTGTGCTGAGGGAAGGCGAGGGGAGGAATCGCCGTTGCCCGTCAATCGAGAGACTGTCGGCAGGGTGGTCGTTTACCTTTGATTTACCTAAAATTTATCAATACCTTTTAAGGATCTGTAAATATGATACGACAGACCTCGCACAGACGCGAGGTTTTGCTGATGAACGGCTTCTCTGGTCAGATCGGATCTCAAATCCACTTCGAACTTGATGGCTTCGGCTTGTACGTCGTCGCGGGCGAACACGAGTTCTTCTGGCAATTCGGTCTCGGGTTCAGGAACTTCGCCCTGTGCACAGTGCGCGATCGCGAGATGGTCGCGGTCGGCTGACCTGACTCGCTCGTCGGAGGGCGATGCAGGACCTGCATCCAGCGGGAGATTGCGCCCCGCACCCGTTCGACGTCAGGCTTCCTCGCCTGGAGCCCGCTCCGGATCACGAGAGATAGCAAGTAAGGTCAGACAGGACGCCAGGAACGCAGCCACGTTCGCGCGGGCGAGAGCGGCATCTGCCAGTCGGCCCGCTGGCCCACGAACTCGCAGTAATGCGGGTGTTCGAAGCGGTGCAGGATGAATGTCTTGACGTGCCAATGGTCAGGGATGGCCCGCTTGCTCGCCAGCCCATGGATGGCTGCAATCTTCATGCCGGGATGGGCGTCGTTGAATTCACGGATCGCGAGCAGCTCGCCGATATATTCGCAGTGCAATTCGTAATCGTCACCGACGATGTCATCGAAGTAGAAGAACGCCCGCGGCAGGAAGCGGACATCGCCGGCCTCGCAGAGCGTGAGCGCTTTGCGCGTCGACGAGTAGTAGTCCATGTCGAACGAGACGAACCCCACTGGGGCCGGATCACCCGCGAGGAAGGTCTGCACGCCTACCTCCACATCATCGATGATCAGGCGGGCGCTCGTCAGCCGGGCCGCGAGAGCCTCAAAATCCATGCGGAACTGCCCGGCCCGCCAGATGAAAGGCGCGTCACGGTAGTCGACAGCGCCGGGCATGCCGTGGCCGGTATCGAAGCCATAGACTTCGATCCGGATTCCGAGCCGTTCGCCGATCTCGGCAGCGATCCGCTCCATGGCGAGAAGGCCGTTGCCGCCCGCTACCCCGAACTCGATGGCGCTGATCGCCGGGTAGCCCAGCGCCTTGGCCTGCAGCGCCGCATGGTAGATCCCGTAGGCGAATTGCGGCCGCTCGAACGCGTCGTAACGGATCTTCAGGTCGAGAAGAGGCGTCAGCCGGAGGGCACGGCGTTGCAGGGCGCGCCAGACACGAACGGGCGAGATCGGCATCGAGTATACCTCCTTGATCTCCGACCGGAGGGCCGGATCTCTGTTGGGATTCGCAGGCTCTCCGAGGGGCGAGCAGAGTAGAACGGCGAGCCATCGGCGAGGATCGCGGGCCGAGAACGTTGCCGAGCGCCGCGGCAGACCCAGTGGACGTGTTGAACGGTGCGTCACGGGTGATGCACCAGGACATGCTGCGGTTCTGGTTTTCGCTCACGATCTCGACGTCGGTAGCGCTCGCGCGCGTCGGGTTGACCTTCCCGACACCGAGCGGGGCATTAAAGACCCACACCATCGATGCGCAAAGGCAGGGTAAAAATCGGGATAAATGTCCCGCTCCGTCAGGAATTTGCTGACTTGATGCCGCAAGCGACCCAGGTCGCGACGCGGTTGCTGGCCGGCCGCATGAAGAGCCGGGAGCGAGAGCCGCGTTCCGCGACTGTGGCCAAGATGCGCTGGCGCGGGACGTGCAATCACAGCTCTGACATCCGCATCAAGCGGAACGATGACCTTGGCCGTTCGTTCTATCAATATGGAACACTACAGGTCGACGTTCGCCGTCACGGGCATCGCCGTGCTGGGCCTCCTGGCTGCCGCAGGCATTCTGCATCCGGGCCATTTCGAGCGGTCCGGGCGGCCTGCCACCAGACCCGCGGTGAGCGCTGCAGCAACGGCCTGGGTCGATCCGCCGACAAGCAGACCGGTGGCACAGCGCCGATCGTCGGCGCTGCCCGATGTCGCCGCCCTCATGAAAGCCGAGCCCACGGCCGTGCTGGCGCCCGATGGCGTGATGGTGCAGCTCGTGCCGGCCGATCTGACGCTGGTTGCCGCGACGCCCGGCCGGACCGAGGCGGGTCATGGGCGCAAGGTGGTGCGCCGCACCGTCGCCACGCGCCACGTTGCCGCCACGCGCCAAGTCGCATTGAACCCTCAGAGCACGGCGGGATCAGAATCCGATTCGCAGCCGAGCGAGCCTGCTTCGACGCAAGGGAAGATCGATCCGATCGGCGACCTGATCCGTGGCCTCGGTCTTGGCAATAACAGTTAGGGCGTTCCCCGCCGAGGTGGACACGGCTTCGGCGCGAGAGTGCGCGTCGTAACAAAGGCTCGGTTGCGGCCACGGACGGCACCGGGCGCGACGACGACCAGCGCCGCAGCCGGCGGAACCCTATGAGACGTCCTGCCTCCGATCCGTATGCCGAGACGCACGCACCTCATTCGCCGCCTCGCCATCACTTGTCCTTGCGCACCGAGATCCGATCCCTGATGTGGCGGCTGGACCGTTGACGCGCGAGATGCAGCGGGCTGGCGCGTGCTCGTCCTGACCTCCGCAAATGCCGGCCCAACGTACCGTGAAGCATGGAGAGCCGCTCGCATTGCTTCTGCTGCGCCGTCGTGCCTCACGGGAGATTTCCGGGTTCTCGGAGGTTTTGTCAGACACTTTGGAAGGACGACGCCAGCATGGCACCCAGGAAGATGTCCGCTTCCGAGACCAAGGCCCGCGACCTCGGCTTTGCTCTCGCCCGCATTGCCGAGAGCGAGGGAATCCCGGCCGCGATCGGCGTCGATCGCCTGCGGCAGGCGAGCCCGCGCCTCACGCCACTCGCCGTCGGCCAGATGGTGCGCAAGCACCGCGACATCGTCGAAAACGTGTTGGCCGATCGCGGTCTGGCGCTCGCCGACTACGCGGATCAGGGACCGGGCCGTGGGATGGAATTCGCGATCGAACAGGCAGCGTGAGCCGATCCGGTCGTCAGCACAGCAGCATCGCCATCTGGCCCCCCAGCGTCGGCTGGATGCTCGAGCGCTCTCCGCAGCAGTGGATGCTGGTTCGGCGAAGAGCGCGCGTTACATCTAAGACTTAGATCCGTCCCATTTGCAACGTGATCAGGGGCAGATCTAGCGTGAGCAGATTTCCATAAACTCGGAACAGTTCGATCGCCTTCGTCAACGCATCACAGCAAATCATGGCGCCCATACGCGGAACATTTTATCCGAAAGAGCAAAAAATCATCCGCTCCTGGCAGCACAACGTCGAGCGAAATCGCTGCCTGACGGGGTGGCATCGCGGCTGACCTGAAATCGGATGGAACAGGCTCGGCGAACGCACATCGCATCGGAGTTGGGCCTGGCCGTACCGGGCCGGCCAGATGCGGCCTATCAATGGTGGCCCTGCCCGACGGCGAGGATCGTCACGCCCACTGCGACGACCGCGATCCCCGTCAGCAGGGTCGCGTTCAAGGACTCGCCGTACAGCCACGCGCCGCCGAGCGCCGCGCCGACCATGCCGACACCGGCCCAGATGGCGTAGACGACGCCGATCGGGAGCATGTCCATGCTGGTCGACATCAACCAGAGGGCGGTGCCGTAGCCGAGGATCACGATCAGGGTCGGGCCCGGTTTGGTCAGGCCGTCAGCGGCCTTCAGGGCAAGGGTCGCCGTCACCTCGGCACCGATCGCGAGGCCAAGAATGAGGAAGGGATTCATGGCCACGAGAAGGATCCCCTGAGACGAGGCCGAAGCAGCACGAGCATCGGACGGCCGGGGACCCTCCGCCAAATTCATGAAGGATTCCCATCCGCCACCGCGGCGGTGGACGCTCGGGCACGGGCTCCCGGTCGCTCGGGGGCGCGCAGGCGTCAAGAAAATCTTCAACGTCCGAGGCGACATCAATGCAGCATGTCCCTCTCGCCCGCGCTTCCCGAGCCGTCGATCCGCACCAAGCCGAACCGTCGATGGCCAGTGCCCACGGCAATCGGCGTCGCGCTGGCCGCGGGCTGTGCCTGGACGGCGACCGCGATCCTCGATGTCCCGAATCCCGTCACCCTCGTGGCTCTGTCGGTCCTCAAGCCGTCCGCGGTCGGCGCATGGTTCCCGAGCCGCGTCGTGCGGGCGCCCGCACAGGCCCGCATCCTGCCCTCGAAGCCCCGCCCGATCCTCGACCGCGTGGTCTGGAAGGGTCAGACGGTCCCGCTCGGTACGATGCTGGAGGCGACGCATACCAACGCGTTCCTCGTGGTACAGGACGGGGCTCTGATCCACGAATGGCACCGCGCCGGGACCGGACCCGCGACTCTGTTCCCGTCGTGGTCGGTGGCGAAGTCCATCGTCTCGCTGCTTGTCGGCTCGGCCGTGGCGCGGGGCAAGCTCTCGGAGTCCGACCGCGTCTCGAACCTTCTCCCCGAATTGCGCAACGCCTCGGTCTTCGGTCAGATCACCGTGCGCGACCTCCTCGATATGACGAGCGGGATCGCGGTGCCTGAGAACTACGATCCCCATCATCCCCTGACCGGCACGGCCGGGATGTACCTGACCCGCGACGTGACGGCCTTCGTGCGGGAGCACGCGCATCTCGCGTTCAAGCCGGGCAGCCAGGGCCGCTACCGCAGCATCGACACTGAAGTGCTCGGCCTGATCCTCGCCCGGGTCGAAGGCGTGCCGCTCGCGGATCTGCTCTCGGAGCGGATCTGGAAACCGATGGGAGCCCAGACCGACGCGACCTGGAACCTCGACCGGGCCGGCGGCGTCGAGAAGGCCTTCTGCTGCATCAACGCGACCGCCCGGGACTTCGCCCGCCTCGGGCTGCTCGTGGCGGATCAGGGGCGTGCGGGCGGCGCACGCATCGTCCCCGCGCGCTGGATCCAACGGATCGCGACACCGGCCCGCCGCGCGGTCGATGGCTGGCAATACTCCGCCCAATGGTGGCATGCTCCCGACAGCGAGGACGGCGACATCTCTGCGATCGGCGTGTACGGCCAGTACGTCTACGTGAACCGCAACACCGGGACGGTCATCGTGAAGCTCAGCGATCACGGTGCCGAGCAGGACGAGGTCGAAACCCTGACGGTGATGCAGGCGATCGCCGCCAACCTTGCCGCCGGGCGCCCCTGACCGACAGCGATGCTGAGGTCTTTTCCGGACGTCACGCCTCGGTCGCGCCGGACCCCCGCTCGGGCCGACGCCGTGCGATCCGCGCCAAGCCGGCCGCCGATCGTGCACGCCAGTCGCGCCTGAGGCGCCGTCCCACATCCGTCCAAGCCATGCCCGGCATCGGCGAGAGCGGATCGACGAGCACGCTGAGGGCGCGGCTGTAGTCGAGGACCAGGCCCGGCGTCCAGGTCATGCCGGCAGCGCCGCTCCGCAGGACGGTTGCCGCCCAGAACTCGGGCGTCGTCGCGGCCCTGGCAAGTCGGCGCCAGGGATGTCCGGAGCGGGCGAAGGCACCCTCCACCGCCATGTCCAGCGCGCACGCCACGGCGGTGGAACAGTTGCGGCCCGTGAAGTTGTAGGTCGTGTCCCGGCGGTAGGTCTCCCAGAACATCCGGAGCCGCCCCGCATCGATACCGCGCAAAGTCACAGCGAGGGTCGCCTCGCACCAATCGGCCACCTCGGACTCGTACGAGGTCAGGAACCGGCCGGGCACGTTGTTCTCGGGGCCGGCACGCAGGCTGGATCGCAGACTGGCGACCGATCGATCGATCTCCACGGCCGGGTAATGGCTGATGTAGAGATCGCTTCCCTGTTCCAGGGCGGCGTGCCCCGAGGAGATCACGCCCCGGGCATTGACCGACGCGACGTATCTGCGGATGAGCCGCTGCCGGGCCGGCGTCGTGGGCAGTCCGGTCGGTGTCCAGACATAGACCGTGAGGCTGTCAGACACGGGTGAGGACGCGGCCGCGATGGTCTCCGGTACCATGCGCCGCATCCGCAGGCCGACCGACGCGAACCGCGCGCCGTTGAGGATGAGAAACATCCCCATGCAGTACCCCACCGTGCCGGCGTACCATGTCGGCCAGGGTTGGAGGTGGAACAGGCCGAACGCGACACCCAGCGCGCCGAGAGCGACCGAGATTCGCCACCCGGAGAACGTCAGCAGGCTCGCGATGACGATCCGGATCGCACCGTCGACCAGGAAGAAGGTGCCGAAGATCATGGCGAGGAGGAAGGCGCTGTGGCGCGTGGCCGCCACGATCAGAAGGGCCATCACCAACAGCAGGATGCCCTTGGCGAGGCGCAGCCGGCGGGCGGCGCCTACGGCGGTCGCTCCTACGACGAGCGATACCAAACCTTCGGCCAGGAGGAGGAAGCCGAACCACCGGTCCGGAACATGGAGCGCCCCGTCGAGAGAGTCGATGACGACCGCGATGCCGATCAGTGCCGAGACGAGACCCGCGGCGAGAAGCAGACGCCAGTGCCGGTGCACCTCCGCGCGTCCCACCAGCAGCAGCCAGAGAGGCGACATCCGCGTATTTGCCCCGGTCTCACCGCCTCGGCCGGAACCGGCCATCTCGGGGACCGGACGATCGAGCGGGGTCGGAGCGCGTTCGGACATGACCGGTCGTCTTCAGGGGATGTGCGGCGAGGCGCACGATTCACGACTTGCGTGATAACTTTCTTAAAGAACGTCCCTCCGCGTCCTAGCCGATCCCGCCTTCGACCGGACCGCGGGATGCGGACCGGATCGCCGGGCGGCCGAGCCCGAGGCATCGGCCTCGACGAGGCGACGCTCCGGTCCATCATCCGACCTGCCGTCCGCTTGGCCGCACCTCATGCCGCGCAGCCCCCGCTCCGGCAGGGCCCGATCGCGATCCGCACCGGGTCGCGCTACCGGGTCGCGAACTTGATGCTCAGCGCGGCCTTGGCCGTCAGGCCGGGGCTTTGCAGTAGGTTGAGGTACTGCGTGTAGCGCTTGTCGAAGGCGTTCTGCAGGATGAAATCCGCCCGGATGCGATCATTGACCCGATAGGACGCGAAGACGTCCACCAGTCCGTAGGCCTTGGTGGCCAGGACGGTTGCACCGGCCGGCACGTCGCGGCGGCTGTCCACGAAGGTCAGCCGGCTGCCGACCGTGAGGCTGTCGTCGAGGAAGCGGAGGCCGAGCGTCGCGCTGATCCGGTCCGGCGGCACGGTCAGCAGCGTCTGACGGGTCGCCTTGTCGCGTCCCTCGGTATGGGTCGCGGCCAGCGTGACGAAGCCGCGGCCCCAATCGTAGGCCCCTTCGAGCTCGACGCCCGAGAGCTCGGCCTGGGCGATATTGCGGTACTGGAACGACTGCACAGGGATGACGCAGGGGAAACGCCCCGGGATGCGGGCGCAGATCGAGGCCGGGATCCCTGGAATGGCCGGCACGAAATAGGTCGGGCCGACGGCCGAGATGTTGATGAAGTTGTCGACCTCGTTCTGGAAGACGTTGAGCTTCGCCCGGAATGCGTCGCCCGGACGGAGCAGATCGCCGTATTTGAGATTGACGCCGCCCTCGACATTATGGGCGACCTCGGGCCGCAGGGTCGGGTTCGGCAGGATGCTGAAGGCCGGGAAGGGATGGATGCCCTGGACCAGAGTCTCGGTGATCGAGGGCGCCCGGTAGCCCTCCGCATAGGTGCCGTAGAGCTCGATGCCGGCGACCGGCGAGATGCCGACTGTGATCTTCGGAGAGAGCCGGTCTCCGCTCGCGCGATACGCACCGCCGGACAGGTCGTAGCGGTCGTAGCGGAGCGCGCCGATCACGCGGAGCCACGAGGCGTAGCGCATCTCGTCCTGAACAAAGGCGCCCGCGAGCGTCCGCTCTCCGGAGGGCGTGAAGGCCGAACCGAAGCCGCCGGCATCGTCCGTCGTCCTGACGCGATCGAACACGGCATCACCGCCGATCGTCAGGGCGTGGCTGAGGGCCCAGGTGTCGAAGCGGGCCGTGTTGTGGATGTCGAAGCCCGACGTATCGATGTCGTAGGTGATCCGGTTGCCCGGCCGCACGCCGAGATTGCCGTAGAGCCCGCTCGCGGTATCGTTGAGGAAGGTCAGGGTGTTGTGGGTCGTGGAGTAATAGCCCCTCGCACTGAGGTCGATCAGCGGCGTATCGGGCCGGGCGAAGCGGTAGCCGAGGGTATAGGTATCGGCTTGGACGGCGTTGTTGAAGCGGGCGCCAGCATTGCTGCTGCCCCTGTTGGCAAAGTCGAAGTTCTGGATCAGCGCCGTGCCGCTGACTTCATGGCCCTCGCCGGGCCGGACGTTGAACTTGGCCAGACCTGAGATCAACTCGTTGCCGGTGTCGCGCACCAGAGTGCCGAAGCCGTCCCGATAGGGATCGTTGCTGCGGTACACGAACTGTCCGAACACGTCGGCCGCCGTCCCGATACGGGCGCCGAGAGCGGTCGAGTTCAGGAATTTCTGCCCGTTCGTGCCGAAGCCCCATTTCTGGACCGCGCCCGCCGTCTCATCCGGCGTGAGAATGTCGTCGATCGAGCGCGTCCGGAAGGAGACGACGCCGCCGATCGCGCCGGATCCGTAGATCGCCGCGGCAGGGCCTCGCGTGATGTCGATGCCGCCGACGAGCTCCGGATCGAGATAGAACACGCCGTTGGCGCTATGGCCCGAGGTCTGAAAGTTCTGCCGCGCTCCGTCGACCAGCACGTTCACGCGCCCGAAATCCTGCAGGCCGCGGATGTTGATGGCCTGGGCCGGATCATTCTGGTTCTCCTGCGTCGTCACGCCGGGCACGTCCCGCAGTACCTCCGACAGGCGGCTCGGCTGAAGACGGTTGATCTGCTCGCGCGCCACGACGCTCGTTCCCGACAGCGCGTCGATCGCCGGCTCCTCGGTTTTCGTGGCCGTCACCGTGAGCGTGTCGAGGCTGACGCTTGCGGCCGGTCCGGGAAGCCCCGGAGGCGACGCGGCCGTCTGGGCCTGCGCCGCGGTCAGGGTCAGAAGCGAGACGCCCGCAATGAAGCCGGGGCGGCAGGGCGTGAGGACGCGACGGCAAGACATGACCGGTTCCGCTCGATGAGAGGCAGCGCAGAGGGATTGGCTGGCTGGCGGACGGCTGGCTTGCTGGCCCTGCTCTGAACCAGGGCGCGTGGCGGATCAATTCGGGCGAACGGGGCGCAGTCTGGTGCGGTTCGCAACTCGCTCGGCGAGGATCTGAAAGGATTCCAATGTCATGACATTGAATTCAGTCTTGTGACTTGGCGGCTACACCGCGCTGCGGCAGGAGGAAGGGCTGCCGCGAGCGGGGCACCTCTCCGACGCGCCAGGGCACCCCGAACACCCGGGCGACGAGGTCGTCCTGCATCACCGCCTCGGGGCTGCCCCGGGCCACGATTCGGCCTCCTTCCATCACGAGCAGGACGTCGCCGTAGGCTGCGGCGAGGTTGAGGTCGTGCAGGATCGCGACCACCGCGGCGCCCCGTCCGGCGAGGGAGACGGCGGCGTCCAGCAAAGCCGTCTGATGGCGCAGATCGAGGCTCGCGGTGGGCTCGTCCAGGAAAAGCACCTGCCGCTCGGCGACGCTGCGGCCGGCGGCGAGTTGGCACAGCACGCGGGCGAACTGAACCCGTGCCTGCTCGCCCCCCGACAGCGTCGGATAGGCTCGATCGGCGAGGTGGGTCACATCGGCCCGGCCGAGGCTCTCGGCGAGGATCGCGTCGCGGGCCCGGCGGTCGAGGCCGCTGCCGATCCCATCCAGGCCGATCCGCGCCACCTCCGCCGCGGTGAAGGGAAAGGCGAGTCGGACGGCTTGCGGCATGACGGCCCGGATGGCGGCGAGGCGCCAAGGCGGGATCTCGGCCAAGGTCTCGCCCTCATAGGTGACGGTGCCGCGGCTCGGCCGCAGCTCCCCGCTGAGCAGCCGCAGCAGGGTGGACTTTCCGGCCCCATTCGGTCCGACCACGATCTGGACCGTGCCGGGTTCGGCCGCGAACGCGATGCCCTCCACCAGGGATCGGCCGCTCACCGCATAGGCGAGATCGCGGGCCCGGAGCAGGGCGGGCTCAGCCATCGGAGAGGGTGGGCCGCCCGAGCAGCAGCCACAGGAAGACGGGTGCCCCGACGAGGGCCGTGACGAGGCCGATCGGCAGCTCGGCCGGCGCGGCCACCAGACGGGCGACGACGTCCGCCAGGACGAGGAGCGCTCCGCCGAGAAGGGCGCAGGCGGGCAGGAGGCGGCGATGCTCCGGGCCGATGCCGAGGCGTAGGATATGGGGCACGACGAGGCCGACGAAGCCGATCACGCCTGCAGCCGCGACCCCTGTCCCGACCGCCACGGCGACGAGCAGGATCACCAGGCGCTTCAGCCGCTCCACCGCGATTCCAAGATGGAAGGCCTCCGCCTCGCCGAGCACCAGGGCGTTGAGCCCGCGGCCGAGGAAGGGCACCAGGGCGAGGACCGGCAGAATGGCGGGCGCGGTCACGGCGACCTTGGTCCAGGTGGCGCCGGAAAGGCTGCCGAGGGACCAGAACGTGAGATCGCGCAGCTGTCGGTCGTCGCTGGCATAGACCAAGAGGCCAGTGAACGCCCCCGCCAGCGCCGCCAGGGCGATGCCCGCGAGCAGCATCGTCGCCATCGAGGTCCGGCCGGCCCGGGTTGCGATCCGATACAGGCAGACGGTGGTGGCGAGGCCGCCCAGGAAGGCCGCGACGGGTAGGACCGGATAGGGCATCGGCCCCGGCAGGCCCGCGGCGGCGCGGAGCCGGTCGCCGAGGACGATCACGGTCGCGGCGGCAAGGCCGGACCCCGCCGAGATCCCGACCAGCGTCGGGTCCGCGAGCGGATTGCGGAACAGGCCCTGCATGAGGGCACCCGACACGGCGAGGCTCGCCCCGACCAGCAGGCCGAGCAGCGTGCGCGGCAGGCGGATGTTCAGGATGACGAGGGCGTCGCGGGCCAGAGCGGGATCATCCGAGGCGCCGACGAGAATGCCGAGAACGCGGCCGGGCGGGATGCGGACGGCCCCCAGGCCGAGGGACAGGAGGATGGCGAGGCCGGTCAGGAGGACCAGTCCGGCGAAGATCGCGAAGCCGGTCTGGGCCCCGCCGAGGTGGAAGCCGGTCCGGCGCCGGGAGACGCGACGCATCAAGGACGGGGAGCCAGGCGCCGCGCGCGGCCCCTCACTCACGCGGCAGGTCCGGATAGACGGCGCGCATGAGCGCCTCCGCCGTCTCCGGCGTCCGGGGGCCGAAACCGAGCAGGGCGAGGCCATCCATCGCCATGAGCGAGCGCCGGGCGGCGGCCGGGGTCTGGCCGAGCGCGGTACCGGGTGCGAACACGGCCTCGATCGGCTGAGCGTGCCCCTCGTTCGCCATCATGATCACCGTGTCGGGCGCTGCCGCGACGATGGCCTCGTCGCTGATCGGCTTGAAGCCCGAGAGGCCGTCGGCGGCGTTGCGCAGGCCGGCGAGCGTGAGGATGCCGTCCGCAGTGCTCTCCCGGCCGCCGACCATCGCGCGCCCGTTGGCAAGGGAGAGCACCACGAGCGCGCGCGCAGGTCGCTTCACCGCAGCGCGCTGCCGGCCCAAGCCGGCAAATCCGGCGGCCACCGCCCGGTGCAGCTCCGCCGCCTCCGTCTCCAGGCCCGCGAGCCGTCCGACCGCCGTGATCTTGTCCAGAACGCCCTCCGCCGTGGGCGGCTCCGCGATCAGCTCCACCCGGATGCCGGCCTCGCGGAGCTGGGCGAGCACGGCAGGCGGTCCCGCCCCCTCAGTGGCGATGACGAGGTCCGGTCCGACCGAGAGCAGCCCCTCAGCCGAGAGCGCGCGGAGATAGCCCGCATTCGGCTTCTCGCGCAGGATCTCGGCGGGGTAGATGCTGGTGGTGTCGACGACCGCGATGCGCGGCCCGGCACCGAGGCGCCACAGGATCTCGGTGACCGCTCCGCCGAGGGACGCGATCCGGGCGACGGCTGTCGCGCGTGCGGGCCCGCTGGCGAGAAGACCGATCGCCCCGACGAGCACCGCGCGACGCGAGAGGGACGTGTGAGGGCGGCTCATTTGGTCAGGATCAGCTTGTCGTTCGCGGTGATGCGGAGCCTGTATCGGAGCCCGGCATGCAGGATGATGATCTCGCGCCGGCCGTCCATCAATGCGGCAGAGGTGACGGTCACCTCGTCGTCATGAGGCGAACGCGGCAGTTGCGCCTCGTCAATCGCCCGAATCGCCAAGCTCTTGCCATCCAAACTGGACATATTCCAAATCAAATTTCTATCGATAGCTTACGATCATTCCAAATTCGAGCATCTTTCGCTCGCGTTTGGCAGTCATCATCGCTAGAGCACCTTCCATCAGCAAGCAAGGCAAGCTAGGGCGCTCTCCAACGAATGGAGTGCCGGTTCGGCGCAAGAGTGCGGGTTACGGCAAAGACTGAGAGCCGCTCCCGCTTGCGACGCGATCGGGAGTGGTTCCAGGCTCGTCTTGCCAGCTGCGCTGATGCGCCCGCGGATTCTGATCAGGGGCCGTTTTCAACAGCGTTCGATGCGCCCCGCGGAACCCGCCAGGCCGTAGAGACGTAGATTTGAGGCCCGTAGCATCCGGACAGGGTGTTGCCATGACCACGAACCTCTTGGTGTTCACCGCCTTCCCGCTCCTGATCGGCCTCACCGCCGCCATTGGGCTGCTCCTGTCGGAGCATCGACGCGATCCGCTGCCCTGAGCGTCGGCGCGCAGATCGGTCGGCCGGCCTCTCAACACCCGATGCAGATATCCCGCACGAGGCGCTCGCGCATCGGCCCGACCCGCTGATTGGGAAGTTGGCCGGCTCGCGGAATCGGCGCGGGCCGCGAGACCAGGGCCCTGCGCTCGTGGACCGCGTCCTTGCCCGGCGCCGCGTAGGTCGCCGGCGACGGAGGTACGAACAGGGCCGCACGATAGAAGGGGCTCGTGCGCGCGAGACGCACCGGCGCGGCCCGCGCGGGCGGCTGCGCGACCGCAAGGGCCGCGGCGAGGGTGAGGATGCGGACGAGCATGGACGCCTCCACCTCCATCAACGCCGTCGCCGCCTGTTCGTTACGCCCCGAACGTCATGGAACGCTGACGGTCCCGATCCCGCGGCCTTCAGCCAGTCCTCGGAAGCCTCAAGGCCGGGACGGCGGCCCTAGCTTGTGATTCGCGTCCAGCGGCAAGCCCGGCACGCCTGTGGATTCGGTGAATCCGTTGGACAACCGCCCCCGCGGCGAAGCGATGTCGATGCTGCCGGCAAAGCACTGAGGACTCACTGCTTTTTGCGGGGCATTCTGTCGGCATGGAACAGATCATGCGAGGACGCCATGCAATTCGAAGTCCGACCGGCGGGTAATGTGTGGGAATGGGTTCTGCTGAACGAGGTTCGGGAAGTCCTCGCCGCCTCGCACCGAACCTTTCCGACATCGACGCAGGCCTCTGCCGCGGCTCTCGCTTGGTCGCAGATGGTGAACAAGGCCGCCAGAACCCTCACGCGGCAGACCCCGGCCTCCCTGCTTTAGGCTCCCTCCACCTGATCCTCGCCAGGACCGGGCCACGCGGATCAATCGGCCGGAGCAGGCGAGAGCCGTCACGCACCGTCGTGCAGCTTGGGAAAGCCGGCGAACACCTCCTCCTCCCGACGCGCGACCTCCTGACCAAGGCGATACAGGAGCATGCGCATGATCTGCTGCAGTTCTTCCGACCCGCGATCAAGGACAAGCGTCCCCGCTTCGATGCAGGCCTCCACCATCTCATCGAATTCGTCGCCTTCGACCATGGTAATTGCTGAGACCCCTCAACCTAAAGGCGAAAGAGGTCTAACGCATTCCGGCCATCTGGCAATGGCCTCCAGGGTTTTGGACGTAGACAACGCAAGTGCCTTCCAACGACGTTTGCATGGTCGTATAGCTGGGCGATCGGTCGAGCTTCGAATTTCCAGAATGGTCGATCGCTCTCATCCAGATGGGGTCTATTCCAGTACGCGGAATGCTTGCCTACATCCGGCATGGATCGACGCCGTCCTCGGTCCACCGTGGAGACGCTTACCACGGATGTCCGACGCGCCGATGAGCTGACGGGTGCCGCAGAGCTGCTGAGCCTGGCGTTCGCGGGCGCGTGTGCACGCGCGAGGCGTCTGACGGCCGCGGGCGAGACCGCAGCGAGACGCTGAGCTCTCCCGCCCGATTCGTCTGGAAGCTCTGGAAGAAGCGAAGGCGGCGCGGCCTTGCGCAGGCCCTTGCCGAGGCGATCGATCTCGATGGTACAGCCGCCCCGGCTCGAACGGGGGACCCCCAGATCCACAATCTGGTGCTCTAACCAACTGAGCTACGGCTGCACTGCGGCGCGATGTATCCTGGGCGGGCGGGCATTTCAAGCGGCCTGTGCGGCTCACACGCACGCTGTGGACGCATGGTGTGGACGCGTCGGCCCGCGCGCCCGTATGAGTGGCGTGTGAGCCAGCGTTCCAACCGCACCGCGAAGCCGGCCGCCGCGAAGCCGGGGAGCACAGCCAAGCCGGCCCCCCTGGCGCGGACGGCTGCGGCCCGGGCTGCGGGGGAGGGCGGGCGCCGGACGGCCTGGATGCTGGCGCCGGAGCGGCTGCGCGCCTTCGTCCGCCGCAGCGAGGCGGGCATGGTATTGCTCGCCGCGCTCACCGGCTGCGTCGGCGGCCTCGCCGTCTCGGGCATGAATCTCGCCACGCAAGGGCTGCGCGAGGCGCTCTACCGGCTGCCGCACGGCGCCCGCCTCAGCGCGGCGCAGGAGGTCGAGCCCCTGGCGCTGCTGCTCGCCCCCTGCCTCGGCGGCGTCGCCCTCGGCCTCCTCCTCGTCGCGGTCGGGCGGATCAAGGCGATGCGGCGGCGGCCTGCGATCGACCCGATCGAGGCGAACGCCCTGCACGGGGGCCGGATGTCGCTTCGCGACAGCCTCTACGTCGTGGTGCAGAACGTGATCTCGAACGGCTCGGGCGCCTCGGTCGGGCTGGAGGCCGGCTACACGCAGATCTGCTCCGGCATCGCCTCGCGGCTCGGGATCAGCTTCGAGATGCGGCGCGCCGATCTGCGCACCCTCGTCGGCTGCGGTGCCGCCGCCGCCATCGCCGCGGCCTTCGGGGCGCCGCTCACCGGCGCCTTCTACGCCTTCGAGCTGATCATCGGCACCTATGCCATCGCGACCCTGACCCCCGTGGTGGTAGCCGCCCTCTGCGGCAGCCTCGTCGCGCGCGGCCTCGTCCCGGCCGATCCGCTGGTGGACGTGGCCAACATGCAGGCGGTGACGACCTCGACGGTGACGAGCTTCGAGACCCTGCCGAGCCTTGTCCTCGGCCTCGTCTGCGCCGGGCTCGGCATCCTGATCATGCGCGGCGTCACCCTGGTCGAGCGCCTGGCCCAGGCGAGCCGGATCCCGCGGGCGGCGGCGCCCGCGGTCGGCGGGCTCTGCGTCGGAGCGCTGGCCCTCGTCGCCTCGCCGCAGGTGCTCTCGGGCGGGCACGGGGCGCTCCACCAGCACTTCGCCGAGCACGCCGCCGATGACGGGATCCTGGGGCTCGTCATCCTGTTCACGGCCAAGGCCACGGCCTCGGCGATCTCGATCGGCTCGGGCTTCCGCGGCGGCCTGTTCTTCGCCTCGCTGTTCCTCGGCGCGCTCGCCGGCAAGCTCTTCGCGCTGATCGGACCGCTCCTGGTGCCGGCGATGGCGGCGTTCGGGCTGACCCCGCTCGCCTACGCGGTGATCGGCATGAGCGCGCTGGCGGTCGCGGTGATCGGCGGCCCGCTCACCATGACCTTCCTGGCGCTGGAAGTGACGGGCAGCCTGCCGATCACCGGGCTCGTGCTGGCGGCGGTGATCGCCTCCTCGCTCACCGTGCGGAAGACCTTCGGCTATTCCTTCGCCACCTGGCGCTTCCATCTGCGCGGCGAGAGCATCCGCAGCGCCCACGATGTCGGCTGGATCCGCACGCTCACGGTCGGCCGCCTGATGCGCAAGGACATCCGCCCGGTCCCCCTCGACACGCCGCTGGCGAGCTTCCTGCGCGCCCACCCGATCGGCTCGCCCTCGCGGATCATCGTGGTCGATGCCGAGGAGCGCTATGCCGGCATGGTCCTGGTGCCCGAGGCGCATGCCGCCGCCCGGGACGCGCAGGAGGGCGACGAGCCCCGGCTCGCCGACGTGGTGCGCTACCCGACGGAGTTCCTGACGCCGGAGATGAACGCCAAGGAGGCCGCCTCCCTCTTCGACCGGGCCGAGAGCGAAGCCCTTGCCGTGGTCGACAGCCCGGCCGAGCGGCGGGTGATCGGCATGCTCACCGAGAGCCACACCCTCAAGCGCTACAGCGACGAGCTCGAGCGCCAGCGCCGCACCATCGCGGGCGAGCCGGTCTGATCGGTGCCCGGACCGGAGCGATCGCGGCCGAACCGGCGTGAATGTCAGGCCGGGGCGTTGACCGGGGCCGCCCGCTTCGTCAGTCCGGTGCCCAACAGGAGCACCTCACAAAACGCCCGACGACCGGGAGATCTCGCTCTGGGCATGACGGCGCAGCGGGCGTTGTGTGAGAGGCTCTAAGGAGGAGACCATGGCCAGTTCCGAGCGCAGCTACCGCATCGCGGTCATTCCCGGCGACGGCATCGGCAAGGAGGTGGTGCCGGAGGGCGTCCGCGTGCTGGAGGCCGCCGCCAAGCGGCACGGCTTCAGGCTCCAGCTCGACTGGTTCGACTTCGCGTCCTGCGACTACTATGCCCGCCACGGGCGCATGATGCCCGAGGACTGGAAGGCGCAGATCGGCAGCCACGACGCGATCTTCTTCGGGGCGGTGGGCATGCCCGATCAGGTGCCCGACCACATCTCGCTCTGGGGGTCGCTGATCCTGTTCCGGCGGGAATTCGATCAGTACGTGAACCTGCGCCCCGTGCGCCTGATGCCCGGCGTGCCGAGCCCGCTCGCGGGCCGCAACCCCGGAGACATCGACTTCTGGGTGGTCCGCGAGAACACCGAGGGCGAGTACTCGAACGCGGGCGGGCGGATGTTCGCCGGAACGGACCGCGAATTCGCGGTGCAGGAATCGATCTTCACCCGGCACGGCACCGACCGGGTGCTGCGCTTCGCCTTCGAGCTCGCCCAGTCGCGGCCGAAGAAGCACCTGACCTCGGCGACGAAGTCCAACGGCATCTCGATCACGATGCCCTACTGGGACGAGCGTGTGCGGGCCATGGCCGAGCACTACCCGGAGGTGCGCTGGGACCAGTATCACATCGACATCCTGACCGCGCATTTCGTGCTGAACCCGGACCGCTTCGACGTCGTGGTGGCCTCGAACCTGTTCGGCGACATCCTGTCGGATCTCGGCCCCGCCTGCACCGGCACGATCGGCATCGCGCCGTCCGGCAACATCAACCCGGACCGGCTCTTCCCCTCGGTGTTCGAGCCGGTGCACGGCTCGGCCCCCGACATTGCCGGGGCCGGCATCGCCAACCCGATCGGCCAGATCTGGTCGGGGGCGATGATGCTGGAGCATCTCGGCGAGCGGGCGGCCGCGGCGGAGATCGTGTCGGGCATCGAGCGCGTGCTCTCGGAGCGGACGCTCCGCACCCGCGACCTCGGCGGCAACGCCGACACCACGGCCTGCGGCCAGGCCGTCGAGCAGGCCCTCGGCTGAGGGCGGACGGGTCGCAGGCGGCAGGCCCGCTCCGCCGAAGCGACAGGGGCCCGTGCAGATCCGGGTGCAGGTTTCTCCCTCTCCCCTCTGCGGGAGAGGGTGGCCCTCGCGTGAGCGAGGGTCGGGTGAGGGGAGCAAGGGGTCCGGACGGGGCGCGGGTCCCCTCTCCCGTTCGGGAGAGGGCCAGGGTGAGGGTCGAGAATTATCAGGACAGGGCTCGACGGCGCAGCGGCATCGGCGTGACAGGCCCTGAAGCT
>Ga0126362_10000171_pt1 | contig 55763 bp, 50 predicted proteins | sample ANMtaG_FD_126269 | JGI IMG/M metagenome (GOLD analysis project Ga0126362, IMG submission 126269) | Continental margin sediment microbial communities from North Pacific Ocean - ANME2c_DSS_Sorted | ecosystem: Environmental > Aquatic > Marine > Continental margin > Sediment | place: Pacific Ocean... | reverse complement strand
GTTGCGGTCGACGTCTTCGGCGGGCGGAATCTCATCGGATTCGAAGATTCGCTCCAACGTCGCGATCACGTTCCGCACCTTCGTGGTCGTCGCCTCCACACCGGAGGCGGCAGCCAACAACAAATCGATGCACTTCGGTAGCGCTTCGTCCGGCATCCCCTTCGGAGGTGACTCGCAGAACGCCACGATCAACACGGCGTGCTCGAACGAACAATCCCCGCAATCGAACCGAGCTGCCACTGCCGGAAACGGCCGCAGCGCAGCACCGAGGGCGGCGATCTTCTTCCCGTCCCGGACCTGGAGCATCGTGTTCGCCGCCAACCAGGCACCCACTCCGCGGCTGGCGATCACCTGATCATCCGGACGCAACGACAACTCGTCGACCACCGCCACCCGCACAGCCTCGAGGCGGAGAATCTCCGCGCTCGCGGACACGGCAGCCTCACGTAGCTCCGCAGCAGACAACTGCCACAGGCGTCCGCGTAACCCCACCGCAGAACCCGACACCACATCCGACAACAGAACACTCATTGAATCCCCCGATCCCCTACACAAAGAGTACTCGAACATGCGTTCGAGTCAAGGGGAATTATCTGAGGGCGCGAATCAGTGGGGTGGGGTCCGCGACTACGAACAGATGACCGCCCCCGCTGACTTCTTCGAAGCGTGAGTGGGAGATCAAAGAGTGTGCCCAGCGGGCTACTTCGATGGGTACGTTTCCGTCTTCGGTTCCGTGTAGGAAAACCGTTGGTACCGAGATAGATTGAAATAATCCTGGCATCTCGTGGCGATACCGAGCCAAGTCGACAATCGCAGCTGACCCGCCCTGCGCGATCCCTTCGGATGAATCCAATTGGAGAGCGGGACGATGCGACTCGTCGGTCATGACAGCTTGATCGGCGGCCGGCCAGATCGAGACGGAGTCGCTGCGTAGCTTGGAGAACACTCCGGTTCCCGCGAGCATTGCGCCGGCCATGCGGGGAGCCCAGTTGGCGGCAAAATACAGCGCGGATACCAGTTTTATTCTGCGTCGCACGGTATCTCGCGGCGCCCCGGGGATCATGGCGCACGCCAGCACCAGTTTCGAGACTCGTTCGGGAACGGCTGCAGCGACTGCGAGCGCGTAACCGCCGCCTCCGGAGAAACCCATCAGTGTGGCCGAGTCCACCTCGAGGTGATCGATCAGGGTGACGTAGTCGTCGTCCCAGGAATGAAATCCCTTGTCCGTGTAAGGATCCGTGCGTCCGAAGCCGGGTCGATCAGGGACTATCAGCCGTATGCCTGCCGTCGCAGCCGCGTTGTGGAGTGAGAGCCCCTCGTATCGGCTGCCAGGTGATCCGTGGGCCACGACTACCGGGTGGCCAGTCGGATCGCCGTACTCACAGAATGCGATACGACGGCCCGAGGCGTCGCGAATTTCGGTTGTGGTCACGCTGCTCGTCATGGTGTGTTTCCTTGCTGCGCGATCGACGCCACACCGTCCAGGATGAGGGCGACTCCGAACTCGAACCTTCGGGTGGGATCGTGATGAAGCGCGAACACCGATGCCTCGCGTCGATCGGCCGGTGCACTGTCGAAAGCGCCGCGTCCCAATTGAATTGCGACGTGTCCGGTGACGAAATCGTGTAGCGCGCCGTACGCGTACGTGGCCTGTTCGTCCTCGAGGCCGGCCAAGGAAAGGGCGTTCACTACTCGGTGGGCAGTATCGTCGGCCCCGGGTGCTTCCAGTGATGCCTGCCGATGGGCTTCCAGGACCAGGGGATGGCGCATCAGGAGATCGTGGAGGCCGTAGGCGAACGTGCGGGCAACCCCGCGCCAGTCGGTCGGCCAGTCGATCGACGAGACGGCTTCGCCTACGAGAGTCGAGATCAGATCTCGCCTCAAGGCGTCGATGCCACCAGTTGTGCGGTGGACGGACATCGGCGATATGCCGAGTCGTTCGGCGAGCACTCGAAATGACACCGCATCCAGTCCGTCCGTATCGGCGATCTCTGCCGCGGCATCGAGAATCTGTCTGTGACTCAATGCTTTTGGTCGACCGGCCCTTGCAGAGCTGGCGGATTCGGATACCATGCTGACAACAATAGCGATACGCGTATCGAAATTACAAGTGTCTATTGACCTACAAGGAGCGCTGCCCGATGACTGATCTCCATCAACTGTCCGCCGTCGAACTTGCCGGTGTGATCGCCGCCAAGCAGGTCTCGATTCCCGAAGTCACCAGGTACTTCGTCGACCGTGCGACCACTTCCGACGACGTCGGTGCTTTCACGACGATCGCCGGGGAGCACGCAGTCGCCCTCGCCGAACAAGCACAGCGCAGGTTGGACGAGCGGGACGCCGGGCCCCTTCCGCGCCTGTTCGGCGTTCCGACGGCAATCAAAGACCTTGACGCTACTCGCGGCATTCGTACGACCTTCGGATCGGCGCTCTTTCGCGACTTCGTGCCGGACGCTGACGACGAGATCGTCGAGGCGATCCGAGAAGGTGGACTGATCGACATCGGTAAGACGACGGTGCCCGAGTTCGGGGCAGCCTGTTACACCGAGCCTGAAGTTGCTCCGCCTGCTCGCAGTCCGTTCGATCGCACACGGAGTGCTGCCGGCAGCAGTGGTGGCGCCGCAGCCGCCGTCGGAGCTGGTCTGGTTCCGTTTGCGCAGGGAAGCGACACGGCGGGGTCGTTGCGTTCTCCGTCGAGTACGTGCGGAGTGGTTGGCCTCAAGCCGAGCCGCGGTTTGATCACGATGGGCGTGGCGGGGCATGACAACTTCGGATTTGCGAGCAAAGGGCCGATCGCCCGGACGGTTCGCGATACCGCTGCGCTGCTGGACGTTCTGGCGACGCGACCTGGCGCCGGAACTATCCACCCGGCGCGGCCGAAGTCGTTCGAAGAGTTCGTCGTACAGGCTGGGGGAGTGCGCGCTCGGCCCTTGACCGTCGCTCTAGCGCATGGATCGGTCTCCGGCGGAGTCGTGGATCTGCAGCTCTCGGACGCTGTATCGAAGGTCGGCAGTGTTTTGGAGAGCCTGGGGCACAACGTGTTCGAGCGACCTCAAGCCCGCGATGATGTTTTCGTCGATGCGTTCGTCAAGATGTTCTCGTCCTTGGCCGGCACCAAGCCGATCCCGGAGGAGTACGAGCACCTTCTCCGTCCGATAGTGCAGCACTTGCGAGTTCAAGCAAGCGGGGTGCCGTCGGGCGATCTGGCCGCGGCAATCGGAATTGTTCAAGCCTGGGCGCGGCGATGGAGCCTCGACTACGCCGACGCCGACCTTGTAGTCACCCCGACGGTGACGAAGCCTCCGCTCGCGATCGGGGAGTTGCGCAACGACGAAGATCCCGCGACCGAATTGATCGACATGGTTGCATTCACCGGAAACACCGTCGTCGCCAATGCAACCGGTTTCCCGTCGATCAGTCTGCCACTCGGTTGGACGGAAGACGGCGTTCCGCTCGGTGTGATGATTTCGGCGAAGTGGGGTTGCGACGCGGAATTGCTCTCTGCTGCTGCAATGCTCGAGGCCGAGATGCCGTGGAAGGATCGGTACCGATTCGACCGCGCAACCGTGCTCTAGTTCGGGAGCGGTATCCGGTCGCTCGCCGATGCGAACCCCAACCACGTGTGGCGGTTGCCCCACCAACACCACCCGACCTTCGGGGCGTTGCGGTTGTCTTTGCCGTCGCGACCGGTTCCGTTGCTGATCCACACGGCGGGAGTCCTGGTGTCGAAAGATCCATCGGGCTTGCGCAACCGGGAACCGATCGTCATGAAGCACTTTCCGCGTTCGAGGACGTCGGGGCGCTGCAGCAGCCAGTGGATGCCTTCGGTGAGTGTCAGCGGCGTCCGGTCCGCCTCGACGATTGCAGGCAGTGCTTCGTCCGGGCTCCAATTGGCCAGGTGATCCCCGCGGTCGACTTCACCGAGCAGATACATCGCGGTGTCAGGCAACGCGGCAGGCTCGGTAGGAGCGAACAGATCGACGTCGGCCATGTCGACGACGATGAAGCCCCGCTTGTTCTTGTGTTCGAGCAGTGAAGCCAAAACAGAAGCTGGAGCGAGTCTTTCGTGCACGGTAAGCAGTCCCACATCGCCCTGTCCGGCTGCGGCGGCTGCCCTGACGTCGCCCGCAGAAAGTCCGGCCATCTCGTGTACCCCGAGTTCGATCAATCGCTCGGCCTGCTGATCGATGGGCGGGAGGTCGAAGTGCATACCTGCGATCCTACCGAGCGTGAGCAGGCCGATCGGTAGGATCTGCGGTGAGGGAAGTCGGCCACGAGACGCCCAACGCGCGCATGATGAACGGGACGGTGGTTGCCACGACGCTGTCCACTCGATCACCGGCCATGAGCATCGGCCGTCGGCTCTCCACGCAGGCGAGGATGAGTTGCGCCGTAGCGCCGGCGTCCGAATCGACAAAAGTGCCAGCGTCGATACCTTCCTGGACGAGTTGTTCGACCAGATCAGACAGGGGGACAATATGTTCGAGGAAGTTTTCGCGATCCTGCGCTGACAACAATTCGGCCAAAGCGATTCCCGTGAATCGCTGCAGTGAGAACTCGACGAGTGTCAGTTTGACGAGGATCTCGATTCGGTCGACAGGATTCTCGCGATCCGCGAGTTCACGTTCGGCCAGGAGCAGGAATCTATCCATCTCGCGGGTGGACCACGCAAGCAGCAATGCAGATTTGTCGGGGAAGTAGTTGTACACCGCTGTCCGCGAGACGCCGGCTGCCTGAGCCACGGTCTGCAGCTTCACGTTCTGCCAGCCCTGCTCGTGAAGTTCGTGAATGAACGCGTCCAACATGGCTTCTCGGGTAGCAATCTTGTGCTCCGCAGTTGTCGCGCCACCGGTCAGCTTCGGCATGGTCGTTCCTCCTGTGTCTGATTCACGGTCACGGGGAGGTCGAACAGATCCGCTACAAGGCGTGGATCACCCTGCCACATCGAGACGGGTACGAGCATCATCTGCTGCGCGATCGAGCGCACGGATCGACAGACCTCTTGCTCTTCGGCGGCGGTGAGCGTCGTGCGTTTGCGCAATCGCTCCATCTCCGCGGCAGTCAGATCAGTGATCCATTCTTCGGCCGCAAGCGAGAGGGGTGTATCCGGTGTCACGGCCGATCCAACTCGGCACTGGAGAACCGCGAAGTCATCACGGACAGCATGATGACGGCGACCACCGCGACGGCGTGTGCCGCCGCCAGCCAGAGCGACTCGGGTGCATGTTTGTGGAGAGTCGGCGCCATCAGCATGGCCATGAGGAGGGCGAGACCCGACAACATCGCGGGGCCGTCGGGTCGGCCGACAAGCAGGCTGACCAGAAGAACGAGCGCCACGACACTGCACACCACGTCCACCGTCGGGTAGGTGGCCGGCGCGACTCCGCGGACGGTGTCGGTGAAGTTCAGCCCGGTCGACACCAATTGTGCGAAGCCAGTCGCGCCGGCCAGCCAGGCCATCCATCGCAGCCCGTGAAGACCGGCTTTCCGCGCCAGGGTCAGAGGCTCCTCCGAGGATCCCCATGCTGCGGACGTCGGTGTTGTCACGGGCCTTCTCCTTTTTATGACGAGGTGTCGTCATAAAGTATCAGCGCATGAAAAGTGGGTTTCCTTCCGGTAGGTGACTGGCCTGCGTCGAAGGGATAGCGTCGAAGTACCGGCCGAAATGACAATCGCGGGGAGGTGGTTCGATGACGACCCCTGCCCACACGGATCGGCCCTCGTCGAAACAGAGTTGGTTGGCACGTGCGGCATTTGCGGCGCTGGTTCTTGCAGTCGTGGTGCTCCTGATTTTCGCCGGACTGAAAACCTTGACCATGCTGATCCTGGGGATCGGTGGGGTGGTCGTGTGCGTCGTAGCGGTGTACTGGTTTCTGACCACCCGCGGATTCCTCCGCTGGATCTCGTTGGCCGTGGCGGTTCTGACACCGATCGTGGTGCTCGCCTTCCTGGTCCGAGAACGACTCCTGTGGGTGGTGCTGCTCTCGATCGGGTTGTTCGTCATAGCCGGTATCTGCGCTCGCACCGCTTTGGAGGGGGAGGAGAAGGAACTGCCGGTAGTCGAGCGACCGGCGACGCCGCCCGTCAAACCGTTCTTCGTGATGAACCCGAACTCCGGCGGTGGCAAGGTCGGGAAGTTCGACTTGAAACGCAAGGCCGAGGAACGGGGAGCCACGGTCGCACTGCTCGAGGGGCCGGAGAAGATCGACGTGACGGCCCTGGCGAGGCAAGCGGTCGCGGACGGCGCCGACCTACTCGGTGTTGCCGGTGGCGACGGAACTCAGGGGTTGGTTGCCGCTGTTGCGGCCGAACACGACCTGCCCTTCCTGGTCGTCAGCGCCGGGACGCGCAATCATTTCGCCGCGGATCTGGGTCTCGACCTCGACGATCCGTCACGGTGCCTCGACGCTCTTGTCGACGGCGTCGAGGTCACCGTGGATCTGGGAAATGTCGGCGGTCGAACCTTCGTCAACAACGCATCGTTCGGGGCATACGCCGAAGTTGTCCAGAGTCCGGAGTACCGCGACGCCAAGACCAGCACCTTCCTGCAGAAGCTCCCGGATCTGCTCGCCGGACGTGCGGGAGCGGTGCTGACCGCGCGCTCCGCGAGCCTGTCTGCTGTGGGCCCACAGGCTGTGCTGGTCAGCAACGGACCGTACGAGATGAACGACCTGGCGGGGCTCGGCCATCGGCCGCGATTGGACCGGGGCACTCTCGGCATCGTCGCGATCTCCGTCGGCAGCGCCCGCCAGGCCGTCGGGTTGCTCCATCGGGCACATCAACACGGTCTGGCTCAGGGCACCGGATTCGAGGTGATCGTCGACGCCGACACCGACGAGATTCCGGTCGGCGTCGACGGCGAAGCTCTGGTGATGCGCACTCCGGTGCGGTGCACGGTCAGCCCGCAGGCACTCCGCGTCCGCGTCCCGAAAGATCGTCCCGGGGTACGCCGCCCCAGGCATGCCTGGGATCTGGTCCGATTGCGAGAGTTGGCGAAGTTCACGAAATCCGGCGCATGACCTGGCCGACGGCCAGAACTCCCTGTGGGTCATGCGTGTTCGCCAATGCGCTGAGCCAATGAGCGGTGTCCTCGTCGTAGGTGCGGGCAATCTTCTCCGGGTCGATCTTCAGGGTCGTCGGTGCGTTTTCGGCCCGTCCTGATGTGTCGTAGGAGTGCACTCGGAACACACTGCGCTCCGACGCAGGGCCGTCCCGGGCGTAATGCTTGGGACCCGCAGGGTCGACAGTCGCCAGGAAACCGGCAAACATGCCCGTTTTGTCCCGAATGCTGGCAGCATTATTTGCCTGTATGGATTCGAGGAGAAATCGAATGACGATCACACCCAGCGAAGCGCCGGTAGTCGAGACAACGTACGGGCCGGTTCGAGGATCGACGGAAGGCTCGGTGTCGAGTTGGAAGGGGATTCGTTACGCGGCACCTCCTGTCGGTCCGCTGCGATTTCGCGCGCCAGTTCCGCCACAGCCGTGGACCGAGGTTCAGGACGCAACAGAGTTCGGGCCGTGTGAGCCGCAAAGTCGGCTCGCGATGATTCCGCTCGGTGAGAACGTTCCGATGGACGAGGACTGCCTGTTCCTCAACGTGTGGGCGCCGCGCCCGGTCGGTGCGGATGCGCCGGGTAAACCGGTGATGGTCTGGATTCACGGCGGAGCGTACTTCCGCGGAGCATCCAGCCAACCACTTTTCGACGCAACCACATTGGCCGAGAACGGTGACGTTGTCGTCGTCTCGATCAACTACCGTATCGGTGTTTTCGGCTTCGTCGACTTCTCGTCCTTCAATTCGAGTGAACATACCTTCGAGCCCAATGTCGCTCTCCGCGACATGATTGCAGCGCTGCAATGGGTTCAAGGCAACATCGCAGCCTTCGGTGGTGACCCGAATCGAGTGACGCTGTTCGGTGAGTCGGCAGGCGGCGGCGCCGTGACGACGCTGATGACCGTCCCGTCCGCCCGCGGATTGTTTCATCGCGCCATCGCCGAAAGTTCGCCCGCCACTTCGGTGTACGGGAGTGAACGCGGCGAGATCGTCGCGAAGCTGTTTCTCGAGATCTTCAGCGGCGGCGAGGCCGATCTGGGGCTGTTGCGAACCACTGCCGCCGAGGACCTTCTCGGGCCTTCGGACGAACTGTTCGCACGGGTTCCGCAGGAGACACCGGGAACTCTGGCGTTCGCACCGATCGTCGACGGTGATCTGCTCCCCGACTACCCGGTGCGAGCGTTCCGTCACGGCAACGCACACGATTCCGCTGATCATCGGAACCAACAAGGACGAGTCTTCGCTCTTCCGGATGATGAAGTCGCCGTTGATGCCGATCGATCCCGTCGTGATCACGTCGATGTTCGCAGAGATCGCCGACGAGCATCCAGGGTTCGAGTTGCCCGATCATTCTCAGATCGAAGGTGCGTATTCGGGACTGTCCAAGCTCGGTGCCGGTCTCGGGTTGACCCGTGACTTCGGATTCCGTCTGCCGACCTTGTGGATTGCCGAGGCGCACAGCAAGATTGCGCCGACGTGGTTGTACCGGTTCGACTACGCGCCGCCGATGCTCAAGGCGCTGAAGATCGGTGCGACGCACGGTACCGAACTCGCCTACGTCTTCGGCAACATCAACCACGGAGCACGGGACATCACCTACAAGTTGGGAGGACTGAGCGCGGCGCGTCATGTATCGGAGCGTATGCAGACGAGGTGGCTGGATTTCGCCAGAGCTGCAGGTGATTACGGGATCGGGGCCGATAGCGAACTGGGTACGGCTCCGGGGTGGCCCACTTATGACACCGATACACGCTCGACACTGTTGATCGACAAGCACGACGCCGTCGTCGCTGATCTCGACCGCGAGATCCGGGAGGCGTGGGGTGACACGGTGATCGCATTCACCTGATGGTTCCGGTTTACTGCAGTTTGGCGAGATAGTGCGAGACGGGTCCCGCAGTGAGCATTCCACTTCCGGCGCCGGCTATTTCGGCGGCGGCAGGTAGGAGTGCCGCTCGCGCACGCTCCTCGACTCGAGGGTTGCCGACTGCAGTGGCCGCTGCGGCAGTCAGGCACCACAGTGCCTCGGAGAGCAGGTCTTCGGGTGGGTCCGGCATTGCCTCGACTGCCCGGGCGGCCTCGCTCACCTGCCCGTGTGCGAGAAGGAGGTGCGGCCGGACCCAGGGTTCGTACGGGCCCCACTGCGTAGTCGGGTCGAAAACCGCCGGCAGTCCCCTCCACACGCGGAGGGCGAGAATTGCGAGGGGGAGTATGCCGTCCTCGAGGCCGGGCATACCGGAATCGGAAAGGTTCACCGCCGCAGCTTCGTACAGCTTCTCGCAGTGCGCGACCTCCGCGCCGGTAGCGGCAGTACGCATAGCGCGAAACCAGGTGGTGAACACCGCTGCCAACGGTCGCTCGTGACGTCCGGCCAATCGATCAACTGTCTCGGCGTGTAGCTCTGCTGCATCGAAATGCCCCAGTGCACTGAGGGCTTGCATGCGGATCAGATGGCCGAGGATCTCGAAGGTGGACAAGCCGTGTCGAACGGAGAGGTCTACCAGTTCACGACCGATACAGTCGCGCTCGGAGGCCAGACCGGTAGTCCAGAACGTCTGCATGAACAACCCGTTCAGAGCGAAGGCCAGGAGCCCTGGATCATCGAGAGCGCGACCGATCTGCACTGCAGCACGGGCACATTCGAGTCCGCGATGACCGGATAGTCCGCGCGATTCGAGTGCGATTGTTGCCAACAGTCTGGCCCGAGCGAGTTCGTTGCCGACCGGAAGTCGATCGAGGGTGCGCTGAGCGGCCTCGACGATCTGCGCAGCCTGCCGAGGATCGTCGGATCGTGTCCAGATTCCGGGCACGTCGTAGTTGCCGATGATCCGTGCGGTGAGTTCGACATCGTCCACTTGTTCAGCGGCGCCGATGATGGTCAGTCGCTGGTTTCGGGCAGTCTCCAGTCCGCTTCCACCCGCAACTGCCAGACTTCGGAGGAGACCGACTGTGGACTCCAATCTCGATTTCGATCCTGCCGCTACGGTCCGGTCGTACGCTGCCGAAACCTGAGCGAAGATCTGTTCTGCTGCTACAGGATTCAGGTGAGTCTCGCGGCGGAGAATGTCGGACTCGAGGTCGGTCAGTCGTGGTCCGGGGTCGATACCCAACTCTTCGGCGAGTAACTTTCGTGCGCGACGGATGACTGCCAGAGCATCGCCTTGACGGTCGGTGCGGTACAGCGCGAGTGCGAGTAGCCGCCAACCGTCCTCGCGCCAAGGGTGTTCCGTCACGTGGGCATCCAGTTCGGGAATTGCTTCGGCGGTTCGCCCGAGATCGAGTAGCGCGGATGCCAAGCCTTCGACGCCAGTCAGACGCAGTTCCTCCAAGCGTGACCGCTCGGATCGAGCCCAAGGTTCTTCGGTGAACTCCGCGTACGCCGGTCCTCGCCACAACTGGAGCGCGGTTCGTAGCAGTTCGAGTGATTGCGCGGGCGTCGAGTGGGTGGCTTCACGAACCAGTCTTTCGAATTCCCAGGCGTCGACGGCGTCGGGTGCAGCATGAAAGGCGTAGCCAGGCCCGTCGGTGACAATGACTTTCGGCTTCGTTCGCGGCGCACGATCCGGCTCGAGTGAGCGCCTCAGTGCGGAAACGAACGTACGTATTGCGCTGGTCGCCCCGGCCGGAGGATCGACCCAGAGGTCGTCGACAATCACGTCCACCGGAACGACACGTCCCCGGGCGATGATCAGACGAGCGAGGACCGCTCTGTGTCGTGGGCCCTTCAGATCGATCAACCCTGACGAATCGTTCCACGCGACCACGGGTCCGAGAACTCCGATAGCTGTGTGGTCTCGCATTTCCCCACGCTATCGCGCTCATCGAATGCTCATCGACTGCGGCGAAGCTGATTGCCATCACCCCGACTTGCCATCACCCCGACGAACGAGAGCAACCGATGACGATCACCATCCCAGACTTCGACTACCAGCAGATTTCCGCCACGGACGGCGTGCGACTCAATGTCGCGGTCGGTGGAAGCGGAACCCCACTTGTCCTTCTACACGGCTTCCCTCAGACTCACCTCATGTGGCGTCACGTAGCCACTGCCTTGGCGTCGGATCACACCGTCATCTGCCCGGATCTCCGCGGATACGGGGCCAGCGACAAACCGGTCGAGGAAAACCCGGACACCTACTCCAAGAGAACAATGGCTGCCGACATCGTCGAGGTGGCGAGGAAATTGGGACACGAGAAGTTCGCCCTCGTCGGCCACGATCGTGGCGCACTGGTTGCCGTCAGAGCGGGGCTGGATCATCCGAACGTGATCACGCAGCTCGGTTCGCTGGACGTGCTCCCCACCTTGGATATGTGGGACATCCTGCACGGATCGAACGCTGCTGTGGCATTTCATCTCTATCTCATGGCTCAGCCACCCGGTCTCCCCGAGCAGATGATCAGCGCCAGCGCCGACGCATTCTTCGAGTACTTTCTCGACGTGTGGACGCAGAACCGCGAAGCGATTCCGGCAGACGTGCGGGCCGAATACCTGCGCGCCTCACGGGAGGCGGTGCCGTCGATCGTTGCCGATTACCGGGCGTCGGCAGGCATCGACGTCGAACACGATCAGGCCGATCGCGATGCGGGCAACCAACTGCACATGCCGGTCACGGTCATTCAGCAGGACTGGGGTTCGATGCTCGGCTACGACGCCGAGGCCCTGTGGAAAGCGTGGGCGCCCGATCTCGAACACCGCACGCTGTCCGCTGGTCACTTCATGGCAGAAGAGGCGCCTGCCGAAGTGGTCGAAACGATCCGCACCCTACTGAAAAGGTAGTTCTAGCGCTTGACCCCGGCAGCCAAGTCGTCGACCAGGACCTTGGCGGTCAAGGCGTATCCCGCGGCCTTGTAGTAGTCGAACGGAATGACGCGACCGGCCTGCGCGGCGGGCAGGCGCTGCCACGTCGGCGAGGTGTACACACTGCCGGAGGCGCTGCGATCCAAGGCGAAGATGACGTCGGCTTCTTCGAGGCGGTTGAACTGCTCCGACCCGAGCATCACGCGAAGGTCGGGGCCTTCACGGAGCACCTCGAACCCGAGGTCCTCGGCGACGGCGGTGCGGAAATCGTTCTGGAACCACGCGATCTGATCCTCTGCGGCGGCAACGAAGGCAACCTTCTTGCCGGCCATCAGCGGTTCGACGGTCGGGCGGATCTGCGCCACATGGGCGTCGTACTCGGCGAGGACTTCCTCGGCGCAATCGCTGCGCCCGATGCCGGTGAGGAAGTCCGACATGACCTTCCGCCACTCCGGGGTGAAGTCCTTGCCGACGGGGAGGACCGGTGCAATCTGCTGCATCCGGTCGTTGCCGTACGACCCGGTGTCCCACCAGCCGGCGCTGAGGACGAGAAGGTCTGCGCCGAGGGTCGAGATGTATTCGAAGTTGGGATCCGAAGCACCTTCGGCGAAGATCTCGACACCCGTGGCATCCGGGACCTCACGGCGCAGGTGTTCGGCGGCGCCGGTGGGGTAGGCGGTCACCGGGTATCCGGCGAGGATCGACAATTCGAGGCCATCGCGTGGATCGAGGGCAACGACATTCCGGGGGGCCGTGGGAATGATCAGCTTCTCGTCGCCGCGCGTGAACTCGAAGGTCTCCGCGTTGTCGGGCGTCGAGCTTTCCGTGCTGCCGCAGGCCGCGAGAAACGCGGTCGCAGCGACGCCCGCGCCGACGCCGAAGAAACCGCGTCGCGTCAGGTTGTCCACGATCGCCCAGTAGTCGCGATCGGTCGTGGAGGGAGAAAGGAGTCGAGTCATGCTTGTTAGGTTAGCCTTAGAGGCTGTCTCCGGGAATGCTGAAACAGCTCCCGCGAGCGCCAAGAAATACGGCGAACACGCCAGCGCAGGGAGTGTTGTCCGCGTCACCGGCCGGTCTGATCCGCAACCCACTTTCGACCTCTGACGTGCATGACGTCACAACCGACCGCCTCCTCGATCGCGATTTGGCCCTGATCGCGCCGACTATGCTGAGTTGACCAGCAGTACGATTTCGGAGGTTGCAATGCAGATCACCAGCGTCGGCCACGCAGGATTTCACATCCAGACCGAGGCCGGATCCATCCTGTGTGATCCATGGGTGACCCCGACGTATTTCGCGTCCTGGGTGCCGTTCCCCGACAACACCGAATTGGACTGGGACGCGCTCGGCAACTGCGATTACCTCTACGTCTCGCACCTGCACAAGGACCACTTCGATCCGAAGAATCTGATCGCGCACGTCAACAAGGACGCCACCGTCCTGCTCCCCGATTACCCGGTGCCGGACCTCAAGCGTGAACTCGAGAAGCTCGGCTTCCACAAGTTCTTCGAGACCGAGGATTCCGTCAAGCACACGGTCAGTGGCCCCAAGGGCGACCTCGACATCATGATCATCGCTCTACGCGCTCCCGCGGACGGTCCGATCGGTGACTCGGGCCTCGTCGTCTCGGACGGGGAAACCACCTGTTTCAACATGAACGACGCCAGGCCCGTCGACCTCGACCCGTTGACCGACGCCTTCGGGAAGGTCGACATCCATCTGCTGCAGTACTCGGGCGCGATCTGGTACCCGATGGTCTACGACATCCCGAAGGGCACCAAGCGCAACTTCGGCAAGCAGAAGCGTCAGCGCGGCATGGACCGCTGCCGCAACTACATCTCCCAGGTCGACGCTGCCTGGGTTGTCCCGTCGGCCGGCCCTCCGGTCTTCCTCGACGACGACCTGCGCTACCTCAACGACGATCACGGTGACGAGGGAAACATCTTCCCCGACCAGATCACGTTCCTCGAGCAGATGCGCATCAACGGCAACGATCGTGGTCTGCTGATGATCCCCGGCTCGGCCGTCGAACTTCGGGGAAGCGAGAAGGGCGCCCTGACGCATCCCATCCCGGACGCGGACGTCGACAATATCTTCTCGAACAAGGCCGAATACATCGAGAAGATGGCGCAGAAGATGGCGCCGGTCATCGCCGCGCAGAAGGCCACGTGGGCTCCGGCCGAAGGCGAGCCGCTGCTCGACGGTCTCAAGGCCAAGTTCGAGCCGATCATGGCTCAGTCCGACCTCATCTGCGACGGAATCGGCTACCCCGTCGGACTCGTGATGGGGGAGGAGACCGTCGTCCTCGACTTCCCGAAGCGGATCGTTCGCGAGCCCATCGAAGGAGAAGGCAAGTACCGCTACGGCTTCCGCATCGCTCCCGAACTGGTTCGCACTGTTCTGCGTGACGACGAGCCCGACTGGGTCAACACCATCTTCTTGTCGACGCGGTTCACGGCGTGGCGCATCGGTGGCTACAACGAGTTCCTCTACACGTTCTTCAAGTGCCTCACCGACGAACGCATCGCCTACGCCGACGGCTGGTTCGCCGAGGCCCACGACGACAGCGCGTCGATCGAGTTGGGCGGGTACGAGATTCAGCGTCGTTGCCCCCACCTCAAGGCCGACCTGTCGAAGTTCGGTGTCGTCGACGGCACCAACCTCACCTGCGATCTGCACGGCTGGCAGTGGGATCTCGAGACCGGCCGCTGCAAGACGTCCAAGGGTCACGAGCTGCGCACCAGCAAGCTGAGCTGAACCGAGCTCGTCGGGTGACGGGATACAGCAGGTCGCTGATCGGCCTGGCGACAGCGCTCGCCGGGCTGGCCGGTTACGTCGACGCGCTCGGATTCATCACGCTCGGAGGGCCTTTCGTCTCGTTCATGAGCGGCAACATGACGCAGGCGAGCGTCGCGTTTGCCGACGGGGTGTGGTCGTCCGCGCGGGTGGCCGGCGGGATCATCGTGCTCTTCCTCCTGGGAATCGCGCTGGGAACCGTCGTCACCCACTTCACGGAGCGCTATTCCGTCCGGGCTCGCAAGGTCACGGTGCTCGCGGTTGTGGCCGGGCTGCTTGCCATCGGTTCGGTGATGAGCAGCCTCGACGTCACCCCCGGCGCGATCTCGGCAATGGCTTTGGCAATGGGAGCCGTCAACTCGGTGTTCCAGCGCGACGGCGAGGTGACGATCGGCGTCACGTACATGACCGGTGCGCTGGTCAAGATGGGCCAGCGTCTGACCGGAGCCTTCCTGGGCGGCCCGAAGTGGGCGTGGCTGCAACACTTCGGGATGTGCGCGGGATTGATCGCCGGAGCGGTAATCGGTGCGTTGGTTCATCGATGGATCGGTCTTCACGCTCTGTGGCCTGCATCGGCATTCACGGTTGTTCTGATCGCCGTCGCCTGGCAGGTCTCGCCCCCGGCGCCGGCGCAGGTGTAGAAAGAGCGAGACACAAAATCCGGGGTGTGGGGGGAAGCAGTGGATGCTCTGATCATCGTGGTGCTCGGTCTGCTCGGTATCGTCGCGGCCTCGACGCTCGGAGCGCGGATCGGAGTCGCAGCACCGCTGATTCTGGTGATGGCCGGGATCGTTGTCAGCCTCTTACCTTTTGTCCCCGCGGTGGACATCGATCCGGAATGGATTCTGGCAGGCGTGCTTCCGCCGCTGCTCTACTCCGCCTCGGTCTCGATGCCGTCGATGGAGTTTCGGCGTGAGTTCGGTGCTATCGGTGGACTCTCCGTTCTGCTCGTGGTGGTGAGTGCGCTTGTTCTCGGTGCGTTTTTCTCTTGGGTGATACCAGGACTCGGCATCTGGTGGGGCATTGCACTCGGCGCGATCGTGAGCCCGACAGACGCCGTCGCTACGTCCATCGTCAAGAAACTCCCGGTCTCGCCGCGGGTGGTGTCGATCCTCGAAGGCGAAAGCCTGCTCAACGACGCCACCGCTCTGGTTCTGCTGCGTACTGCCATCGCCGGGGCGGCCGCGTCGGTGTCGCTGTGGAGTGTGTTGGGCAAGTTCGCTTTTGCCGTGGTCGTGGCAGCGGTCATCGGTGTGGTCGTCGGCAAGGTCAACCTGATGGTTCGCGCCCGTGTCACCGACTCGACGGTCAACACGGTCATCTCGTTCACGGTGCCGTTTCTGGCGGCGATCCCTGCCGAAGAGTTGGGTGCGTCAGGGTTGGTCGCTGCCGTCGTGGCCGGGCTCGTCACCGGCTACGACGCTCCCCGGAAGCTGTCGCCGAGTCATCGGTTGTCGGACTCCCAGAACTGGCGCACAGTCGAACTGGTCCTCGAAGGTGCGATCTTCCTGGTGATGGGCCTCGAACTCTCGTCGATAGTCGACGACGTCCGGGTCGACCACGAGGGCATATCCACGGCGGTGTTCGTGGCGGCGGGTGCACTGTTCCTCACGATCTTGGTGCGGGCTCTGTACGTGGCCCCGCTCCTGCGAGCACTCCAAGCACGGGCGAAGTTTCGAGAACGCATGAAGCCCAGACTCTCCGACATCGCGAATCGCCTCGACAATCCCGAGGACTACCCACCGGACGAACGACGCCGCAGTAGGCGTCGGGAGCCTTCGGCGAATCAGATGGAACGGTTCAAGATTCGGGTTCGGCGGACGGTTGCCGATATCGACTACTACCTTGCCGCGCCTCTGGGATGGCGTGAAGGCACGATCGTCATCTGGGCTGGTATGCGCGGAGCGGTCACTCTGGCTGCCGCGCAGACTCTTCCGGAAGACACCCCGAGCCGCTCACTCCTGATCTTGGTTGCGTTCCTGGTGGCTGCGGGCTCATTGATACTGCAGGGCGGGACGTTGAAGCGCGTCGTCGCAGCGGTCGGCCCGGCAGACCAGGACCTCACCAGTTCCGAACTCGACGAACATCGACGATTGCTCGCTCTCCTCGAGGATGCTTCTGCGGGTTTCGTTCCACCGGAAGGGCAGTCGAAGAAGAAGACCCAGCTCGACGTGATCGACGCGCAGCGTCAAGCGCTCCTCGACGTGCGGGACGACGGGCTCTTTGACGCCCGGATGCTCGGATCGGCACTTGCCGCGCTGGATGCCGATCAGATCAGTCTGGAACTCAAGGGCGGTCCGGACGGTTGATCACGTGCACAGTCTCTTTCGTGCGGACGTCATCATTGCCCGCGTGATCACGCCGTGCAGTACCTGAACGGGTGCGAAGTAGATTCGGCCTGCGCGGTTCTTCAGCTCCACTGCAGTGACGACGTGCAGGAGACCGGCGTCGTTGTCGGCCTGAACCGAGGCGACGAATCGTAGGTGTTTCTCGTCCGCTTCGATGAGGGCCTCGCCGTCGGCGATCTTGTCGACGGCAAAGGTGTCCGGGCGTCCCTGGGCGATGCCGAGCAGTCCGACTATCCGCTCCCTGAGCCAGAACATCGCGAGGACTGGCGCGGGGACATTCTTGACGTCGAAGACTGCCTGCGCCCACTCCTCGGAGGTATGGGTCGGAACAGACGGGATGGTGATCGTGGTGGCTTCTGCCCAGTCCGGTGCAGGCATGGCCTTGAAAGCGAGTGTCATTTCGTCCTCCGTACGGTGCCGTATGGAACCTGCCCATACGGTACCGTACGGAGGTGACGAATGCCCGTGCCCGACTCTCTCGCGACCAGTGGATCGCTGCAGCTTTCCAGGCTCTGACCAGCCATGGGCCTGATGCAGTAGCCGTGGAAAAGGTGGCGCGCACGCTCGGATCGACCAAGGGTTCCTTCTATTGGCACTTTGCGAGCCGCGACGAATTACTGCAGGCTGCGCTCGATCGATGGGAGGTCCTGGCAACCGAGCGCCTGATCTCGTCCGTCGAGTCGTCCGGTGAACCGGCGGAGGTCAGATTGCGTCGCCTGGTCGAGGCGGTCACGACCGGACTGGCAGGACGCCGTGCGGAATTGGAACTGCTTGCCGGGATCGACCATCCTTTGGTTTCGGCGGCGGTTCGACGTGTCACCGAGCGTCGAGTCGCCTACATCGTGACGTTGTTGATCGATCTGGGTATGGACAGGCAGAAGGCGGAATATCGTGGCGTACTTGCGTATTCGATGTACCTGGGGCAGATGCAGCTGGTGCACAGTGCGCCCGATGCGGTTCCTCGCAGCGATGCGGACCGTCATGCACTCGCCGACGAGTTCGTGAACATGGTTCTGGCCGGGTAAGTCCGCCAACGAACGCAGCGTGATCTGCGTATCACCCTGCGCTTTCAGGTGAGGGACCACACATTGCGCGTAACCCATAGTTACAGATACTTTGGGGTCAGCTGAAGTGGGGTGCCGGATATGTCGACATTTCCCGGAGGCGCAAAACCGTTTCACGACAGGAAGAAAGGTGACTCACCATGAGCGTTGTGCTTATTTCGTTGCTGGTCGCCGCTGGACTCACCGTGCTGGCCACCAGTGACGGTGCCGGTCTGGACTTCGGGAGTCGGCAGCTGAACCGCCAGTTGAAGACCCGCACGCACCGGTGACCCCGGAAAACGGCCGGCTCCACGCGATGCTTCGCGGAGCCGGCCGTTTGCGTTGTTCCGGTCAGTTCACCCCGAGATCTGCCAGCCAGGCCCGGGTGCTGCGGGCAGTGATACCCAAGGTGGCAGCAGAACCCGTCGCCGAGTCGAACGCGACGTTGTCGGCGGACTCAAGCCCCGTGTAGAGCTGAGAAACCCCGGCCGCTGCGCCCGCTCCGATGATCGGTGCAATCGACGCACCGAAGGCGTCGGGTGTCACGGCTTCGAAAGTTACTGCGCGCGAGAAGTGTTGAGCGAATGCCTCGGCCAATTCGGTGCCGGTGATCGCCGGAATCTGTCCGATGTCGACCGCGTCCGGTGCCCCGTCGAGAGTCAAGGCCGCGACGGCTGCATCAGCGACGTCGAGATGTGAACTCCATGCGACCGCGAGATCGGCACGCAGTGGGTAACGCAGGACGCCATCGTCTTTCACCCCCGACAGAACGGTGGGCAGAAGTAGATTCTCGAGGAACAAGCGTGGGGTCAGGACGGTCACCGCGATGCCTTCGGCGCGAAGTCCGTCGACGAGCTCGGAGAGAACGGAGGCGTTGGGACCGGCAAGCGGCGAAGTGGTGTCGCCGATGACCGTGCCGCTGGTAGAGATCACGAAGCGTGAAGGACGTGCCACTCTCGCTGCTGCCAGAACGTTGTGGGCGTAACCCGCAAGCGTCTCGGTGTCACCGGCGAGTGGCAGGAGAAAGAACACTCCGTCCGCCCCGCGATAAGCGTCGGCGAGAGCGTCGACTGACGCATTGTCCGCGACGACGGTGTTCGCACCCTCGAACGTCTGGTCAGGGTTACGGGTGATTGCTCGGACCTCCGCGCCTGTCGATCCGGCGAGAGCCGCGACCAATCCCGCGAGAACGGGAGAACCCTGTGCGCCGGTGGCGCCATGCACTGTGTAAGTCATGACCCCTATAGTTCAGATCGGGAACCAGTTACTTCAAGTGAACTAATGGGGAATCGATGAGTGAATCAAGTCACGTGCTTCCGGAGTGTGGCGTCGCGCGCTTCCTGCTGGTCCTGGACGGACCTTGGGCGACACTGATCGTTCGTGAGCTCACGCACGGCCCCATGCGCTTCACGGAACTACGACGCGCATTGCCCGGCATCAGTCCAAGGACACTGTCGGCCAGGCTCAAACGTTTCGAGGAGTTCGACCTGGTGACCCGGACTGCCTACGCCGAGGTGCCGCCGCGAGTGGAGTACGAACTCACTGCGACGGGGATGGAACTGCGCTCCGTGCTCGAAGCGATGGTCGAGTGGGCGGATCTGGCTCTCCCCGTTTCCTGATCTGCCGTCAATGCGGGCCCGAGAGTCCCACCCGTAGAGCGCCGCAGGCCTCGAACATCGCGTCTTGCCCGGTATGGCCGACGCCGGTGGTGTTGACGAAGGCATGGATCAATCCGCTGTGACGCCTCAGTGCGACCGGAACTCCGGCCTCTCGCAGCCGGTTCGCATACGCCTCGCCCTCGTCGCGTAGTGGGTCGAAACCGGCTACCGCAACGTACGCGGGCGGCAGTCCGGCCAGGTCCGGAGTGAGCAGCGGCGAGACTCGCGGGTCGAGAGCCGAAGCGCCACCCGACAGGTAATGGGCTGCATACCAATCGAGTTGGGCGTCGGTGAGAAAGAAGTCGGTGCCGAACATCCTGTGCGACGGACGCTTCGACGAGAGGTCGACCCAGGGAAAGAAGAGCAGTTGGAAGACGGGCTTGACGGCGTCTTCGGTCGTGGACTGCGCGACGACGGCAGCGAGGTTCCCGCCGGCGCTGTCTCCGCCCACCGCAATGGATCTCGGATCCGCGCCCAGTTCTGCGGCATGTTCGACGCAGTACCGAAAGGCGGCGACGGCGTCGTCGACCCCGGCCGGGAACGGGAACTCGGGCGCAAGCCGGTAGTCCACCGACAACACGCTGATTTCGCCGTGTCGGGCCAGGAAGCGGCACACACTGTCGCCGCTTTCGAGGCTGTCGAGGACGAACCCGCCGCCGTGGAAGTACACCAAAAGTGGAGCGGGCGTGGAGACTCCGGCCGGGCGATACAGCCGAGCGGGAATTGCGTGATCCCCGCACGGGATCTCGAGGTCACGAACCGTCTCGATGTCGATCGGTGTACCGCCGAACAGCCGTGATTCGGCGTCGATCTGAGCGCGTCCCTCTTCGACCGGAAGATTCTCGAAGCTCGTACCTTCCACTGCCGAGAGCAATCGCAGCGCAAGCTGGATCTCCGGGTGCAGAGTCTGCCCGTCGATCTCCTTCGGCTTGCCACCGAGAATGCGCTGCGCGCCGGTCGGTAAGGCGCCGACGACATCGAGAACCACCCGCGCAACACGATCTTGGACAGACATCTTCTCCGTGGACATACTCGCCTTCCGTCGGCTGATCACCCGTCGTGTGTACGTTACGAAAGAACGGGACGGATATCCAGGAACTTCGACTCTCGAGATCAGGCCGCCGGAGTGACCGTGACTGTGACGGGACCCGTGTCGTCCGCGGTTTCCACTGTGAGGAGGCGGCTTTGGGAATCCCAGTTCACTATGTCGGCACCCGCGACGTCGACGCCGCCGGGAAAGCCGCTCTCAGGTAGATAGATCTCGGTCGGTGCCGTCACCGCGGGGTCCGGGGCGAACGTCAGCTGGAGACGGTCAACGGTCGAGGACCATTCGGTGGGTGTGCCCGCGACGGCGCGGGGATACGGCTTGTTCAGGGTGTCGAAGAGGATCGTCTGTGTTCCGTCGGGGAGATACGGACCCCAGGGCCCGGGATCACTCGACCAGTAGGACACGCCCGCGCCGAGTTCTCGGGCGGTCGTGTAGACGCGGTCGATGTAGTCGCCTGCGCCGGGCAGTGTTGTGTCGAGCCCGAATTCGCCGAGAATGATCGGAGCGCCGCCGAGTACGTTGCCCGCAATGTGTTCGACGCTGTCGCGCCAGGTGTCGATGGTCGCGTCGGTGAGAGTGCGTGAGAGGCCCGAGTATCCGTCACCGAGGTCGAGGGGCAGCGGATACAGGTGCGGGCAGTAGGCGATACGCTGCTCGCCGGCACGTGGATCGTTGATCTTGGTGAGCCCGCTGGGAACACCTTGGTTGACGCCGACCGCCTGCGGAGCCACACATACCCAACTGTCCTGATCAACTTCCCTGATGGCGTTGGTGGTTCGCTGATACAGGGCGGCGAGTGGTCCACCTTCGAATGCGGGGCCCTGCAGGGAACCGCCCCACGGCTCGTTCATCAGGTCGTAGGCCACGACGGTGTCATTGCCTGCGAAGCGCTCGGCCACCGCCCGCCAGGCATTCGCGTAGTGCTCGACCAGTTCGGGGTGTTGGCCCGTGGTGTTCCAGAAGTTGTCGAATGCACGCATCACACCGGGTTGGATGTAATACAGCTCCCACCGGTCTTGAGGGCTGACCGGAAGGCCGTCCATGTAGGTCGCCCAGGCCGGTGCGCCGTTGCCGATGTTGCCGGCGCCGTTTCCACTGTTGCCCTCGGGAGTGATCGCGCCGGAGTAGACGTCCTGATGCATGTCGAGCATGACCTTGTAGCCGCGGTCGGCGTACCAGCTGACCCGGTCTTCGACGCGGTCGAGATATTCCTGGTCGTACTGTCCCGGTTCGGGTTCCACCGATCGCCAGGAGATCAGGAACCGCACGAAATTTGTTCCCATGTCCGCGTGTTCGCGCTCGAGGTCGGCTTCGGTGAACTTCGGCATGCCGTCCGGAGCGCTTTTTGCGCTCGACGCCGTGTTGAACCCTCGCAGGATCAGAGAGCGGCCGGCGTCGTCGGTCAGATATGACGGCGGCACGTCCGTGCCACCGGCACTGCCGGGCATGGGCAGGCTACCTTCGGCAGCGGCTATGCCGCTGCCCAGAACCAGCGAGCCTGCGATGATCAGTGCCGAGAGCGGGATGCGACGCACGGATAGCCTCCTACAAAAAGTGTGGATGGATTGACTTGTTCCACTGGAAATTCGGGTCTGGACTCGATCGCTGGGTGTTGATTCACGTCGGTTGGCTGACACTGGTCCGCCCGTTTTCGATGTGCCCGACGAGTACGCGCCTGAATTCAGGATCTTCGTCGACTGTCACGGTGGCCTGATACCAACCGTCCACCGACATCACCGTCCACCGACCGCGTGCCCCGGCAGCGAGTTTTCGTCGGTCCCCGTCCACATTGACCGACAGTGCACGACTTCCGGAATTTGTCGCGGACAGCATGAGAGTGCGCGACCCTGCGTCGACGGTGGTGGAGACGTCGAGCGCGGCCGCCGCGCTGTCGGTCGCTCCGCCGAACTCTCGTCTGAACCCGTTGGGACCCAACAGGGTCAGGTTGTAGACGCGTTCGTTGAGCGCAACGGTGTCGTCGATCTCGCCCTCGACGTCGTAATGTCGCGGCTCGTCGAACTCTCGCGCATACGGGTACAAGGCCAGGTGTGCGGACGCGGCACCGGTATTGGCCAGATGGAGCGTCAACGAGCCGGCGCCAGGGTTTACGCTCATGTGAGCGTCGGGCTGATAGGGAAGTGCCCGCGCAGGTCGAGTACCGCTCTCCTGCAGGGGCATTCTCTGTTCGGTGGGTGGGGTTGGCGTCCAGCGCGGTTCCAGTGGCGGGGTGGGTTGCGGACGGGACACCGTCGGTCGGCTACGCGGGTTGGCGAAGTCGAACGCCGACGTCAGGTCACCACTCACCGTGCGTCGCCACGGGTCGATTTCCGGTTGCGTGATTCCGAACCGCTTCTCCAGAAATTGTGTGACGGACGTGTGGTCGAAAACCTGGGAACAAACGAAACCGCCGACAGTCCACGGCGAGATGATCGTCATCGGCACCCGCGGGCCGAGACCGAGCGGCTGATTGCCGACCCATTCGGTTTCGATCGAGCGCGGCGGTCGAGGCGGCGGTACATGGTCGAAGTAACCGTCGTTCTCGTCGAAGTTGACGATCACGGCCGTCTTGGCCCACAGATCCGGATCCGAGGCGACGGCGTCGAGCACTTGATAGAGCAGTGTTGCGCTCGCCGCGGGTGACGATCCCGACGGATGCTCCGAATCCATCTCGGACGGAACGAGATAGCTGACTTGCGGCAGTCGACCCGACTCGACGTCTTTCCTGAACTCGGCGGCCAGTGTGCCGGGCCGGGATCGGTACAGCGCGCGATCGTAGAGTTGGCGATCAGCAGGCGACAGTTGGTCTGCGGCATCCTCGAGGGCCAGTACCGCTGCATCCTGGACCGGAGCCGGCATCGACGGCAGCGCGAGATAGAACCCGGCCAGGGTCTGCAGTTCGAAAGGGAGCAGGCTCGGTCGGCCAAGCAGCCCTGCCGCCACTTTCTTGAAGGCAGTGAAGTATTCGAGGTTGTTGTCTCCGAAGTTGTCCCACTCCTGGTAGGTCTTCCAGGAAATGCCGGCGGACTGCAACCGCTCGGGGACCGTCTTCCATCCGTAGCCGGCGTGCCAGGGGTTGTAGGCCGCGTTGGTGACAGCTCTTCCCTCGGGGCCGGGTGGATCCGAGGGCAGGATCGACTCGGTTGGATTGGGCGAAAGTGGCTCGTATCCGGTGTATCCCGAGACCCAGTAGTTCCGGTTCGGGCTCGTCGAGGTCGGCACGGAGCAGTGGTAGGCATCGCAGATCGTGAACGCGTCCGCCAGTTCGTAATGGAATGGGATGTCTTGCCGGTCGTAGTAGGCCATCGTCGTGCTGGTCTTTGCTGCTACCCAGCCGTCGTGCCAGCCGTCGGCGAGTGCGGCATGTCCGCCCGCCCAGCTGTGATCCAGCCCGGTGACGTTCTGGGTGTCCATGCGTTGTGCCGCAGCGGAATCGCGGATGGGGAAGGGGAGCACAGGACCGGTAGGCCCGGGTTGTTCGAAGACGCTGTGACCGCTGCGTAGACGCAACGCATTCGGATCCCCGAACCCGCGAACACCCCTCAGTGCGCCGTAGTAGTGGTCGAAAGATCGGTTCTCCTGCATGACAAGGACAACATGCTCGATCGAATCGAGCCCACCGGAGTTTGCGGGCGTTGCCAGTGCGCGCTGAAGGGACGGTGGCAGAAGGGAAGCGGCGGCGACTGCAGTCGCACCGACCCCGGCGGCGAGAAAGGACCGTCGAGAAAGAGAATTCCTGGACACCTGTGCTCCATCGATAAATCAATCAGTGCTATGACTACAGCCGTGACATGCTGTTGCCGCTGCTCCGAATCGGTGCAGCGGCAACAGTGTCGAGCGAAATACGATCAGGAACCGAAGAGACCGCTCAGTGAACCGAGGCTGCCCGAGCCGCCGTTCCCGCCATCGTCAGGCGCAGCAGAGACCTTGACGACGGATTCGTCGGACGCGGACTGTGTGAATCCACTTCGCCCCGCGAAAGACGCCGTGATCCGATGATCACCAGTCGATGCGAAAGCATGGGTCAGTCGCGCCACACCATCACCTCCGACGACAACGGGCTGTCCGATGGGTTGGTCACCGTCGAAGAACTGAACCGAGCCTCCGCCCGGATTGGGAGCGACCGTCGCGGAAAGTTCTGCCGCGACATTCTGCTTGGCCGTCGCGGGTGCTGCCAGTGAGGTCGAGGTGGTGACATCGGACGGCGCGGGATCGGACACGGTGACCGTTTGGGCCGATGCCATCGACGGCATGAAACCTGTTGCGCCGGAGTAGTAGGCCGACACTGCGTGAGATCCTGCCGAGGTGAAAGCATGTTCGAGAGTGGCCTTGCCGTCAGCGCCCACCGGGATCGGAGCACCGATATCAGCAGCGCCGTCCTTGAACTGGAGAGTGCCGCCGGTGGGTGTCGGCGTGACCTGCGCCCTCAGCGACACCGATACGCCCGTCTTTGCATCGGTAGGAACGTTCACGGCAGTGTCGGTCTGCTTGACGACAGGGGCGGCAGTCACCGTGACCATCGCCTCTGTCGAGTTGGAACTCTGGAATCCGTTGACTCCCTGGAACGTTGCGGAGACCCGCGCGGTTCCGGCGGTGAAGAAGGTATGCGGTAGCCGGGCAGTGCCGTCGGCACCGGGCGTGACAGGTGTACCGACGTCAGCGCCGTCCACCCTGAACTGAACGTTTCCAGTGACCGGAGCCGGATCCACCTTCGCGACAAGCTCTGTCGGAGTGCTGGCTTGGATCGAGCCGGGCATCTGGATCGTGGTCGTTGTCGGTTGGCTGACGTAGATCGTCGTCAGAGCCTGCCCGCCGGCGTTGAGGCCGGAGTTCCGGTTGTCCCTCGGGGAGCAGTTGTAGCGCTCCCAGTAGTTGACGCCGAAGACGTCCTTTTCGCGCTGGACGAAGGTGAGCGCATTGCGGTCGTCGTCGTAGTTGGCGGAGCCGGGATCGGAAACTCTCAGCGAAGGCTTGATCTCGCTACCGGCCGCACCGGCTTTGACCGTGACGTCGACTGCAGGGAGTCGGAACTTGGTGTTGGCGCCGACGATGATGCCGTCACTCGATCGAACCGCGGAGGACGGACCGTTTCCGGTGGTCCGATTCGATCCGGAGATACGCAGGTGCGTTCCGGATGTCGATGGATTACCGCCGTCGTCGATCCGTGTGACTGTTGGAGTGGCACTGTCGGATCCGAGGCCGTACGCACTGTCCGCCACAAGCTGGGAACTCACGAATTCGACGCCCGACGGGATGTCGAAGTCGTACTTGATTCGGGCCCAATGCACGACTCCACGGCTGGCATGGCCGCCGCTGTTTGCTTTCATCTCGTTCGGCTGCACGCGGTAGGTGACGGTCTCACCCGGTGCCGCGGTGGTCGGCGCGGTGATGGTGACCCCCGAGCCGAGCGTCTCGTTGAACGTGATCGGGCTTGCCACACCGTCCATCTCGCGCACATGGCATGCAGTTGTGAAGGCCACGCTCTTGGTCTCGGGGGCAGCAGAGGCGATTCCGCCGCCGACGATGGAGAACAAGCCGCCGGCCAGTACCGAGACGGTTGCAATCGCAGAGCCGCGGATGAGTTTCGAGTTCATCGACGAATCCTGGTTTCTGTTCACAGTTTTCACGACCCGAATCCAGGGGTACCAAGGCTGCCGAGGCTACCGGTGCCAGGCTCGGGCTCGGATGGCTCGACGACGTTGATCGTCACGGCGCCCGACATCGATTCCATGAAGCCTGCAGATCCCGTGTAGTACGCCGTGATGTTGTGGTCGCCTGCTGTTGTCATCGTGCGGTTGGCCTTCGCGACGCCGTTGACGACGGCCACCGGAGCGCCGAGATCGACCCCTCCGTCACGGAACTGCACCGTTCCTCCCGACGGCCAAGGAGTGACCGTTGCCGTCAACTCGACGGAGTCGCCGACGACAGCCTTACCGGGTGCGTCGATTCGCGTCTGTGTCTGGGCGAGGCTGGAGTCGACATTGATCACGGCGAGTGGCTGGCCGCCAGCGTTCAATCCGGCCGAACGGTTGTCGCGTGGTGAGCAATTGGTGGTCAGCCAGTACTTGACGCCGCCGAGCAGGGTCTCTTGTTGCAGGAAGGTCAGGTAGTTGGCGGCACTGTCGTAGGAACCCGAGTTGGTATCGGAAACGCGGAGCATGGGCTTGATCTGGGTGCCGACGGCCCCGGACGTGACGGTGACGTCGACTGCCGGGAGCTGGAACGTCTTTCCTCCACCGACTTCGATTCCGCCGCCGCCGTTGTCGTCGGTATTCGGTCCGTTGCCCGCGGTGATGTTGTTGCCCGAGATACGAAGATGCGTCCCATTCGGATCGGGTGAACCGGCATCGTTCACACGAGTGACCGAGGGAGCGACCCCACCCAGATTCGAGCTGGTCCCGGCCACGATCTGCGCTCCCACGAAGGTGGTGCCCGCAGGAATGTCGAAATCGAACTTGAGACGCGTCCAGTTCACGACCGACCTGAGGTCGTAGCCGTCTTTGGGGACCGTCATCGGCTTGGGGGCAAGGCGGTAGGTGAAGGTGGAGTTCGGCGGAACCACGGTCGGGGCACTGATCGTGACGCCGGAATCGCGTGTCTCGTTGTGTGTGATCGGGCCGGGGAACTGCCACCCGTGACACGACGCCGTGAACGGAAGGTTCACATCAGCGGCGGATGACACTCCCGCTCCGCCGACGACCAGGGCAACGCATCCGGTCAAGGACGCAGCCACCCCCACTCCTCGGCGCATCAACGTCGACACCATTCACATTCTCCTTGAGTAGCGCTCGAAAAGATCGAGCTCTCGGCTTGAAGCCGGGTCCGGGAACCGGCCTCGAGCTGACAGAGAAGCGAATACGTCTTTGTCGTTTGCTCACCACCAGCTCAAACCCTGGAGAGGAGTAGAACACAGAGCGCGCCGCGAAATATGCGAATCGGACAAATTGTTGGACAAACGTCCAACCGGTGAAATTTCTCCACCCTCCAGCCCGGTCTGCAGCGCTTCAACGTGGTGTGATGTGGGCGCTGCGGCAGTCGTATGCGGGCTTCCGGTATGCCCCGCGGGTGAGCAGTCGGGCGATGTTGGCCCGGTAAATCTCGTCGGCTTCGGCATGGAGAACGGGATCACTCTCGAGCCATAGGTTTGCAGGATGAATGGGTTCGTCGTACATACGGCTGAAGAGTTCGGTACGGAGGTCTTTGAGCCAATTTGAGTTCAGGTTCAAGACGCGGAACTGGCGCAATGCTTCGATGTCGATCACACCCGACACGAACGAATTGTGCCCGGAGACGGTGTGGCCGAGTACCGCTCCGTTGTAATCCACGACATGTGAATTTCCTCCGGCAATGTCGAATGACTGTGTCGCCGACTGAGTCGAATATACCGGTCCGGTGTTCGGGCAGATCATGTACAGGCTGTTGAAATGCGCGTGTGCACGGTTCTGGGGTAGCCACGTTCCCCCTGGGTCAGGTCCTGATTGCGTCATCGGAACCGCCTCGCTCGGACGATACACGACCTCGGCACCTTGAAAAGCCAAGGCGCGTACTGCTTCCGGATACTCTCCGTCGCTGCAGCAGATCGTACCGATCGAACCGATGTCCGAGGTATGCAGGACGGGATAAAATGCGTCGATGCCGTCGCCGAACAGTTCTGTCCAGCGGTCGTAGACATCATGCGGCGTGCAGGAACGCTCGCGGCACCACACGTGATTCTTCGTGGCGCGATGTACCACCTCGCCCGTCGGGGAGATCACCACCATGGAGTTGAAGAAGCGATCGGCCATGACTTCGGGCCACCGCGCCTTGCATTGAGCGATGATGTAAACCCCGTATTGCTTGGCAAGTCCGCCGAGTCGGTCTGTCTCGGGGCCGGGGATGTCGATGAACATCTCGCGCGCGGCCTTCACATGAGGTATGTCGAAGACTTCGTCCCCGAATCCGGTCAAGGCGCCTTCTGCCAATGCAATCAGTTTGACAGGAATGTTGATCGAAACCGTTGACACCGCAGCGTGAATCGCTTCCTCCACTACGTCGAGGTTCGCGATTATGTGTGATCGGCGTTCGATGTTGCGCACCACTGTCGAGAGACCAATCGCTGTATAGGGTGCGATCGGAGTTGCGGCCGTGTCAGCATTCACCGGCATTCACTTCCGGTATGCGGTGCGCCCACGGTAACAACTTCTCCAATTGAGATGCAACCGCTATCAGGGAGCCCTCCTCACACATGGGTGCGGCCAGTTGAACACCGATAGGCAACCCCGAGCGCGTGGAACCGAGCGGCAGGCTGATTGCGGGTCCGCCCGTCGCATTGAAAAGTGGAGTGAACGAACAGATGCCGAACAACTTGCGAGTCCATTCGATCGGGGAGAGTGATGCGTCATTGGAATCGAGTTTGCCCAATAATTGGGGTGGCTCACCGAGTGTCGGGGTGAGCAGCAGATCGTAATTCGTGAAGAAGGTTCCGACCGTACGGGATACCTGGTTGAGGACATTGAGCGCTCCGGCGAGCTGAATGGCCGTGACTCGGCGCCCGTACTCCGCGCAGGCCAAGGTTGTCGCCTCGAGATTTTCGGGTCCGGGGGTCACGCCGAAGGCTCCGGCAAGCGCGTCGACGCCTTCGGCAAGAGAGACACTCCAGACCGGCAGGTTGGCTTCGACGAACTGATCCCAGTCGAAGGCCGGCGTGTCGGGTGTGACGTGATGGCCGAGTCCCTCGAGGACCGTGCCGACAGCGGACACGGCACTCGCGACCTCGATGTCCACCGGGTCTCCGGACCACGACTGAGTGTGGATCGCAATGCGTAAACGCCCCGGTGAGCGGTTGAGTTCGTCGGTGTATGGCCGCGCGGGATCACGGATCACGTACTTGTCTCCGGGGGCCGGCCCGCTCACGGCATCGAGTAACGCTGCGCAGTCACGCACCGATCGGGTGAGCCCCAACTCAGCCCCCAGCCCTGAGAGTGGCTCGCTCGAGTCAGGGCCTACTGGTACACGGCCTCGGCTCGGTTTCAGACCCACCAACCCGTTGGCGGACGCAGGAATTCGGATCGACCCTCCACCGTCGGTAGCGTGAGCGATGGGAAGGGCTCGCGCTGCGACCAATGCTGCTGATCCGCCACTCGATCCACCGGCGCTGCGTTTGGTGTCCCACGGATTGCGCGTCGAGCCTTGAGCAACAGGTTCGGTGTTTCCGTTGAATGCGAATTCCGGTGTGGCGGTCACTGCCACAGCAGCCAATCCTGCGGCCCGGAATCGTGTCATGAGTTCGGTGTCGTGGGGAAAGATTGCCCCTTCGCCCGCAAGCCGACTTCCGAACCGGGTCGGGACTCCAGCCGCGTGTACGGCAAAATCCTTGAGTGCAAAGGGAACCCCCGCAAACAGTCCCTGTTCGTTGTAATCGAGAGCGCGATCCCACGGGCCGTCGACCACGGCGTTCAGCGTCGGATTGACGGCTTCGACCGCGGTGCGTGCTGCCTCGTGAACTTCGTCGACGGATACCCGCTTGTCGCGAATCAGTTCGGCGAGCCCCGTAGCGTCATGTTCGATGTACTCGTTCGGCTTCATCGAAGAACCCTCTCGGCAGCAGGGAGGACGGCGTCGTCGTGAACTATGTTTCCGCCCAGCATGGTTCGATGTACTCGGGTGTTCTTCAAGTCATCGAGATCGCAGGTCGACGGGTCGCGGTCGACGAAGATGAGGTCCGCGTGATTGCCGGGGCTGATGGATCCGATTCCGTCCCATCCGAGGATCTTCGCAGCGCTTGTTGTCCACATGGCGAGAGATTCCTGGCGACTGATGACCTGGTCTGGACCGTCGTTTCTCAGATCGGTGCCGGCAATCTCGTGCGTCTGCGCAAGTGCAATCTGTTCCCAGGGATTCTTCGGTCCCCAGTCAGACCCGCCGGAGACGTCGAGGCCTGCGTCGAGTAGACGTCTCAAGAGGACCATGTCACGCCAGACGTGTCGGCCGATTCGCTCTTCGTACACAGCACCCTTGCCCCATGCGAACCCGACAGAAGTGGTGATCTGGAACCCGAGTGCTTTGTAACGGCGAACGTGGTCCGGGCTGACAGTGATCGCATGCTGCAGAATCCACGCCTTGTCTCGAAAATCGTGTTCGGTGACGACACGCTCGGCGATTTCGAGAAAGTCGTCATGCTCACGGTAGGAGCCGATACAGATGTTTGCCCGGATGCCGTTCTCCGCGCAGAATCGGACGTACGATTCTTCTTTCTCCAGTGAGACGAAGCGATTCCCCTTGGTGGGTCTGCCGAAAGGGTCGGTATAGCTTTCGTGCATGGCGAAATGCCCTGCAAAACAGGGCCCCCCAGGGCTGATGGTCATACCGTCGATTCGAAACATGTCGTCGGCAGTATCGGATGACTGTGGCGCAAGCGATTTCAATCGATCGTCGAACTCGTGCGACGACAACGGTTCGAAGGGGTAGAAGATGACCGACTCCACATCGTGAGTCGCCTGGACCCGGATGGTGAGCAAGTCAGCTGCACGGAGATGTCGATACATCTGTATGTGGATTGGTTCCATAGCGTGTCCCTCGTACAAAGTGGTGACGCCGCGAGCGGAGAAGCGAGCCATTTCGTCGAGTACTCCGGGGACTGCGTGATCGGGATCGAGTGGTGGGAGCTTGAGAAGGATCTGCCCCCAGAACGGGTCGTAGGTGTAGTAGTTGTTCACCGGCCCGCGAAGTATTCCCGTCAAACGTCCTGCTTCGTCCTTGTCGATCTCCACATCACACACGCGATCGGGAATGAAGTCCGACAGACCGACAGTACGTAGGCCGGCGCTGTTGAACGCCACGATATTCGGGGTACGTGGTGCCCACGCCTGGATGAGCACCGGGTGGTCGGTTGTTGCCTGGTCGAGGGCGTGACGGTCGGGCAACCGTCGCTCGGCAAGGTCGCGCCACGATCTGCGGATGAAGTAGTGAGCTTCACCGACGGGCGTGCAGATGATCCACTCACCGGGCGCTGTGACCACTGCGCGAGCACGGATTCGTTCGACGATATCGGCATGATCGACGGCATCGCTCAGATCGACAAGGCCGCCTCGTAGTGCGCCGAAGTGCATGACGTGTGGGTGCGTGTCGATGAGTCCTGGCATGACGACCGCTTCGCCGGCTTCCATGATCTGGGTGTTCGGGCCGGCGGACTCGACCAGGTCGGAGAATCTGCCCAAGTCGAGGATCACGCCATTGTCCACGAGTACCGCTTCCACGACAGGGTTCGCATCGTCGAATGTCAGGACCTTCGACGATCGGATGAGTGTTTTGCTCACGTGGACCTACCTCCGTACATCTCGACGAGTCCACCGCGTGTGGCTCGCCAGGTAGTAGCACTCTATGAGTGGCCCACCTGGGCGAGAATCATCCGAAAGGATGAACTCCGATTGGTCTTGACCAGTGATTATGGCCAGAGGTAGCGTCGTACCGGTTCGTTGTGGAGGAGTGCGATATGTCGGTGGTTCAGTCGGAATTCGTTGAACCGAATCCCCAACCGATCAGGTGCAACCACGATTTCGCACGCAACACCGAATTCAAACGCAACGCGATGGAGTTTCTTGCCAGGTTTGTCCGCGTGTCCGGGATGGTCTTCTACTCCGTTGATCGCGGCATGAATGCCGACACCCACGTGTTCGATCGGGTTTGCCCTGAAGAGAATGGCCGATACACCGGTCACTTCCACGAGTTGGACCCTTTTCATCCGCGTAGGTTCGCCGAGTCGGGTGCCGACCTCGCAACGTCGAACGACATCGGCCAGCGGTTCGACAAGACCGACTACTACGCAGGCTTCTTTCGCCCGATGGGGTATCGATACGAGGCTGAGCTGTATCTACGGCATGCCGGACGTATCGTGGCCGGGGTGTCCTTGCTCCGAAGTTCTCGTGACGGTGACTTCTCGAGGGAAGAGGTCCAATTTCTGCAGAAGTCCCATGGATTCGTTGAACAGTCCTACTGCATGCTGCGCCAATTCCCCAGTGCACCGGATTCTTCTGCAGTACCCGAACATTGGAAGCTTTCTGTTCGGGAGCGTGATGTCGTCGAACTCCTGGCACAGGGTGCGAGCAATCTCGACATCTCCCGTGCGCTGTTCATCAGCGTCCCGACCGTGAAGAGCCATCTCCAGCACGTATATCGAAAGTCGAGCGTGCATTCACGTACCGAGTTGGTATCACGTCTGGTGCACGGCTGACTGCGCCGCTGGTGTTCAAGCGATCGCGCGGCGCATCAGGTCTGCCGTCTCCTTGTTGAATGCGACCAGTGTGACCGTCTCGACGTCGGTCTTCGCCGCGCGAATCGCTGAAACGGCCTGTCGGACCGCATCTTCCTTCGGCCAGCCGTAGACCCCTGCCGAGATCAACGGAAAGGCGACGGTTCGTGCACCGATCGAGTCTGCAACGGCGAGACTGCGCGTGTACGCCGACCGAAGCAATCCGGATCGGTCCTCGGATCGTGAATACCTCGGGCCGACGGTGTGAATCACGGCCTTGGCGTGGAGCTTTCCCGCGGTGGTGGCTACGGCCGCACCCACCGGCAGGCCGTCGGGGAGGCTGGTGTTGCGCAATACCTCGCAAGCTTTCAGGATCTCCGGTCCGCCGGCGCGGTGGATCGCGCCGTCGACACCGCCGCCGCCGAGGAGCCTGGAGTTGGCCGCGTTGACGATGGCGTCGAGGGTCAGCGTCGTGATGTCGCCTTCGACGACGGTAATAGCGGGCATGGATCCTCCTGTGTTTCCAACGGCCGTGTTTCCAACGGCCGTGTTTCCGAGGGCCGTGTTTCCGAGGGCCGTGGTCCAGAGTTCACGCTTGGGGCGAGCCCACGGCATAGCCGAGCGTACGTCGTAGGGGTCACGTCCGATCAACATCGAGTATCGCGCCGCAACCGACGGTGTGCGACTGTGTGCCTGAACGCAATGAAGGAGTACGCGCTTGCCTTCAGCCCGCAACGCCTGGACGGTGCGCGCTGCGTCGTCGAGGACGAACTCGAGGTTGGCGTTGGAATCGGGACCATCGTCGACCAACCAGAACTCGACGTGATCGGAGCAGACCTGCCGTGTTCCCATGCGGCACAGGCTGACCACAGCGTCGTAGTCCGCAGTGGACACCGCATCGACGCCGCCGAGCAGGACGCCGTCGTCGTGCGGGTGCGTGGTCAGGTGGTGGGTTCCGCGGAACCGCGAGTAATCGAGTTCTGCCGTCGACGGCCAACCGTTCTTGTCGTCGGTGCCGCCGCGAGCAGTCTTGATCGCCAGGCGAACCAGATCGGAGGAACGGTATCCCGGCCAGCCGTGCATGATCCGGCGCCACCGGGCGGGAACCGCCGACGCTCCCCAACGGGCGCCGAGGAGGCCACCCGCGATGGCCGCAGTCGTGTCGGTGTCCCCGCCGGCTCGCACGGCTGCTTCCAGCGCGTACTGGAGGTGGCGAGCATCGGCATTGTCCGTGGAAGTGATGGCCCACCAAGCGGTTTGAAGTGCATGCACCACCCAACCGTTCTTGGAGAAGTCCTGAGGTTTCCCGGTTTCGGCCTGATCGAGCAGCGGGCCCCAGTATTCGGCGACCTCCTGATCGGCAACGGAGAGGAAGTCGCGAGCCCCCTCGAAGTTGCCGGCGACAACGGCATGGCGGATGGCGTGGGTCCACAACTCGCACGCCTGTCCGGCGCGCGGGTCGTCATGCGTGAGTGAACTGATCCGGTGCGCGGCCGACCTGGCTCGCTCTGCATCGTCCAAGTAGGCGAGGGCGACGGGAGCGGTGCGCATGAGCGAGCCGTTGCCGGCCTTGCGGCCGCTGATCGCCCGCGCACGATCCGCCATGACGGCTGCGCTTTCGGAGCGGGTAGACAATACCGCTCGCGTCTGGTTGCCGATGTCTGCGGGCTTCGAGTCGTACCACCGGATGAACTGTGCTGCAATGGCATCGAGGCCATCAGAGCCGCCGATGTCGATTCCTGTCGCGGCCACCTCGGCGATTGAAACTGCCATCGAGGTGTCGTCGGTCCATTCTCCCAGCGCCCAGTTGAACGGACCGCCGCCGATCATGTCGATGGTGACCTCGGTGTTCGGATAGGTGAATTCGTACCCGGCGCCGAGTGCGTCGCCTGCTGCGGTGCCGAGCAGAACGCCGGCCGCTCGATCGGACTGCTGTGCGGTGAGTTTCATAGCCACCTTTTCAAGTTCGCGGAGATCGTTTGATCAACTTTGCGCTAACCATAGATCATGTTTGAGATAACATGCAAGGGTGAATAAATGGACAGACACGAGCGGCAGGGCATTATCGGACTACCCGCGTCCGTCCGTGGCAGTGGACGTCGCGGTGTTGACGTACAGCGGTGAATCCCTGAAGGTTCTGGTTGTTCGGCACCGTCTGGGCTCGCTGGCGCTACCGGGAACTTTTCTCCACGAACGCGAGTTGCTCACGGCCGCAGCTGATCGTGCATTGTCGGTCAAGGCAGACTTGGCTCGGACGGACTTTCGCCAGTTGGCGATCTTCGACCGACCTGACCGCGACGATCGCGGTTGGGTTCTGTCGGTCGCGCATACCGTGGGCCTACCGGAATCGGCTCTGCCCGATTCGGCACTTCTCGTCGATGTGTACGACGACGAAGCAGTGAGCGGACTCGCGTTCGATCACGCCGACATGGTGCGACTCGCGGTCACGGACCTCCGCACGAGGTACGCGTCGTACGTGGATCCGGACGGATTGTCGGGAGGATCGTTCACCGTCGCCGAACTTCGGGGACTGTACGAGGTGATCTTCGATCGTCCGTTTCAGAAGGACAGCTTCCGCCGGCAGGTGTTCGACGCGCTCGAAAGTACCGGCGAGATGAGTAGGCCGGGTAACGGCCGGCCCGCCGAGACTTACCGGAGACGCGGTGACGGCGCACTGACTGCGCAGGCAATGGCATTCTTGGCCGGATGAAGTGAAACGAATTCTTGCAATTCTGCTGACCTGACGCGCTGAGCTGGGTAATGTCCGGTTGATGGGTGCAGTTTCGAATGAAGCCGAGTCCAAGATTCCGACCGCCGTGTGGGGTACGGGCAATGTCGGGCGTGCATCGATTCGCGCTGTGACAGCCAATCCTGCCCTCGAACTCGTCGGCGTCATCGTTGCCAACCCGGCGAAGGTCGGACGAGACGCCGGTGATCTCGCCGATCTGGGAGTGCACCTGGGCGTCGCGGCGACCGATGATGCCGATGCCGTGCTCGCAGGGTCCCCGGGCGCGGTGGTCTACGCGGCTTCCGGTGACATTCGGCCCGATGACGCGGTTGCAGACATCACGCGGGCGCTGGCCGCCGGAGCTGTGGTGGTCACGCCGTCCGTATACGCGCTGTACGACCCGAAATCTGCACCCTCCGAGCTTCGTGATCCCGTCGAAGCTGCAGCCAAGGCAGGCGGCGGCGCTCTGTTCGTCTCCGGCATCGACCCAGGCTGGGGCAACGACATCCTGCCGATTCTCGTCAGCGGGCTTGCGGGGACAATCGACCAGATCCGGTGTCAGGAAATTTTCGACTACACGACCTACGAACAGCCGGATTCGGTCCGCTACCTGATCGGGATGGGTCAGCCGATGGACTACGAACCTCCCATGGTCGCGCCGAGTGTGCCCACCATGGTCTGGGGCGGCCAGATTCGGCTCATCGCCCGGGCGCTCGGGGTGGAACTCGACGAGATCCGCGAGACCTTGCTGCGCCGCCCGCTCGAGGAAACCGTGTCGACCGACCATATGGGGGAGTTCGCGGCCGGCACCCAGGGCGCACTGCGATTCGAGGTTCAGGGAATCGTCGGCGGGGAACCCTTGATCGTGATCGAACACGTCACGCGTATTCATCCGTCCTGTGCCCGCGATTGGCCGCTTCCGCCCGACGGTGGGGATGGTGCGCACAAGGTGATCGTCGAAGGACGACCACGTATCGAGATCAACGTCGAGGCCACCGATGAAGGTGGAAACCGCGCAGCCGGCGGAAATGCCACGGCTGTAGGACGTCTCGTCAACGCAATTCCGTGGCTTCGTCAGGCTGAACCCGGTCTTTACGACGCGCTGGACGTTCCGCTCACACCCGGCGTCGGCAAGCTCGGTGCCCGAAACTCGGAGGTACTCACATGAACATCGACATACCCGAAGGCAAGAATCCGATCGGCTACGTGTGGGGCGAGATGGTCCCAGGCATCGGGCCCGCGGCCGCCGGCTTCTCCCAAAAGGTCTACACGGACGGCACTCTCGGACTCCGCGAGTTCGAGGCGGCCAGGCTTCGGATTGCTCAGATCAACGGATGCATCTTCTGTCAGGACTGGCGCACCGAGCGCGACGGCGAGACAGTGGAATCGACGTTCGATCAGGCTGTCACGGACTGGCGCACCACCGATGCCTTCGACGACAGGACACGCCTCGCTGCCGAATACGCCGAGAGATACGCTCTCGACCACCACGGACTCGACGACGAGTTCTGGGAACGTATGACAGCTCACTACTCCCAGCGAGAAATCGTCGAGTTGAGCATGTGCCTCGGATCGTGGTTGGCCTTCGGTCGGCTCAACCACGTCCTCGGCCTCGACACTCAATGTGTGTTGCCCGGTAACTGAACTAATTGCCCAGCGTCGTCAGATCCGGGTAGTTCGAGACCTCCCAGCCGCCGTCGACGACCAGGCTGGTTCCGGTGATGTACGAGGCGTCGTCGCTGGCGAGATAGAGGCACGGTCCGGCGATCTCGTCGGGAGTTGCCGCTCGGAACATGGGGATTCGGCTCAGAAACATGTCGCGGGCAGGCTCGTAGTTCATGACCGGTGCGACCAACGGGGTGTCGACCAGGCCGGGCAGAACTGCATTGACCCGAATTTTCGACGCCGCCAGTTCGATCGCGGCATTCTTGCTGAACATCTCGACCCCGGCCTTACCCGTCGCATACGCGCTCCCGTAAGGGCTCGGTACGTGCGCGTTGAGGGAGGAAACGTTGACTATCGCACCGCCGCGCCCGTGCTCTCGGATATGTCGAGCTTCATGTTTGGTACAGAGGAAGACGCCCTTCTGCACCAGGTCGATGGTGAAGTCCCAGTCGGCCTCGTCGAGGTCGACGATCTGACCCACCCTCGACGCCCCGGCAACGTTGAAAGCCAGATCGATACCGCCGAATTCCGCTGCCGCAGCGGCAATAGCCCCGGCGACATCGGATTCCTTGGTGACGTCAGCGGGAACGGCGAGGAAAGACGCGCCGTGCTGGGACGCTGTCTCCTTCAAACCCTCTGCCGCGATGTCTATTCCGGCCACCCGTGCGCCTTCGCTGATAAGTCGTAGTGCGATGGCCGCGCCGATCCCCGAGGCTGCGCCAGTGACGACTGCGGTTCTTCCGGCGAATCTGGACGTGTTAATGAGCACCTGCTTTCAAGAACTTTCCGGTCCGGCGGTTGCCGAGAACGGGTGCTGCTTCTCCGTCTCCGAAGACGTACTCGCCGCCGACGAACACTGCGGTGACAGTCTGGTCGTTGCGATTGACCATGCGGGAGAGATTGTCGTACTCCACAACTGGACTCTCCGCGTACGTCTCGAGTGAATCGTCGAGGTGGGCGGGATCGATCACAACCAGGTCGGCGCGGTCACCTAATCGAAGGTGCCCGGCATCCACGTCGTACCACTCGGCCAGTTCACCGGTGAGACGATGCACGGCTGCCTCGACGGTCATGAACGGCCGCCCGACCTTTTGGGCGTCGTAGACACGTCGGAGTAGTCGTAAGCCGAAGTTGTAGAACGCCATGTTGCGCAAATGTGCTCCGGCGTCGGAGAACCCGAGTTGGACACCGTTGTCCTGGGCGAACTTGTCCAGAATCTCCGGCCGGTGATTGGAGATGGTTGTGCGCCAGCGCACCTTCGTGCCGTGCTCGAGGACCAGATCCAGGAAGGCGTCGACCGGGTGGAGGCCTCCGCGCTCGACGCCGACCTGTCCGAAGCTCTTGCCGAGCAGGGATTCGTCGGGGCAGGAGACGATTTCGGCGTCGAAGAAATCTCGATGCCAGACTTTGACACCGAACTTTTGGTCGTAGTCCTTGCGGAACTGTCGCCGGTACTCCTCACTCTGCATCAGAACGTTGCGCTCCATCTCGTCGGTCAGATGCAGTGCTGCAGCGCCGGATCCGAACTCCTCGAAGACAACCAGGTCGATGCCGTCGGCGTACACCTCGAAGGGAACCGGTAGGTGCTGCCAGCGCAGGTCGCCGCCGAGTCGATTGACCAGATGCGCCAGCGGACCGAGGATCACCACGGCCAACTTGTTGGACTTGATATCAGCCGCCGAGAGCATGCTCGTCTTGAGTCGCTTGCGCCACAGGCCGGCGCTGGAGAACGCCATTGCACCGGTACTCATGGGGTTGGAGAGGTCAGGTCCAGCCTGAAATACCCGTCCCCGACGGCGGAGAATCGCATTGAGTCGACGTCGTTCCTTCGTGGTTGCATACGTCGACGGCAGTGTGCGTGAGCGGCAGGTCTCGCCGTCGAGTTTGTCGAACAATAATTGCTGACTGGACATCCCAACGAATCCGGCGTCAAGCGCCTCGGTCAATTGTGCTTCCATCGACGCGAGTTCGGAGTCGGTGGGGTGCACATCCTTCCGCGTTGCACGGTCCAATCCCATCTCCGCGGCTCGCATGTCGGAGTGCCCGATGAATGCTGCGACGTTGGGTCCCAACGGAAGTGACTCGAGCGCCGCGATGTATTCACGCGCGGAGTTCCAGGTCTTGGCCCGCGTGAGTGCATCGACAACGTGCTTGCGCGGAATCGCCTCGACTCTGCCGAAAAGATCGCCGGCGTCCGACGGGCTGGCGTGAATGGTGGACAGGGAACACGATCCGACAAAGATCGACGTGACTCCGTGTCTGAGAGATTCGCTGAGCGCCGGCCCCTCGAGGATTTCGACGTCGTAGTGAGTGTGGATGTCTACGATGCCCGGGATCACCCACTTGCGCCGCGCGTCGATGACACGGGGACAGCCGGTTTCGTCGAGTGGATCGAGCGAGATGGCGGTGACCAACCCGCCTCGGATGCCCAGATTTCGGACAGCTGCTTTCGCCCCGGTGCCGTCGAACCACAGACCGTTGTTGATCACGGCGTCATAGGTCATGAGATAGCCACCTTTGCGCGGATGGTCTTCCCGGTTGCATTGCGGGGCAGAGGAGTTGTGCTCAGTTTCCACTTCACCGGCACCTTGAAGTAGGCGAGCTTTTCGGCGACATAGTCGCGTAGTTCTTCTTCGGTCGCCTCTCCCTCGTTGCGAAGAACGACAACGGCCGCCACTTCCTGGCCGAGGTCTGCCGAATCAATGCCGATCACAGCGCATTCGAGGACTGCGGGATGCTCGTCGATGGTTTGCTCGATTTCGACGGGGTAGACGTTTTCGCCGCCGCGCAGGATCAGGTCGGACCGGCGGCCCGTCAGGCGGAGCCGGCCGTCTTCGAGAACTCCGAAGTCGCCGGTTCGGAGCCACCGATCAGGACCGATAGCGGCAGCCGTCGCGGTCTCGTCGTTCCAGTATCCCAACATCACGTAGGGGCTTCGCGCACAGATTTCACCCTCCTCCCCGTCGGGGACTGCACTCCCGAAGGCGTCTCGGACCTCCACGCTCACACCGATGATCGGCCGGCCGAGAGTTCCGGGGAACGCGGCAAGTTCCGGTGGCGTGGCAACCGAAATGCCAGTAGAGGATTCGGTGAGCCCGTAGCTGTCTACCAAGGTGTGCTGCGCAAAAGGCAGGCGTGCACGCAGGCGTTCCTGCAAGGCCGGGGACGACGGCGCTGACGCCAATGCAAAGGCACTCAGTGAGCTCAGGTCGTACTTCTCGATATCGCCGTGTTCGAGGAGTCGGGTTGCCATGGTGGGGACCACCGCCCAGTTGGTGACCTTCTCGCGTTCGACGAGGGAAAGGACCTCGTCGACGTCGAAGGCGCCCTGGTGGATGACCACGGCCCCGCCCGTTGCGAGTCGTGGGATCGCCAGGTTATGCAGGCTTGCAATGTGAAACAGCGGTGCGGTCAGCAGATACCGCAAGTCGCTTGGTCTGCCATCGCTGGGTTTTCCGGTGAACGCCGCAGCGAGGCGATCGCTGTAGCGGTGGTAGTCGATGACGGCCAACACGTTTCGGTGAGTGTGAACTGCCCCCTTCGGGCGCCCACTGGTTCCGCTCGTATACAGGATCACAGCCGGATCGTCCTCGTCGACCGTGGTTCGGGGGAGTGGCGATCCCGAGTACTTCTCCATCAGAGCCGGTAGATCTTCTTCCATCGTGAGCACGGGAACATCGGTGTTCAGCTCGGAAAGAACTTGTGCGCGTTTGGCGTCGGCGATCACGACAGTAGGAGTGGTGTGATCGATTCCGTACTGCACCTCACGCGCCACCCACCACGAGTTGAACCCTACTGCGATCGCACCCAGCGCCTGAGCCGCCCAGAAGGTCATCACCCATTCCGGCGTATTGGCGGCGAGGATGCCCACCCGATCGCCCTTGCGGACGCCGTACCGCTCGCGCAGCGCCGTGGCCAATGCTGCTACGGCCTCGCCGTGCTCGAGGTAGCTGAAGCGTCGGTCCTTGGCCACCAGGTAGTCGCGTGATCCGTAGTCGAAGGATGCAGCGAGCACGTCGCCGAGTGCCTTGTCACGGTTCTTCATGACGGGCATCGAGCTGCCAAGTACGTCCTCGACTTGCATCTCGAAAGGGCCACCGGGACCGGTCAGCCCGGCCATGACGGACGCGATGAATGCTTGTGTATCAGCGGAAGTGGTCACGTGAAGCGCCTTTCGAAGATTAGGGTACGAGCACTGCGCGTCCGGTGACCTTGCCGTGTTCGAGACGGTCGAGTGCGTCGCGGGCATCAGCGAGGTCGAAGCGGGCTACTTCTACCGTTACCAGACCGGCCTGTGCCAGGGCGATGGAATCGACGAGGTCGTTTCTGGTGCCGCCATAGGACTTCCGGATCGATGCGCCCCACGGCCAGCCCGGTCCACCGGCAGCTTCGGCGGTGATCCCGGGGGTTCCGCCTCCCAGACCCACCATGCGATACGCGCCGTTCGGCGCAACCGCTTGAACGGACATCTGAGCAGTTGCATCGACACCGACGAAGTCGAAGATGACTTCTGCGCCTCTGGCCGAGGTGAGGTCGAGGATCTGCTGCGCGGTGTCCGGTCCCGATTCGAGCGTGATGTCGGCGCCGCAGCGTTTGGCGAGATCGAGTTGATCCTGTCCGACATCGACGGCGATGATGCGCACGGCACTGATTGCGCGAAGTATCTGTACTGCAACGTGACCGAGTCCGCCGACGCCGATCACGACGGCGGTGGCACCGGGCTGGAGATGTTCGCGTGCGCCGCGAATGGCGTGGTAGCTCGTCAGTGCTGCATCGGCGAGTGGTGCGGCCTGCAGGAAGTCGAGGTCTCCGATGGGTACGAAGGAGCGAGCCGGGATCTTGACGTACTCGGCCATCCCGCCTTCGGGACCGAGCCCGGGGCAGGGCGGCATGGCGGTGCGTCCAGCGGCGAGGCACATGTTCTCGTTGCCGCTCATACATTCTCGGCACTGTCCACACGACCAGCACAGATAGACGACGCCGCGTTCGCCGACCGAGCGACCGTCGACGCCGGTCCCGACCGCTTCGATGGTGCCGGCGATCTCGTGGCCGATGGTCAGCGGCTCTTCGCGCATCTTGTACGGAAAGTGCAGGAGATGGAGATCGGAGTGGCAGATTCCCGCTGCACCAACCCGAATCAGTAGTTCTGACGGACCGATCTCGGGGACCGGCACGTCGTTGATCTCGAGGAGACCAGGCCCCATGAGCTGAGCTGCCTTCATGAGTTGACCTCGCTGATCTCGCAGTTGTATGCGGCACTCAGATACGCGTTGCTGCGATCGGATCCGATCAGACCCGGCGCCATCTTGTTCATGACGTAGGCGAAGGTCATCCGACGGTCCAGATCGTTGACCAGCATCGAGCCGCCGATACCGGCCCACCAGCAGGCGCGTCCGTCGGGAACCAGGGGTGCGGTATCCGGGTGCGGCAGTCCGTATCCGATGCCGAACTTGAGCGGAGTCATGATCCCGAGGTCGATACCGTCGGCTTGGATCTCGAAGATCAGGTCGATGGTGCTCTGCGAGAGCAACTGCTGGCCGTCGAGCACACCACCGTTCGAGATCAAGGATTGGACCCGAGCGATCGAACGGGCGTTGCCATGACCGTTGACTCCGCCGATTTCAGCTTCCCGCCAGGGCGCGGTGTTGACCTCGGGATAGTCGAGCAATGGGCAGGTCAGGGTCTTGATGAAGATGCTGTCCTGGTCGAGAGTAGACAGGTCGAATTCCAGTGCGGGCGGCGGAACCAGAGTGGCGATTCGGCCGAAGTGCTCTGCGGACGTGCCGATGTGGAAGTCGGCGCCCAGTGGACCGGCGAGCTCTTCGGCAAAGAACCTGCCGAGAGTCCGCCCGTCGATGCGACGAATGACCTCACCGACGAGATGGCCGTAGTTGATCGCGTGATAGCCCGACGCCGTACCGGGGGTCCACCACGGCTTCTGCGTAGCGAGGCGGGTGGTGGACGCCTCGAGGTCGTAGATGTCCTTCAGTTCGATCGGGCGTTCCCAGCCGGAGACTCCGGACGTATGCGAGAGGAGGTGGCGAACTTCGATGTCTTCCTTGCCGTTTACCGCAAATTCGGGCCAGTAATGAGCGACCTTCTGGAACACATCCAATTGGCCGCGTTCGACCAGCAGGAGCGCACACAGAGCTGTCATGGTCTTGGTGATGGAGAACGTATTGACGATGGTGTCCGGACCCCAAGGAGTGGTACGGGATTCGTCGGCGTACCCGCCCCAGAGATCGACCACGGATTCTCCGGCGACGGTGATGGCGATGGACCCGCCGAGTTCTTCGCCGGATTCGAGTTGAGCCTCGAAGGCGGTGCGGACGGCGTCGAACTCGTTGTTGCAATGACCGTTCACCGTGCTCATGCGCGGTCCGCCTTCTCGAGTTCGTGTGCTGCTGCACGAGCCGCAACAGGGAGCTTGTTTCCGGAGGCCGCTGCGCGCTTGGTGCCCTTGGCGATTTCCTTGTTCATGTTGCGGACGTAGGGATCGAACTCGAGCTGGATGGTGTGTCGCGGTGACTTGTAATAGGGAGCGAGGAAGTACGCCTCGTCGGCCTTGGTGATCTCCTGCATCTCACTGGCGGACGGCAGTTGGTATTTACCGGTGAGGTAGGCCGCGACGAGCTTGCTCTGCTGCTCGGCGAAGTTGACGAGCGTCGGCATGGGCTGCGCCAGTCCCATGAAGAAGAGGTTGTCGATTCCGGGCTTCATCATTCGTTTGCAGAGTGGGAATCGGTTGTCTTTGTCCGGCAGAAGATTCGGATCGCTGAAGAAGGGGAAGCTGATGTTGTAGCCGGTGGCGCAGATGACCACGTCGATGTCCTCGGAAGTGCCGTCCGCGAAGTGAACCTGCTCTCCGTCGAGTCTGGTGATGGCGGGCTTGAAGGTTATGTCGCCCGATCCGGCGCGTCCCAGGAACTCGCCGCTGGCCGACGGGTGGGCCTCGAACGGACGGTGGTCTGGCTTGGGTAGTCCGTAGCCCTCCATGGTTCCCAGGTTCTTGCCGAGGAATCGCCGACTCAGGAACAGGCGCAGATCCCGAGGCATCCAGGGCGGGGTGATCAGTTTGTCTCCCGGCACGCCGCCCAGGTATTTCGGCAACACCCACACGCCGCGGCGCGCCGAGACGATGAGCTTGTCGGCGAGGTATCTCTGGCCCAGTTCGGAAGCAATGTCCAAGCCGGAGTTGCCCATTCCGACCACGACAACCTTCTTGCCGCGCATGTCGATCGGATCGAACGGGTCGTTGTAGCTGTGGCTGTGCATCAGCACGCCGTCGAACTCACCCGGGTAGTCGGGGATGTTGGGATCCCAGTGATGTCCGTTGCAGACCATCAGGACGTCGTAGGTGCGAACTTCGCCGTCGGAGCGCGTGATGGTCCACAGTCCGTCTGCATCACGTTCTGCTGCAACGACACTGGTGTTGAAGATGATCGACTCACGCAGGCCGAAGTGCTCGACGTAGTCCTTGAAGTATTGGAAGAGTTCGGAGTGGTGGGGGAAATCGGGAAGGTCGGCGGAGACCGGGAAGTCCTCGAATGCCAAGCGCCACTTCGACGTGTCGATATGCAGGCTCTGGTAGCAGGCAGACATTCCGTTGGGGTTCTTGTAGTACCAGTTTCCGCCGACCTCGTCGGACGCTTCGTAGCAGTCGAAGGGTATTCCGAATTCCTTCATTCGCTTGGCCGTCGTGATTCCGGTGGGCCCGGCGCCGATGATGCACACGCTCGGCAAGGGGGAGGGGCTCATTCGCCATCGCTTTCTGTTCTGTCTGGGGCGTGCGAGAAGAAGTATCGAAGCCCGAGAAGTGACTTGAGTCATAGTGCGTCATTCGCTGACAATGTGTCAATGAATGACGCAATGTTTTTTGATGACGGTGAGTCGGTGATTTGCCAGGAGGTCGAAATGCGAGCAAGGTTGGCGACGTGAGCACGACTACCGATGGCCCGAAGAACAGGCGGGGGACCCTTCGCGACGAGCAGAAACGCGCGACGCGGGCCAAACTCGTGGACGCCGCACGCACCCTGTTCGAAGAGCGGGGATATGCGGCAGTCACGGTCGACGACATCGCCTCGGTCGTCGGATGCAGTAGAGCCACGTTCTACGTGCATTTCGCCAGCAAGGTGGAGATGCTCAGGACGATCGGCGCGGCCGGGATGGCTGCGAGTGCGTTCGCTTTCTACATCGATCTCGATCGAGTCCTCGACACGAACTCTCGCGTGGAATTCACCGCATGGCTGGAACGTGCCTTCGACTGGTTCGACGAGAACAAGCGCCTGCTGCCGGCGTGGGACGAGGCCGTGGCACTCGAACCGGAGTTCCGCGAGACAGCGCGGGACGGTATGACCGAACTACCGAACGCCATGCCCAAGTATCTGGGCCGGTGGCCGGTGGAACAGCACGACGAGGCGAGGTTGCGCGTCGAACTGCTCGTGAGTCAGCTGGAGCGATTCTTCACACGCTGGGCCGTGCAGGGGACGATCGACGTGACGCGGGTTCAAGCGGCCGAGGTTCTGACCGATATATGGTTCCCGGCCCTGTCGCCGGAATCGAAGGGCACCGACTAACGGTTCAGGGTTACTTCGGATCGATCTCCACGCTGATCGCGCCGACGAGTAGTCCTCTGGCTCGTTCGATGGACATCGAGCCGCTCAGCCAGCGTTCACTCAAACCCTCGACCAGTGCAGTGAGTCGTTCGGCGGCGTCGGCCGGGCTTGCCTTCGGGTCAGCGAGCCCGGATTCCTGCGCTTGTCGGATCAAGGATTCGACGTCGTCTGCCCATCGTTGAGTCGTGGTGCGCAGCGGCTCGCGCAGCTCGTCGGCGAAGACAGCGCTTGCTCGGAGTTCGCCCCAGGCGATGCTGTTCTCCCGAATCTTCGGGGAATTCTGAAACTCCAGCAGGAGCATCTGCTCGAGCTGCGCACGCGGGTCTGTCTCCGTGAAGGCGCTTTCGGTGTACAGAGCGGCGCGATCGTTGACGTGATCGAGGGCCCGGCGCAGCACACCCGCGCGGTTCTGGAAGTGGTAGTAGATGAGTGCCGTCGACACGCCGGCCTCGGCAGCGAGCGTCTCCACTCTCAGTCCGCGTACGCCGTGCTGAGCGATGACGCGGACTGCTGCTTCCAAGATTTGCGTTTGACGGTTCGACACGAGTCCGAATTCTACGAGGATGGTCGGGGCGGGTTTTCAGTCCACAGGCTCCTGTTGGGTGGTGCAGTGAATACCGCCACCACCGGCGGCGATTGCGTCGATGTTGATCTGCACGACACGACGGTCGGGGAAGAGGCGCTCCAACTCGCCTTTGGCGGCCTGGTCGGCCTCGGGGTCACCGAATTCAGGGGCGATGACCGCTCCGTTGCATACGTAGAAGTTGATGTATCCGGCAGCGAAATCATCTGATTCGAAGTCCGGCCTGATCGAAACAGGCGCCTCGAGGACGACAACATCCAGGTTTCGTCCCTGTGCGTCGGTTGCGTTCTCGAGAATCTCGAGGTGACGTTTGGTCACGTCGTGATCAAACGACTCCGGGTCTGTGTCGAGTCCGGCAACCACCACACCCGGTCGCGCGAAGCGGGCGTAGAAATCCGTGTGGCCGTCCGTGATGTCCTTGCCTGCGATCCCGGGTAGCCAGATGATCTTGTCGAGACCGAGCAGGGGGCCGAGCTCGGCCTCGACGTCCGACTTCGACCATCCCGGGTTGCGGTTGTCGTTGAGGACACAGCTTTCGGTGATGATGGCCGTTCCTTCGCCGTCGACCTCGATGCCGCCGCCTTCGAGGATCAGATCGGTTGGCAGTGATTCGACACCCGCGCGGGCTGCGACAAACGCTGCGACGCGGCCGTCCTGATCAAAATCCTGCTTCTCGCCCCAGCCGTTGAAGTTGAAATCGATACCCGCTTTGGTCCCGTTGCCTTTCACGAATACGGGACCGGTGTCGCGCATCCAGAGGTCGTCGAGAGGTGCGGCGATCAGTTCGACGGATGGGCCGACGAGGGTGCGTGCCAAGTCCAGCTCCTCGGAACGGACTAGCATCGAGACGGGCTCGAACTGCGCGATAGTTTGCGCGATCGTCGCAAGGTTGCGCTGGACCTCGGGCAGGAGGGCCGCTCCCCAGATCGCTTCGCTGGCGCCGAACGCCATCCAGGTGCGCTTGTGCGGATCACCCTCTTCCGGCATCACCCACTCGCGAAGATCGTCATCTCCGTTGCTCCCGCCCGAGGCTGAGTCGGAATCGCCGCAACCTGCCAAAAAGAGGCCACTGAGCGCAGCGGCGCCTGCCTGAATGAACCGACGTCTGTGCATTGCGGTGACTCCTTCTGTTTTTCGCGTGCTCGCTTGGTCGCCGAGGAATCTGTTCATCGCGCGAACGGGCCAACATCCAGCTACTGTTCGATCCCACCAGATTTTTCTGGCGTCGACTTACTTGCACAGAGCATAAACCCTGACTGAAAATTCAGTCAAGAAAGTAGTGAGCATGAATGACGACATTCGGGATACCCGCCAGCCAATGGTGACTTCGCTCGGCATCATCTTGGGGTTCTTGCTGAACTTTCTGGCTCAGTGGGCAATTCGCGACGACGGCAAAGCGCCGGTGGAAACCACGACCGACTGGGTCATCGTGGTCACACTGTTCACAGCCGTCGCTCTGATGCTCATAGTTCTCTTCAGGACACTGAGCAGTTCGTACGAAGTGGAGCAGGCTCGCGAGAGATATCGCGGAATTCTGCGTCTCTACTTGTTTGCCATCTCCCTGGTTTTCGCCGGAATGGCCGCCGCATTGTTCGTGTAGTGGGGCCTGTCGGAATACTCCGACCGAAGGGTCACGAGTCGATGAGACCTTCGGCCGCGCCCCGCCAACCGCGGCGCTGGTAAGCCCGCGGCGACATGCCGTGGGCAGCGATGAAGACCTTGGTGAAGCCGGAGGCGTGCGCGTAGCCGAGTCGGCGGGCAGTCTCTCCGGCCGAGAGACCCTCCTCGAGATGAGCACGGGCGAGGGTCATACGTAATTGGGCACGCCAGCGTGGGTAGCTCTGGCCGGTGGCCTCAGTGAAGCCTTGGTGGAGCAAATTCTCGTCGACGCCGAGTCGAGCGCTCCACTCCGACAGCGTGCGCGAATCGGTGGGGTCGGCCCGAAGCGCGCCAAGGATCGTCTCGACTGGATCGCTCTGACGACTGCCATGTGGACGAGCCGCCGCAGAGTTGCGGACCAGCCTCGAGATCCGCGCCGGGTCGTGGATCTCGGGGCGCAGGTGGGTGTAATTCGCGACCACCGTGTGCAACAGATACCTCTCCGCTTCGCGCGCGAAGTGCAGCACACGTGGCGGCGGTGCGGCGACCGGAGAGGCGCCCGGCTGGGACCCGAGGGGAAGTAGTAGAGAGCCTTCCGCGATCTCGACACTGTTGCGAACTCCCGCTGGAAGCCACATCGCGTCGCCCCGCCTCAGATTCCACGTTCGGTCGCCGAAAGTAACCCGGGCGGAGCCTCGATATATCCAGACGACGACGTGAAAGTCGTTGACCCTAGCCCATGTTCCGCTTGCGGAGATCGTCGGCGGTATCGGTGCCGAGCGTGGTTGGGTGCCTTCCTCGGACAACAGCGCGACGCTCTGTGCCAACGTTTCGTTCTCATGGATCGGCGCCGCACCTCGGTGTGCACGTGCGTAGGCGCTTGGTGTCATGCCGGTGTGTTCACTGAAGGCGCGGGTGAATCCCGCGGGCGTCGCGAATCCGACCTGTCCACCCGTCCAACCGATTTCGCGTCCGGCGTCCAGGTAGGCGGTTGCTGCTGCGATCCGGGCCGAGGTACGCCAACGCACGAAAGACAACCCAGTCTCCTCGGTGAATCGGCGCTGCAGGGTGCGGACACCGATCTTGAGTTGCCGGGCAAACTGGGAAAGTTCGGTGTCGTCGGCTGGTGTCCGAAGAAGTGTGCGAGCGATCTCGAGGGTTTCGGCCGAGCGAGGCAATCTCGGCGGGGAGTGCGGCACCGAAGCGCCCGACTTTTTGGCATGGGCTCCCGCGACCAGCTCGAGCAGCCCGGCACCCACGGCCGTCCCACCGCGCAGAAATCCCAAGTTGTGTGCGAACTGGTGGACGAGCCAGTCCTGCCAGGCGGCCGGGATCTCGAAGTCGATGATTCGGTTCAACGTGGGAGGCAGGTCGGCAGCGGGCATCGGGATGGGAAATGCGACCGCCTCCGGGTCCACTCGAATGCTGTACGCGATTCCCGCCGGTACCCACACTGCGGCCCCCGCGGGCACGTTGCGGACGCGGTCGCCGATCTGCAGTTCTGCGCGTCCGGTGTGTACCCAGAACAGCAGCGGCTCGCGTTCATTCGCAATCGAGGCGAGTCGAGCGGCAGGGATTTCGGGGACTTCTCCCGCAGAGAACACCAACCGTGGTCCCACGATGCCCCCAATGTAGATGCCTTCTCGCACAGGCGACCGATGAGTGTAAGAAGTCGGCACGCACGGATAACCGTATCCGATTAGGGCAGGCTAGCTTTAATTACTGGCCGTCTCGCCGTGATCGAACGTGGGCCGAACCCCCGTCTGTGCGCTTCCGAGGAGTCTTTCCGTGCCCCGAAACACCCGTCCGACAACGGCGTACCCCGTCACCTTGCGTGAACTCGAGGTATGTCGGGTGGCAGACGTGACGCCGGGCATGAGGAGAGTAACGCTCACCGGCACCCAGCTCGAAACCTTTACCAACGCCGACGGTTACGTCGAGCCTGCCTTCACCAGCACGGGCTTCGATGACGACATTCGGTTGCTGTTCGCCTACCCTGGCGAAATCGACCCCGTCCTACCGGTGATGGTCGACGGCAGTGTGACTTTCGCTGCGGGGCGCCGCCCACTTGCCCGCGTCTACACCGTGCGTCGCTACGATCCGCGAACAAGGGAACTCGAGGTCGATTTCGTCGTTCACGGCAGTGGAGTGGCTACCGCCTGGGCACGCGGCGCCGGTCCGGGCGACCGAATGCACATCGCGGGTCCCTCTGTATCGCAGGGACTTCCGGAGGATTGCGAGCATCTGCTGGTCGTCGGTGACGAGACGGCGCTCCCTGCGATCGCGCGTCTGCTCGAAGGATTGCCCGCCGATACCAGGGGGCAGGTGTTCGTCGAAATTGCGAACTCAGCTCACATTCAATCGGTGCGCGAGTTGCCCGGGGTGAGTGTCACGTGGTTGCCGCGCGAGGGGGCCGAGCCCGGCACCACTTCTTTGTTACTCGACGCGGTCACTGCCGCCGAATGGTGTGACGAACGCGTATTCGCCTGGCTTGCAGGCGAACAGGCGACGGTTCGCTCGCTTCGTCGGTACCTCATTCGTGATCGAGGAATTGCGAAGACCGACATCGACTTCACCGGCTACTGGAAACGCGGCGAGGCCGTACGTGCAGATTCCTGACCTGGCTCCATCGCTCACCCGACATCTGTACTCAGTAAGACCGACAGCGCTCGATAACACCGAAAGGCAGAAATGACAGTCCTGCGCACCAGACGATCACGGATCACCGGACTGATCGGGGTCGCGCTCGCCGCAGCGCTCCTCGTAACCGGGTGCTCGGCCCCGGCCGAAGACTCGAAAACGGCATCCTCCCCCAATTCGGAAGGAAGTGCCCTTCCCGCGGCGGAAGGAACGACCACCTACCCGCTCACCCTGGAATCCCCTTACGGTACAAGCGTTCTCGAGAAGCGGCCGGAGCGTATCGCCGCGATCGTGCCCAATGCTGTCGACACGGAAATGCTCCTCGCCCTCGGCGTTAAACCGGTCCTCTCCTCGTCGATGGTCAAGGAATCGGCTTCCCAGTCGTACTTGTTGCCTTACGACGCAGAGGATCTTGACACTTTCGAGTTCGCGATGGGCGGAACACTTCCCGTCGAAGCCATCGCCGCGAGCGAGCCTGATCTCATCGTTGCCGTCGGCTGGGCTGACGGCCTGGGTGGTTTGTCCATGGGCGACTACTACGAGCGTTTGTCCTCCATCGCACCGGTGGTGACGAGTCCCGACACGAAATCGCGGATGCTCGTACCGTGGAAGGAATCGATTCGCGTACTCGGCGAGACCCTCGACCTCTCGAAGGCGGCCGAAAAGATCGTGGCCGACCATGACCGGTATTTCGCGAACGTGCGCCAGGAGAACCCGCAACTCGCGGGCTTGACTGCAACCTGGGCGATCTTCTACGGAACCGGCAATGGGCTGCAGTATCTTTCAGCACCCGGTTCGGCTCCGGCAACATTCCTGGGTGAGCTCGGCTTCGCCGAGAACCCGCGCGCAAAGGAATTCGTCACCCAGAGCACCGTCGGCGAGGAACTTCTCGAGAACATCGATGCGGACTTCCTGCTGATCGGCCGCAGCGCTGCCGGCAGCGAAGAGGATTTCGACAAGCTGACCGATGGAAAGCTCTTCCAGGCGCTGGGAGCCGTGTCATCCGGGCATTGGGTCGCTCTGCCTCCTCGTACCGCCGACGGTGGGGACGTTCTGTGGGCGATCACGAGTGGTGGTCCGATCGGAACGATGTGGGCGGCTGAGCATGTCGTTCCGCTCATCAGCGAGAAGCTGTAGGCGGACAACTGGAGAACGGAAAGCGCTCACCCGTCGCCACATGATTGTGTGGCGGCGGGTTGTTCGTACAGCAAGAACCCCGGGTTTCGGGGTTACCTATGGCACGAAAAAGGTTGCGAAACCTGGAGTGACCGGTCCGGCGGCAGGCAATATGGTGACCGCAACTTGCCCGGCCCCGGTCTGCAGGGTGGTCTCACCCGGGGTTGCTTGGTTGTCGCCCGAAAGCCGACCGGTGCCGGAGGTCCCTGTCGAGAGGTTCAGCCAACGCACTTCGGTCGACAGCATGCATCCCCACCGGGCGTCTGGGGCGCCGGTGATCGTCACCGTGCCAGGTTGTTCGCCGACTACCGCCACGCAGCGGACAGGAGGCGCGTCGAAGCTGCCATTGGGGTTCCCGAACGGTGCCGGGTTGATTTGGAACGGAACTGTGACTGCCGCGGAGGCGATGGCTGCGGGTGCCAGAACCGAAACGGCAACTACGGATGCGCAGGCGGTCAATCGGCGTACCAGACTCATCACGGTAACCTCCGGTAATCGAAGACGGTGTGGTGCTCATACTGTACCCGGAGTGCAATTGCCGCAAGGGGATCCACGTTTCAGATCAGTGACGGTTTGCAAATCACCGAGTGCGCTGCTGTCGGTAGAATCGTTGTCCTGCAACGAGTATCGGTACATGTACCCTGTAATGCGCGGTGAACTGCCCTATCTCATTGGGCTCCACCGAAAGTACTAACTTTTCATGCTTCGGCCGGCCGGCAGGTGGTGTAGCTCGAGCAACTTGGTGCCGCTCGCGAGACGGGTTGAATGTCTCTACAGTGGAGGCGATGGATGCGAATGGTGTACTCGCTTCGCTAGAAGCTGAACGCCCGCAGGTGTTCTCGCAACTTCTGCTGCTTCACATCTACGTGCGGTTGATACGGCGTGGGCTGCCGTGTGACATTGGGAGGTCGAGTGTCGACTGCCGAATACTTTCGACAGCAGTGGGTTTCGTTGGATGGAATCACGAAGATCAGGCCTGTCGACACCGGGTTGGTCGTCTAGGGGCATGCCCGGACTCGGCGACCTCTGGCCCGCGGGTAAGGGTGGGTGTCAAAATCACGCTTCGCATACCAAGCAAATGCTTGATCGCTAGAGTGTGGACATCAAAACGCCCGACAAAAGCTCGATTTCGAAGGAGTTCGTATGGTTGCACCCCAGGCCTATGTAGTCGATGCAGTCCGCACTCCGGTGGGTAAACGGAACGGCTCGCTCGCCGGGGAACACCCGGCGGACATGGGAGCCCATGTCATCACCTCGATTCTCGACCGCACCCAACTGGACCCGATGGCTGTCGACGACGTGATCTTCGGTTGTGTCGACGCTATCGGGCCGCAATCGGGCAACATCGCCCGTACCGCCTGGCTTGCAGCAGGCTTACCGCTGGATATCCCGGGAACGACAGTCGACAGACAATGCGGATCTTCACAGCAAGCCATCCACTTCGCAGCACAAGCAGTCATGAGTGGGACCCAAGATGTGGTGCTTGTCGGCGGTGTGCAGAACATGTCTGCGATTCCTATCTCTGCGGCGATGCGTGCCGGCAACGAATACGGATTCGACACACCCTTCAGTAAGTCACGGGGGTGGGCTGCTCGATTCGGCGAGGCCGAAATCTCACAGTTCGTCGGTGCCGACCTGATTGCCAAGAAGTGGGGTATCAGCCGTGAGGACATGGAGGAATGGGCACTGCAATCGCATCAGCGTGCCCGTGCTGCCATCGCCGACGAGCGATTCGAGCGTGAGACCGTGTCACTGGGTCACTGCGTCGTTGACGAATGCCCACGAGAGACATCCTTGGAGCAGATGGCTGCATTGCCCGCGCTGAGGGAAGGCTCGCTACTGACAGCTGCTGTGGCCTCGCAGATCTGTGACGGCGCGTCAGCGGCCTTGATCGTCTCCGAGAAGGCGCTCGAGGTTCATGGATTGAAGCCGAGGGCGCGTATTCATCATATGAGCGTGCGCGGCGACGATCCGATGCTGCAACTGTCGGCACCCATACCAGCGACCAAGTTTGCGCTCGCGAAGTCAGGCATGTCGATCGGCCAGATGGATACCGTAGAGATGAACGAGGCATTCGCTTCGGTAGTTCTGAGCTGGCTGATCGAGACGGGTGCAGATCCCTCCCGAGTAAACCCCAACGGTGGTGGAATCGCATTGGGTCACCCTCTTGGAGCCACCGGAACCAAGCTGTTCGCCACGATGCTGCACGAGCTGGAACGCATTGACGGACGGTATGGACTCCAAACCATGTGTGAGGGTGGCGGAACCGCGAACGTCACTGTCATCGAGCGGCTGAGCTGAAAGGAAGAATCGGGCGGCATGGAAGCCGCACTGTTGCAGCGCTCCGTCAGGTAGGCGGTATCAGAGCGTGATCGTGCGGGTCGGCTCCCAGATGGAGGGGTCGCGGTGGGTGACGACGAAGACGGTGGCCGCCAATTCCTGCACAGCGACGGCGATGCGGCGCTCGGTGCCCTCGTCGAGAGCCGAAGTGGCCTCATCGAGCACAAGCACGGGTGCGTTTTTGAGGAAGGCGCGAGCGATCGCCACTCGCTGACGTTCGCCACCGGAGAGAGCGGACCCTTGGTGTCCGACGTCCTGATGAATGCCGAGCGTCGAGCGGTCGAGAACGGCGCCGAGGGCAGCGCGCCTGGCGGCGTCCTCGATCTCGGTTTCGTTAGCCCCAGGTCTTCCCAGTCCGATGTTTTCCCCGAGGGTGCCGGAGAACATGAGTGGATCCTGCGACACGTAGCCGATGTGCGCGGCCAGGTCGTCGTAGGGCAAGTCGCGCAATGAAACTCCGCCCAGAGTGACGCTGCCTTCGTCCGGGTCGTCGAAGCGCATGAGCAGCCCGAGAAGTGTGCTCTTCCCGGTACCGGAGCGTCCCGCTACGAGCACGCGATCACCAGCGGGGATCTGCGCGTTGATGCCGCGCAGAACTGGCGCGTGATCCACGTCGACGATCTTGATGTCGGTTCCTGCCGGGCGACCTGCGTCCTGGGGTTCAGGCTCGGGCAGCGCGGGAGCTGAAGTCGCGGTGCGGTAGTCGCGAACCGTCGCGCGAAGTTCATTGACTCCGATTCCGGCCAGTGCGAGTTCGTCGAGCGGGGCGGCGGCGCGGGCGGTGAGGACGACGAGCGCGAGAGCGGCTGCAGGATCGTCGAATCCGGTGGCGGCGAGGAAGATTACTGCACCTGCCAGCGGCACGATCGCCGCGATCGCCGAGATGAATGTCGCTGGCGCCGCGGCGAGATTGGTCCGTGCAAGCGCGGTTTCCTGATCCCGCCAGCTTCGCTCGATCCGTTCGACGGAACGAGTGGGACCCGCTGCTGTACGCAGTAATTCGAGATGGTCGGTGAGCTCGAGAGTTGACTGCGTCGCAGCGAGTTCAACCTCGTGCCGGCGCTCGTCCGCTCGGCTGAGAGCGCGTTGGGCCAGCGTCTGAGCTGCGAGCGACACCGCGAGAAGTCCCCCGACGAGCAGCATGACTCCGGGTCCCGCGACGACCGCGATTCCAGGAAGCAGGAGCAGCGGGATCAGCGGTGCAACGAGGAAGGTCTGAAGTTGGTGTGCGGGAACACTCATCAGCGACGGGATCCCGCGCCCGGTGACGGTGGCGAGCAGAGCCCGGTTGTCGTCGGTGAACCAGGACAGCTTCGCGCGGGCGAAGGCATCCCCGAGCGCGTCGTAGAGATCGCCGACGAGTCGAGCCCCGGTGAAATATCCGCCCCGCGAGACCAGGACGGTCACGAAGAGGGCGATTGCGGCCGTGGCCAGGACGAGAACCGG
>Ga0126362_10000169_pt1 | contig 56225 bp, 61 predicted proteins | sample ANMtaG_FD_126269 | JGI IMG/M metagenome (GOLD analysis project Ga0126362, IMG submission 126269) | Continental margin sediment microbial communities from North Pacific Ocean - ANME2c_DSS_Sorted | ecosystem: Environmental > Aquatic > Marine > Continental margin > Sediment | place: Pacific Ocean... | reverse complement strand
GCAAGAGACCGCGACGATAAACGGACGAGGCCGGCCACACGCGGCCCCCTCGTCCGCGGGACGCCGGGGAACTCGGTATCCGTACGCACATGAGTTTGGGTTCCGCGGCGTCCCGCGTCTCCCGCTCCAGCCATGCCTCCGGCGTCAGGCGACGCGCGGAGCCGAAGGCGCGTGGGGTCCCGGGTGTCGAGAGGGGTCACCCCTCTCGCGGGACCGGGCGGAGCCCGGAACCGGGTCTGCGCGGACCGGCCGCCGGCTCACTGCCGGCTCACTTGCCGGTGCAAAGCCCCTGCCGGGTGAGGTGGCCGTGGTCGCGCGGATCGCAATCCGTCGAGAGGAAGGAGGCCCATTCGGAGGGCGTGCCGTAGAAGGCGTTGCGGTCCACGTCGCCGCGCACGCCGGGCACGCGGCCCGTGGAGGTGAACTGCCAGAGCATCCACTTGCGATTGGCGAAGCGCTGCTCGGGCTCGGCCGCGGTGGAGCGCAGCCAGTGCGGATAGTCCGGCAGTTCGCCCTCGAGCACGTCCTTGTGGAAGGTGATGTCGGTGTAGATGATCGGCCGCTTGCCCGTGTACCGCTCCATCTCCTCCAGCATGTACTGGGTCATGGCCAGCGCCTGCGCCTTGGGCAGCTTCTTCGGACAGGTCTGCGAGTGGCCGTTCCACTCCACGTCGAGCACCGGGGGCAGGGCGGTGGGGTCGTTCGGGACGTTGCGCTTGAACCAGTCCATCTGCTCCTTGGCGGAGCGGCACCAGAACACGAAATGGTAGGCGCCCCGCGGCACGCCCGCCCGGCCCGCGCCGTCCCAGTTCTCGCGGAAGCGCTCGTCCACGTGGTCGCCGCCCTCGGTCGCCTTGATGAAGGCGAACTGCGTGCCGGCGCCCTTGACCGAGGCCCAGTCGATCGGGCCCTGCCACTTGGAGATGTCGATGCCCTGGATCGGGTGCTGCTTGGCGCGCGCCACGCCGGGATGGGGCTTCACGTCGCCCTTGGTCGGGTAGAAGTCGTTGCCGCCGGCGCAGGCCGCGAGCGAGGCGACGAGGGCGCCGGCCAGGATCCGCTTCGCGAGGCCGCGCAGGCGGCCGGCGGGACGGTCAGACGGCGTCAGGGACAGCTCGTTCCTCAGCGACATCGTTGCCCGCCACCTGCGAAATGCGCCACACAGAGGGGTATTCGATGCCCGCTGCGCAGTTAACGGACCTTTGCGACCATTGCGGCGGAATTCCGGAACCCGTTGCCGCACGGGCACATACGCCCTGCGCGGAGCCTCCGCGCGTCGTTGCCGGCCCGGCTAAGTCACGTCCTCGCAACGCATCTTCGGACAGGAACCGTGCGCAAGACCTTGTTCACCATAGGCTACGAAGGGCTGGAATCGCGGCAGCTCACCGACGCGCTCAAGGATGCGGGCGTGGGGCTGCTCGCCGACGTCCGGGCGGTGGCGAACTCGCGCAAGCGGGGTTTCTCGAAGGGGGCGCTGAAGGCCGGGATCGAGGAGGCGGGTCTCGCCTACGCGCATCTGCGCGCGCTCGGAACACCCAAGGCCGGGCGCGAGGCGGCGCGCGGCCACGACGCCGCGCTGATGCGCCGGATCTACTGCGAGGCGGTGCTCGACACCGCCGACGGGGGCCTCGCCCTCGACGAACTCGCCGCCCTGGCGGAGGCCGCACCGACCTGCCTGCTCTGCTTCGAGCGCGATCCGGAGCGCTGCCATCGGCGCGTGCTCGCCGAGCGCCTGGCGGCGCGCGGCTTCACCACGGTGGATCTGTTCGGCTGAATCAGGGCCTTGAGCCGGAAGGCGCCAGGGCTCCGCCCCGGCACCCCGCCAAAGGGATGATCCCTTTGGAAACCCGGATCAGGCGTTCGGCTCGAAGCCGAGGCGGAAGCGGGCGTTGGGCTCGCGGCGCCGCAGCAGGGCGACGAGCCGGGCCACGCCCACGAGGAGGTCGGCGGATTGCGCGAGGATCTCGGCCCGGAGCGGCGCCAGGGCGGCGCGCAGGCGCGCGAGGCGGGCCCGCGGCCGGACCGCCTCGGCCCGGCGCAGCGGCTGCGCCTCGGCGTCCGGCGGAGCGACGGGCACGTAGAGCGCCTCGAAGAAGGAGAGGTCGAAGAGCGGCGCCCCGCCCTCCACGGTCACCGCCAGCTCGGCGTTGAGCAGGCGCTGCTCGCTGCCATGCGCGGCCACGAGCCGGCGGACGACGACGCGCGCGAGGTCGCGGGCCTCGGCCTCGTCCTCGACCCACTGGCCCGTGCGCTCGGGGAGGTAGGTCTCGTCGAGGCGGATGTTGAAGAAGACGCGGATCATGATCAGGCACTCCCTGTTCATGCCGGCGGGACGGACGACCGCTCCCGCCCTGCGGAGAGGATGCGCGGCGCCGGTGCGCCGCTGCGTTCACTGGATGCGCGCTCTCAGGCGGCGCGCGGCGCGGACAGGTCGGCCTCGGCGGGTTCGGGGCTGGCCTCGGGCGCGCGGGGGTGGAAGGCATCGGCGAGCAGGGTCAGGCGGCGGCCCATGTCGCGCACCTCGTTGAGGGCGATGGACTTCTGCCCTTCCTTCACCGCCCGGGTGATGTCGCTGATCTGCGACGTGGCGATGCGCTTCAGCTCGGCGGCGAGCTGGTCCTTGGTCATCATCGGCTCGGGTTCCGGCTGTCCTGTCGGAACTCACCCTCGCGCGTTCACCGTTACCAGACGGTTTAAGGGCGGCACCCCGTCGCGGGGGTACCGCCCTAAAGCCTTGACGACGCTCTCTGTTTTTTCGGCGCTCGTCAGTCCGCGTGCCCGCCGCGCTCCGCGAGCTGGTCGGCGACGCGGCGCAGGAGATCCTCCAGCAACGCGCGCATCTCCGGCGATCCCTCGCGCGCGACGATCCTGTGCGCCTCGATGCAGATCTCGGCGAGGCGCTGCAGCCCGCGCTCGGCCTCCTCCGCATCCGTGACGGAGAGCAGCGTGCCCGACCAGGGACGTGGCGTACCCATGGCGCTCCCCCTCAGCTCGCGAGGCGGCGGCGGGCGGCGGGACGGGCGGTCAGCACGCTGGCCGCGTCGCCCCGGGTCTCACGCAGGCGCTTGAGGGTGCGGTGATCGAAGGCGGCACTCACGGCGACCGTGTCCTCGCCGGAGATCGGCTGCGGCAGGCCGAGCGGCGTCACGCGGAAATGCAGCTGCACGAGGCGCAGCAGCCAGAGCGGGTTCATCTCGATGACGATGGCTTCCACCCCCGATTCGAGTCCCCATTCCACGATCCCCGTCAGCAGGGCGCTCCCCACCGGGCTGAGGATGCGCCCGCGGTCGCGGTGGTTCCGGTCGACGGCGTAGCGGGTCCATTCCCAGACACGGGGACTGCAGGGTGGCTCGACCTCGCAGAGATCCGGCAGCACCGCGGTCAGCAGGTAGGGCCGGGTGGTGGGCAGCATGCGCTGGTAGCCGACCACCCGGCCCTCGTGCAGGGCCAGCATGTGCAGGGCGTGGTCGTCATCGAAGGTATCGATCTCACGACCATCCGGCCGGGCGAGATCCGTCCAGCGCTTTTCCTCGACGAAGACCTGATGGCGCAAACGATAGGCCTGTTCCATGGCTTCTGAATACTGCGCAGCATTCTCCGGGGTGACGATATGGATCACAGCGATCTCCATCTGATGGATGATCGCCAGTATCGGCAACCTCACGGATAGGGCACAGTCCGCGATCGCGTACCATGCGTGAGATTGAATGCCTGCCGCAAAACGGATTTTACCGCTTGCGCGCCGCGCCTCAGGCCAATCGAACGCGCTTTCGAAACCTCAGGTTATCAGGCCGCGCCGCATGGCCTCGGCGACCGCATGGGCACGGCTGGCAGCTCCGAGCTTGCGATGGACGGAGCGCAGATGCTTCTCCGCCCCGTGCTCTGAGATCGCCATCATCTCGCCGATCTCCCACTCGGACTTGCCGGCCGCGGCCCATTGCAGGGCCTCGCGTTCCCGCGGCGTCAGCTCGACCGGACTGCGCACCGGTCCCTCGCTCAGCAACACGGAGCGGCCGAAGGCGTAGGCGGCCACGAGCTGAAGCATGCCGCGCAGTTCGGGCGAGAGGTCGAGGCGTTCGGCCCCGAAGCTGAACCCGGCCACCCGTCCGTCGAGGGTGACGAGCGGCACCGTGAACCCCTGGCGCAGGCGGAAGCTGCTCGCCTCATTCATCACGCGCGTCGCCGCCGGGTCGCGGCGGTAGAGCGGCTCGATCTCGGACCACAGGAACGGCGTCGGGTCCGTGGTGAGACGGCGGATCGTCGGGTCACGCTCCAGATGACCCGCCTTGAAGTAGTGCTCGGTCCAGCCCCGCGGCGTCGAGTCGATCAGCACGTGGGCGGCCTGGCGGACGCGGGGCGTGCCAGGCATCGGGATCACACCCGCAAAGGTGCTCTCGACACCGAGGCGCGCCACGGCCTGCAACAGGCAGGCGTTCAGCGCTTCGGCGGTGGGCGCCCGATCGAAGGAGCGGAACAGGTCGTAGGTCAGGTCGACGAGTCGAGGCAGCATGCAGGCGCCGAATACGGAGAGGACACGCCCCGCGTTTCACACTATTCTCATTGCGCACGACTCTAGATTGGGCCGGCTTGGCCTGCAACGGCGTAAGCCGCCCCGCGTGGCGTTCGGAGGAGTTTTACAGGTGGAAGACGGCCCGGACTTCGACCTCGATCTCGGGCAGACCCTCCCGCGGACAGCCGATCTTCTGGGACGGATCGCCGCAATCCTGAGGCTCGAACTGTCGTACTTTCTCGGGGATCCGGACAACCCGGCTCCGCAGCCCGTATCACCACCGACCGACGAGCTTCGCGAGCTGCTGCGCCTGTTCCATGCAATCGAGGACGCGGATACCCGGCGCGCGGCCATCAACCTCGTCCGTCTTCTTCAGGCGCGCGATGGCGAGGCCTGATCGACGAACTGGCGCGACGAATCTGCGCAGACCAAGCGTCAGACCTTCTGTACCGTCGGCGAGCACCCATATAACGTGGGATAATTTCCCACGATCACGTGATTCGGACGGATGCCGCGCTATTTCATCGACCTGCACGACGGCGCGACCTTTGTGCGCGACACAGTCGGCTTCGATCTGACCAACGAGGCGGAGGCGCGCGAGCGGCTCGTGCGGATCATGACCAAGATCGCGCAGGGCCTCACGCCCGCCCCGGATCGGCAGGATTTCCTGGCCGTGGTCCGAGACGACACACGGCAGGTCATCCTGCGCGCGCATCTCTCCCTCGACATCGAGCGTGTCGCGGTGCCCTGAGCTACCAGCAGACGCGCGGCAGGCGCCGCTTCCAGCGCTCGCCGAGGCGGAGATCTTCGCCCTCTCGTCGCGAGCGGCGCGATGCCCGCTCTGCCGTCTCGGGCTGAGACGGCAGAGCGGGCTGGACGCTGGCGACGGGCGTCGCCGGCGGAACCTCGATCACGGCAGCCGGCTTCACCTTGGCGGAGCGGGATGGCGCCTTGGGTGCGGCCTCGGCCTTTGGCGCGGCTTGGCGCACCGCGACGCGCCGAACCCGCGGCAAGGGTGCCTCGGCCGACTCGACAGCCACGGGCTCCGGCTCGGCGACCGGCGGCGGAACCAAGCTCGGCAAGATCCGCCGCGGCTCCGGCCGCTCGGCCCCGGAGGCCGGGGCCGCCTCGAACAAGCGAGCCGCCGACCGCTCGGACTTGTTCTCAAGAAGCGCGGCGCGAACGGGAAGAAAGGCGGGTGCTTGGCGCCCGCGGGCCTTGGTCTCGACGGTGAACGACCGCCGCACGCGATTGCGTGACATCGTCGGGTCAGATCTCTCGATTGGAAAGACGCGCGTGCGCGCTGCAAACGACATGGAACGCAACGGACAGAATGTCGAGGACTTCTTGACAGATCATCTACAAAAAAGTGGTTTCGATGCCGAGGAGCGGCTTTTTTCGCGCCCGTGATCGCGTCAATGCAAGGTCGTGTCCTTCCGAGGCGGCAGCGTCACGGCCTCGGAGAAGGGGAACTCAAGCACGATCTCACCCGCCTCGTCGGTCACGATGAGGCACGCGCTCATCAGCCGCGCCTGACTCGCCCGGTCGCGGGCCATGACGGATCGAGCGGTAGCGCGCGCCTTTTCCCAGGCTGCGTCGGCATCGGGCAGCTCGATGCCTTCTGGATCGGTCACCCGGTCCTGTCCGATCTCGGTGTGGAAAAAGTAGCGCGGCATGCTCGTCACCCTGCGGCTCTGAAGCCCAGATGTGGTGACAGCGCCGGCAGGGTGCGAGGCGGCAGGGTCCTAGGTCTCGCGCGCCCTCCGCGCGCTCTGAGGATCGCTCGACCACTCGGGGGGATGCGGGCAGGGACCGCAGGCGTCTGCGCGCCGAGCTACCGTTTGGGGCTGGGAGCCGGTCATGCCGGCCGCGATCTCGGCTTGGTCTTCGCGACCGCCTCGCACCCGCGAAGGCAATCTGCCGCATGGCACCGGGTCAGGCCTCGATCGATTGACCTCCTGCCACGGCCTGATCGTCCGAGGCAGGAGGTCCGCGCCATGTCTCTGGCCCTCATCGTCATGCTGTCCGGTGCATTGGGCGCCATTCTGATCACCCTGGCTGCTCGCCCCGCCGCAGACCGCTTTCTGCACTGGTGAGGCCGCGCGGATCCGCCGCCCTGCAACCTTGCCGCATCCACCGGGTTGGACCGTCGACCCGTCAGAGGATTTCACCATGGAAGCAGCGGTGATGATCGCCGGCGCCGTGGGCGCCGCGATGACCCTGGTTTACCTGATGCCCGGGCTCGATTCGTATTTCGATTGGGAATGATCGCAGTGGCGCCGTTCCGGGCGCCCTCGGCTGCAGACCGGTCTCAGGCCGGACCGGTGTGCGGGATCTGATGGAGGGACGCGAGGGCACGCGCGGCGGCCACCTCAAGGTCGCGGACCTCGCGGTCGGGTGCCTCCGACCGGTCGTGCTCCATCAGCCGGCGGCTCGCGCCGGAAAGATCGGTAAAGCCGAGCATGCCGGCCATGGCGACGAGCCCATGCGCCTCCCGGGCCAGCCGTTCGCCATCCGCCGGAACCGTCCGGACCAGAGCGAGACCGGCCCGGAGATGGGCTTCGAACAGGCCGAGAGCCTCACCGGTCCGTACGGGCCCGAGCAAATCGACAACTTCGCCGTAGACCGACCGATCCCAGACCGGATCCGTTCCGTCAGTTTCTTCCGGCATGACCGCCTTCCGCCTTCCCGGCGTCGAATCGAGCCGCTCGAACACGTGGCGGCTTCGTTCGGGACGACATGCACGCAGGGGATGCTTAACGGACCGTTAAACAGTCGAAGGAGGGGGCTGGAAAACCAGCCCCCTCGCCTTCGCGTGCCACAACAGGGGAACACGGCCGGCTCCGACTTCCGTCACGGCAACGCGGAGGCTCATTCGGGAAGCGATGCGAGGTAGGCGGTCCGGCCCTGCAGCGCCATCCCGTAGCGGACGAGCCTGCGCGCCGAACCGGGCCCAAGATCCGTCATCAGGCGATGTGCGGCCACGAGGATGTCGAGGGGGATCGCATCGCGGAAGCGGGCGTTCAGCAAGGCCTTGAGGGTCGACCAGGGATAGTCAAGGCCGCGCAGGATGACGGAGAGTGCGGCGACGTCCTCGGCATCGTAGGCGGCGACGAGCGGGGCGATCTCCAGTTCTGCCCCCTGGGCGAGGGCGGCGAGCACATCCTCGATGCGCCGCAGCTCGAGCCACCGCTCCAGGCGCGCGGGCGCGGCGGCGGCTGCGAGAAGATCTGCCGCATCCGCCATCGACGCATCGAACCGGGCGCGCCGAGCGTCCTGAACGGGCATGGCGAGAAGGGCGGCGATCCGAGCGGGCAGGGCACCCGCGACGTCGGGCTCAAGATCGGTATCGCCCGCGAGCGCCGTCTCGGCCCGCCTGAGCGCGAGCTTGGCAAGGTCCGCACGGTACGAACCGGGCAGATCGCTGCGCGCGCCCAGACGCACCGCGACCTCTTCCGACACGGCGGCGTGGCGCATCAGAAGCGGCAGGTTTCCTGGCGCCACCATCGCGGACGGATTGGCGAGCAGCGCAGCGGCGACGCCGGCATCCCCGAGTCGGATGAGGACGTCGCAGAGCGGAGCGCCGAGACCGGTGCGCCGGGCGATCGCCGCCCGGTGCAGGTCGCCGCAGGCGGTGGCGACGGTCTGGAACCAGCCGTCGTCGAAGCTGCGGCTCTGCGTGAGCACCGGCCCTGCGACGTCGATCGAGCCATCCTGCGCCAGAAGACCCGCGGTCCGCGGCGGCGCCCGCCGCAGCTCGGAGACCCTGATCGCGAAGGCGCGGCGGGCCGGCTCGTCCGCTTGGGATAAGAGCCCGGTGAGGAGGAGGTCGTAGTCAGGCTTGTCCGCGGCAGGCAGCCGCGACCAGCGTTTGGTCAGCAGGTCGGCCGAGCGGCGCACGAGCTGCGACTGTCGGGTCCGGTCACCGCTCTCGATCGCGGCCTGGATGTCGCTGACCAGCGAGTCGATGTGCGGCTCTCGCTCGGCGAGACGCATCGGCCTCATGCGCCGAGGGCCTGTGTGCCGGCCGCCTCGGCCTGCAGCGCCTTGACGAGATAGGGATGCCACAACCCGAAGGCGTCGTGAATCGTCCGGTCGATGTCGGCAAAGGTGAAGGGCTTTCGCAGGTAGCCGCAGGCGCCGAACGTATCGAGCTGTCGGGCCGGCACGGCAGCGGCCGAAAGGCCCATGAGCAGGATCTTCGCCTGCCTGTGGCGATCGCTGACCTGGCAGGCGACCTCGAGCGCCGGCATATCGGGCAGATCGGCCTCGATCAGGGCCACGTCGAAGCTGCCGAGCCGGGCGGCGCGTAGAGCCACGCTGCCGCGCTCGGCATCGACGATCTCGAACGTGAAGTGGCTGTCGCGCAGGAGCCTCCGGATCAGCGTCCGGACCGCCGCGCGGGGCTCGACGACGAGGAGGCGTAGTTCCCGGCGGATCACGTTGCTCGCTGCGAGAACGCGAGCGACATGGCGCTCGTTCAGCGGCTTCAGGAGAACGTCGTAGGCACCCACCAGACGCGCGACCGCGGGCCAGCGCGGAGCGAGCACGTCGGACAGCAGGACAATCATGGCGCCGCGCCCGCGCCGCTCGCGCCAGGCAGCGAGGGAGGTAACGTCTGTCCCAGGCAGGGTCACATCGACGAAGACGAGATCGACGGCCTCTTTCTCAAGGGCTGCAGCGAGTTCCCGCCCATTGCAGGCCTCGACGATCTGCACGTTCAGGTTGCTCGCGGCGATCGCTTCGACCAGATCGAGCCGTGCTTCCTCGTCGGAATCAGCGATCAGGACAGTCAAACCGGCCTTCATGGCCAAAAATTCCCGCGGTGAAATTGCTCGATCGGTCGACGATTACTGGGCCAGGCTTAATGCGGCGTAACCCGCCCTTGCGGCCGGGTAACCAAAAGAGCGAATTCCGTCCACGCGGAGGACAGGGGAGGAGGCGGACGAACCGCGGGGCGGCCTGTTGCATGAACGCTCCGCCTGCTGGCACAACTCCCGCATCCGGGCGCCGGCCCCGATCGGGGGCGCCAGCACGATGCAGAGGCGGTGTGACGCTGTGACGAGTTCCCTGAAGAATGCCCTGCTCGCCCTCGGCCTGATGGTCGGCCTCGGCGCCGCTCCGGCCGAGGCACAGAATGTCTTCCGCTTCGCCTTTCAGGGCGACATCAAGTCCCTCGATCCCTACTCGCTGAAGGAAAGCTTCACGATCGGGATGCACGGCGCCGTCTACGAGTCGCTGATCACCCGCGACAAGAACCTGAAATACGCGCCCCAGCTCGCGGAATCCTGGGAGACGCCCGAGCCCACCCGCTGGCGCTTCCATCTGCGCAAGGGCGTCAAGTTCCACGACGGCTCACCCTTCACCGCCGACGACGTGATCTTCTCGGCCAATCGCGTGCGGGCGCCGGGCTCGAACTTTCAGACCAACGTGCCCAGCGACGCCGAGTTCGTGAAGGTCGACGACTACACCGTCGACATGAAGCTCAAGACCCCGAATCCGATCGCGATTGCTCAGTTCTCGACCTGGTATATCATGTCGAAGGCTTGGGCGGAGAAGAACAACGCCGTCCAGCCCTCGCCGCCGACCGCGACCTCGCCGAGCTATGCCGCGCTCCACGAGAACGGCACCGGTCCCTTCGTCATCGCCGAGCACCAACCCGGCGTGCGCACGGTGTTCAAGAAATTCCCCGGCTACTGGGACAAGGTCGAGTCGAACATCGACGAGGCGGTCTTCACCACCATCGGCAACTCGGCGACGCGGGTGGCCGCGCTCCTCTCCGGCGAGGTCGACTGGATCGATCCGGTGCCCCTGCAGGACCAGCCGCGCGTGGAATCGAGCGGCAACGCCGTCGTCATGGCCGGCCCCGAGCTGCGCACGATCTTCCTCGGGATGGATCAGAGCCGCGACGAGTTGAAGGATTCGAGCGTCAAGGGCAAGAACCCGTTCAAGGACAAGCGCGTGCGCGAGGCCTTCTACCTCGCCATCGACGAGGACACGATCGCCAAGCGCGTGATGCGCGGCCAGGCGACGCCGTCGGCGATCCTGATCGCGCCCTCGCTCTACGACCGCTCGGGCGAGATCAAGCGCCCCGCCTACGACCCGAAAAAGGCCAAGGCGCTGCTGACGGAAGCGGGCTACCCGGACGGCTTCACGCTCACCATGGATTGCCCGAACGACCGCTACGTCAACGACGAGGCGATCTGCCAGGCGGTGGTCTCCATGCTCGCCCGCGTCGGCGTGAAGGTGAACCTCAACGCCCAGCCCAAGGCCAAGTACTTCGCCAAAGGTCCTGGCGCCGGGCTACGACACCTCGTTCTACCTGGTCGGCTGGACGCCCTCCTCGCAGGACAGTCACAACATCCTCTACGAGATCGCCGGCTGCCGGAACGATCCCAAGTCGGGCCGCGGCGGCTGGAATCTCGGCAATTACTGCAACCCGAAGATCGACGAGATCGCCGACAAGGTGGAGCAGGAGACCGATGCCAAGACGCGCGACGCCTTGATCAAGGAGGGCTTCGACACCATCCAGGCGGATTGGGGCTACATCCCGCTCCACCAGCAGGCGCTCGCCTGGGGCGTTTCGAAGAAGGTCACGCTGGTGCAGCGGCCCGACAACATGCTGATGCTCTACTGGGTGTCGAAGCAGCCCTGAGGCGAGACGCGTGCTCGCGTTCCTGATCCGGCGGCTCGCCCAGGCCGCCGTGGTGCTGGCGGTGGTCGGGCTCATCGCCTTCGCGATGTTCCGGTTCGCGGGCGACCCCGTGAACCAGATCGTGGGGCCCGACACCCCGGTCTCCGAGCGGGCCGAGATTCGCAAGAGCCTCGGCCTCGACGATCCCGTGCTGCTGCAGTTCGGCCGCTACGCCGGCAACGTCCTGCGCGGCGATTTCGGCATCTCCTACCAATTCCGGCAGCCGGTGACGACGCTGCTGGCCGAGCGCATGCCGGCGACGCTGGAATTGGCCTTCTGCGCCACGCTGTTTGCGCTCTCGGTCGGCATCCTGATGGGCGTCTACTGCGCGCTCAGGCGGGAAACGTTCCTCGCCAAGCTGTTCCAGGCGATTTCCCTCGTCGGCGTCTCCCTGCCGACCTTCCTGATCGGCATCCTGCTGATCTTCCTGTTCTCGGTGACCCTCGGCTGGCTGCCGTCCTACGGGCGCGGCGATACCGTACGGATCGGGGGCTGGACCACGGGCTTCCTCACCGTCTCGGGGCTGAAGGCCCTGATCCTGCCCTCGATCACCCTCGGCCTGTTCCAGATGACGCTGATCATGCGCCTCGTCCGCGCCGAGATGCTGGAGGTGCTGCGCACCGACTACATCCGCTTCGCCCGCGCCCGGGGCCTGACCACCCGGGCGATCCATTTCGGCCATGCCCTGAAGAACACCCTCGTGCCCGTCATCACCATCGCCGGGCTCCAGCTCGGCTCGGTCATCGCCTTCTCGATCATCACCGAGACGGTGTTCCAGTGGCCGGGCATGGGCCTCCTGTTCGTCCAGGCGGTGCAGAACGTCGATATCCCGATCATGTCCGCCTACCTGCTGCTCGTCGCGGCGATCTTCGTAACCATCAACCTCGTGGTTGACTTGCTCTACACCGTCGTCGACCCGCGGCTGCGCACCAGCGTGGGGCGCACGGCATGAGCGCGCGGATGGACGATGCCGCCGAGGCGCCGGACGCGCCGAGAGCCACCCCGTCGCGGCTGGCGCGCTTCCTCGGCTCGGATCTCTGGCTGAACTTCCGCCGCTCGAAGCTCGCGATAGGCGCCTTCGCGGTGACCTTGCTGATGTTCGGCCTCGCCTTCGCCGCGCCCTGGATCTCGCCGCAGAACCCCTACGATCCAGCCCAGCTCGAGCTGCTCAACTCGAACCTGCCGCCGCTCTGGAATCCGGACGGGCAATCGCCCTTCCTGCTCGGCACCGATGACCAGGGCCGCGACGTGCTCTCGGCAGTCCTTTATGGGCTGCGCCTCTCGCTGATCGTCGGGATGCTCGGGGTCGTGGTCTCGGGCTTCCTCGGCATCGGGCTCGGCCTGGTGGCCGGCTATTTCGGCGGCGCGCTCGATACCGTGATCATGCGGGTCGCCGACGTGCAGCTCACCTTCCCGGCGATCCTGATCGCCCTCGTGGTCGACGGCGTCGCCAAGGCCTCCTTCGGGAGCGCGCTCGACACCAACGCCACGATCCTTCTCATCGTGGTCTCGATCGGGCTCTCGTTCTGGGTGCAGTATGCCCGCACCGTGCGCTCCTCCGTGATGGTCGAGCGCAGCAAGGACTACGTGCAGGCCGCCCGCCTCATCGGTCTCTCCTCGCCGGTCATCATGGTCCGCCACGTCCTGCCCAACGTGACCGGCCCGGTCTTCGTCATCGCGACCATCAACCTCGCGCTGGCCATCATCACCGAGGCGACCCTGTCCTTCCTGGGCACCGGCCTGCCCGAGACCATGCCCTCGCTCGGGACGCTCATCCGCACCGGCAACCGCTTCCTGTTCTCAGGAGAGTGGTGGGTGGTGGCCTTCCCCGGGATCGCGCTGGCCGGGCTGGTGCTGGCGATCAACCTGCTCGGCGACTGGCTGCGCGACGCGCTGAACCCCAAGCTGCAATGACAGAGACCGTTCTTTCCGTACGCGACCTGCGCGTCGCCTTCGAGACGCGCCGCGGCACGCTCACCGCCATCGACGGGGTCTCGCTGGAGATCGGCCGCGGCGAGATCCTCGGCGTCGTCGGCGAATCCGGGGCCGGCAAGTCGGTGACCGGCTCGGCCGTGATCGGGCTGATCGACCCGCCCGGCCGCATCGCCGGCGGCGAGATCCGGCTCGGATCGGAGCGCATCGACGACCTGCCGCCCGAGAAGATGCGTCGCATCCGGGGCCGCCGCATCGGCATGATCTTCCAGGATCCGCTCACCTCCCTCGACCCGCTCTACCGGGTCGGCGAGCAGATCGTGGAGACGATCCGCACCCATACCGACCTCTCGGCAAAGACCGCGCGGGCGCGCGCCATCGACCTCCTCACCGAGGTCGGCATCCCCGCGCCCGAACGGCGCATCGACGGCTACCCGCACGAATTCTCCGGCGGCATGCGCCAGCGTGTGGTGATCGCGCTGGCGCTCGCGGCCGAACCGGAGCTGATCATCGCCGATGAGCCGACGACGGCGCTCGACGTCTCGGTCCAGGCCCAGGTGATCACCCTGCTGAAGCGCCTCTGCCGCGAGCACGGCACCGCCGTGATGCTGGTGACCCACGACATGGGCGTGATCGCCGAGGCCGCCGACCGGGTGGCGGTGATGTATTCCGGCCGGATCGCCGAGATCGGCCCCGTCGCCGAGGTGGTGCGCGCCCCGCGCCACCCCTACGCGCGCGGCCTGATGGGCGCGATCCCGACGCTCTCCGACACCGCCGAGCGCCTGACCCAGATCCCGGGCTCCATGCCGCGGCTCACCGCGATCCCGCCGGGCTGCGCCTTCCATCCGCGTTGCCCGAACGTGTTCGGACGCTGCCGGGTCGAGCGGCCTGAGCCGATCCTTGTCGGCGGGACCCGCGTAGCCTGCCACCTCTACGACGCCCGCGGAGAGGCCGCATGAGAGCCGCCCGGACGAGTGCCGCCCCGGCGGGCGCCTATGTCGAGGTCGAGGACCTCCGCCGCGTCTTCGACGTGTCGAAACCCTGGCTCAACCGGTTGATCGAGCGCGAGCCCCGCCAGAGCCTGAAAGCGGTGGACGGGGTCGGCTTCGCGATCCCGCGCGGCGAGACCTTCGCGCTGGTGGGAGAATCGGGCTCGGGCAAGTCGACCGTGGCGCGGATGGTCGTCGGCTTGCTGCCGCCCTCCGCGGGCGAGGTCCGGATCTCCGGCGTCTCGATGACCGATCCGCGCCAGGAGGCGGCCCGCCGGCGCCTGCGCGCCCGGATCCAGATGATCTTCCAGGATCCCTACGCCTCGATGAACCCGCGCTGGCGGGTGGGCTCGATCATCGCGGAGCCGATCCGCGCCTTCAACCTGATCCAGGGGGAGGGGGCGATCCGCGCCCGCGTCGGCGAGTTGCTGCGCCTCGTCGGCCTGCACCCGGACGATGCCCGCAAGTACCCGCACGAGTTCTCCGGCGGCCAGCGCCAGCGCATCGCCATCGCGAGGGCGCTCGCGAGCCAGGCGGAGTTCCTCGTCGGCGACGAGCCGACCTCGGCGCTCGACGTCTCGGTCCAGGCCCAGATCCTCAACCTGATGCGCGACCTGCAGGACCGGTTCGGGCTCACCTACCTGTTCATCAGCCACAACCTCGCCGTGGTGCGGCACATGGCGACGCGGATCGGGGTGATGTATCTCGGCCGCCTCGTGGAAGTGGGCCCGAAGGCCGGCATCTTCGCGAGCCCCCGCCATCCCTATACGCGCATGCTGCTCGATGCGGTGCCGGACCTCGCCCATATCGGCCGCGCCCGCACCCCGGTCTCGGGCGAGATCCCGAATCCGATCGACCCGCCGCCAGGCTGCACCTTCAACCCCCGCTGCCCGCACGCGAACGACCGCTGCCGCAGCGAGGTGCCTGCCCTGCTCGACGGCGTCGCCTGCCACGCCGTGGAGGAGGGGCGCCTGCCAAGCTGAAGGCATGAAAAAGGGCCGCCCGCGAAGGCGGCCCGAGTCTTGGGAGGAAACGCACAGAGCGTACGGCACGCGGGGTGCCGCACCGGGTGAACCGGGCGGCCCGACCTCTGTTCCCCGAAAGTTTGGCGTCGACGATTCTGGATCCTTACCCCGCCGGATCCCTCCGCCGGCGACAGGCGGCCCGCGCCGCCAGGGCGCGTGACGATGCACTTTCCCGTCGACCGATCGCAACCGATCGCGGGTAGCCGCGTTGACGGCACATTGGAGTTCTTCTAATTAAGAACTGCGCGCTGCCGGCTCGGATGGTTCGGGGACGGCGGGACAACGATCAGCCTCAAGGAGAGTTCGAGATGGCCGGTACCACCAGCGCTGCCTGCGAGAGCTGCCGCTTCTTCGACGATCACAAGCTCAACGGCGCCACCGCTGCGGGCGACGAGGGCCTCTGCCGCTTCAACCCGCCGGTGAGCCAGCCGGCCCCCGAGTCGAAGGGCCTCTGGCCGGTCGTCGCCTCGAAGGATTGGTGCGGCCACTTCACGGCCGAGATGACCGCGGCCGAGTAAGCGGTCCTGCGAGACCAGATGCGAAAGGGCCGGCGCGGACGCGCCGGCCCTTTTTCGTGCGGCCGATTGCGTGGCCGTGGCGGCGCGGCGAGACTGAGCGGATGAGCCTCATCCTGCGCCCGGCCTCCGCCGCCGATGCCTCCGCCATCGCTCGGATCTACGCGCATGCCGTGCTGCATGGGACCGCGACCTTCGAGACGCTGCCGCCCTCGGAGGATGAGATGCGGGGGCGCCTCGCCGAGTTGCAGGCCGCGGGCCTGCCCTGGCTGGCGGCCGAGGGGCCGGACGGCCTTCTCGGCTACGCCTATGCCGGGCTGTACCGGATGCGGGCCGCCTACCGCTCGACGCTCGAGACCTCGATCTACGTGGCGCCCGAAGCGCAGGGACGGGGGGTCGGCGGGGCGCTGCTCGAAGCCCTCATCGCGGCCTGCGCGCGGCTCGACGCGCGCCAGCTCGTCGCGGTGATCGCGCATCCGGGCTCCGAGGCCTCGGTCGCGCTCCATGCCCGGTTCGGCTTCGTCCAGGCCGGCCGCCTCACGGCTGTGGGCTTCAAGCACGGGCGCTGGCTCGACACGCTGCTGATGCAGCGCGATCTCGGCCAGGGCGCGACCTCCGAGCCGACGCGGATTTGAACCCGTCCTCAGCGCAGCAGGTAGTCCTTGGGCTCCACCGGCTCCGGCAGCGGCTCGCCGAGGGCGTCGCAGACGATGCGCTCGACCACGCGCAGCATCGCATCGAGGGGCAGGTCGTTCGGCTCCAGGCCGAAGGGTTCCTCCAGCTCGTCGCCGAGCGCGTCGAGGCCGAAGAAGGTGTAGGCGACGAGCGCCACCGCCGGGGGCGTCGCCCAGCCGAGAGAGCCGGACAGGCCGATCGGCAGGAACAGGCAGTAGAGCCAGGCGGTGCGGTAGAGGAGCAGCGTGTAGGCGAAGGGGAGGGGCGTCGCCTGGATGCGCTCGCAGGTGGTGTGGATCGCCGAGAGATCGGCGATCTTGCGCTCCAGCAGGGCAAAGGTCACGTCGCTGAGCCGGCCGGCGCGCATCGCCTCGGCGAGATCCACCGTCAGGGCGGCGAGCACGCCGTCGGTGGGGCTGAAGGCCCGCGGTGTCTCGCCCGGCGGCTGCCACGGCGCGATCGCCGCCGCCTCGTCGCCGCCGCGCAGACGGGCATGCAGGCCGTTGGCGAAGCCTGCAACCCGGCGCAGGGATCGCCGGCGCAGGGTGGCATCCGCTTCGTCCGGCAGCAGGGCGCCGAGGGTGCGGGCAAGGCCGCGCGCTTCGACGACGAGGGCACCCCAGGCCTTGCGGCCCTCCCACCAGCGCTCGTAACAGGAATTGTTGCGAAAGCTCAGGAAGATCGACAGCGCGAGGCCGATGAGGGTGAAGGGCCCGATCCCCGCCGTGACCGGGAAGGCCTCCGGCCAGCGCTGCTCGGCGACCACGACGAGGCAGGCGAAGGCCGCGAGCCCCGTCACCGTCGGCGCCACCTGCGGCAGGATCGAGCCGCGCAGGGTGAACAGGATCGCGAGGAGATTCGGGCGGGGACGGACGATCATGCGGGCGGGGTGCGGCGGCTTGGGCGCACCGCCATAGCGGAAGGCGCCCGCTCCGTCAGGCTCACGATGCTGTGGCCGTCATGATGCGGTCAATATCGGAGAAGATTGCGGGGCCGAGAGGCAGCCGGAGCGCCGGGAGCGCCGGATGGCCCTGCACATTGCTGACGGGCGGCCGGCCAGAGGCCGCCTCGGAGCCGGGTGCGAGCCCGGCGCATGGGAGTGAAGGCATGACGTTTCGACTGATCGCGGCCGGTGCGCGGGTACGGTCCGTTGCCGCCCGCATGGCCCTGCCGCTGGTCGCCCTCGCGGGGTTTGCCGGCGCAGCGCAGGCGGCGACGCCGACCGATCCGAGCGGCACCTACCTGACCGAGGACGGGCGCGCCCGCATCCGTCTGGAGAAGTGCGGCCCCGCCGAGAAGAACCTCTGCGGCTACGTGGTCTGGCTGAAGGTTCCCCTCAACGACAAGAACCAGCCCCGGGTCGACTTCAAGAACCCGGATCCGAAGAAGCAGACCCGGCCCTCCCTCGGCCACCAGCTCATCCTCGGCCTCAAGCCGAACGCCGATGCCCGCTACGAGGGCAAGATCTACAATTCCGAGGACGGCAAGTCCTACGACGTGACGATCTGGACCGAGGAGCCGGGCGAGCTGACCGTGCGCGGCTGCCTGATCGCCTTCCTCTGCAAGTCGCAGACCTGGAACAAGGTCACGGACGTGCTGCCCGGCCAGCTCACCGCCGCCACGAACACCCCCGGCGGTCCGCGCTCGGATCCGGAATGGCTGCCGCAGAAGCCTGCCGCCACCGGCTCGGCCGGCCCGGCTGCCGCCGCAGCGCCGAAGCCCGCTCCCGCTCCGGCAAAGCCCGCCGCGCCGAAGCCCGCGGCCCAGTAAGGGAACCAAGACTGTGCCGGGGCTCTGCCCCGGCGCCCTGCCGAAGGGACACCTCCTTCGGGATGCCGCGACGCTCAGTCCACCAGCGCGGCGTAGGTCATCACCCGCAGCTCCTTGCGAATCGGCAGGGCCGAGGAGGGGATGAGCTGCGTCAGCAGCACCACTGAGAGATCCTCGGCGGGGTCGATCCAGAAGGCGGTCGAGGCGAGGCCGCCCCACGCAACCTCGCCGGGCGTCCCGATGATCTGGGCGCGCGCCGGATCCAGCATCACTGAGAAACCGAGGCCGAAGCCGATCCCGTCGTAGGAGGTCTCGGCGAAGCGCGGCGTGCCCATGGCGGCGAGGTCCCCGCGCAGATGGTTGGCGAGCATCAGCGCAACCGTCTTGCGCCCGAGGAGGCGCACCCCGTCGAGGACGCCCCCGTTCAGGATGAAGCGGCAGAAGCGCTGATAGTCGCGGGCCGTCGAGACGAGACCGCCGCCGCCCGACGCGATGGCGGGCGGACGCGCGAAGGCGGTCTCGGCCGAATCGTCGTAGAGCTTCAGCCGGCGCTCGGCGTCGTAGACGTAGCAGGCGGCGAAGCGGTCGAGGTTCTCGGGCCGAACGTGGAAATCGGTATCCACCATGCCCAGCGGCCGGATCACCCGCTCGCGGAGATAGTCGGCGAAGTCCATGCCGGAGACCGCCTCGACGAGGCGTCCGAGCACGTCGGTGGCCACACTGTAGTTCCAGGCCGTACCCGGCTGCGCCAGGAGCGGCAGGGAGGCCACCGTGCGCGTCACCTCGGCCAACGTCGCGTCGGGCCGGAGGTAATCCGCGCCCTTGAGCCGGTAGAGCGCGTCGACGAGCGTCGCTTCCATGAAGCCGTAGGTGAGCCCCGCCGTATGGGTGAGGAGGTCGCGCCATGTGATGGCCCGACGCGCCGGCTCGGTCTCGATCTTCGCCCGGTTGCCGCCGGTCGCCACCCGCATCTCGGCGAAGTCCGGCAGGAAGCGCGCGATCGGATCGTCGAGCTGGAAGCGGCCCTCCTCGTAGAGCTGCATGACCGCCACCGAGGTGAGCGGCTTCGTCATCGAGTAGATTCGCGTCACGGTCTCGGGCGTGAAGGGCTTGGCCCGCGCGAGGTCTGCGAGGCCGTGGGCGCGGGAGAAGGCCGTGCGTCCGCGCCGCGCAACCGTCACCGAGAGGCCGGCGAGCCGCCCCGTCTCCACGAGCCGGCGCATCCAGCCGTCGATGCGCTCCAGCCGCTCGGGGCAGAAACCCGAGGCCGCCGCGTCCGCGTGATCCTGCATCCCGTCCATCCCCGTAGCGTGACCCGCTCTATAGCGGAGGCGCGCCGCCTCGCCGAGGGCGGTTTGCCGGGTTCGGGCGCGCGTGCTAGCCCGGATCGATCCCGGGCGCGAACCCTGTTCGGAACGAGCATCGGGCCCTTCTGCCCGGAGTGCGCGCGGTGAGCATCGCCCTGTTCCTCGATTTCGACGGCACCCTCGTCGAGATCGCGCCGCGGCCGGACGCGGTGCAGGTCGATCCCGACCTCGTGCCGACGCTGGAGCGCCTGCGCAGCCGGCTCGGCGGAGCGCTCGCCATCGTCACGGGGCGGCCCGTCGGCGTCATCGACGATTTCCTGGCGCCCGCCCGGTTCGATGTCGCCGGCCTGCACGGGGTCGAGCGGCGCGTGGACGGAGCGCTCGCCGGGGGGCGCCCGGAGGACCATCCGGACCTGCGCGCCGAGGTGCCCCGGCTCCAGCACCGCGTCGCCGATCTCGACGCCGTGCTGATCGAGGACAAGGGCGCCTCGGTCGCCGTGCATTGGCGCCTCGCGAGCGCGGAGGACGCCGCGCGGGCCGAGGAGGCCGTGAAGGCCTCCGCCGCCGCGCTCGGGCAGGCCTATCGTCTTCAACTCGGCAAGGCGGTCGGCGAGATCGTGCCGGCCTCGGCGACCAAGGGCCATGCCATCCGCGGCTTCCTGGAGGCCGCGCCCTATGCCGGCCTGCGTCCCGTCTTCCTCGGCGACGACCGCACCGACGAGATCGCCTTCGCCAGCGTGAACGCCGATGGCGGCGTCTCGGTCCGGGTGGGGCCAGGCGAGACGGCCGCGCCCCGCCGCCTCGCGGACCCGGAGGCCGTGCGCGCCCTTCTGCGCGCCTGGGCGGACGGCGCGCCGATCGAGCCCGACGCGCTGCCGCCGGCCTGACCGGCGGACCGGTCCGAGCAACCGGCTCGGCCTTGACGGGAGCCCCGGCGGCACCAGACCCTCCCCATCGATGAAGGAGAGCGCGCCCGCATGTTCGAATTCCCGGTTCTCGTCGGCGATATCGGCGGCACCAATGCCCGCTTCGCCCTGGTGATGGAGCGGGGTGCGCAGCCCCGACCCCTGTCGCACGAGCCGACCGGCGGCCATCCCGACCCGTCGAGCGCGATCCGGACGGCACTGGCCAAGGGGTTGGAGGCCATCGGCGCGCCGCCGCCCCGCTCGGCGGTGCTCGCCATCGCGGGACGGGTCGACGGCCCGGAGATCCAGCTCACCAACGCGCCCTGGCTGGTCTCTCCGAAGCGGATCGCCGCCGATTTCGGCCTCGTCAGCGCGGTCGTGGTGAACGACTACGTGCCGGTGGCGGCCGGCGCCGCCGGGATCCGCCCGACCGACCTGACCCCGGTCGGGCCGCGTCTCGATCCCCCGCCCGAGCCGCCGGCGGGCGCCCGCGTGGTGCTCGGGCCTGGCACCGGCTTCGGGGCGGCGGCCCTCATCCCCTACGGCGACCATTGCGCCATCGTCTCGACGGAGGCCGGCCACACCGATCTCGGTCCGGTCGGCCGCGACGAGGAGAGGATCTGGCGCGTGCTCGAGCGCTCGGAGGGGCGCATCACCGTCGAGACCATGCTGTCCGGACCCGGGCTGGCGCGCTTGCACGCGGCCCTGCGCCACCTCCGCACAGGTGAGGAGGCCGAGCGGATCGACCCGGCCGCGGTCACGGAAGCGGGTCTGAACGCCAGCGACCCGCACGCGGCCGAGGCGCTCGCGCTGTTCGGCCGCCTGCTCGGCCGGGTCTGCGGCAACCTCGCGCTGACCTTCCTGGCGACCGGCGGCGTCTATATCGGCGGCGGCATCGCCCCGCGGATCCTGAAGGTGCTGCAGGAGGGCGATTTCCGGGCCGCCTTCGAGGACAAGGATCCCTTCGCCGCCATGATGAAGGCGATCCCGACGAGCGTGATCACCGTGGAGGATCCGGCCTTCAACGGCCTCGCGGCGCTCGCCGGCGAGGGCGAGCGCTTCGTCTACCACGCCTCCGCCTGGCGGGCGGAGGGCGCTACTGGGTGAGCCGGAGCGTGCCGATGCTCGCGGCGATCTGGTTGAAGGCGTTGATCAGCCCGCTCGAATCGTTGGCCACGAAGAACTGGTTCGCGGCGGAGGCGCAGGCGCTGAGCAGGCTCAGCCCCTGCTGGTCGATCGGATCGTTCTGGATGCTGAACCCGATCGTGTAGATCGAGATGCCGGCAGCCTTCGCGTTGGTGCAGCCCTGCAGGGTGAGCGCGTCGAGGGCGGCGCGGGCGTTCGTCCCGTTGGAGACGTTCTGGTTGGTCGTCGGCAGGCGCGAGTTCGGGTCCGAGCCGTCGGCCGAATTCTTGAGGTAGCCCATCGCGAAGTATTGCGACTTGTTGGGGTTGCTCTGGCTCGAATCGAGCACGGGCCAAGAATTCTCACCGTCGGTCATCAGGATGATGATCTTGTTGACGGTGTTGGCGCTCGAACTGCTGCTGCTGCCGTAGGCCGAGGGCGGGGTGCTGTTCGGGTCGCTCGCGAAGACGCTGACCGGCGACAGGGTCCGCCAGCCCCACATGAAGCCTTCGTGGATATTCGTCGAGCCAAGCGGCGCCATGCTGGTGATCAGGGATTTGAGCGTGGTGACGCCGGTGGCCGTGCTGGTCGTGGTGAGCGTGAGGAGGGGCTTCGTCGTACAGCCGTAATTCGGGCCGTTCGGCACGCTGGTGCCGCTCCCCGCATAAGGGCTCGCGTCGCGGGGTGAGACATACTTGCAGGCACGGCTCTCGAGATTGGCGTAGGTGTCGGACTTCGCGGCGCAGCCGCCCGCGGTGTGATAATCGTCGATGTAGCTGTTGTAGGACGCGATCCGGTTCGAATAATCGTACCAGAACGCGTAGGCGGTGCCGTCCCCGGCCTCGTCCGGCGCAAAGAGCGGCACGTAGTAGGAATCCGGATTCGTGGCCACGGGGGCCATGTCCTGCACGTTGAGCGGGTAGGGCAGGGTCTCGAAACAGCCGGCCCAATCCCAGCCGGAATAGGCGAGCTTGAGCTTGTTGAAGATGCCGAAGCGGTTGGTGAAGCCCGCCGCCGTGGCGCCGGAGACGTTCGTCCAGTGGTAGCGCGACTTGGCCGCGAGATCGACGAAGGCGGCGGACGCGTACTTCGCGGGCGGCAGCGCGACCGCACCCGCGAACGGCACGATCGAGATCCGCGTCCCCGTCGCGAAGGAATCGCTCTTGGAGACGTAATCGACGAAGTTCGACGCGGCCGTCTTCAGGGCCTGCATCTTCGTTTGCGTGCCGTCCGAGATGTCCATCGAGCCGGTATTGTCGAGGACGAGGGCGATCTCGAACGTCTTCGGCAGGGGCGTCGCGCAGCGGGCGACCGCGTGCGGGCGGATCACGTTGACGCCCGTGAACTTGCCGACCAGGGCCACCGAGGGAATGTGCGTGGTCAGCGTGATCTGGCGCGGGTTCGTGGTGACGGCGAGGGGATCCACCGTGACCGTCGCGCCCATGTAGCCGGTCATCATGGCGACGGCCTGCGTCTGCAGCGCAGCCGTGGTGGTCGCGCTGGGGGTCTGGCACAGGGCGAGCGCCGTCGCGTCGGTGGCCGCCTGCAGCTTGGTCTCGAGCCGGGTCGCCATGCCGTAGTCGATCGCCGCGCCGGTGAGGCCCAGGATCGGCAGGAGCAGGAAGGCGAACAGGATCACCACGTTGCCGGACCGCGCGCCGCCGAAGCCGGCCCAGGCGGTGCGAACGCGGCGCGCGCCGAGGCGGAGCCGGCCGTGGACCGCCGCGCGGCGGAGGAGGGAGCTCAGCATGGCTTGGCGTTCTTCGCGTCGGGATCCGGCAGGATCACCTCGGTGTAGATGTTGGGCGCGACTTTCGCGCCGCCGCGGGTCGGCCAGGGAAAGCTGGCCTTCAGGGTGACCGTGCCGGCGGTGCTGCCGAAGATCTTGACGAGGGCGCTGCCGATCATCGGCCGGTAGGCCATGCTGACCTCGGTGAGCACGTAGCGCATGCCCGCCGTCTGGAAGCCGGCCGGTACGGTGAGGTCGTTCGGCAGGCCGACCGTGCGCTTCACCGCGTTCGCGTTGGCGACGCTAGAGCAGACCTTCGGGATGAGCGTGGCACCGGTCAGGGTCACGCCCATGGCGCTCACCACGATCTTCACCGTGCTAGCGTCGAGAGGCCGCATCACCGCCGTCGACGAGGCGAGGATGTCGCTCACCAAAGTCGTGCTGATCGGGTTCTGCGTGTCCCCCTGCGCGGTCATGTCCGACACCGTGCGCGCGAGCAGCGTCAGCTTGCGCCACGTGTCGATGGCGTGCGCGTATTCCGACAGCCCGACGAGGATCGTGAGCAGGATCGGCAGCACGATCGCGAACTCGACCGCCGCGATGCCGCCCTGGGCCGCGCGGAAGCGGCGAGCGGCGAGGATCGCCCGCATCCGGCCGGCGCCCGGCCGCGCCCGGCGCGCCATCAGGTGCCGCATGCCGAGGCTCCGCCGCCGGTCTCGTAGGGTTCCGTGCGGAACACCGCCGTGGACATCAGAAGATGGCTGCCGGAGCCGAAGGTCCGGAAATTCACGCTGAGCAGACCGAGGAAGGTCGGGAACTCCACGGCCGCGGTCACGGTTACGATCGTGCCCGGCTTCGGGCAGGTGTAGTTGCTGCCGAAGCTCGTGTTCCAGGTGCCGGTCTGCGGATTGAAGGGCGTGCCCGCGCTCGAGCCGGAGAAGCTGTCCGAGGTCGTGACGTCGATCTTCAGGTCGGCGCATTTGAACAGGGTCAGGATCCGTGCGCCGCTGGGACCGCAGATCTGGTCCCGCAGGGCGGTCTGCACGTTCGGCGGATTGGTCTGCGCCGCGCGTGCGAGCTGGAACTGACCGGTCAGCAGGCCGCGCACGCCGTTCTGCAGGGTCCGGTCGAAATTCTGCGTGGCCCAGATCAGGAAGGCGATCTGGATGATCGCGGCGCTGAGCCCGAGGAAGGGCACCGCCACGAGGGCGAATTCGACCGCGGCAGCCCCGTCGCGGTCGGACAGGAAGGCGGTGCCCGCGGAATGCCAGCGGCGCGGGCGTCTCGCGACTGACGGGCCCATGGGCTGCCTCACGACGATACAGCCCCGTGTCTAGGCGCCGCCGTCTTAAAAATTCGTAGGATCGATCTCAGACACGGCCCCTCGACCACACAGCAGGGAGGGCGACGGGATCCGAAAACGCCAAGCTGAATCCGGATCCGCGGCGATCCCCTGCCGGTCGCGCTTCGCTGCTGAGCGGCTGCCTCAGCGAGCGGATGCCGGGATTCGTCTTGTCCGGGCGGGCGGGATAGCCACGGACGGATAGGAGGCCCGCCTGCGGGCGCGCGGCGTATGCCTCTTTGTTGCGGCGCGGCCTTCCGCTAAGCTCCGCCGGCCCCCATCACATGCGCACCGGGCTGCCGGCTTCCCTTCCGACACGGTGCGCCAGCGCCGCGAGCCCCCATGCCCCTGCCGGAACCGGACGCCGTCACGACTCTCGGCGCGGTCGCACTCTCGGGCCTGATCCACCGGCGCGAACTCTCCTGTACCGAGGTGATGGGCGCCTATCTCGACCGGATCGCCGTGGCGAACCCGGCCGTGAACGCGATCGTGGCCCTGCAGCCGCGCGAGACGCTGATGGCGCAGGCCGCCCAGCGCGACGCCGAACTCGCCCGCGGGGAGAGCCGCGGCCCGCTCCACGGCTTCCCGCTGGCGGTGAAGGATCTCGACCCCGTCCGTGGCCTGCCCTTCACGCAAGGCTCGCCGATCTTCCGCGACCGCGTGGCCCAGACCGACTCGATCATGGTCGAGCGGCTGCGGGCGAGCGGCGCGGTTTTCATCGGCAAGACCAACACCCCGGAATTCGGCCTCGGCTCGCACAGCTTCAACCCGGTCTACGGCGCCACCGGCAATGCCTACGACCCGGCGCGCAGCGCCGGCGGCTCCAGCGGCGGGGCCGCGGTGGCGGTGGCCCTCCGGATGCAGCCCGTGGCCGACGGCAGCGACCATGCCGGCTCGCTGCGCAACCCGCCCGCCTTCAACAACCTGTTCGGCCTGCGCACCAGCTACGGCCGCATCCCCACCGAGGCCGCCGACCAGTTCAGCCCAGGCCTCTCGGTGGCCGGCGCCATCGGCCGCTCGCCCGCCGATATCGGCCTGATGCTCTCGGTCCAGGCCGGCTACGATCCGCGCGTGCCCTATTCCAACCGCCAGGATCCGGCCGTCTTCGCCGCGCCGCTGGAGCGGGATTTCCGCGGCACCCGCATCGCCTGGCTCGGCGACCTGAACGGGCATCTGCCCTTCGAGCCCGGCGTGCTGGAGCTCGGTCGCGCCGCCCTCGCGACCTTCACCGAGATCGGCTGCAGCGTGGAGGAGGCCTGCCCCCGCTTCGACTTCGAGGCCCTGTGGCGGGACTGGCTGGTGCTGAGGGCCTGGATGACGGCCTCCAGCCTGCGGCCGCTCTACGACGATCCGGCCAGGCGCGCCCTGCTGAAGCCGGAGGCCGCCTGGGAGGTGGAGCGCGGCCTTGCATTGAGCGCAGATCAGGTCACCGCGGCGCAGGAGGGCCGCACCCGCTGGTACCGCACCCTGCTCGCCTTCATGGAGGACCACCCCTTCCTCGTCGCGCCGAGCGCGCAGGTCTTCCCGTTCCCGATCGGCTGGCGCTACCCCGAGACGGTCGGCGGACGGAAGATGGACACCTATCACCGCTGGATGGAGACGGTGATCCCGGTGACCATGTCGGGCCTGCCGAGCCTGTCGGTCCCGGCCGGCTTCGGGGCCGCGGGCCTGCCCACGGGCGTGCAGATCGTGGCCGGCAACCACGACGAACGCGCCTGCCTTGAACTCGGCGCCGCCTACGACGCGGCGAGCGGCTGGGTCCGGCGCCATCCGCCGCGGCCCGGCGCGACATCCGAGCCCGGCACGACGTTTTCGTGACCAGCCGGTCATCAAGGCGTTGACCGGTCGTCCGCACTCCGCTATCACGCCGGCCACTTTCAGGCAGGTCCCGCGCGGTGCGGGCCGCCTTCGAGACGGTTCCGGATCACGCGTCGATGCGCACGGCCCTTATTGTAACGGAAGCGCCACTGACGGGGCGGCCCTAGTCGGGGTCGCGATCCGGCCGGTGGCGCATGCGGGGTCCCGATCGGGGCCCTTTTTTGTTGCCTGCGCCCGGCCACCACTGAACTCAACCGACGCGAGACGCGAGAACGAGGAGGAAGACGATGGGCGGCGAGGTCATGACCGGGGCCGAGATGGTCATCCGGGCTTTCCAGGATCAGGGTGTCGATACGCTGTTCGGCTATCCGGGCGGCGCGGTGCTGCCGATCTACGACGCGCTCTTCCACCAGAACGCGGTCAAGCACATCCTCGTGCGCCACGAGCAGGGCGCCGTCCACGCGGCCGAGGGCTACGCCCGCTCGTCCGGCAAGGTCGGCTGCGTCCTCGTCACCTCGGGTCCCGGCGCCACCAACATCGTCACCGGCCTGACCGACGCGATGCTGGACTCGATCCCGCTCGTCTGCATCACCGGCCAGGTCCCGACGCACCTGATCGGCACCGATGCCTTCCAGGAATGCGATACAGTCGGCATCACCCGCCACTGCACCAAGCACAACTATCTGGTGAAATCGATCGAGGACCTGCCGCGCATCCTGCACGAGGCGTTCTACGTCGCGAAGAATGGCCGGCCGGGCCCGGTCGTCATCGACCTGCCGAAGGACGTGCAGTTCGCCACCGGCCTCTATGAGAAGCCGTCCTCCGCGCGGCACAAGACCTACAAGCCGGCCGTCGAGGGCGATCCGGAGCGGATCCGCGCGGCCGTCGAGCTGATGGCCACGGCCCGCCGGCCGGTCTTCTACACCGGCGGCGGCGTCATCAATTCGGGTCCCGAGGCCTCGCGCCTGCTGCGCGCTCTGGTCGAGGAGACGGGCTTCCCGGTCACCTCGACGCTGATGGGTCTCGGCGCCTATCCGGCCTCCAGCGACAAGTTCCTCGGCATGCTCGGCATGCACGGGACCTACGAGGCCAACCTCGCGATGCACGAGTGCGACGTGATGATCTGCGTCGGCGCCCGCTTCGACGACCGCATCACCGGCCGCCTCGATGCCTTCTCGCCCTATTCGAAGAAGATCCACATCGACGTCGACGCCTCCTCGATCAACAAGGTCGTCAAGGCCGATATCGGCATCGTCGGCGATTGCGCCTCGGTGCTGGAGGACATGCTGGCGGGCTGGCGTGCCCTGAAGTCCCGGCCGGACGCGGCCACCCTGGAGCCGTGGTTCGCCAAGATCGCGACCTGGCGCGCGCGCGAATGCCTCGCCTACTGGCCGTCGGGGACGATCATCAAGCCGCAATACGCGGTGCAGCGTCTCTACGAGGCGTGCAAGGGCCGCGAGACCTACGTCACCACCGAGGTCGGCCAGCACCAGATGTGGGCGGCCCAGTACTTCAAGTTCGACGAGCCGAACCGCTGGATGACCTCCGGCGGCCTCGGCACCATGGGCTACGGCCTGCCCGCCGCCATCGGCACGCAGCTCGCCCATCCGGACGGGCTCGTCATCGACATCGCGGGCGAAGCCTCGATCCTGATGAACATGCAGGAGCTCTCGACGGCGGTTCAGTACCGGCTGCCGGTGAAGATCTTCATCCTGAACAACGAGTACATGGGCATGGTGCGCCAGTGGCAGGAGCTGCTGCACGGCTCGCGCTACTCGCAGAGCTACTCGGAGAGCCTGCCGGACTTCGTGAAGCTGGCCGAGGCCTACGGCGCCAAGGGCATCCGCTGCGACAAGCCGGCCGAGCTCGACGGGGCGATCGCCGAGATGCTGGCCTATGACGGGCCGGTGATCTTCGACTGCATCGTCGACAAGACCGAGAACTGCTTCCCGATGATCCCGTCGGGCAAGGCCCACAACGAGATGCTGCTGTCCGACTACCTCGGCGAGACCGGGGTCGAGCTCGGCGAGGTCATCTCGGACGAGGGCAAGATGCTGGTCTGACCGGCTGGGCGGGGGCTCAGCCGTGCCGTCCCGCCCCGGGCCCGCGGATGCTGCCGGTGCGCAGCATCCGGAAGCCCAGGCGCAGGGCCGCGGCGAGGCGCCGTCCCGCGCCGCGCACGGGCCCCTCGGGCAGTTCGTGGTGCGCGGCGTCGAGGCGCGGCGTCGCCGCGGCCCGCGCGGCGGGGTCCAGGCCCTCGCGCTTGCGCAGGGTGACGTAGAATTCGAGCGCGTTGCGCGGGGTCGGAACGATCTCGGCGATCTCGAAGGGGATCAGCCCGAGGGCGATCAGGTCGCGGAACACGGCGAGGAAGCTGACCGGCGTGTAGACCGTGCAATGCACGTCGAAATAGTAGCCGTGCTCGGCGACGCCCCGGGCATGGGTCAGGGCGCTGGCGAGCTGGCCGTCGAACATCGGCTCCGGCGTCCGGCCGCGGCCGGACCATACGGCGGGGACGTCGACGGCGGCGGCCCGCGCCACGTGCTCGAAGACCTGGGCGGGGGAGCCGACCGTCGCCCGGGTCAGGTGGGCGGCGACGAGGTCCCCGGTGGTCGAGGGGGTGCGGTAGAAGTCGAAGGTGAAGCGCTTGTCGGGCACCACGAGGAAGAGCACGCCGCCGTCGCGCAGGATCCCGGCGATCTCGGCGAGCCAGCCGACCGGGTCGGCGATGTGCTCCAGGACGTGGCTCGCCACGACGTAGTCGACCGGCGCGCGGGGGCCCAGGGCCTCGGGGAGGGACTGGTTCTCGAGGACGAGGTCCACCTCCACGATGGGACTCGCCTCGGCGCCGACCACCGTGTCGTGCTCCGCGTATTTGCGGCGCAGGTCCTCGGTGGAGCGGTGGTCGGCGTAGAGGATCTCGCCGTCCTCGCGCCGGATCAGCGGCTTGTTCAGGGGGCCCAGCTCGACGCCGATGCGTCCGCGCGGGGTCACGGCATGGAGGGCACGCTGTCGGGGATTCATGGGCGGCGCCGATATCACGCGGCCCCAGGACGGTCCAGGCGAGCGGCCGGGACCGGGACACGGTAGGGATCTGAGGACAGCCGGCCCGGGACAGGGCCGCGACGGTTGAGAGCGGGAGACGATCGAGGCCATGAACGCGATGAACACCCACTACCCCGAGCCGGTCCGGGTCGAGGCGGTCAACCGGCACACCCTGGCGGTGATCGTGGACAACGAGCCGGGTGTGCTCGCCCGAATCTCGGGGATGTTCTCGGGACGCGGGTACAACATCGAGAGCCTAACCGTCTCGGAGACCGAGGAGGCGCGCCATCTCTCGCGCATCACCATCGTGACGACGGGCACGAACGCCGTGATCGAACAGATCAAGGCGCAGCTCGACCGGCTCGTGCCCGTGCATCGGGTCGTGGATCTTACGCTCCAGGGCAACGCCATCGAGCGCGAGATCTGTCTCGTGAAGGTGGCCGGCCAGGGCGAGCACCGCAGCGAAGCTCTGCGGCTCGCCGCGGCCTTCGGCGCCAAGTCGATCGACGCGACGCTCAACTCCTTCGTCTTCGAGCTGACGGGCACCACCGAGGAAATCGACCGCTTCGTGCGCCTGATGTCGGTGATCGGCCTCGTCGAGATCTGCCGCACCGGCATCGCGGCCATGGGCCGAGGCGCCCAGCCGCTGTAGGTCGGATCGACACGCCGCTCGCGCTGATGCCAGGAGGAGCCGCCATGGCGACACCAACCCTCTACTATGCCCCCGGAGCCTGCTCGCTGGCCTCGCACATCGCCCTGGAGGAGACGGGCGCGCCCTACGAGACGGCGCGCCTGAACCTCCAGGCCGGTGATCAGCGCTCGGGTGCCTATCTCGCCGTGAACGAGCGCGGCCGGGTGCCGGCGCTCGTCACCGGCGACTGGGTGCTCACCGAGAACAGCGCCATCCTGCGCCACGTCGCCCGCGCCTATCCGGATGCGGGGCTGTGGCCGCAGGATCTGCGCGATCAGGCGGTGGCGGACGAGTGGCTGTGCTGGCTCTCCACCAGCCACCACCCGACCTATGCCCATATCCGCAGGCCCGAGCGCTACACGGCCGAGGAGAGTGCCTTCCCCGAGATCCAGGCCAAAGGGCTCGATACCTTCGGCGACCTCTGCACCATGACCGAGGTCCGTCTCTCGAACGGCGGCTGGGCGGTCGGCGGCCGTTACAGCGTCGTCGATCCCTACCTGCTGCTGTTCTGGACCTGGGGCCGGGGTCCGGCCTGCCGGTTCGACATGGCCGCGCGCTTCCCCGCCTGGACGGAGCATGCGCGCGCCATGGCCGAGCGACCGGCCGTGCAGGCGGTCTTCGCCCGCGAGGGACTCGACCTGCCGCGCTGATCGCCGTGCAACGGTCCGAGCCATCCCGCTCGGACCCCGGGGGCCCTTGCCGCCTATGCCGAATCGCTTTATCGGCACGTACCGTACGGTACGGTACTGATCGCGGGACGATGCCACCGAACTCCGCAGCCCAGCAGGACACAGCTTCCGAAGCGCCCTCGCTCCGCCAACAGGCGGTGCTGGACGCCGTGCTGGCGCTGATGGTCGAGGAGGGCGATCAGCTCACCATGGACGCGGTGGCGCGCCGGGCGAGCTGCTCGAAGGAATCGCTCTACAAGTGGTTCGGCGATCGCGACGGCCTGCTCACCGCGACGGTGCAGTGGCAGGCCTCGCGGGTCCATGCCGGCCGCTACGCGGTGCAGCCCCTCGACGTCGCGACGCTCCGCGAGAGCCTGCGGGACTTCGCGGCGACCTGGCTGGAGGTGATCGCGAGCAGCACCTCGGTCGCCCTCAACCGTATCGCCATCGGCCATGCCGCCTCGGGCAAGAGCAATCTCGGCGGCATCGTCCTGGCGAATGGCCGCTTTGCGATCGGTGAGCGGGTGAAGCCTGTTCTCGAGGCCGGCCGCGCGGCGGGGATCCTCGATTTCGAGGACGGCGAAACGGCTTTCCGGACCTTCTTCGGTCTGGTCGGCCGCGACATCCAGATCCGGCTCCTGCTCGGCGACCGGCTCGACCTCGACACGGCCGAGATCCGGCGCGACGCCGGCCGCGCCGTCGACCAGTTCCTGGCCCTGTACGGCCGGGATTGAAACCACGAACACCAACGACGAGAAAGGACGATTCCCATGCGTGTCTATTACGATCGCGACGCCGACCTGAACCTGATCAAGGGCAAGAAGGTCGTCATCGTCGGCTTCGGCAGCCAGGGCCATGCCCACGCGCTCAACCTGCGCGATTCCGGCGTGAAGGACATCGTCATCGCCCTGCGCGAGGGCTCCGCCACCGCCAAGAAGGCTGAGGGCCAGGGCTTCAAGGTGATGAACGTCGCCGACGCCGCCAAGTGGGGCGACGTGGTGATGATGCTCACCCCCGACGAGCTGCAGGGCGACATCTACAGGGAGTCGCTCGAGAAGAACATGAAGGAGGGCGCCGCGCTCCTGTTTGCGCACGGCCTCAACGTGCACTTCAACCTGATCGAGCCGCGCAAGGACCTCGACGTGCTGATGGTCGCCCCGAAGGGCCCCGGCCACACCGTGCGCGGCGAGTACCTGAAGGGCGGCGGCGTGCCGACCCTGATCGCCATCGCGCAGGACGCCTCGGGCAACGCCCATGACCTCGGCCTGTCCTACGCCTCGGCCAATGGCGGCGGCCGCGCCGGCATCATCGAGACCACCTTCAAGGAGGAGTGCGAGACCGACCTGTTCGGCGAGCAGGCCGTGCTCTGCGGCGGTCTCGTCGAGCTGATCAAGGCCGGCTTCGAGACGCTGGTCGAGGCCGGCTACGCCCCCGAGATGGCCTATTTCGAGTGCCTGCACGAGGTGAAGCTGATCGTCGACCTCATCTACGAGGGCGGCATCGCCAACATGAACTACTCGATCTCGAACACCGCCGAGTACGGCGAGTACGTCACCGGCCCGCGCATCGTCACGCCCGAGACCAAGGCCGAGATGAAGCGCGTCCTCAACGACATCCAGTCGGGCATCTTCACCCGCAACTGGATGCTGGAGAACAAGGTCGGCCAGACCTCGTTCAAGGCCACCCGCGCCAAGCTCGCCGCCCACCCGATCGAGGAGGTCGGCGCCAAGCTCCGCGGCATGATGCCGTGGATCTCGGAGAAGGCCCTGGTCGACAAGACCAAGAACTGATCCCTCGGGAGTGGCAGGCCGGGCTTCGCCCGGCCTGCGCCGAAGCGACGAGGCCGGTTCCGCCAGGCGGGACCGGCCTTTCTCATGGGGCGAGCTTGGCTTAGAACCGCGCCCAAGGGCCCATGGAACGAGGCTCCCGGAGGACACGCTGATGGGATCGCTCTACTCGGACGCGCACCGCGCGCTCCAGGAAGAATTCGGTACGGTCAAGCTCGCGAACCGTCTGGACACCGATTGGGTGCACGAGACGATCCAGCCGGACGAGGCCGCCTTCATCGGCAGCCGCGACATGTTCTTCCTCTCCACCGTCGATCCGGACGGGATGCCGACCGTGTCCTACAAGGGCGGCGGCACCGGCTTCGTGAAGGTGGTGGACGAGACGACCCTCGTCTTCCCCGGCTTCGACGGCAACGGCATGTTCTACTCGATGGGCAATATCGAGGGTCAGGCCAAGGTCGGCCTGCTCTTCATCGATTTCGAGACCCCGCACCGGATCCGGGTCCAGGGTCTGGCCAGCCTCCTGCGCGACGATCCGCTGATGGCCGAATACACCGAGGCCAAGTATCTCGTTCGCGTCGCCGTGACGAAGATCTGGATCAACTGCCCGCGCTACATCCACAAGTACAACAAGGTGGAGCAGAACAAGTATGTCCCGCGGGAAGGCCGCGAGACGCCACTCGCCGCCTGGAAGCGCCTCGATCTCGCCGGCGACGTGATCAGCGACGCGGACAAGGCCCGTGTCGCCAAGGAAGGCCGCCTGGAGGTGTCCGAGTATGAGGCGCTCGTCGCCCGCGGCGAGGCATAGAGCCGCTCTCTGTCACCGAACCGGCAACCACGTCAGCGGAGAGCGCTCTGAGGCCAAGGGGCGCGATCCGCTCGCGCCCCAGGATGGGCGACGGGGCGCGAAAACCCGCGCCCCGCGCGATGCGGGCTCAGCCCTCGATGATGCGCTCGTCGAGCTTGCGGTCCACGGTCTCGACGGTGCGGTCGATCTCGGCATCCGGCTCGCCGAGCTGGTGCGAGATCAGCTTCACCAGAAGGTCGACGCGCTCGATGAAGGGCGCCCCGTTCGCCACCGCGCGCGCCGCCGAGGACGGCTTGAGCAGGCTCTCGGCCGCCTTGGCATACTTCTCGAACGGGACCTGATCCTTCGGATCGGCGCCGAGCTTCCGGGCGAGCGCATCGACATGGTCGTAGATGGCGCGGGATTGCGCCAGGTCGGTGTGCACGGCGTCGCGGATCGAGCGCGGCTCGGTCGGCGTGATGCAGCGGTAATTGCCGGTCAGCAGCATCGACCACTTCGCGAGCGGCACGAACAGCGAATCGAACACCTTCAGCTTCACCGGCACGTCCTGTCCGTCCAGGCGCACGGCGTCGATATCGGCCTCGAGCTCCCGCAGAAGGCGGTTATGCGCCTCGTCCGCGAAGGTCGCCGCCTTGAAGTTCGTCGGCAGGCCGACATGGAGCACGTTCGCGCCCTCCTCCGGCGGCCGGAAGGCCTGCGGGTCGGGCGAGCAGAGCGAGACCAGCCCGGGCTCGAAACGGTCCCAGACGCCCGCATTGGTGTAGGCGTCCTCGAGATTCATCGCGGCGAGCGCCGGGATCCGCTTGAGATAGGGCAGGGGCGGCATGTTCATGATCGAGAGGCTGGGCAGCTTCGCCTCGGCGATCTTGATCATCAGCATGCGGATCGTGTGGTTGGTGTATTGCGGCTCCTGCATGGCGAGGCCGACGAGGTCGTAGCGGGAGACGTCCACATCCTCCGGCGGCATCGCGTCGAGCTTGCCCGGCAGGTCGCGCGAATGGATCGCCCGGTGCTCGGGCTCGTCGCGCAGCTTGATCCGGACTTCCGTGCCCTCGCGGTTGATCAGGTCCGCGGTCTTCTTCCGGCAGACCAGCGTCACGTTGTGACCGGCCATCAGAAGTTTCGTCCCGAGCAGGGAGCCGTAGGAGGCGCCCAGGATCAGGATGTTGCGTGCCATGCTGTCTCTCCCTTGATCGGTCTTGATCTTGTTATCGATCGCCGCCGCGCCGCGCGTTCGCGTGGCCCGCACGCATCGCCGGCGAGGTCGCCCCGTCAGGGCGCGGCCGTTCCCGCGCAAGCGGTTACAGCCTCGCCATGATGTATACCAAACACCCCTTAGCTTGGTTTGAGCCGCACCTGAAGAGCGCCCGAGCCGTCGGCGATCGCGGCGGGCGGAAAAATCAGCGGCCCGGCCCGGGCGCGCCGGTCAGGCCGGCGCGTAGCGCGCCTTGAGAAGGGCGTAGGCGAGGCGCGCGGTCTGGACCTCGCCACCCTCCGGTCGGCCCGGCTTGGTCGAGGGATTCCAGCCGTAGAGGTCGAAATGCGCGTGGGCCTTCGTCTTGGGGGCGAAGCGGCGCAGGAACAGGGCCGCGGTGATCGCGCCCGCGAAGGGACCGCCGGAGACTTTGTTGAGATCGGCGATCTTCGAATCGAGCAGGCTCGCGTAGGGCGCATGCAGCGGCATGCGCCAGACCGGATCGATCGCCGCCGCGCCCGAGGCGGCGATCTCCGCGGCGAGCCCCTCGTCCTCGGTGAAGACCGCCGGAAGGTCGGGTCCGAGCGCCACGCGGGCGGCGCCCGTCAGCGTCGCGAAATCGAGGATCAGGTCCGGCCCCTCGGCATCGGCGAGCGCCAGCGCATCGGCAAGGATCAGGCGGCCCTCGGCATCGGTGTTGCCGATCTCGACGGTGAGCCCGGCCCGGCTCCGGACCACGTCACCGGGCCGGAAGGCGTCGCCTGAGACGGAGTTCTCGACGGCTGGGATCAGCAGGCGCAGGCGGATCGGCAGCTCTGCGCCCATCACCATGTCGGCGGCGGCGAGCGCCGCGGCGGCCCCGCCCATGTCCTTCTTCATCAGGAGCATGGCGGCGGAGGGCTTGATGTCGAGCCCGCCCGTGTCGAAGGCGACGCCCTTGCCGACGAGGGTGATCCGCGGCGCGCCCGCGCGGCCCCAGGTCAGGTCGATCAGCCGTGGAGGCCGGGTCGCGCCGGCGCCGACCGCGTGGACGAGCGGGAACTCGGCCGCCAGGGACTCGCCCGCAGTCACCGTTACCGCGGCGCCGTGCCGCTCGGCCACCGCGCGCACGGCCGCCTCGATCTCGGCCGGGCCGAGGTCGTTGGCCGGCGTGTTGACGAGGTCGCGCCCCCTCGCCACAGCTGAGGCGATCTGCGCGATCTCGGCCGCATCGACGTCCTCCGGGGCCACCAGGCGGGCGGCCTCCGAGGCGGGCGCGCGGTAGCGGCGGAAGGCGTAGGCGCCGAGCGCCCAGGCCAGCGCCGCCTCGGCCGGCACCGGCGCGCCTTCGATCCGGTAGACGCCCGGCGGCAGCAGGCCCGGCAGCTTGCCGGCAAGCAGCCGGTCATAGGCGGGAGCGTCGGTCTCACCGAGGCCGAACAGGATGCGGGCGAGCTGGCCCTCCGCACCCGGCAGCAGGGCGAGCCGGCCGGCCTTCGGCGCGAAGCCGGTAGCCGCCGCGAAGGCGCGCTGCGCCGGATCCAATCCCGCCTCGACCTCAGGCCACCCGGCGGCGGTGACCAGAGTCACGGGGATCGCAACGGTGCCGGGAGCGAGGAAGACGTCTGAGTCGGGCATGTGCGGGGTGCTTAACCGGTGATTAGGGTTAACGCTCTACCACCGTGCCGACGAGGCCGTGAAGCGTCCGGTCCGTTGCGGTCCATTGCGTGCGGGAGCGTTCCATGATGACGGCCCATCGGCCTGCCCGGATGCGCGGCCTGCTCGCGGGCGCGATCGTCGCCCTCGGGATGGCCGGCTGCCAGTCGCGCGGGCCCGAGACCACCGGGTCGATCGGCAGCGCGGGCCCCGCGATCGAGCGGCAGCAGGTCGACAGCCTCGCCGCCCGCTACGCCGAGAACCCGAACGACCTCGCGACCGCCATGCGCTACGCCCAGGCGCTCCGCGCCAGCGACCAGAAGACTCAGGCGACGGCAGTGCTGCAGCAGGCGGCCCTACGCAACCCGCGCAACCAGGCGGTGCTCGGCGCCTACGGCAAGTCCCTCGTCGAAGTCGGCCGCTTCCAGGAGGCGCAGGAGGTGCTGCAGAACGCGCACACGCCCTCGCAGCCGGACTGGCGCATCCTCTCGGCCCAGGGCTCGGCCGCCGACCAGATGGGCGAGCACGCCCGGGCACAAGGTTTCTACGAGGCCGCCCTCAAGATCCGGCCGAACGAGCCGTCGATCCTGTCCAATCTCGGCCTGTCCTACATGCTCGCACGGCAGCTCGATCCGGCCGAAGCCGTGCTGCGCCGCGCCGCCGAGCAGCCGGGGGCCGACGCGCGGGTGCGGGCCAACCTCGCCATGGCTTTGGGGCTGAAGGGCCGCTTCCCCGAAGCCGAGGCGGTCCTGCGCAGGGACATGAGCCCCGCCGAGGCCGAGGCGAACATCGCCTCGCTGCGCGCCCTCGTGGCCCAGCCCAACCGCTGGAAGGCGATCGAGGCCGCAGACAAGGCCATCGCGAAACCGGGCAAGGCGGCGGGCGCGCCCCTGTCGCCGCCCCCACGGGGCTGAGCCCTCAGCGCGCGCGGGTCAGGGCCCGCAGCGCGCCGCGGACGGTGCGCACATCCTGCTCGGTCATCGCCATGCGGTGGAGCATGTCGCGCATGTTGCGGGCGATGATCTCGCGCTTCTCGGGCGGATAGAACCCGGCGCCGTCGAGCGCCGCCTCCAGGCTTCCGAACAGCGAGATCAGCGCCTCGCGAGTCGCTGGCGGGGAGAGCATCTCGCCGGAGAAGGGGATCGTGGCCCGACCGCTGGCGCGGCGCCATTCGTAGGCGACGAGCAGCACGCTCTGGGCGAGGTTGAGAGAGGGGAAGTCCGGCGAGACCGGGAAGGTGACGATGGCATCCGCCAGCGAGACCTCGTCGTTCGACAGGCCGACCCGCTCGCGCCCGAACATCACGCCGACCCGTTGCCCTGTGCGGGCCACGACCTGTGCCATCGCCTCGTCGGGTGCCAGCACGCGCTTCATCTGGCCGCGCTCGCGGGCGGTGGTGGCGAGCACGCAGTTCAGGTCGGCGATGGCCTCGGGGACGCTGGCATAGATCGTCGCCGCATCGAGCACGTGCGTGGCGCCAGACGCCGCCTCGCGCACGCCCTTCTTCGGCCAGCCGTTCTTCGGATTGACGAGACGGAGTTCGGACAGGCCGAAATTCGCCATGGCGCGGGCCGTCATGCCGATATTCTCGGCGAGCTGCGGCTCGACCAGGATGACGGCGGGGGCAATTCCGGGCGGGATCTCGAGGGTCTTCATGATGCCTCCCGTACTGCACCGGACCGCGCGCCCCAAGCGCCCTCGCATCGGGGATGCAATGGCAGGCGCGGCGGCCTATGGAGGGCCGGGCTCGGCCGTATCCGCCGGGCATCGGGGACCGACATGGCGCGCTGGCTCTTCAAATCCGAACCCTCGACCTGGTCGTGGGACCAGCAGGTCGCGGCGGGCGCGGAGGGCACGTTCTGGAACGGCGTGCGCAACCACCTCGCCAAGCAGCAGATGATGGCGATGCAGGTCGGCGAGCAGGGCTTCTTCTACCACTCGAACGAGGGCAAGGCCGTCGTCGGCATCGTCGAGGTCATCAAGCCCTATTATCCCGACCACACCGACGCGAGCGGACGCTTCGGCATGGTGGATGTGCGCGCCGTCGAGGCCCTGCGCACGCCTGTGACCCTCGACGCGATCAAGGCCGAGTCGGCGCTCAAGGACATGGTCCTCGTCAACAACTCGCGCCTCTCGGTGCAGCCGGTGAGCGAGGCCGAATGGACGCTGATCCGCCGGATGGGCGGCCTCGGCTGATCCGGGGATCTCGAACGGACGAATCCCCTCGGCGGGATGTCGGGGCGAAGCCGTGACCTGCATGCCCCAGGGCTCCGCCCTGGACCCGTGAGAGGGATGATCCCTCTCGACACCCGGATGTCAGGCCGCGCGGCGGGTGCGCGCCGGCCGCGCGACCGGCTCCTCGGGCGCCACGGAGACGGCCGGGAGCGTGTCCATCACGCGGGTCGCAGGCAGCGTCACGATCACCTCGGTGCCTTCGCGGGGCTTCGACTTGAGGGTGAAGTTGCCGCTGTGGAGGTCGACGAGCCCCTTCACGATGGGCAGGCCGAGGCCGGAGCCCTGCTCGGCATCCTTGATCGCCATCGAGCCGCGTCCGAAGGACGACATCACCGTGCCGATCTCCTCCTCGGGGATGCCGGGACCGTTGTCCTTCACCGCGACATACTGCCCGCCCGAACTCGTCCAGCCGACCTTGATGGTGATTTCGCCCCCCTGCGGCGTGAACTTCACCGCATTCGAGAGGATGTTCAGCACGATCTGGCGGATGGCGCGCTCGTCCGCCCAGATCCGCGGCAGCGAATCGTCCACGAAGTCGCGGAAGGTCTGATTCTTGGCCTTGGCGCGCAGGCCCATCATGTGCCGGCACTCCTCGACCACATGGGCGAGTTGCACCGCCTCCTCGTTCAGCTCGTAGCGGCCGGCCTCGATGCGCGAGAGGTCGAGGATCTCGTTGATCAGATTGAGGAGGTGCATCCCGCTGTCGTGGATGTCGGTCGAGTATTCCCGGTAGCTCGGGGCCGCATGGGCGCCGAAGACCTCGTTCTTCATCACCTCGGAGAAGCCGAGAATGGCGTTGAGCGGCGTGCGCAGCTCGTGGCTCATCGTGGCGAGGAAGCGGGATTTCGCGAGGTTCGCCTCCTCGGCCCGTCGCCGCGCCTCGTCGGAATTGGCCTTGGCCTGCTCCAATTCACCGAAGATCGCGTCTTTCTCGGCCCGCGATTCGAGGGCTCCCACCGTCGAGGTGTAGAGGCGCCGGGCGAGGCCGAGGAAGAAGACCTGCGCGCCGCAGGCCATCGCCACGATGAGGACCGCGTCCATCTCCCGCGAGAAGGCCAGCAGCGAGAGCGCCGCGAGCATGAGGGGCGCGAGCGCCGCCACCGCCGCGGCGGGCACGGTCGCCGCGATCATGGTGGCGACCGCCGAGGCGATGACGAGCCCGAACAGGCAGAAGGTCCAGCCGCCGGTGGTGCCGAGCCAGACCATGGCCGACCACACCACACCCTGCAGCGCCTCGCCGACGACGAAGCGGGTGCGCCAGCGCGGCAGTGCGATGGTTTCCGGATCCGCCCTGAGGAAGCGCAGGCTCAGACCTGAATTCAGCGCGATCAGCGCGAAGACGCCGAGAACCCAGAGGCTGGGCACCAGCGGCGGCAGCCAGAAGCTTGCCGCGGCCGCGAGCGCCACCGCGAAGAGTGCGAGCGGGAGACCGGCGCCCGTCCGGTACTGGGCGTAGAGGCGCAGCAGCTCGTAGTCGAAGGCGCGCTCCAGGCCGGTATTCGAGGTCAGCCGCTCGCGGGCGGAGCGCATCTCCCGGGCGATCTCGCGCCGCCGCGCCACCTCCTCCGTCGAGGGACCGCGCCTGCGCTGCACCATCTCGACGGTCAGGTCGGACATCGAACTCTTGGGTCAACGCACGCTGGGAGAGAGGGCCGCTGCGACGGCGGGACTCCTCCGTCAGAATGGGTCCGATATGTTAAGATCGGCCTGCTGAGACGCGTCGCATTTTGGTGAATGCGCACACCGTGGCGTGCCTGGCGGTGTGCGGCAGCGCACGCCGCCGGGCCTGAGACGCAGTTAACGGCTCGACGGTCGGGGCAGGGAGAAGCCGATGTTCAAGCTCACCGTCAACGGCACCACCCACGAGGTCGACGCCGACCCCGACATGCCCCTGCTCTGGGTGCTGCGCGACCGCCTCGACAAGACCGGCACCAAGTACGGCTGCGGCATCGCCCAGTGCGGCGCCTGCACGGTGCATCTCGACGGCCAGCCCGTGCGCTCCTGCCAGACCCGGATCGGCGACGTGGGCACGGGGGCGATCACCACCATCGAGGGCGTCTCGGGCCGTGTGGCCGAGGCCGTGCAGGGCGCGTGGCGCAAGCTCGACGTGGTGCAGTGCGGCTACTGCCAGTCCGGCCAGATCATGTCGGCGATCGGCCTGCTCTCCACCAACCCGAAGCCCAGCGACGCCGACATCGACGGCGCCCTGGACGGCAACATCTGCCGCTGCGGCACCTACCAGCGCATCCGCGCGGCGATCCACGAAGCCGCGCGCTCCCTCGCCTGATCCCGAACGTCCTGACCGGAGCATTGCCATGCTGAAGATCCGTCAGCCGACGCCCTCGCCGCGCGCCTCCCGCCGCGCCTTCCTCACCGGCTCGGCCGCCGCGGCCGGTGCCCTGGTGATCGGCTTCCGCCTCGACCTGCGCGGCGCCCGCGCTGAGGGGGCGCCCGCCCTGTCCGCCGTCAAGGCGAACCCGAACGCCTTCGTGCGCATCGCCGCCGACGACACCGTGACGGTGATGATCAAGCATCTCGACATGGGCCAGGGCAACACGACGGGCCTCGCCACGATCCTCGCCGACGAACTCGACGCCGACTGGTCGAAGGTCCGCACCGAGTTCGCGCCGGCGGATGCCGCCCTCTACAACAACCTGCTGATGGGCCCGATCCAGGGCACCGGCGGCTCGACGGCCATTGCCAATTCCTGGATGCAGCTGCGCAAGGCGGGCGCCGCCGCCCGCGAGATGCTGGTGGCCGCCGCCGCCCTGGACTGGAAGGTCCAGGCCTCGCAGATCACCGTCGAGAGCGGCGTGGTGCGCCATGCCGGCTCGGGCCGCGAGGCCCGCTTCGGCGAGCTCGCGGCCGCCGCCGCCGCCATGCCGGTGCCGCAGGAGCCGCGGCTCAAGGATCCGAGCCAGTGGCGGCTCATCGGCCAGAAGGCACTGCGCCTCGATTCGGTGGCCAAGACCAACGGCAGCGCAATCTATTCCCTCGACATCCGCCGCCCGAACCAAGTGACGGCGGTGGTTGCCCACCCGCCGCGCTTCGGCGCCACGGTGAAGGGCTTCGACGACAAGGCCGCGCGGCAGGTCGCGGGCGTGATCGACGTGGTCGCGATCCCGACGGGCGTCGCGGTGATCGCCCGCGACACCTGGGCTGCGATGAAGGGCCGCGAGGCGCTGAAGGTCACCTGGGACGAGAGCCTCGCCGAGACGCGCTCGTCCGACGTCATCCTCGCCGAGTACCGCGAGACGGCCAAGCGCCCCGGCATCGTCGCCTCGCAGCGCGGCGATGCCGAGGCCGGCATCAAGGGCGCCGCGAAGGTGCTGGAGGCGGAGTTCAGCTTCCCCTACCTCGCCCACGCGGCGATGGAGCCTCTCAACGCCACGATCGAGCGGGCGGCGGATGGCAGCTACGACATCTATGCGGGCCTCCAGTTCCAGACGATCGAGCAGGCCACCGCCGCCGCGATCCTGGGCACCACCCCCGACAAGGTCCGGCTGCACACCCTGTGGGCCGGCGGCTCCTTCGGGCGGCGCGCCACGCCCTCGGCCGACTACATCGCGGAGGCCGCCGCCATCCTGAAGGCGTGGGGCGCCAAGGCCCCCGTGCACCTCGTCTGGACCCGCGAGGACGACATGGCGGGCGGCTATTACCGGCCGACCGTCTATCACAAGATCCGCGCCGGCCTCGACGCCAAGGGATCGGTGACGGGCTGGCAGCACGTGATGGTCGGCAAGTCGATCATGATCGGCTCGCCCTTCGAGGCGATGCTGGTGAAGAACGGCGTCGACGGCACCACCGTCGAAGGTGCCTCGGACACGCCCTACGCGCTGCCCGCCTACCGGTTCGAGGTGCACAACGCCCGCGAAGGCGTGCCGGTGCTGTGGTGGCGCTCGGTCGGCCACACCCACACCGCCCAGGCTATGGAGGTCTTCGTCGACGAACTGGCCCATGCGGCGCAGGTCGATCCCGTCGCCTACCGCCTCGCCCTGCTCACCAACGCGCCGCGCCTCTCCGCAGCCCTCAAGCTCGCCGCCGAGAAGGCGGGCTGGGGCAAGGCGGCGCCCGAGAAGGGCCGGGCCATGGGCGTCGCGGCCCACGAATCCTTCGGCTCCTACGTGGCGATGGTGGCCGACGTGACCGCGGGTTCGGGCAGCCTGAAGGTGAACCGGATTGTCGCCGCGGTCGATGTCGGCATCGCGGTCAACCCGGACATCGTGCGTGCCCAGGTCGAGGGCGCGGTCGGCTTCGCGCTCTCCTCGGTCCTGCGCAACCGCGTGACGCTGAAGGACGGCGTGGTTCAAGAGACCAATTTCGACGCCTACGAGCCGACCCGGCTCACCGAGATGCCGGTGGTCGAGGTCCATATCGTGCCGAGCCAGGCGGCCCCGACGGGCATCGGCGAGCCGGGCGTACCGGTCCTGGCGCCCGCGATCTCGAACGCGGTCTTCGCCGCGACCGGCCAGCGCCTGCGTGCGCTGCCCCTCGACCTCTCGGGCCTGAAGGGCGTGTGACATTGCGCACAGCGCATGGCTCTGAGCCGGCTTAGATCACGGCTCAGCCTCCCAAGGCTTTCGAGACCCAAACGACTTCCCCACGGCGCGGCCCACGGCCGCGCCGTTTCTTTTGGGCTGGCTCGCGGTTCCGGGACCTCCCATCTCCCGCAGCCATGACCGCGATCTTGCACGAGACCTTCGAAGACACGGCCGCGCGCCTCCGGGCCTGCCGCATCTGCCGCGACAGCCCGCTCTACGGACCGCCCCTGCCGCACGAGCCGCGACCGATCGTGCAGGGCTCGTCCACGGCCCGCCTGTGCATCGCAAGCCAAGCCCCCGGCACCCGCGCCCACCGCTCCGGCAAGCCGTTCTCGGACCCGTCCGGGGTGCGCCTGCGCGCTTGGCTCGGCCTCGACGAGGCAGCCTTCTACGACGGCGCGCGCGTCGCCATCGTGCCGATGGGCTCGTGCTTCCCCGGCCTCGACGCGAAGGGCGGCGACCGGCCGCCGCGGCGGGAATGCGCCGAGCGCTGGCGCAAGGACCTGTTCGCCGGCCTGCCCGCGCTGGAGCTGATTCTCGTGATCGGCCAATACGCGCAGGGCTGGCATCTCGGCCGGCTCGACGGCGGACTGACCGGCACGGTGCGCAACTGGCGCGCGATCCTGGGCGAGACGCGGCGCCCGCGGATCCTGCCCCTGCCGCACCCCTCTTGGCGCAACAACGGCTGGCTGAAGCGCGAGCCCTGGTTCGAGGCCGAGCTGCTGCCCGTGCTCAGGGCCGAGGTGGCGCGGGTGCTGGCCTGAACGGTCCGACCCAAGGATCCACTCCAAGGATACGGCCGACGATACGGCCGACGATCCGGCCGACGATCCGGCATTGACTGGAACGGCGCTCCGCGCGATCCCTCCGCCGCCTCCGGAGCCCGCATGACACCCATCACAGACCCGCGCGACCGCCTGATCGTCGCCCTCGACCTGGCCGATGTGGACGCGGCCCGGGCGCTCGTCGACCGGATCGGCGACGCGGCGACCTTCTACAAGATCGGCTACCAGCTCGGGTACAATGGCGGCCTCGCCTTCGCCCGCGAGCTGGCGAAGCGCGGCCTCAAGACATTCCTCGACCTGAAGCTCCACGACATCGGCAACACGGTGGAGGAGGGCGTTCGGGCGGTGAGCGACCTCGGCGCCAGCTTCCTCACGGTCCACGCCTATCCCCAGACCATGCGCGCGGCGGTCCGCGGGCGAAGCGGCAACCTCAAGGTCCTGGCGGTCACCGTGCTGACCTCCTATGACGACGCGGACGCGGCCGAGGCCGGCTACGCGCTGCCCGTCAGCGCACTCGTCGCCAAGCGCGCGGGGCAGGCCCGCGACATCGGCATCGACGGCATCGTCTGCAGCGCGCTTGAGGCGGGTCCGGTGCGGACGGCGATCGGACCGGAGCGGCTGATCGTGACCCCCGGCATCCGCCCGGCCGGCGCCGAGCTCGGCGACCAGAAGCGGGTGCTGACGCCGGGTCAGGCGCGCGCGGCCGGGATCGACCACGTGGTCGTCGGCCGCCCGATCACCGGTGCCGCCGACCCGCGGGCGGTGGCACGGGCAATCGTCGCAGAGATGGGAGAGGCGTGATGGCCAAGGGCTACTGGATCGTGCGGGTCGATGTGCTCGACCCCGAGGCCTACAAGGCCTACGCGGCGGCGAACGGCGCGGCGCTCGCCAAATACGGCGCCCGCTTCCTGGTGCGCGGCGGCGGCTTCGAGGCGGTGGCGGGTCAGGCCCGCGCCCGCAACGTCGTGCTCGAATTCCCGAGCTACGAGATCGCCCTCGAATGCTGGCACTCGGAACTCTACCAGGAGGCCCGCGCCAAGCAGAAGGGCGCCGTCGAGTCCGAGATCATCGTGATCGAGGGCTATGACGGCCCGCAGCCCTACATCTCCGAGCCGTCGCCGCCCGCCAACACGCCGGCGTCGGAATAGCCGAGCCCGGCTCCGGACACGCCTGGGATCCGCGACATGCGCCCCTTTCTCGACCCAGAGAGGAGCGCGCCGCATCCAGTGCCGACGCTCCCCGATCCGACCCCGCCTGTCACAGCGGGGTGGGCGGCGCCTCAGCCCCGCGCGGGCTCCCGGGCCGGGCGCAGGCTGCGCAGCAGGAAGTCCACCAACTCGACGAGGCTCGGCTCCAGTTCCGGGTGCGTCTGGCTCACGAGGAGCGGGTGCGTGTGGCGCGTGATCGCCGCCTGGATGCAGCGGGCTGCCACCGCCGGATCGGCCGCCTCGAACTCGCCGGTCCGCACGCCGTCGCGCACGATGCGCTCGAACACCGCGCCGATCCGGTCCACGTGCTGACGGCAGACCTCCCAGCTCTCGCCCATCGCCGCCTCGATCATCTCGTGGATGCGCGGATAGCCGGCCCAGCGCCCGGTTGTGTCGCGGTGCAGGGCTGCGACCGCCTCACGCAGGCGGGCCTCGGCCGTCCGTCCCGGCGCGTCGGCGATGCCGGCGATCAGCGCCTCGATCTCGCCCGTGACGCGCTCCACCACCGCCTCGTTGATCGCCTTCTTCGACTCGAAGAAGCGGTACACGTTGGCCGGGCTCATCTTCAGGGTCTTGGCGATGTCGGCGACCGTGGTCTTCTGGTAGCCGATCTCGCGGAACGAGCGCTCGGCCACCGCCAGGATGCGGCAGCGCGTGGTGGGTGCGCTTTCCTCGGCGGGGTCGGGAATCGCGGTCGGGTAGGCCGAAGACATCGTGCTCGAAGGTTGGCGGCGTCGCTCTTCTGTCATGCGACGCCGACGACGAATTTTGGTTCCTGATTAGGCATCGCACTCCCGGCCGTCAAAGCGGCTGGCGCACCCGGCAAGGCCGCGCTCGCACCTCTCTCCGACAGGCGCCGGCCCCGAGGCAATGCGCCGCCGTGCCGGAACCGGGCCGACCCGCGCCGATTGCCCAGGCGATTGCTCGATCCGCCAGCGGGGACATTGATGACGTTCAAGGACAAGCGGGCCCTGATCACCGGTGCCGATTCCGGCATCGGCCGGGCCGCCGCCATCCACCTCGCCCGCGCGGGCGCCGACGTGGTGATCGCCTATCACAACGACCGGGACGGCATCGCCGAGACGGCCCGCCATGTCGAAGCGGAGGGACGCCGAGCCGTGGTGGCGCAGGTCGATGTCGGCGATCCGGCCTCGGTGAAGGCCCTCTACGAGACGGCAGCCCGCGACCTCGGCCCCCTCGACATCCTCGTCGCCAATGCCGGCCAGGCGATGAGCGGCATGGCGGTCGCCGAGATGGAGGACGAGCGGCTGGAGACGATCCTGCGCGTCAACCTGATGGGCGCATTGTTCACGGCGCGTCCCTTCATCCGCATGCGCCGCGAGGCGGGCGGGCGTGGCAAGATCGTGTTCGTCTCCTCCGTGGCGCAGCACCTGCCGACGCCCGAGAGCGCCCCCTACGGCATGTCGAAGGCCGGTCTCGGCTCGCTCTGCCGCAGCCTGTCGCGGGAGCTCGCCGAGGACCGCATCAACGTCAACAACGTGGCGCCCGGCCTGATCGAGACGCCGATGACCTCCGACCGCTTCGAGGATCCGGGCAAGCTGGAGACGTCCCTGGAGCGCATCCCGTGGCACCGGGCCGGCCAGCCCGAGGACATCGCGCACGCGATCCTCTACCTCGCCTCTGACGAGGCCGACTACGTGACCGGCCACACGCTCGTAGTCGATGGCGGCCTGACCATGCAGTGGGGCGGTGCCTGAGAGCGGACGGCGCCGCACAGGGCCGTGACGGCAGGCGGCTCAGGCGTCAATCCAGTCCAGAGGCGTCGGCGTCCGCAGGTGTACGGCCGGCGTTACTCACCGATTCCGGCCGTAACGGACGTTCGACCGCTGTCGAGCTGCGTTCGGGCGCAACCGCAATTGTCCTTTAACGTCCCGCTGATCGAATGCGGCCCATGCTTCGATCCTATCTCCGCAGCCGTGCGACCGCGCAGCCCGCCGTAGCGGAGCCCGGTCCGCCGGCTGTCGGCGCTGCCGCATCCGAAGCCGTCACGGCCGAGACCGAGGGCGGCTCCGGCAGCGCGGCCGTCCTCGACGTGATCGAGACGGACGTGCTCGCCGCGATCGGCGCCGTCGGCGGCTCGATCGCCTCGGCGCGCGGCGAGGTCGGCGCCGTCCAAGTCGGGCTCGCGGAGATGCGGGCCCGGATGGAAGGCCTTGCGGGCGCCGCGCGCGAGGCCGCTTCCGCCAGCGCGGCTCTGTCCGAGCGGACCCAGGCCCTCTCCCAGACCTCCGGCCGGATCGCCGGGGCGATGCGGCAGGCCGAGGCCCATCTCGACCAAGCCGACAGCCGCGGCGGCGAGGCGCGGGCGCAGATCGAGGCCCTGGCCCTCGCCGGCTCCGAGATCGCGGGCATCATCGATGCCATCGCCGCGGTGGCGCGGCAGACCAACCTGCTGGCGCTCAACGCCACCATCGAGGCGGCCCGTGCCGGCGATGCCGGCCGCGGCTTCGCGGTGGTCGCCGCCGAGGTGAAGGCCCTGTCGGTGGAGACGGGGCGGGCGGCCGAGGAGGTGCGCGCGCGGGTCACGCGGCTGCGCGACGGCGCGGCGGCCTCCGCCACGGCGGTGACGGCCCTTGCCGAGGCGATCGATGCGGCACGACCTGCCTTCGGCACGGTCCAGGCGATCTCGGGCGAGCAGGCGGCCATCGTCGCGCATGTGGTCGGCGAAGCCGCGCGGACGGGCAGCCTCGTCGCGGATGTGGATGGCGCGGCCCAGGCCATTGCTGCGGCGGGGATCGCGCTGGAGGCGCGCGCCGTCGCCACCGAGGCCTCGGCGCGGGAGGCGGCCGACCAAGCCGCCGGCCTCGGACGCCGCTTCGTCGCGGTGATCCGGCAGAGCGAGATCGGCGATCGCCGCCGGCACGACCGTTACCCCGTCGAACTGGCCGTGCGCCTCGGCGACGGGCGCCGCAGCCGCAGCGTCGATCTCAGCGCGGGCGGCGTCCTGGTCGAGGCGCCAGAGGGTGCGGCCGTGGCCGCGGGCAGCGCCCTCGGCCTCGACATCGACGGCATCGGCCCGGTGCGGGCCCTCGTTCGAGCCGTGAGCCCGATGGGCCTCCACTGCGCTTTCGCAGACCTGACCGCCGCCGCACGCTCAGGCCTCGACGCGCGTCTCTCCGCCGTCCAGGCCGAGTATGCGCCCCTCGCGGAGAAGGCGCAGGGCCTCGCAGGGCGCATCTCCGGGCTGATGGAAGAGGCGCTCGCCGCCGGCCGGCTCACCGAGGCCGACCTGTTCGACACCGACTACCTGCCGCTGCCGGGCAGCGACCCGCGCCAGTTCATGACGCGGGCGGTCAAGCCCCTCGTCGGCATGCTGCAGGAGGTGCTGGACCGGGAACTCGCCCTCGACAACCGGATGCTGTTCTGCATCGTGGCCGACCGCAACGGCTTCGTGCCGGTGCATAACGGCGCGGTCTCGCAGGCGCAGAGGCCCGGTGACCCGGTCTGGAACGCGGCCAACGCGCGCAACCTGCGCATCTTCGACGACCGCACCGGGATCACGGCAGCGCGCTCGCAGCGTCCTGCGACCGTGCAGGTCTACCGTCGCGAGCTCGGCGACCGGGTCGTGATGGTGCGGGAAGTGGACGCGCCGATTCGCGCGGCCGGGCGCCACTGGGGCGCCTGCCGCACGGCCTACCGATTCTGAGCCGGTCGGTCAGGAGCCGAACTGCGAGCCGAGCTGCTCAAGATACTCGGCGAGGTCGAGCCCGCCGACGCGCTTCCCGTAATCGAAACGCTGACCCTGGCGGATGTCGATGCTGGCATTGCGGGTCGTCAGAGTGAACGGACGCACGCAAACCCAGGCACCGTCGCTCCGATGCTCGAAGTAACCGAGTATGTCGTGCTTGGCCATGGTCGTCCCCGGGTCTGGAATCGCGGGGTTAACGGCCGAGCCGAGACTTGGTTCACCTCTATTCGGACACCGCAACGCACCATACGGCCAAGCCGATGCTGGCATTCGGGAGGCGGGCCGTGGCCGGCGCACGGGGCAGACACCAGCCTCACCCGCCTTTGTCGCGCGCATGCCGGGGCGCGGCAGCCGGATCATCGGGTTGCCTTTTCGGGCTGCCGGGTGTAAGCGCGCCCCGCGCCCTTCAGACACCCTTGGAGGCACGGGCGCGCTGGGGAACGGTCGGGCCGTCCGCTTCGGGCGGCCTTTGTCGTTTTCTCCAGGCCATCATCAGAACAGGATCACGCCATGAGCGCAGTCAAGACGCTTGAGGCCGTGGCACGCGACCGGGTCGGCAAGGGGGCCGCCCGGGCCGTTCGTCGCCAGGGCAAGATTCCCGCCGTCGTCTACGGCGCCGGCCAGCCGCCGGTCTCCATCGCGGTCGACCTCATCCGCACCCGCACGCTGATCTATGCCGGCGGCTTCAAGACCACGGTGTTCGAGATCACCACCGGCGGCAAGAAGGTCCGCGCGATCCCGCGCGACTTCCAGCTCGACCCGGTCACCGGCGCGCCGCTGCACGTCGACTTCCTGCGCGTCGTCTCCGGCCAGACCGTCGTGGTCGAGGTGCCGGTGCACTTCGTGAACGAGGACAAGGCCCCCGGCATCAAGCAGAAGGGCGGCACCCTCAACATCGCGCTGCACACGCTGCCGATCGACGTGGCCCCCGACCAGATCCCCGACGCGATCGAGGTGGACCTGACCGGCCGCCAGATCGGCGACGTGATCCACGCGTCCGACCTGAAGCTGCCCGCCGGCACCTACACGGGCGAGGGCACGGATCCGGTCGCCAACATCGTGCCGCCGACCGTGCTCGGCGCCGAGGTCGAGGCCGAGGAGGCCGCGATCGCCGAGGCGCAGGCCGCCGAGTCCGCCGAGGAGAAGGCCGAGACCGAGACCGCCTCCGAGGAGAAGACCGAGGAGTAATCCGGAGCGGGACCGCCGCGTCCCCGTCCGCCCTCGCGATGCCCCGGCCCAAAGCCGGGGCATTTTCACGTGCGTTCAAGGCAGGCCAAAGGAGCACGGCATGCGGCTCATCGTCGGCCTCGGGAATCCGGGCCAGCGCTACGCGCGCAACCGGCACAATATCGGCTTCATGGGCGTCGACGAGATCGCCCGCGTGCACCGGGCGAGCCCGTTCCGCCGCCGCTTCCAGGGCGAGGCCGCCGAGGTGGTCCTCGGCACTGAGCGCGCCATCCTGCTGAAGCCGCAGACCTTCATGAACGAGTCCGGCCGCTCGGTCGCCGAGGCGCAGCGCTTCTACAAGATCGCCTTGGCCGACGTGATCGTCCTGCACGACGAGCTCGATCTGGCTCCGGCCAAGCTCCGGGTGAAGCTCGGCGGCGGCAATGCCGGACATAACGGCCTGCGCTCGATCACCGCGCAATGCGGCAACGACTACCGCCGCGTGCGGCTCGGCATCGGGCATCCGGGCGACAAGGCCCTCGTCCATGCCTACGTGCTCAATGATTTCGCCAAGGCCGAGGAGCCCTGGGTCGAGGATCTCTGCCGGGCGGTGGCCGACCACGCCGCGCTGCTGGCGGCGGGCGACGATCCGGGCTTCCAGAACAAGGTCCATCTCGCCATGGCCGGCCGCGGCTGGGACGCGGTGAAGACGCCGGCCGAGGCCGGCAAGGCCAAGGGCCGGGCCGAGACGTAAATTGACACGAAAACACGAGGACACGATATCGGAGGCGATCTGGAGGCGGCGATGAAGAACGTGACCGTGACCATGGACGAGGCGCTGCTGCAGCGCGCCCGCGTGGCGGCGGCGCGGGACGGCAAGAGCTTGTCGAAGTTCATCGCCGAGACGGTGGAGCAGCGGGTCGGCCGGCCGATGACCCAGCGCGAGGCTCTCGAGCGCTTCCTGGCCGGTCCCCTCATGAACCTGACCGATGAGAAGGGCCGAGCGCCAACGCGTGACCAGATCTATGATGACTGACCGGGTCTTCATCGACACCAATGTGCTCGTTTACGCACGCGACGGACGCAACGCAGACAAGCGACATCGTGCCAGAGGTTGGCTCGCCGCGATCACCGATTCATACAGCGCCCGCACCAACCTTCAGGTCCTGAACGAACTGACCCGTTGGATCCTCAGAAACGAGAGCTCCCGGCCACTGGGCGAGATTCAGGATGAGATCGCGGCGCTTCGAGGCTGGGGCGACAGGCCCCTCGACGGAGAAGAGCTGGATCTCGCTTGGGCAGTCCGAGACAAGCTCGGCTACCAATGGTTCGACTGCCTCCTCGTCGCCGCGGCCCACGTCCAGGGCTGCCGCTACTTTCTGACCGAGGACATGGCCCATGGCGCGAGCTTCCAGGGCGTGACCCTCATCAATCCGTTCCGGCTCTCGCCGGATGAGCTGTTTCTGCGGAACTGACCGGAACCGATCCATGGGCTTCAAATGCGGCATCGTCGGCCTGCCGAACGTCGGCAAGTCGACCCTCTTCAACGCGCTGACGCAGACCGCGGCGGCCCAGGCGGCGAACTACCCGTTCTGCACCATCGAGCCGAATGTCGGCGAGGTGGCGGTGCCGGATGCGCGGCTCGACGCGCTCGCGACGATCGCCACCTCGAAGGAGATCATCCCGACGCGGCTGACCTTCGTGGACATCGCCGGCCTCGTGCGCGGCGCCTCGAAGGGGGAGGGGCTCGGCAACCAGTTCCTCGCCAACATCCGTGAGGTCGATGCCATCGCCCACGTGGTGCGCTGCTTCGAGGACGGCGACGTCACCCATGTCGAGGGCAAGGTCGACCCGGCCGCCGACATCGAGACCATCGAGACCGAGCTGATGCTGGCCGACCTCGACAGCCTGGAGCGGCGCGCCCAGGCCCTGGAGAAGAAGGCCAAGGGCTCCGACAAGGAGGCCAAGGAGGCCCTCGACCTCGTCAACCGGGCGCTCCCGCTCCTGCGCGACGGCAAGCCGGCCCGCCTCGTCGAGCGGAAGCCCGAGGAGGAGCGCCTGTTCCAGCAGCTCGGCCTGATGACCGCCAAGCCCGTCCTCTACGTCTGCAACGTGGACGAGGGCGACGCCGACAAGGGCAACGCCCATTCCGATGCGGTGATGGCCCGCGCCAAGGCGGAGGGCGCCAAGGCCGTGGTGGTCTCGGCCAAGATCGAGAGCGAGATCGCGGTGATGCCGCCGGCCGACCAGGCCGAGTTCCTGGAGGCGGTGGGCCTGACCGAGCCCGGCCTCAACCGGGTGATCCGGGCGGGCTACGAGCTGCTCGGACTCATCACCTACTTCACGGTCGGCCCGAAGGAAGCCCGCGCCTGGACGATCACCGACGGCACTCGCGCGCCCGCGGCGGCCGGCGTGATCCATTCCGATTTCGAGAAGGGCTTCATCCGGGCCGAGACCATCGCCTATGCCGACTACGTCGCGCTGAAGGGCGAGACCGGCGCGCGGGATGCCGGCAAGCTGCGGCTGGAGGGCAAGGAGTACCGCGTGCAGGACGGCGACGTGCTGCACTTCCGCTTCGCCAACTGAGGCGCCGATGCCCGGCCCCTGCTTCGAGGACTTCAAGCCCGGCGACCGCTTCGTCAGTGCGGCGATCACCGTGAGCCGGGACGAGATCGTCGCCTTCGCGCGGGACTTCGACCCGCAGCCCTTCCACCTCGACGAGGCGGCGGCGGAGGCGACCTTCGTCGGTCGGCTGATCGCCTCCGGCTGGCAGACGGCCGCGCTCGGCATGCGGCTCCTGCAGGCCGGGGTGTTCCGCGGCGGCTCGTCGCTCGGCTCGCCCGGCATTGAGGAGTTGCGCTGGCTGAAGCCCGTCCTGCCTGGCGACAGCCTGATTCTGACGGCCACCGTCGAGGATTGCCGCGGCTCGGGCTCGAAGCCCGGTCTCGGCTTCGTGCGCTTCTCCGCGGAGATGGCGAATGGCGCGGGCGACGCGGTGATGAGCCAGAGCTTCACGGTGATGTTCCCGCGGCGCGGCCAGGAGCCTCCACCGCCCCGGCCGGTGACGCTCGCCACGCCGGCACCGCGGCCCGAGCCGGACGATTCCGAGATCCTGCCCTTCCTGGGCGAGGCCGAGATCGGCTGCGCGCGCGATCTCGGGACCTACACCTTCACGGCGGACGACATCGTCGCCTTCGCGCGCCTCTATGACGCGCAAGTCTTCCATCTCGACCCGGAGGCCGCCGCCCGCTCGCATTTCGGCGGGCTCTGCGCCTCGGGCTGGCACACGGCCGCCGTCTATATGAAGCGGCTGATGGCGACCCGCGCCCGCGACCTCGCCTACACCGCGGCGCGCGGCCCGGTGCCGATGTTCGGCTCCTCGCCGGGCTTCCGGAAGATGCGCTGGCTCAAGCCCGTCTATGCGGGCGACACCATCGGCTACCGCACCGTGCTCACCGACCGCCGCGCCTCGGCCTCGCGTCCGGGCTGGGGCCTCGCCTTCGCGCGCAACACCGGCACGAACCAGCACGGCGAGGAGGTGTTCCGGTTCGATTCGACGGTGTTCTGCCAGTGGGAGCCCTGAGGGGCCCTGTGCCCGGGCGTCACGCCGCCCGGCGCCGCTCCGGGTAGAGGCCGAGCAGGCCCTCGGGCGAGGCCTCGCACACGCCGCGCTCGGTGATGATGCCGGTGACGAGCCGGGCCGGGGTCACGTCGAAGGCAGGGTTGGCCACGGGGCTCCCCGGCGAGACCACCTCGACGGTGGCGAAGCCGCCATCCGCCAGGCGCCCGGTCAGATGCGTGACCTCACGCCCGTCGCGCTCCTCGATCGGAATCTCGGCGACGCCGTCCGACAGCGTCCAGTCGATCGTGGAGAAGGGGAGGGCCGCGTAGAACGGCACCCGGTTGTCCGAGGCCGCGAGCGCCTTGAGGTAGGTGCCGATCTTGTTGCAGACGTCACCCGAGGCCGTGGTGCGGTCCGAGCCGACGATGCAGACGTCGATGCCGCCGTGCTGCATCAGGTGGCCGCCAGCATTGTCGGCAATCACCGTGTGGGGCACGCCGTGCCCGTTCAGCTCGAAGGCGGTGAGCGCCGCACCCTGGTTCCGCGGCCGGGTCTCGTCCACATAGACGTGGAGATCGACGCCCATCTCGTGCGCCATGTAGATCGGCGCCAGCGCCGTGCCCCAGTCGACGGTGGCGAGCCAGCCGGCATTGCAATGGGTCAGCACGTTGATGCGCCGGCCCTTCGCCTGCGCGATCTCGGCGAGCAGCCGGCCGCCATGCTCGCCGATCGCCTTGCAGCTCGCCACATCCTCCTCGGCGATGCGGCCGGCCTCCGCGAAGGCGGCCGCGAAGCGCTCCGCGGCGGGGAGGGGGCGCAGCTGCGTGGCGACATGGTCGAGCGCCCCGCGCAGGTTGATCGCGGTGGGGCGGGTGGCCGCCAGCGCCTCGACGGCGTGGGCGAGCCCGGCATCGGAGGGGTCCTCCCGCAGGCCGAGCGCCAGACCATAGGCGGCGGTGACGCCGATCAGCGGGGCGCCGCGCACGATCATGGTGCGGATCGCCACCGCCGCGTCGTCGAGGCTCGCGAGGCGTCGCATCTCGAAGGCGAAGGGCAGGCGGGTCTGGTCGATCACCTGCACGGAGACGCCGTCGGCATCCGGCACGATGGTACGGTGGTGGCGGCCGTCGATCTTCATGCCCACCGCTCTGCCACACGGGGCCGCGGATTGCACGCGCGCGGCGGACGCGGCGGTTTTGCAGCTGCCGGTTGAGCCTTCCTCAACCTTAGCCCCCCGTTAACGGCTCGCCCGTAGCGTTTCCGGCAGAGTACCCCTCACGCGTCCGGTTCCGCATGCGCTCGCTCCGCCGCTCCGCGTCGCCCTTCGACACCGTCGTGGACACGGTGCGCCCGTTCCTGGCGCGCCGGCTGACGGAGTTCGGCGGCCTCGTCCTGTTCACCGGCGCCATCGCGCTCACCGTGGCGCTGGCGACGTGGTCGATCGACGACCCGAGTCTCAACCACGCCACCGACCACGGCGCCCACAACGTGCTCGGCCAGCCCGGCGCCGTGGTGTCGGACCTTGCCATGCAGATCCTCGGCCTCGGCTCGCTCGCCCTGGTCCTGCCGCCGGCCCTCTGGGGCGTGCGCCTGATGCGCGAGCGAGACCTGCCCCGCGGCGGCCTGCGCATCGCCCTCTGGATCATCGGCTTCTGCGCGGCGAGCGCGGTGGCGAGCGCCCTGCCGCCGACCACGCGCTGGCCGCTGCCGACCGGCCTCGGCGGCGTCGCCGGCGACGCGCTGCTCTCGCTCGCCCGCACCGTCGTGGGCGCCATCGCCGGGCCCGCCGCCGCCCTCGTCGGCTTCGCCTACGGCGCCGTGGCGATCCTCGCCATCACCGGGGCCTGCCGCGCCGGCCTCGACCACGCGGAGGACGAGGAGGCGGAGGAGACCGACCACACGCCCGTGGCGCGGCGGCCGACCTACCGCTCGGAGGAGCGGGACGCAGCCGGCGAGCCGGGCCTCGGCCTCGTCGGCCTCGGTGCCATCGCCCAGGCCGTCATGCGCGGGCGCGCGGCCCTCGGCGAGACCGTCGAGACCTGGAAGGCGCAGCGCTCCGGGGGCCTCGCCTATGCCGGCGCCTCGCCGACGCTCGCCGCCCGCCGGGCCTTCTCGGACGAGGACCTGCCCTGGGCCGAGCACCTGCCGGCGCAGGGCGGCAGGCCCGCCGCCCGTCGCGAGCCGGCCTTCGATTCGGAGACGCCCCGTCCCGCCCCGCGCGCGAAGCCGGCGCCGGCCTATGCCGAGGACGAGCCGGACGAGGAGGGTGAGGCCGAGGCCCCGCGCTCGCGCGTCGCGCCGCCCGCCGCCGCCCCGGTTCCGGCCCGCCGCCCGCCGGCCCCGCCGCCGCGGGATCCGGAGGATTACGAATTGCCGCCGCTCACCGTGCTCGCGGAGCCGCGCGGCCCCTCGGCCGCGAGCCTCGTCTCGGCGGATGCGCTGGAGCAGAACGCGACGCTGCTGGAGGCGACGCTCGGCGATTTCGGCGTGCGCGGCGACATCCTCGCCGTTCGTCCCGGCCCGGTCGTCACCCTCTACGAGCTCGAACCCGCCCCCGGCACCAAGTCGAGCCGGGTGATCTCGCTCGCCGACGACATCGCCCGCTCGATGTCGGCCGTCTCGGCCCGCGTCGCCGTGGTGCCCGGCCGCAACGCCATCGGCATCGAGTTGCCGAACGTGCGCCGCGAGACGGTCTATCTGCGCGAACTGTTGGCCTCGGCCGATTTCGTGGAGACCAAGCACAAGCTGGCTTTGTGCCTGGGCAAGAACATCGGCGGCGAGCCGATCATCGCCGACCTCGCCCGCATGCCCCACCTGCTGGTGGCCGGCACCACCGGCTCCGGCAAGTCGGTG
>Ga0126362_10000167_pt1 | contig 56838 bp, 54 predicted proteins | sample ANMtaG_FD_126269 | JGI IMG/M metagenome (GOLD analysis project Ga0126362, IMG submission 126269) | Continental margin sediment microbial communities from North Pacific Ocean - ANME2c_DSS_Sorted | ecosystem: Environmental > Aquatic > Marine > Continental margin > Sediment | place: Pacific Ocean... | reverse complement strand
GAGTTACGGCGGTCATAGCGAAGGGGAAACGCCCGGTCCCATTCCGAACCCGGAAGCTAAGCCCTTCAGCGCCGATGGTACTGCACTCGACAGGGTGTGGGAGAGTAGGACACCGCCGAACACCCGTTAACCGAAAGGGGACCCAACATATTGGGTCCCCTTTCGTGCGTTGTATGAGAGGAATGACTGTGTCGGAGAATGGCGACGAGCGTCGGTCCTTCCGTGGGGGAGGAGCGCCTCGATCAGGTGGCCCCCGTCGTGACAACGACGGGCGTGGATCACGCGGCGCTGCAGGCGGAGACCGCCGCGGTGGTGCCGGAGACAACAACCGTGGTGGTGCTGGAAACAGTAACCGCGGCGGCGGATTCAACGGCGGACAACGTCGCGGCGGCGAGGGTGGGTTCACCCCTCGTGGGCGCGACGGCGACCGCAACCGTCAGCAAGCACGACCTGACGAACCGGATTTGCCCGATAACGTAGAGCCCACCGAGTTGGACCCGGCCGTTCGTCGGGATCTGCTCAGCCTCGACAAGGACAACGCCAACACCGTTGCGCGTCACCTTGTCATGGCAGGAAAGCTCGTCGATGAAGACCCGGAACTCGCACTGCTCCACGCTCGCGCTGCTCGTCAGCGCGCCGGCCGTATTGCCGTCGTTCGTGAAGCTGCTGGAATCACCGCGTACCACGCCGGTGAATGGGCTGAAGCTCTCTCCGAGCTTCGTGCTGCCCGTCGAATGGCTGGTGGACCGGGTCTGATCGCTGTCATGGCCGACTGTGAACGCGGTTTGGGTCGACCCGAGCGCGCGATCGAACTCGGCCGCAGCGACGAGGCTGCCCTGCTTTCGGGCGACGAGGCTTCGGAGTTGAGGATCGTGGTCGCCGGCGCCCGCATGGATCTCGGTCAGTTCGATCAGGCAGTTGTCACACTGCAGACCAAGGATCTTGACGCAGCGCGTACCGGTGAAGCGGCGGCTCGGCTTTTCTATGCGTACGCTGATGCCCTCGTTGCAGCAGGTCGTGTCGAAGACGGATTGAAGTGGTTCCTCAATGCTGCAGCTGCAGACCTCGAGGGTGACACGGATGCTGAAGAACGGGTGGCCGAGTTGACCGGAGAAGATCAGTGACCGTGCTTCGTACTCAGTACGACGTACTTTTGCTCGATCTCGACGGCACGCTGTACGCCGGAGCTCATGCGATTCCCGGCACCCAGGCTGCGTTGGGTCAGGGTACGCAGGCTCTGTACTACGTGACCAACAATGCGAGTCGCTCGCCGTCGGCAGTGTCGGCGCATCTGACCGAACTCGGTTTCGATTCCGAAGATGATCGTGTCGTCACCAGTTCTCAGACGGCAGTGCGCCTGTTGGCGGAGCGTCTCGAACCCGGTGCCGCTGTTCTGGTCGTCGGTACCGACGCATTGGCCGACGAGGTGACCCGCGTCGGATTGCTTCCGGTTCGTGAGTTCGCGGATTCTCCGGTTGCTGTCGTTCAAGGACATTCGACGGAGACCGACTGGACGATCCTCGCCGAGGCGTGCTTGGCGATCAGGGCGGGTGCGCTGTGGGTGGCTGCGAACCTGGACACCACTCTGCCGTCGGAACGGGGTTTGGTTCTCGGAAACGGCTCGATGGTGGCAGCTCTACGCGCTGCGACCAAGCAGGAACCCTTGGTGGCAGGTAAGCCGGCTGCACCGCTGATGGAAGATGCGCTCGCTCGCAGCGGGTGTTCGCGTCCTCTGGTGGTCGGCGATCGTCTGGACACCGATATCGAAGGCGCACATGCTGTTTCGGTCGACTCGTTGTTGGTTCTCACCGGTGTGAGCACGCCGGGCGACGTACTGCGGGCTCCGATTGAGCAGCGTCCCACCTACATTGCAGCAACTCTGGATTCGCTCAATCAGCCGGCCGTCGAATCGCTGGTCGGTGCGGACTCCAAGTGGTCTGTCTCCGTGAACGGATCGGCGCTGGTTGTGGACGGCCCGGTTGTCGGTGACGAGATGTCCCTTCTACGCGCGGTTGCGCCTGTCGCATGGGCCAATCCGTCCTTCCAGACACTGGAAGCGTCGGACGCCGGCGTGGCGGATCTGTTTGCTTCCTGGCTCGTCTGATTTCTCGCAAATGTGTTCGACTCGCGGGGGTGCGGGTGTATGCGTAACCGAGAGTCATGCACTAGCGTTGTGCGCGATGAGCACGCCGACACCGCACCCCGGAAACTCGAGTAACGGATCGCCGTTGCCCGGGCCACGCCAGACCGTCGATCCGGAACGTATACGTTCTGACGTCGACGGTTTACTGGCGCGCCTCGGCGGCATCGAACACGATCCGAACGATCAGCACGGAGCAGGTGTGATTCCGCAGAAGGCACATATTTTGGAACAGGCACACGAGGTGCTCGTCCAGGCGCTCGCCTCTGTGGACAGGGCTTGACGTGGCACGTAGAGCACGGGTGGATGCCGAACTGGTCCGTCGCGGACTCGCACGGTCGCGAGATCATGCGCAAGAACTGATTTCCGCAGGCCGAGTTCTCATCTCGGGCGCAGTCGCGACCAAGCCTGCGACGGCGATCGAGGCAGGAACTCCACTTCGGGTAGTCGAGGTCGAGCAGGAAGTCTCGTGGGCCTCGCGAGGGGCACACAAGCTGATCGGTGCCCTCGACGCTTTCGGGTCCGAAGGATTGACGGTCGAAGGACGCCGATGTCTTGACGCCGGCGCTTCCACCGGTGGGTTCACCGATGTTCTTCTGACGCGTGGTGCGAAGGAAGTTGTCGCCGTCGACGTCGGTTACGGCCAATTGGTGTGGCGCCTCCAGTCCGACGACCGCGTGCATGTCATCGACCGAACCAATGTTCGCGCTATCGATGCCGAGACGATCGGTGGAACAGTCGATCTGGTTGTCGCGGACCTGTCGTTCATTTCTCTCAAACTCGTACTCGGGGCCTTCGTCGCCTGTACCGCTGACGGTGCGGACCTGGTCCCGATGGTCAAGCCTCAGTTCGAGGTGGGCAAGGACCGCGTCGGTGCCGGTGGCGTCGTACGAGATCCGGAATTGCGAATCTCCGCTGTGCTCGACGTGTCGGAGGCTGCTGCAAAGGTAGGTCTGCGGACGTTAGGTGTGGTGGCCAGCCCATTGCCCGGTCCGTCGGGAAATGTCGAGTATTTCCTGTGGCTTCGAAAGACAGGTTCATCCGGCGATGAAGAGACGGATGCCGCTACCGACGATGTCCCCACGGTGGAGGACATGATTCGCAAGGCTGTAGAGGAAGGGCCCCAGTGAACGCGGTCACGAACGGCGAGTCGCGCGAGATCCTTCTTGTCGCACACCCGGGTCGACGTGACATCACGGAAACTGCCAAGCGGGTCGGGAAGATCTTCGAGCGCGCGGGAATCGGACTGCGCGTCCTCGTCGACGAAGCAGACAGCTCGCGCATCGAAGCAATGACGGAACCCGCGGGTTTCTCCGCGCCGGGTCTCGACGTCACCGTTGTTCATCCCGGCCCTGATGCCGCCGTCGGATGCGAGTTGGTACTGGTTCTCGGTGGCGACGGCACGTTCCTGCGCGCCGCCGAGCTCGCTCAAGAAGCGTCCATTCCGGTACTGGGCATCAACCTCGGACGCATCGGATTTCTGGCAGAAACCGAAGCCGAGCATCTTGACGAGGCTCTCGCACAAGTAGTTCGCAAGGAATATCGCGTCGAGTCGCGTATGACACTCGACGTCGTGATTCGGGTGGACGACGAGATCATCGACCGCGGGTGGGCGCTCAACGAGGCCAGTATCGAGAATCGTTCGCGTCTGGGAGTTCTCGAAGTGGTCCTCGAAGTCGACGGCCGACCGGTGTCTGCCTTCGGTTGCGACGGTGTTCTCGTGTCCACTCCCACAGGCTCGACCGCGTATGCATTTTCCGCAGGCGGCCCCGTCGTGTGGCCCGAACTCGAAGCGCTGCTCGTCGTACCCAGCAATGCGCATGCGCTGTTCGCGCGGCCGTTGGTCACCAGCCCGAATTCGATCATCGCGGTGGAGACCGTCGCCGGTAGCCATGACGGCCTGGTCTTCTGCGACGGCCGTCGAACGTTGGAACTGCCTGCCGGCGCTCGCGTCGAGATCGTTCGCGGCGCCACTCCCGTCAAGTGGGTCCGGTTGGACTCTGCGCCCTTCGCTGATCGGATGGTTCGCAAGTTCGAGCTTCCGGTTACCGGATGGCGAGGAAGGAAGCCTTAATCGTGCTCGCAGAGATCCGTATCGACAGTCTTGGTGTGATCTCCGAGGCCAGCGCCCAGTTTCACGAGGGCCTGACCGTCCTGACCGGTGAAACCGGCGCAGGTAAAACGATGGTCGTCACGAGCTTGCACCTCCTCAGTGGGGCGCGAGCGGATGCCGGTCGAGTGCGATTGGGTGCGTCGCGAGCCGTTGTCGAAGGACGATTCATCGCCGACGACGTCTCACCGGCCACCGAGCGTGAGATCGTCCGAATCCTGGAATCGTCGGGCGCCGAGCGGGACGAGGACGGGACCATCATCGCCGTCCGCACGGTCGGCAGCGACGGCCGCTCGCGCGCCCATCTCGGCGGCCGTAGCGTGCCGGCGGGAGTTCTCTCCGAATTCACTGATCCGCTGCTGACTGTCCACGGACAGAACGATCAGCTGCGGTTGCTTCGTCCCGACCAACAGCGCAACGCTCTGGACCGCTTCGGGGACAAGACAATCGGAACGCTGCTGACGAGGTACCGCAAACATCGTCGGGAGTGGCTTGACGCTCGTTCGGAGTTGATCGAGCGCACGTCGAAGGCTCGTGAACTGGCGCAGGAAGCAGACCAGTTGACCTTCGCGCTCAACGAAATCGACGGCGTGGCACCCGAGCCCGGCGAGGACACGGCGATCGTTGCCGAGGTGCGTCGGCTCAGCGAACTCGATTCTTTGCGCTCCGCGGCCGAAGAGGCGCACGCTGCCCTCGCCGGTAGTGACGACATGGCCAGCGGCGATGTGGGCGTCATGCCTGCGCTCGACCTGATGTCCGAAGCGAGGGCGCGGATCGAGTCGGTCACCGATGCCGATCTGGACGGTCTCGGTTCCCGGTTGGCCGACGCTATTGCCGTCGTCACCGACGTTGCCGGTGACCTGAACACCTACCTGTCCGGGCGTCCTGCCGATCCGGGGGCACTGGACTCGCTGTTGTCGCGGCAATCCGAACTGAAAACTCTGACGCGTAAGTACGCCGCCGATGTCGACGGTGTTCTCGAATGGGCGGATACCGCTCGCGCTCGTCTGTCCAAACTCGACGTGTCCTCGGATGCGTTGTCGCTGTTGTCCAAGCAGGTCGAGGAGACGGCTGGCCTCACGGCGGAAGCCGCCACAAAGCTGAGCGCCGCGCGAGTCAAGGCAGCGGCAAAGCTCGCCAAAGCGGTCAGCGCGGAACTTGCCGGTCTGGCGATGGGACGTGCGGGCCTCGAGGTGACTGTGCGTTCGCAGCCTGCCGGCCCGCAGGACGCGGCGCCGCTCAGTGTCGGGGGAGTAGACCTGCATGCGGGGTCTGCCGGCGTCGACGAGGTGGAATTTCGCCTGTCCGCGCACAGTGGGGCACCGTCACTTCCGATCAGCAAGAGCGCTTCCGGTGGCGAGCTGTCACGCGTCATGCTGGCGCTCGAAGTTGTTCTCGCTGGTAGCGACACCGGCGCGACGATGGTTTTCGACGAGGTGGACGCGGGGGTCGGTGGTCGCGCTGCTGTCGAGATCGGACGTCGATTGGCGAAACTTGCTCGCACGCATCAGGTTATCGTCGTCACCCACCTTCCGCAGGTAGCTGCGTTTGCCGACACCCACCTCGTGGTGGACAAGGTCGACGACAAAGGCGGAGTGGTGAGCAGTGGCGTGCGGACTCTGTCGGATTCGGATCGGGTGGTCGAATTGGCCCGTATGTTGGCAGGGCTGGACGACACCGAGACCGGTCGTGCGCACGCCGAAGAACTGCTCGAGATCGCGAATGCGGCCCGCGTCACAGATTGAAGGTTCTGTGGTGTTGGTGTGACTGATGTGGTAGTTGTCGGCGCGCCTCCACCGGTCAACGCGGTTTCAGGTTCATCATCGAAGCCATGAAGATGCCCGGATTGCTCTCACGTAACACCGAATCCTTGCCTGGGATCAGTGGCATCGCCAGGGTCGATCGGAACACGGCGAAGCTTCTGCGCCGTGTCGGTCCTGGAGACATCGTGATCCTCGACGAAGTCGACATCGATCGCCGGACCGCCGACGCTCTGGTGAAAGCCGGAGTCATGGCCGTGGTCAACGCGTCGCCGTCGATTTCCGGGCGCTACCCCAACCTCGGCCCGGAAGTGATCGTCGCCAACGACATCGTTCTGATCGATGCCGTCGACGGTGACGTCTTCAAGAACGTCAAGGACGGCAGCAAGATCCGCCTGCACGAGGGTGAGATCTTCAACGGCGAGAAGAGCCTCGTCAAGGGTGAAGAGCAGACCGAGGCCGAGATCTCCGACCGGATGATCGAGGCCAAGACCGGACTGGTCGATCACCTGGAAGCGTTCTCGGGTAACACCATCGAGTTCATCCGCACCGAAAGCCCTTTGCTGATTGACGGAATCGGTGTTCCGGACATCGACATCGACTTGAAGGATCGCCATGTCGTGGTCGTCTCCGACGGCCCCGAACACGAGGCAGATCTGAAGAACCTCAAACCCTTCATCAAGGAGTATTCGCCGATCCTGATCGGTGTCGGCGCAGGTGCGGACGTATTGAGCAAGGCCGGATACCGCCCCGATCTGATCGTGGGCGACCCGGAGGAAATCACCAGTTCCACCCTCAAGTCCGGCGCGGAAGTTGTTCTGCCCGCCGACCAGGACGGACATGCGGCGGGCCTTTCGCGAATCCAGGATCTCGGTATCGGGGCGATGACGTTCCCGGCGACCTGCTCACCGACCGACCTTGCACTGCTGCTCGCCGATCACCACGGAGCTTCACTGATCGTGACGGTCGGCAACGTGGTGTCCCTGGACGAGTTCTTCGACCGCGGACGCCGTGAAAGCAATCCGTCGGCGTTCATGACACGGCTCAAGGTGGGACCGAAACTGGTCGACGCCAAAGCCGTCGCAACGCTGTATCGAAGTCGAGTGTCCGGCGGCGCGATCGCGCTCCTGGTGCTCGCCGCCCTGGTGGCAGTGATCGTCGCCCTGGTCGTGTCCAATGCCGGTAGTGAAGTTCTCGACTGGGCAATCGCAACGTGGAACAGCTTCGCGCTGTGGGTTCAGGGGCTCTTCAAGTGATTTCGATGCGTCAACATGCAATTTCCATAGCGGCAATCTTTCTGGCACTCGCGATCGGCGTGGTGCTCGGTTCGGGAATGCTGTCCAGTGGATTGCTGTCCGGTCTGCGTGACGACAAGGCGGACCTGCAGAACGAGATCGAAGACCTCAATCAACAGTCCAATCAGCTTCAGCAGCAACTCAATTCCGCGGACGGCTTCGATGCTGCCGTGGGTGGCCGCGTCGTGCGCGACAGTCTCGCTGGTCGCACGGTCGTCGTGATCACGGCACCGGACGCCGATCCCGGTGATCTCGACGGTGTCAACCGACTCGTCACTGCCGCCGGCGGCGCCGTGACCGGACGCGTCTCGCTCACCGATTCGTTTGTCGACGCCACGGGCGGCGACCGCTTGCGGACCGTCGTCACCAATGTCATCCCTGCGGGCATCACCCTCAAGACCGGTGCGGTCGATCAGGGAAGCCTTGCGGGCGATCTTCTCGGGTCGGTTCTGCTTCTCAACGGGCAGAACAGCGAACCGCAGAGCACTCCCGACGAGATGAATCTCGCGCTCGACTCGCTGCGCAGTGCCGGCTTCATCAGCTACGACGACGGAGCGGTCAAGCCGGCTCAGCTTGCTGTGGTTCTCACCGGCGACAACAAGAGCGAATCCGACGCAGCCACCGGTAACCGCGGCGCGGTCATCGCTCGGTTTGCAGGCGCTCTCGACGGACGCGGCGCAGGAACGATTCTCGCGGGCCGACCCGGCTCGGCGGAGGGTAGTGGTCCGGTTGCCGTCGCACGTGCGGATGCGGCGCTCTCAGCGGGATTGACGACCATCGACAACATCGATCGGGAGTCGGGCAAGATCACGACGCCGTTGGCGCTGCAGGAACAGCTGAACGGCGGCGCCGGCCGCTACGGCACGGGACCGGGAGCGGCGGCGGTTACCGTCGGCGCACCCACCAACTGACACCCCGGTATTGATACGCCGGTCACATCGGGGGTGGAAAGTCGGCGCGTTGTAGGCACCGACCCCCGATAGGTGTTACCGTGAAATCCCGTGGGTCGGCAGGCCCCAGCATGCTTCATCAGACCAAGCCCTGCACAGTCGTCACGGGAGCCCCTTTGCCACAGTCACGCACTAACACGCGTACCGCCACCAAGCACATCTTCGTCAGCGGAGGTGTAGCTTCCTCGCTCGGCAAAGGTTTGACCGCCTCGAGCCTGGGACAGTTGTTGACCGCGCGGGGAATGCGCGTGACCATGCAGAAGCTCGATCCCTATCTCAATGTGGATCCGGGCACCATGAACCCCTTCCAGCACGGCGAGGTCTTCGTCACCGAAGACGGTGCCGAGACCGACCTCGACGTCGGACACTACGAGCGGTTCCTCGACCGTGATCTCTCCGGTCAGGCCAACGTCACCACCGGCCAGGTGTACTCGACGGTCATCGCCAAGGAACGCCGCGGCGAGTACCTCGGTGACACCGTTCAGGTCATCCCGCACATCACCGACGAGATCAAGCGTCGCATCCTCGAGATGAGCGGCCCGGACCTGCAGGGCCACCGCCCGGATGTCGTGATCACCGAAATCGGTGGAACCGTCGGCGACATCGAATCGCAGCCCTTCCTCGAAGCCGCTCGCCAGGTCCGCCACGACGTCGGCCGCGACAACGTCTTCTTCCTGCACGTCTCCCTCGTGCCGTACCTCGGCCCTTCCGGAGAACTCAAGACCAAGCCCACGCAGCACTCGGTTGCGTCGTTGCGCAGCATCGGCATTCAGCCCGACGCGCTGATCCTTCGTTGCGATCGTGACGTTCCGCAGGGCCTCAAGAACAAGATCGCGCTGATGTGCGACGTGGACGTCGACGCCTGCATCTCGACGCCCGACGCTCCCTCGATCTACGACATCCCGAAGGTTCTGCACCGTGAGGGCCTCGACGCTTACGTCGTTCGCCAGCTCGGTCTTCCGTTCCGCGACGTCGACTGGACCGTGTGGGGCAACCTCCTCGATCGTGTTCACCAGCCGCGTGAGACCGTGCGCGTCGCATTGGTCGGCAAGTACGTCGACCTGCCAGACGCATACCTCTCCGTCACCGAGGCTCTGCGCGCCGGTGGATTCGCGAACCGGTCCAAGGTCGAGATCTCCTGGGTCCCGTCGGACGCCTGTGAGACCGAAGCTGGAGCGCAGGCCGCTCTCGGTGACGTCGACGGTGTTCTGATCCCGGGCGGCTTCGGCATCCGCGGCATCGAAGGCAAGCTCGGCGCGATCCGTTTTGCACGTTCGCGCAAGCTGCCGCTGCTGGGTCTGTGCCTGGGTCTGCAGTGCGTCGTCATCGAAGCTGCTCGCAGCGTCGGCCTCGACGATGCAAACTCGGCCGAGTTCGAGCCGGACACCAAGCATCCGGTCATCTCCACGATGGCTGATCAGGAAGACGTCATCGCCGGTGACGCCGACCTCGGTGGCACCATGCGTCTGGGTGCTTACCCGGCCGTGCTGACCAAAGGTTCCGTCGTCGCTCAGGCCTACGGAACCGAGGACGTTTCCGAGCGTCACCGTCACCGCTACGAGGTCAACAACACCTACCGCGATCGGATTGCCAAGTCCGGCTTGCAGTTCAGCGGAACCTCACCGGACGGTCACCTGGTCGAGTTCGTCGAGTACCCGCGTGAGCAGCATCCGTTCTTCGTTGCCACCCAGGCACACCCGGAGCTCAAGAGCCGCCCGACGCGTCCGCACCCGCTGTTCGCCGCCTTCGTCGAAGCAGCGTTGACGTACAAGCTCGAAGAGCGCCTGCCCGTCGACGTCCACGGTGACGAGAAGATCGACACCGCCGCCACCGAGACGGCGCTCGACGCTGCAGTCGAGAACGTGGAAAAGGTCTAGCCACAGATGAGCGATCCCGGTCGGCACGAATTCGACACCCTCGGCTCCAAGACGGTCTACACCGGCGCGATCATCGCGTTGCGTGTCGACACCGTTGCGATGCCTGGTGGTCAGCGTGCCGATCGGGAAGTCGTCGAGCATCACGGCGCCGTTGCCGTCGTGGCACTGGACGAGCAGGACAACCTGGTGCTGATTCGCCAGTACCGTCACCCGCTCGGGCACCGGTTGTGGGAAATCCCCGCCGGTCTGCTCGACGCTGCGGGCGAGAGCCCGGTCGAGGCAGCAGCGCGTGAGCTGGGCGAAGAAACCGGACTCGGCGCCGATCGATGGTCGGTGCTGGTCGATGTAGCTCTCTCACCCGGGTTCACGGACGAGGCGGTTCGCGTCTTCCTCGCCGAGGGGTTGCACGAGGTGGAGCGCGACGATCCCGAACACGAAGAAGCCGATCTCGAGATTTCGCGAGTTCCGCTCGCCGACGCCGTCGACATGGCGCTGCGCGGCGACCTCGTCAATGCCACCGCGGTATCGGGCATTCTCGCGATCGCTACCGCACGCTCGACGGGAAAGCCGCTGCGCCCGGCCGACGCACCGTGGCCCGATCGTCCTCGCGCATTCGGAGAACGCAAGTCGCGAGCCTGAAGTGCTTGCCCGACAGGTGGACTCGTATCTCGACCATCTAGCGGTCGAGCGAGGATCGGCGCGCAACACTCTTCTTTCGTACCGCCGCGACCTGAATCGTTACGCGGACTATCTGAACGGGCGCGGCATCGACGACGTCGCGGGCGTGACGGAGAACGACGTCACCGAATTCGTGACACATCTGCGCCTGGGTGACAAAGATGCCGGAGTCGTACCGTTGGCGGCCAGTTCGGCAGCGCGCACCCTGATCGCGGTCCGCGGATTCCACAAGTTCTCCGCCGCGGAGGGCCTGGTCGGTGTCGATGTGGCTCGGACGGTCAAGCCACCGACGCCCGGACGCAAGTTGCCCAAGGCTCTGCCGCTCGACGACGTCATAGCCCTACTCGACGCTTCGGGTGGCGGTGCGGCCGGTGACGGGCCCCGCGACCTGAGGGATCGCGCTCTGCTCGAGCTTCTGTACTCGACCGGAGCACGCATCACCGAAGCGATCGATCTGGACGTCGACGACATCGACACCGAAACCCGTTCCGTGCTGCTCAAGGGCAAGGGCGGCAAGCAGCGGATCGTACCCGTCGGCAGGCCGGCGATCGCCGCCGTCGACGCGTATCTCGTCCGTGGGCGCCCCAGCCTGGCGACGCGCGGTGTTCCTGCCCTGTTTCTCAACGCTCGCGGTGGACGCCTCTCGCGTCAAAGCGCGTGGCAGATACTTCAGGATGCGGCGGCGTCGGCCGGAATCAAGGCGGACGTCTCACCCCATACGCTCAGGCACTCGTTTGCCACACACCTGCTCGACGGCGGCGCGGACGTACGTGTCGTGCAGGAACTCCTGGGTCACGCTTCGGTAACCACGACGCAGATCTACACGCTGGTCACCGTCACCGCGCTGCGTGAAGTGTGGGCTCAGGCACACCCGCGTGCCCGTTAGGGGTTGGTTGGCTCATGCGTGTCTGCGAGACCATTCGGTGATGTAAGCGGTAGCGTTCAAGGAGCGCGAGCGGCCTCCACCGCAGTTTCGGGGGTTTGCCGGCGCCGAGAGCAACCGCCGAAAGAGTAGGGGAGCATCGGACCGTGTCGACATCGCAGCCACCAGCGGCGGAGTCCGCGCCGCCGCATGTCAATGCCCAACTCTTCGAGCGCGTGAACGAATCAGCACCAGCTGTACCCTCCGAACCAGAGGCGATGTTCGAAATAGATACGACGCCAGTAGCCTCTCCACCTGCGGAAACACTGACCGTTTCCGCGGAAGAACTCGGCCCGACGGGCCGGCCGGTCCGCGAGGTGCCTCAACCGACACCGTTGGCGCATCACGGACCCGCGATGATCATCGCGATGTGCAACCAGAAGGGTGGCGTCGGCAAGACGACGTCGACCATCAACCTGGGCGCGTCGTTGGCCGAATACGGTCGTCGAGTGCTCCTGGTGGATCTCGATCCACAAGGCGCGTTGTCTGCCGGACTGGGCGTTCAGCATCACGACCTCGAACTGACCGTCCACAATCTCCTGGTCGAACCGCGTGTGTCCATAGACGACGTGCTGATGAGAACCCGAGTTGACGGCCTCGACCTCCTGCCCAGCAACATCGACCTTTCGGCCGCCGAGATCCAATTGGTCACCGAAGTCGGACGTGAGCAGACCTTGGGACGCGTGCTCCACCCGGTTCTCGATCGGTACGACTACGTGCTCATCGACTGCCAGCCGTCGCTGGGCTTGCTCACGGTGAATGCTCTGGCGTGCGCCGATTCGGTCATCATTCCGATGGAATGCGAGTACTTCAGCCTGCGCGGCCTGGCACTCCTCAACGACACTGTCGAAAAGGTGCACGATCGTCTCAATCCCAAGCTCGAGTTGGCCGGCATCGTCGTCACGATGTTCGACGCCCGGACCCTGCACGCACGGGAGGTGATGGCGCGCGTCGTGGAGGTCTTCGGCGACGTCGTCTACGACACGGTGATCAACCGTACCGTTCGGTTCCCCGAAACCAGCGTCGCCGGTGAGCCGATCACGACATGGGCGCCGAAGTCGGCTGGGGCCGAGGCATATCGAGCATTGTCCCGCGAGGTCATTCACCGGTCTGGTCGTTAGTGGAACTGATTGCATCGCAAGAAGATCCGGTCGAAGTCGCACCGGATTCGATCGACCCGAACGTGCCGACCGACGCTCAGACCGCAGCCAAAGCTGCCGGTTTCCGAGTCACTCTCCGGAACTTCGAAGGCCCGTTCGATCTGCTGTTGAACCTGATCAATCAACGGCAACTCGACGTCACCGAAGTTGCCCTGCACACGGTCACGGATGATTTCATCGCGTACACCAAGGAACTCGGCAGCGCGATGGGCCTCGATCAGACGACGGAATTCCTGGTCGTCGCTGCCACTCTTCTGGACCTGAAAGCCGCCAGGCTGTTGCCTGCCGGGCAGGTCGAGGACGCGGAGGATCTGGCACTTCTCGAAGCTCGCGATCTTCTCTTCGCGCGCCTGCTGCAGTACCGGGCGTACAAACAAGTTGCGGCGCTGTTCGGTGAGCTCGAGGAAGCGGCGCTGCGGCGCTATCCGCGTTCGGTGGCGGTCGAGGATCAGTTCACCGAACTTCTGCCGGAGGTGCTGTTGGGCGTCGATCCGCAGCGTTTTGCGGAGATAGCGGCGACGGTGTTCACGCCGCGTCCGGTGCCCACGGTGGGCCTCGATCACCTCCATGTGTCCAATATCTCGATACCCGAACAAGCCGAGCGAATTCTCGAGTTGCTGCGCGAGCGAGGCATAGGGGAGTGGACACCCTTCGGGGACCTCGTTGCCGAGTGTGAGATCACCGTCGAGATAGTCGCAAGATTTCTCGCGTTGCTCGAGTTGTATCGCCGGCAGGTCATTGTGTTCGAGCAACCCGAAGCACTCGGACCGCTGATGGTGAGTTGGACCGGAGACGACCCGGCCGCGCCGGCCACAGAGGAGGACTACGGATGAACGCCGAGCCGACGGAATCAGAGTCTTCGCAGCTAGACGAGATGATCGAGCCTACCGAACACGCCTCGGAGTCCGAAGATTCCGCCCCCGATTTCGAACTCGACGACGATCAGCTCGACGCAGTGCTGGAGTCGCTTCTGCTTGTCGTGGATTCGCCGGCCGAAGTGAACCAGCTCGCATCGGTCACCGGCACCGCACCGGAACGAGTCGAAGAACGCCTGACGTCGATGTCGGCCGCATTGACCGCTCGCGGCAGCGGAATGGACCTTCGCTACGCGGGCGACGGATGGCGTCTGTACACGCGACAAGAGTTTGCCCCGTACGTGGAAAAGCTGCTATTGGACGGCGCACGCACCAAATTGACCAGGGCGGCATTGGAAACTTTGGCCGTAGTCGCATACCGTCAACCGTTGACTCGTGCGCGGATCAGTGCGGTACGAGGCGTCAACGTGGACGGGGTGGTACGTACCCTCCTTGCCCGCGGACTGATCGCGGAAGCCGGGCCGGACCCGGACACCAACGCGACACGGTACTCCACGACCGAACTGTTCCTCGAACGGCTCGGGCTGGCCTCGCTGAGCGAGCTCCCGGAGTTGGCCCCGCTCTTGCCTGATGTCGATCTCATCGACGACATCAGCGAAAGCCTGGAATCCGATCCGCGATTTGCGAGAATGAACAAGGCCGACGTGCCCGCTGACGTAGTGGACACCGAAGTCGACGACTGACCGGAATTCCGGCTGTCGTCAGCACCGAGAAAGACCCGACCACGCTCGGGAAACAGTAGAAAACTGACAGGAAAAAAGTGAACAATCCCGCTCGCCGAGATGGCACACCGGACCGTAACAACTCCCGCGACAACCGCGGCGCACGCAGCGATGCCCCCCGTGGTGGTCGCAGCGACGCCCCCCGCGGCGCACGCAGCGAAGCGCCCCGTGGTGGACGCAGCAACACTTCCCGCAGTACCTCCGGATACGACCGCAACGCCGGATCCGACCGTCCCCGCACGGACGACCGTCGCGGTGGATTCAACGATGACCGTCGCCCCCCGCGCAGCGACGACCGTCGCCCTCCGCGCAGTGACGACCGTCGCCCCGCACGCACCGACGACCGCCGTGGTGGTTACAACGACGACCGGCGCGGACCCCGCACTGACGATCGCCGCGGACCTCGCAGCGACGACCGCCGTACCCCCCACGTCGACGCCCGTCGCGCACCGCGTGGCGGCGCTGACCGTCGTAGTGACGATCAGCGCGGCGCACGCCCCGACGCTCCTCGCGGCGGTGCTTGGTCGAACGCACCTCGTGGATCCAAGTTCGACGGACCTCCGCGCAAGCGCCCGGCAGCTCCCACACCGCCGGCGACCAACAAGCGTGGCAAGCCGAAGACCGAGAAGCCGCAGCGCGTCGTCTCTCAGAACCCGTTGGTCTCCAACGCCAAGCCGGCACGTCACCAGCATGCCGAGATCACCAAGCACGACGGCCCGCCGAAGGGTGACGGCGTCCGCTTGCAGAAGGTGCTGGCTCAGGCCGGCGTCGCATCACGTCGTGCAGCTGAAGAGCTGATCGACCAGGGTCGCGTCGAGGTCGACGGCCGCATCGTGGTCGAACAGGGTCTGCGTGTCGACCCCGAGAACGCAGTGGTTCGTGTCGACGGCGTCCGCGTCGTCGTGCAGAAGGACCTTGTCTACCTCGCGATGAACAAGCCGCGTGGGTGGCAGTGCACCATGTCCGACGACCTCGGTCGCCCGTGCGTCGGTGACATCGTCTCCGAGCGCGTTCAGTCCGGTCAGCGGCTCTTCCACGTCGGCCGCCTCGACGCCGACACCGAAGGCTTGCTCCTCTTCACCAACGACGGCGATCTGGCTCACCGCCTGATGCACCCGTCGTTCGAGGTTCCGAAGACGTACCTCGCCACGGTTCACGGCGTTGTCGAGCGCAGCACCGGCAAGCAGTTGCGTGACGGTGTCACCCTCGACGACGGTCCGGCCAAGGTGGACGCGTTCACCGTGCTCGAGATCAACGAGGGCAAGACGCTCGTCAAGCTCGTACTGCACGAGGGCCGTAAGCACATCGTGCGTCGCCTCCTCGATGCCGTCGGTCACCCCGTTGTCCGTCTGGTTCGCACCAACGTCGGAGTTGTCGCTCTCGGCGATCAGCGTCCGGGAACGCAGCGCGTCCTCGGACGTAGCGAGGTCGGTGGACTGTACGAGGCGGTCGGCCTGTGACCGATTCGTCCATGCCGCTGGTAGTCGCGATGGACGGACCGTCCGGAACCGGCAAGTCCAGCGTCTCTCGCGCGTTGGCGCAGCGTTTGGGCGCTCGCTACCTCGACACCGGAGCCATCTACCGGATCGCGACCCTGCACGTGCTGCGTCAGGGAATCGATCTGGCTGATTCCGCCGCGATCACGGCCGCCGTTGCGGCGTTGCCGTGGTCCATCGGTACCGATCCGAGCAGCGAGCAGGTGCATCTCGACGGCGCGGACGTCAGTGAGGAGATCCGCGGCGACGCGGTCACCAAGGCTGTCTCCGCGGTCTCGGCCGTACCCGAGGTTCGCGACCTGCTGGTCGCCACTCAGCGTGAGTTGGCGGCGGGCGCAGAGCGGATCGTCGTGGAAGGTCGCGACATCGGAACCGTTGTGCTTCCCGATGCCGACGTCAAGATTTTCTTGACCGCATCCGCGGAAACTCGTGCGGCACGGCGCAATACGCAGAACATCGGCCAAGGCCGCGAAGACAATTACGAAGCGGTGCTGGCTGATGTGCAGCGCCGTGACCATCTCGATTCGACTCGGGCAGTGTCGCCGTTGCGCCCTGCCGAGGATTCCATCCTGGTGGATACGAGCGAATTGGGAATTGAAGATGTGATCGCCAAGTTGCTGTTGGTGGTCAGCGACAGAACTGGAGCAGTGCAGTGAGCGACGATCTGGTAACCGAATATGCCGGTGACGGAACTTGGTCCGAGGAATCGGAGTGGGACTACGCCGATCTCGAAGCGGAAGGCGAAGGCGAAGCGCACATTGCCGTCCCGACCTTGGCTGTTGTCGGTCGACCGAACGTCGGCAAGTCGACGCTCGTCAACCGCATCATCGGCCGTCGTGAAGCGGTAGTCGAGGACATCCCCGGCGTCACTCGTGACCGCGTCTCGTATGAGGCGAACTGGGCCGGACGACGCTTCCTCGTCCAGGACACCGGCGGATGGGAACCCGACGCAAAGGGCCTTCAGCAGGCCGTTGCCCGTCAGGCCGAATTGGCCATGGGCACAGCTGACGCCATCCTGCTGGTCGTCGACGCCGTTGTCGGCGCTACGGCGACGGACGAAGCTGTGGCTCGTGTGCTTCGCCGCTCGAAGACTCCGGTCATCCTCGTTGCCAACAAGGTGGACGACGGACGCACCGAGTCCGAGGTTGCAGCACTGTGGTCCTTGGGCCTCGGTCAGCCGTACTCCGTGAGTGCAACGCACGGACGCGGTACCGGCGACCTGCTCGACGAGGTTCTGGAGAAGCTACCGGAAACCCCGCGTGAAGGTATCCCCGGCGGCGGTCCGCGTCGTGTCGCTCTCGTCGGAAAGCCGAATGTCGGAAAGTCCAGCTTGCTCAACAAGCTGTCCGGTGACGAGCGGTCCGTCGTGCACAATGTTGCCGGCACCACCGTCGACCCGGTCGACTCGATCGTCGAACTCGGCGGGCGCCCTTGGCGTTTCGTCGACACTGCTGGTCTGCGCAAGCGTGTCAGCCATGCCAGCGGCGCGGAGTTCTATGCGTCGCTGCGTACGAAGAGCGCGATCGAGGCCGCTGAGGTCGCGATCCTGCTGATCGACGCGCACGAGCCGATCACCGAGCAGGACCTGCGTGTTCTGAGCATGGTGGCCGACACGGGTCGTGCATTGGTGATCGCATTCAACAAGTGGGACCTCGTGGACGAGGACCGTCGACTCATGCTGGACAAGGAAGTGGACCGCGATCTGGTCCGCGTTCCGTGGGCTCAGCGAGTCAACATCTCCGCCCACACCGGTCGCGCCGTGGCGAAGCTCGTGCCGGCTCTCGACACGGCTCTGGAGTCCTGGGACAAGCGCATCCCCACGGGTCGCCTGAACACCTGGCTCAAGGAAGTTGTCGCGGCCACGCCGCCGCCGATGCGTGGTGGTCGCCTGCCTCGCATCATGTTCGCGACTCAGGCAAGCACACGCCCGCCGACATTCGTTCTCTTCACCACGGGCTTCCTCGAGGCCGGCTACCGCCGCTTCATCGAGCGGCGTCTGCGTGAAGAGTTCAACTTCGACGGCAGCCCGATCCGCGTATCCGTCCGAGTGCGCGAGAAGCGTGACCGCAAGGGCCGCTGATTCTGCGTCCAAATCGGTACCGAAAAGGCTCTGACCAGCCGATTGGTACTTCGGCCCGTCCCTGATGTAATCTTTCCAAGCGCCCGAAACAAGGGCGTGGGACGGGCTGTGGCGCAGCTTGGTAGCGCACTTGACTGGGGGTCAAGTGGTCGCAGGTTCAAATCCTGTCAGCCCGACCGAAGATAGATCGAAAAGGCAGTTTCTCAGAAATGAGAAACTGCCTTTTTGTTTGTGCTTCAGAGGTGCGGAAACGATAGCCAGGATTTTCATCCTTCTATCTCGATGTGGCGGTCAGAAGATCCCGACGTAGGGGCGAGTGTTGGGGAGTGGGAATTCGCTGGTGAATGCTCGTCCGAAGCGGTACTTCGTGCTTCACTCGGTCCAGGTGGATCTGCAACCACTTTCGTCGCACACGACGCCGTCGGTCTCGGTGGTGCCGCAAGCGTGGCCAGACTCGCAGACGAACTCGGTCGGCCCTGAATCCTGGATAATCTGGCTTTGGAGAAACGCGTCGCGAACCGTCTGACAATAGTCGGAGTATCCGGTTACAGTGCCGTCCGACCAGGTCGTCTCGATCGAATTGTACCCCGATTGACAACCGATGATTGTCGCTGGCGTGGGTGTTTCGAGTGTGGTCTCCAACAGTGTGTTCGGTGCTGACAGCGTGGCTGTCGCGCTTGTGAGTGGTGGAGTCGTGGATGTGGATGTGGATGTGGATGTGGGGGAAGGGGAAGGGGGAGGGTCTGAGGTGTCTGACGCGGCACTACAAGCGGACAAAATCAGGGAAAGCATTCCGACAGATACAGCGGCGACTCTGATTCTCATATCTTTACTTTCATTCGGTGTGGCGGATTCCCCCGACTTCGATGAAGTTAACGAACGGGGTCTTGAGTGCTGAATGCCTTGACGATCGCGCTCCAGAACGGGGCCTGGTCCTATTGTTCTACATTTCCCAGTCGAGGCAAAGCCTCCGAGATTGATCGGGGCAGAAGTGGACGCCGACTAAACGGTGTAGCTCAAGTCCGACACTGCAACGTCGACTGCTTCTGCAGTCCGATCGATACAGCATGCTTGCAAGCTATCTCAGGCTTATCCGACGATAAGGGATATGTGACTGTTTTTATCATGCCGCCTGCATCCATCCTCTGAGCTTGACCGAAGGCGATGTAAGTCGAATTTTCAGAAGCTGGTACCTGCGCTTCAATTGTGCCCCAGAGGATCGGTAACCGATCTCCCGGAAAGTCCTGCGTTAATTGGATCTCCGCGACGGATTCGTCGTCGATCTCGTACGTTATGCCTGCCGTAGTGAAGTGTGGCGTGGACGCAGTATCGAGCGGGCCGAGAACGGTCATTCTCGGAAACTGGGTGAGGATCGACCTCGGCACTTTTCTCGAACGAAAGCTTGTCGAGAACACTGTGATGGGCTTTCGGCTCACCACGACAAACACACTCGGTTTCGCGCTCATCAGAATGTCCGCCGGAAATACGTACCGGATCTCGTCATCTGGATCCAAGTGAGACCGAAGGCGCTCGCGAACATCCGCAGAAACCGGCATGGGCGGAAGGCCAGCTCAGGTTCGCCGACGGAGGCGAATATTGTGGACGGCAACGGTTGCTCCGAAGAGCGCGATCAGAATGGCGGTAAAGATTGCTGCCAACCACCACGGCGCCGAACCTGCTGTATTCAGCCAGATGGTCAGTGCACCGAAAATTGTAGTCGTAATGCCGACAGCACGAGAGACGTCGACGTTCCTCGGATTGACCGGCGGCGTTCTCCACCAATGAAGGCGATGCCCTCGATTCTCGCGCAGCATTCGCAGGATGGACCAGACAGTAAGCGGCAGACCAATCGCGAGGACGATCATCCCGGCAATCACTGCCGCGGTGGACCCGTCTCGGAAGTACGTCACGGCAGCGCCTACAACACCTGCAAAACCGATGGCTGTGAACACTTTCCAAGCCGGGGTGATCGACTGTGCCTGCGGTTGTGTGTCCATACAAGGACCCTCCCACAAATTACGGCCGAAAACTTCAAGCCTGTTGCGACCTGCGTATGTGCATCACGGTGACAATCAAACTCGGCAGGCCGTTAACTGCTCCGAGTACCGCGACCGCAATACCTGCACTCAAAAGAGGTGCTGTCTCCCAATAGTCGTTCACGATGGCGGATGCTCCGAGCAAGCTCAATACCCAGCCCGCGAGCTGAGCACGCCGAACTTGTTGTGCCATTCGCGTCGAGAATTGGTCCGACGCGAGAGGCGATCTCCGCCCATAGTTTCCCTGAGCTGCGAGGCTAGCACCGTAGATATGGACAGCAACAGCGAGCATCAGTGCACCGCATGCGATCAACATCGGTTGATCCCTTCTTTGATGTTCGGTGACGGTATCGCCCTTCCTCGCATTTCGAGCTGTAATCGCTTTCTGCTCCTGGGCGTTTTTTCGTTCCTGGCATGATCTCGTCGTATGACGGGGATTCGGATCGCGTGGGTTGTATTGGCGGTCGCCACAGGGATTCTGGGATCCGCGGCGGCACAGTGGCCGCTGTATGAGATCACCAATTGCGAAATAGATCTCGGCCCACTCAGTTCGGCAGATTGTTACCGCTCGATTCACGACTACTTCGGACGAGATCTCTTCTTGGTGCTCGCATTGCCGGTGGCTCTGTGCGTCATTCCAGCTGTTATCCCGCGACCATTCGTGTCCTGGATCGTCTCGGCGACAATGCTTTGTGCTGCAGTGCTGGGTTTCTTTACGGCTTTCGGCTCTGATATGCCGTCCCTGATGTCGATGGTGGGGAGCCTCCCTGCGGCAGTGCTGGCATTGGCACTTGCGGCGGTGCATCAGGCGATCGTTCTGCGCAACGGCGCCATTGTCAGGGCTCGCGGTGGGGTCCGCGATACGCAGCCGAGTGAGTGATCAGTCGGGGCTGAAGAACAGTTCCATCGAGATCCAGAACCACGCCACCATTGCTGCCACAGAAAGGAACGCGAGCACCAATGGCAACGCGAATTGCCTGCCGGTGCGGCTGGGAATAGTCATAAGTCCTAGAATGACGAACACGGCGGCAGGCGCCGCCCAACTTATCCAGTAGGTGAGCGGTGGCGGGTTGGGGCCGAACGACGTGAACGAACGGTTCGGATAAAGCTGCGGCTGCGGGACATCTGCGAAATGTTGCCACAGGAGTACCAACGGCAGATAGCCGAACAGCCCGAGCAGAAGGCCGACGACGAGTCCCGCGAAGATTCGCTCGCCCCTCATCTCGATGCGCCCGTCGGAATCAATCGTTCCACCGCCTATGTCACTTCTGGAAAGTCACGAGCCTGCATCCGTAGTGCCCACGCCCGGGCCGCAACGAACGTCACGGCCAATACGAGCACCACCAGCAGTACGACTGCAATCCAGGTGGGAGCGGCGGTGGAGAAGCCCAGCTTCCACGCAGTACCGACACCCGCAGCAGTCGCCGCCAACGCCCCTACCGGAAGCATCGCCGCGACCGCTCGCGTCGTGCGAACAGTAAGTCGATCCCCGGCAGCGCGAAGAACTCCGAACACGGCGGCGACCGAAAGGCCATAGGCCAGAAGACCGCTGACGGCGTAGACCAGGAGCGGGGACCATCCCATATCAACCGACCCGGTGAATGCCATGCCGATCAAGACCAACAGGGGCGTCAGCCCAAGCGTGACGCCTGCGATGCCTGCCACCACAGTTCGAACCAGTCGATTGTCTTGGCTTCCGGAGATTCGCACGCCCGCGAGGCGGAGCACGAACCCGGTCAGCGCGCCCAGAAGGGCGCCGATCACCGCAGCCTCGATGGGCCAGGTCCATTGCGATTCACCCGCGAAGCCCGAGATTGTGGTGCCACCCGAAAAGAGGGTGATCGTGGCGGACGCCTGTGCCGATCCCTGTGTCAGCGCCGCCGTGACGATGGCAACGGTCGCACCGAACAAAGCAAACCCGAGTGCCTGTTTCCACATCTAGCCATCTTGACCCATCCCGCGGGAGAATTCGGCACAACGGCAGTCTCGTCCGGATGCCTTCTCACTGTGCAGATTGGGGGGCGCAGCCGACTTCGGCGATAATTGTGTGAAGGGGCTGGTGGTGACACCCTCGTCGTATCACCACCAGCCACGTTCGACACTCACGACCTGCTGTCACGCACGCAATCGGCGACGTGCTGCCAGTGCTGCCGGAAATCCGAGATCTGCATCGATCACTTCACCGGAGAGACGTTCCGAGATTTCGATCAGTCGACTGCATCCGGTCTCTCCGATCGCCTCGTACGGATACGACCCCAGCACATCGGTCTGATGCTCAACCCGCTTCCGGCGATCGCGACCCACCTCGTTCAGGTGAAGCTCGGGGCCGTCTTCGAGCCATCCACGCGCCCGCACACCTTCGACGCCTTCCGCCCACTGATCGTTGTCCCATGCCCGGCTCATTTGCAGAGCAGCAGCAGGAACATCACCGGTTGCGGCGTGGACTACCAACGCTTCGACACCGTTGAGTCCCTCGGCGTGAAGAAGTGCGACATGAGAATCTCCGCGAAACTCCCGGAGCAAGGATTGGGCATGCCACAACACGAGATGAGGCTCTTCAGGCCACGGCAACGACGCGTGTCCACCGAACAGGGGTCGCCCTTGTGGTCTGTTGCATGCGCGTTCCGCAGCTCGACGCGCGAGTTCGGCAGCTTCTCGTACCTCCTCGCCGTCGACATGCTCGCCCCATGCCTTGCGCAGCGAACGGTCGACAGCGTCGAGTCGAGCGGCGAGGATCTGTTCGGGGGTGGCGATGGTCCAGGCTTCCGGCAGTACCGCGTGTACCAGTGCCGGATTGAAGTTGAAGAAGGTAGCGATGGTGACTTCTGCTGCTACAGCACCCATGGGTGCGGACCGCGAAGCGAAGTACCCCATCCGAGGATGTGTAAAACCCAGAGCGGCATATGCTTCCGCGCCGTAGGGGGTGAAGTAGATCATGCCGTGTATCGGTTCGGCTCCACGGAAGACGCGGCGCGCGGTGTCTGGTGCGATCGGGGTCATCGGTAATCCTTCATATGGGTGATGTGGTGGTCGAGAATCAGGCTGGGTAGGGGATCTTCGTGAGCTATCTCCCTCTGACATACATGCGGTCTCGGACGGCATCACCCACTCGGTAGACGGCCAAGACGACCAGTGAAATCAGAATGCCGGAGGGGAGAATCTGTTGTGGCGCGCTCAAGATATGCAAGTACGCATCTGACAAGTCGCCGCCCCAACTCGGAGTGGGCGGCTGTATCCCCAACCCGAGGAACGAGAGGGCGGCCTGCGCGAGAAAGGTCAGACCGGTGAGCACAGTTACCTGAACGACAACCGGACCCATGGCGTGTGGAAGGAGATGACGCAAAAGCACTACGTGCGGTGGACATCCCGAGAGTCGCGCGCTCAGGACGAAGTCTCGGTTCCTCGTTTCGCTGACCCCGGCAGCCAGAATTCGTGCAATCGTGGGTGCGTAGACGACTCCGAGGGCGGACATCGACGTAATCAGGCTCGGCCCCAGAACGCCCGTAATTGCCACTGCAAGAACCAAACCGGGGAATGCCAGTAATGCGTCTGCCACCCGGAGGAGCGACGCACCGATCCAGCGTGGCCAGTATCCGGCGATCAGTCCCCACGGAATGCCTAAGAGCAGACTGACAGCGACCGCAATCGCAACGCCGAAGAAGGCAGAGCGTCCTCCCCAGATCAGCCGGCTGAGCACGTCGCGGCCGAAGCCGTCAGTGCCCAGTAGGTGTTGTGCACTCGGGCCGGCGAACGTGTTGGTCAGGTTCTGATCGGTCGGACTGTACGGAGCCACGAACGAGGCCAAGGCGGACGCCGCGATGAGTGTTCCCAGAAAGCCGTAGCTGATCCACAGACCGGGCGTCAGTCGGCGGCGAGGCGGTTTGGAACGCGTCTCGCCTGCAGTGGTCACCACGAGTTGGCTCACGAGATCGTTCCCTTCCTCAATTGCGGGCTGATCATGTTGTTGACGATGTCGACCAGGATGTTCACGAGAAGCACGATCACGACGAACAGCAACACGATGCCTTGAAGCATCGGATAGTCCCGCGTGTCGATTGCAATGACCAGAGCGCTGCCGAGGCCCGGCAGCACGAAGATCTGCTCGAGGATGACCGTGGCACCCAACATCGCCACGGCGAGCAATCCGTAGACAGTGACAATGGTGGGGACGATGTTTCGTAACGCATAGCGCCACAAGATTTTCCGCTCGTCGATGCCCATCGCGCGCGCGGCTCGCACGTAGTCACCGGAGAGTGTCTCGATCATCGCGGCCCTGGTCTGCCGGACCGCGATCGATGCTGCGCCGGCGGCAAGCGCCATTGCTGGTAGGACGAGGTGGCTCAGGTTGGCGATCACATCGTCCCCGAGTGGCACCCAGCCGAGCACCGGAAGCACTCCCAGCCCGAGGGCGAAGACGTCGACCAGCACGATAGCGAGGAAGAAGTCCGGCACCGCGAGTCCGATCCCAGAAATCGTGCGGGTCAGGCCATCGCTGCGTCGACCCTGACGCGTCGCGGTCCACACTCCGAGAGGTATGGCCACGACGGCGGACAGTAAGAGAGCGAGAACAACGAGTTCCGCGCTCGCCGGCAGACGGGCAAAGATCTGAGGTCCGACGGGGGCGCTGTTCTGCAACGAGGTTCCCAGATCTCCGTGCAGCGCCGACACCACCCAGTTCCAGTACTGGACCAGCAGCGGTTGATTCAATCCAAGGCGCTCGTTGAGTGCAGCGATCGATTCGTCGCTACCGTTCGGACCGAGTAGTGCCTCGGCTGGACCGCCTGGAATGATCCGGACGAGGGCAAAGGTTAAGAAACTGGCGATAACCGCCGTGGGAATCATCTGCGCGAACCTGACGGCGATCATCCGCACGTAAGGATTGACGGGCGATCGGTGAGGGTTTCGAGTCGGAATGCTCTCAGCCTCTGGAGTCACAGCATTCTCGTGCGATACGACGGTCGCCGTCATGACTTCGAGAGGTAGGTGAGATTGGGCGATCCGTGCAGTGCTGGAACCGCGCCGTGGACGTTCTTCGTGTAGGCGACCACGTCGGGAGTGAAGTACAACGGTACGTACTCGGCCGACTTGATCACGACTTGATTGATTTGTTTGACGATGTCGAGCTGAGCGGATTCGTCATATGTGTTGTTCAACAATGCGATCAGCTTCTCCAACTCTTCGTTGGGGACGGAATTCTGCCGGAAGTACGACCGCGAACCCAGTGAGGCTTCGAAGTTGAGCGGTGCGGATGCTCGCGTGGGCCATCCCACGCTGAAGACGTCCGCACTGTTGTGTGCCACGAACTCTGTAATCGCTTGTGGTCCACTCATTTCGACGAAGTCGACCTTGATGCCGACTTTCTCCCATTGTTCTCTCACAAGGACGGCGTTGGTTGAGTACGGCGGTAGATTGCCTGCCAATCCGCGCACGGTGACCCCGTTCGGGTACCCGGCCTCGGTCAGCAGCGATTTCGCCTTTTCCGGGTCGTACGGCCACGCATCTTCAGTCTCCTCGTCGTAGAACTGCGAACCGGGAGGATATTGACCGAACGCCGCAGTTCCTTCCGAGCTGTCCAGCGCGGCTCGCGCAATTGCCTTGCGGTCGAGCGCATACTGCATCGCCAGACGAACCCGGACGTCGTTAACCACAGGGTTCTTGTTGTTGATCACGACGAGCGCAACTCCGAGTCTCGGGTCGTGACTGACGTTCAGGTTGGGATTCCGTTCGAGGATCGGAGCACTCGACGGTGTGAGCCCGTATGCAAAATCCGCAGCGTTCGATGTCAGGGCATTTGTCAGCGCTGTGGGATTGGAGATCACCTGGATCTGGATCTTGGCGAGCTGGGGGCTGGGTGGACCTGCCGGTTTGTAATCGTCGAATCGACTGAATGTGTATGAACTGTTCGGGACTGCGCTGGTGAATGTGTACGGCCCTGCGCCTACAGGCTTGTTGGCGAAGTCTGCCCCTGCTGCTGCCAGCGCAGTGGGGGAGACCACCATTCCCAATCTGCCGTTGAGCCAGCCTGGTAAACCGGAGGTAGGTGAACTCAACGAGATCGTGACGTGATCTGGGGACGTTGCTTCGATGCTCTTGATCGTCGGGACGGAAACGATTCCGAGACTCAAGCAGTGTTCCATGCTTGCCTTGACGGCTGCTGCATCGACAGCTGTACCGTCGTGGAAGGTCAAGCCGTTCTGCAACGTCATCTCGAACGTCAGGTTGTCCGGTCCGGAGAAGCCCCACTCGCTGGCGATTCCGGGCCGCAACTTCTGGGTGGCAGGTTCCGCATCGATCAGTGGTGCATACATCAACTGTAAGTAGTCGATGTCGTATCCGATGTTTCCCGCACACGGGTCGAGCGAGGCGGGCACGTGCGATGTCGCGACCTTGAGTTCGGCGTTCGGATCGGCAGGTCCGGTATCGCCGGCGGTACCGGTGGCGCTGCTCGAACAGCCGCTGAGCACAAGAGCAGAAAGTGCAAACGCAGCTACCAGCACACGTGGGCCACTTTTCCCATGATTCTGGAAGCGTGTGATCGGATATCGGGATCGCAAAGACAGACGCGGATTCATATGGTGGACTTTCGCTTTGGTCTTCTCGGAAGGGGGGGAGACTGACGCGGCACGCATTTACTGCGGCGGGTTGGAGATTCCGATCGATGTGGCCGGGGACGATAGATGGCAGGCGGAGCTGTGTGCGGAATTCGAGGCCGCGCGAAGTGACGGCGCTTCCGACGCACAGCGATCCATCGCAAACGGGCAGCGGGTGCGGAATCGACAGCCCGAGGGTGGATTCCGTGGGTCGGGTAACTCGCCCCGCACCAATGCTTTCCGACGACTGCGCCGCTCGAGTTCGATGTGCGGGGCCGCGGCGAGAAGCGCCTGCGTGTAGGGGTGCGATGGAGTCCTCAGGACCGTGGCAACCGGTCCGATCTCGACGATTCGGCCGAGGTACATCACCGCGACGCGATCGGCGATCCGTGCCACCGAACCCAAATCGTGCGAAATGAAGATGTACGTGAGGTCATGTTCTTCTCGGAGATCGGCAAGAAGCTGCAACACCTCTTCCTGAAGCGAAACATCCAGGGAGGCAACCGGTTCGTCGCAGAGAATCAGTGGCGCCTTGGAGGCAAGTGCACGAGCGATGGTCACGCGTTGGCGTTGACCGCCGGAGAGCTGGGTCGGGAGGCGGTCGGCAAGCTCAGCGCCGAGACCGACCCTACGCAACAGCTCGACGGCTTTCGGCCGCAAGTACTGTGGGATGCGCAGACGCCCTGGCGCCATCGGCTCGGCTACGCAAGCCCATGAGGCCATCCGATTGTTCAAGGCCGACGTAGGGTTTTGAAAAATGAGATGGGAAGATCCACCCTTGCCGAACGCCGGGTCGTCGAGATTCATAGTGATGGAGCCTGCGGCCGTAGCCACCAGACCCGCGAGAGCGTGAGCCGTCGAGGATTTTCCCGATCCGGATTCACCGATTATCGCAAGGGTTTCGCCCCTCTGTACGGAGAAGCTGACGTCGTCGACCGCGCGAAGAGCTTTGCGTCCGCGTCCGTACTCGACTGCCAGATTCCGAACGTCGACGATGACGTCGGTATTGCTCATCAGCTCACCAGTCCGAGCAACTCGAGTTCGTCGCTGCGGTGACATCTTGTTGCCGATTCCGGTGATCCGATCAGAAGTGGATGATCGGATATGCAGAGCTCCTCGGAGTAGTTGCACCGGGCGACGTATCGGCAACCCACGCCGTCAGCAGGGGCTTTGCTGGTGAAATCGCCTCGCGCCTTGGGTGATTGGGAGGAGACTTCTTCGAATGTCGAGCGTGCCGCCTCGAGAAGGCTGAACGTGTAGGGATGCGCGGGCCGCCGAAGCAGCACGTCTCGTGGCGCGACGTCGACGATCTCGCCGCGAAACATGGTGATGACTCGATCCGCGACCTCGGCGACAACCGCGAGGTCGTGACTGATCAACAACACGGCAAGATCGCGCTGTTCGGCCAGTTCTCGAAGGAGATCGACAATCTGAGCTTGGATGGTGACGTCGAGCGCTGTTGTCGGTTCGTCCGCGATCAGCAACTTCGGACCGCATGCCAGGGCCATCGCGATCATCACCCGCTGACACATCCCGCCGGAAAGCTCGTACCCGTACGACTTCAAGGTTCTGCTCGGGTCGGCCAGACCGACCTGGTGGAGAAGATTTGTAGCCACGTCCTCCGCATCGACTTTCGTGATGTCGCGGTGGGCCTTCAACACATCGACGATCTGGCGACCGATGCTGACGGAGGGGTTGAGAGCCGAACTCGGGTCCTGGAAGACCATACTGACGTCGCGACCGCGTATTTTCCTCAACTCGGCGGCGGGCAGACCCACAAGTTCCTGTCCTTCCAAACGGATGCTCCCGCTGATTGTTGCCGTACGGGGCAAGAGACCGAGCAGAGCGAGTCCGGTCAGTGTCTTTCCGCTCCCGCTCTCTCCTACGAGGCCGGTGATTTCGCCCGACCCCAACTCGAAGCTCACTCGGTCGAGGAGTCTGTTCGAAATCGATTCTGTCCCAATGTCAACCGTGAGGTCTCGTACTTGCAGAAGTGGGCTCATCGTCGGGTCGTCCACGTGTGATCGTTCATCGCATTCCTCCGTAAACAACTGAACTGTTGTGACTGGAATCACGTACCGGGGAACCATAAACACTCACCTGCAACAAAGTCAATGAATGTTGCAACGATTGCCGTCGATGGCGCCGTCTGATCGCCTCCGGCTACCGACCAGCACGTCGTCAGCGATACATTCACTCCATGGCCGAGACACGTGACATCCGCGCGGAAGCGTTGAGTGCCGCCCGACGACAGTTCGCAGCCGGAAAACCGCTCGATGTGAACGCTTTGGCCACCGAGTTGGGGGTGGATCGGACCACCTTGTTCCGGCGTGCAGGGAATCGCGACACAATTACCGGTGACGTGCTCGATTCGCTGGCGCGCCGAACGTGGCGAATGGGCCTCGAGGAGTGCGGTGGAAGCGGAGCGTCAAGGGTTGTCGACGTCCTCACTTACCATGCACGGGCGACAATCGAGACCGAATTCTTCCGGACGTATTTGACTCGGGAACCGCAAAAGGCGTTGTGCATACTCACAACTGGACTGGGGCCGATTCAGGGCACGATGGTCGAATCCGTGCGAAGGCTGATCGAAGCTGAAATACCGGAGCAGATTCGGCCAGACCTGCCCGTCGAGGACATGGCATATCTGCTGGTTCGCGTGGGTGAGTCGTTCATCTACAACGATTTGCTCACTGGTGGCACTCCGGATACGGAGAAGGCTCGCTTGGCGTTCCGGCTCATCCTCTCGCGTGACTAGTGTGCCGAGTTTCCGTTTTCTCAGTTTTCGTGAAAGCGCTTCGAATGCAAGCTATTTCATAGCTATGCCTGGTTGTATGACCCAATCAGGCTGGTGGGATCGGCACAAAGCTCCGCATCTCGTCCCGTCCGGGCCGGATGACGCCTGCGGCGGATTCGGGAACCTCGTTCCAGGCGCCGGGAAGGTCACGTAGTGGCTCGGAGACGACGATTCGGGTCTCCTCACTCAGATGGTGCAGGGCATCCACCTCAGGATGGAGCTTGCGCAACGTGGAAATCTCGGTGGAGAAGAACAACGACCTCGACTGGTGCTCGCTGGAATAGCGAAAGATCCAGGTGGAGATGCCATCCGACGTGGCGACGGTCATCTGAACCGGATTGTCGATTCCCTGCGAGCGGGCCGTGTGCTCGACGAATCCGACGGCCCTCGCGACACCTTCGAACGGATCGTCGGTCAGGCCGAACGTCAGCGCGAGGAAGAACAAGGTTTCCGAGTCCGTCGATCCTTCGAGATCCGGAAAGAGCGACGGATCAATGGCAGTCACCAATTCCCGTTTCATGTCGTGGAATCCGTGTAGTGAACCGTTGTGCATCCACAACCATTGCCGGTGCCGGAACGGGTGACAGTTGCTGCGCTGCACTGCAGTTCCCGTCGAGGCGCGGATGTGAGCGAACAGCAGAGGGGTGCGCAATTGGGAGGTGACTTCGCGCAGGTTCGAGTCGTTCCACGCGGGTTCGATGCTCTTGAAAACTGCCGGTTGGGGGCCTTCCCCGTACCAGCCGATTCCGAAGCCGTCGCCATTTGTCGTCGTGGCCCCGAGTTGAGAATGCAGGCTCTGGTCGATCAGCGAGTGCTGTGGCCTGAACAGCAAGTCATGGGCCAGTATCGGCTCTCCGGAATACGCCATCCACCTACACATACTTTCAACTCAAGCAGATCGAGTCGGCGTTGACGGTGCATGCGTAGCGGCGTGCGTCGTCTGGGTGGGCTTCCATGTCGACACAGCCCAGATCACGACGATGTTCAGCGCGATGATGAGAGTCGACCACCAGGGGTAGTACGGCAGCCACAAGAAGTTCGCGATGATCGAGATCGCGCAGATCACCACTGCCGACACCCGCGCCCAGGCCGCTCCGGTGAACAGTGCAAGCCCGACGAGAGCGACGAGCGCGCCCAACACGAGATGGATCCAACCCCACGTCGTCAGGTCGAACTGATAGACGTAGTCGATCCCGACTACGAACACTTCGTTTTCGGCGACGGCAGCGAGTCCTTGGAAGAACTGCACGATGCCGACCGTCACCAAGATGACGGCTGCCCCGATCGATGTTCCTACCGCGAAACCCTGCTTGACTGATGTTGTATCCGACATGACGGTTTCCCTTGATTCGGTGGGGGGCGACCGGACACGTGCCCGGCACGCTCGTTGTAGTGATCGTTGTTCCACCGGCTGACCGCTATGAAACGGAAATGCCTGTCCAATGCGGTGAGAAATCAGTGCGATCTGCTCCGATGTGCGGGCGAAATGTAACTTCTGACCCCTGTTGATCCGATGTACCCCTTGCCGGAACGCGTGTGCGGAGAAATTGCTCGTAACCGAAGTTCACAGAAAACAAGAGGAATTCGGCACGGAATTCGACCTATTTGTCCAGCTGTACTGGTATTTTGACTGAATTGACCGGAAGCTACGGTCCGCGGAAAAAGGTAGCGAGAGAATGACGATCTTCGGCAGGCGTACCGCGGGCATCACCGCGACGGCCTTCGTCTTGGCGACCGTTGTGTCGACAGCACTCCCCGCAGTGGGATCGGCTGCCCCCGTTTCGCTCACCCGCGCGTGCAACTCGGAAATCAACGAAAATTCGATGTCACTCGATCCGGCCGTGATCGACGGTTGGTACGACATCTCGACTGGATCGCCTGGAACGAAAATCAACTCGATCGAGGCGTGGCGGACAGTGCCGGGAGACATCCTCGAGTTTCGCGCATCGGTGACGATCAGAGCCCACGGAAGTCCCGTCCGAGGGACCCTTCGGATCGACGGCGCCGGCTTGACCGGAGATCAGGATTTGATCTCCAGAATGACGTTGACCCAAGATCTCGGCCGGTCAGGGTCAACGGTCACCGACGCTGACGACGGTTCGGTCATCCCCGTACGTGCCAAGCTCGCATTCGACGTCACAACTCCTGGACAAGTCGCGCAGAACCAGACGGTCAACCTCTCGGCAGTCAAGATTGTCTTGGCAGGCGACACCACCGATCCGGGAGGTGAGTGCCCCGGCCCCGGCCCCGGCGGCGGGGGGAATGGAAGCGGTGGCGGAAACGGCAGCGGTGGTGACGGTTCCGGTGGGAACGGTGGGGATTCCGGTGACGCACTTCCCGGTCGTGACGTCGGAAACCGAGTACCAATTTCCCAGATTCCGTCCGGCCCGACTTCTCGTCCGTGACAGCGGCACCTGGATCCACGGCCAGCCGAACGTGGGCCGCTGCAGTAGTGGCGACGATGCTCTTGATCGGCGGATGTTCCGACGACGGTGACTCGCCGACCCGCGTCCTCGCGACCGGCCAACAAGATTTGCCGCCAGAGATTCGCGCGGTGGTCGACGGTCCGGATGTCCCGACCACGCTGCGCACAGGCAACAGCACCGCTGACATCCTGCCGATCAAGACGACGACGGACGGCTCGCTCATTCCGCCCGAGGATGTCAGTGAGATCGGATGGTGGGCAGATTCGGCATTTCCCGGCTCCGGCGCGGGCACCGTGGTGATCACCGGACACATCAACGACATCTATCAGGGTGACGGTTTCGGAAAGAAGTTCTCGACACTGGAAATCGGCTCGGTCGTGACCGTGGCGGGCGCCGGGGGACAGACCTGGAACTACCGTATCGATGCGGTCGATCACTACGGCAAGGACGGAGAGCTGCCGGTCGAGCGATTGAACAGCCTCGACGGACCCGAAACCCTCGCGCTGATCACCTGCGGCGGCGAGTTCGTCGGTCCGCCGTTCGGATACGAGGACAACGACGTCGCGTGGGGAAGTCCGGTGCCCGCATAGCCGAAAACCAGACGTCGGAACGGTTGATAAACTGGGTCCCGCGTTCGTGGCCATCCACGCACGTTTCGAAAGTCCGAAGAAGGAGATTGTGCTGTGGTTGACCTCGCCTATGTCATCGCTGGGTCCGAAGCGACTGGCGGTGCCGGCCTGCAGGTCGACCTGAAGACGTTCCAGGCATTGGACGTCTACGGCGTAGCGACCACCACATGTATCGTCTCGTTCGATCCCAAGAAAAACTGGGGTCATCGCTTCGTACCGATCGCTCCTGACGTGATCGCTGATCAGATCGAGGCTGCGACTGCGGCTCACGATCTGGACGTCGTCAAGATCGGCATGTTGGGCACGCCCGCCACCATCGAGGTTGTGGCAGAGGGCCTGCGTCGGCAGTCCTGGCGCCACGTCGTCCTCGACCCGGTCCTGATCTGCAAGGGCCAGGAGCCCGGCGCGGCTCTCGATACCGATACAGCACTTCGTGATTCGATCCTCCCGCTCGCCACAGTCGTCACACCCAACCTGTTCGAGGCACGCACCCTCGCCGGAATGGACAGCATCGAAAGCGTCGACGACCTCATCGAGGCCGCACGTCGTATCCACGACCTCGGACCCAAGTACGTGCTCGCAAAGGGCGGTGTCGAACTCGCCGGTGGCGACGCCGTCGACGTGTTGTTCGACGGGACCGACGTGACTGTTCTCTCCGCCCCCAAGGTCGGCGAAGAGCGCGTCTCGGGTGCCGGTTGCACGCTGGCCGCCGCAGTGACCGCGGAGCTGGCAAAAGGCGCCGACGTGGGAGAAGCCGTCGCTCTGGCAAAGAAGTTCGTCACGGCGGGCATCGAAGGCCGCGTCTCGGCACACACGCCGTTCGACACCGTCTGGCAGGGCGCGTTCAAGGGATAGGCGCACGGCGGCTCACATCGCCGCGCGCGGCCTGGCAGGATCGAGTGCGTGAGTACTGCGAACCTGAATCGAAGCGAAGTCGCCGAACGATCTCGAGCCATCTCCGTCGCCGGTTACCGGGTGGAGTTGGATCTGCGATCGGCGGTCGACTCCGCCGTGAAGACCTTTTCGACGGTCACGACAATTGATCTGACGTCCTCGGTGGAGTCCACGTGGCTCGATTTCATCGGTGCTGCAGTCGATTCCGTGGACGTCGACGGTGCGTCGATTCCGGTGGAGTACGACGGATCCCGGATCGGGCTGCGCGGACTCGGCGGATCGAACGTCGTTCGGGTGGCAGCTCACGGCAACTACAGCCGTTCCGGTGAAGGGCTGCACCGATTTGTCGACGACGCTGACGATCAGACGTATCTGTACACGCAATACGAGCCTGCCGATGCCAGGCGTGTTTTCGCCTGCTTCGAGCAGCCGGACCTCAAGGCGCCCTTCACATTCGAGGTGACAGCACCTGACGGCTGGGAAGTCCTGTCGAATCAGCCCGCGACCCAGACTCTCTCCGTGGACGGTGCACAACGCGTCACTTTCGCCCCGACGCTGCCGATCTCGACCTACATCACCGCGATCGCGGCCGGGCCGTATCACCGCGTGGCGTCGTCGTGGAGTCGCGGCGAACTCACTGTCGAGTTGGGTGCGCTGTGCCGGGCGTCGTTGGCTCCACACCTCGATGCGGACAACGTTTTCGACATCACCAGTCAGGGGTTGGACTTCTACGCCGAGTACTTCGACTACCCGTATCCGTTCGGCAAGTACGACCAGATCTTTGTCCCCGAGTACAACCTCGGCGCCATGGAGAACCCGGGACTGGTGACCTTCACCGAGGCATACGTGTTCCGCGGCTCCGCAACCGACGAGCAGCATCAGCGCCGCGCCAACACGATCCTGCACGAAATGGCGCACATGTGGTTCGGCGATCTCGTGACCATGGTCTGGTGGGACGACTTGTGGCTCAAGGAATCCTTCGCCGACTTCATGGGATCGCTGGTCAGCGCCGAAGCTACTCGCTTCACCGATGCCTGGGTAGCATTTGCCATCAAGCGAAAAGCGTGGGCGTACCTCCAAGATCAGCTGCCGACCACGCATCCTATCGTCGCCGACATCGTCGATCTCGAAGCTGCGAAGCTGAACTTCGACGGAATCACCTACGCCAAGGGCGCCAGTGTCCTCAAGCAACTCGTGGCGTTCGTCGGCCGTGACGCGTTCTTCGAAGCGGCACGACGGTACTTCAAGGCCCACGCCTTCGGGAACACCACGCTGGTTGATCTGCTCGACGTGCTCGCGGAGACTTCCGGACGTGATGTGCGCGAATGGGCCCGAATCTGGTTGCAGACCACCGGAGTGTCCACGCTGTCGCTCGACGGAACAGACCTGGTCCAGACGGACCCGAGGCCGCATCGGCTCGCAGTCGGAATCTACGACTACAACGAGTCCGGAGACCTTGTTCGCACCGAACGCGTCGAACTCGACATCACCGAATCACGCACGTCGGTCGACCTTCCGCCCGGAGCACTCACACTGCTCAACGACGAAGACCTCACCTACGCCAAGGTGCGATTGGACGCGGAATCTCTGTCCACTGTCGAGGCATCCCTGGACCGCGTGAGCGATCCGCTTGCGCGCGGGGTGATCTGGTCGTCGCTGTGGAACTCGGTGCGTGATGCGCAGCTCTCGGTGTTCCGGTACCTCGACATGGTGGAACGATTCGCTCCCGCGGAGACAGATCTTGCGATTCTCAGCTCGATCCTGACCGATGCCCAATACGCGGTTCTTCACTACGTTCCGAAAAGCTTGCGGCCCAATGTAAGTGCAGGCTGGTTGGAAACGACCTGGAAGGCGGTGTTCGAAGCCGAACCGGAGTCCGGAAGACAGCTGGCATGGGCACGGGCTCTGTCGGCCGCTGCAGCGGTCAACGATGCTCGCGCCGACGAGGTGCGGTCGATACTCGACGGCACCTGCCCGGGGCCGGTCGGACTGGCTCTCGATCCTGATCTGCGGTGGGCATTGTGGATCGCCCTGTCGGCGACCGGCCATGCGAGTGTGAGCGACTTCGACGGTGAGCTGAGCAAGGACAGCACGTCAGCGGGTCGAACGGCGTACGTCCGCGCCGCGGCGTCGATTCCCGATGCCGAGACCAAGGCGGCTGCCTGGGCGTCGGCGACCACTGACGGCTCACTCTCGAACGACCGCCTGGATGCGACGATCGCCGGATTCCGTTCGGGCACGGACCCGTCGTTGATCGAGGGATATGCGGCAGAGTACTTCTCGTCCCTGGGGAAGTGGTGGTCCGAACGCAGCATCGAGATCGCCCGACGGTTGGTGAACGGACTCTTCCCGGCAGCTGAAGACACCTCTGCTGTCGATTCCTGGATCCAGGCCAATGCGGAGGCGCCCGCGTCGCTGCGGAGGCTTGTTCTCGAGCGTCGGGATCACCTGGCCCGAGACCTACGTGCCCAGGCGTCGAACGCGGTGATCTGACGCCATCAGCTCCGAAATGTCCTGTTCTTGGATATTGTCTAAACAGGGCTGCGACGGGAGACGACGTGCACACGATCACGGATCTGTCGCTGGTCACGGGCCCGGTTCCGCCCGTGGTGACGGTGCTCGGAATTCTGGCACTTCTGTGGCTGATCTTCTCGAGATCGAGGCGTCACGTCCTGATCTCGATTCCGGTCTGCATCGTCGCGGCAATCGCGATCACTCTCGTGCTGTACTGGCTGATCGAGAAGGTGTGGCACCCGTTCCCCGATCCGATTGCCCGTCCGGTCTACGTGTGGATCGGGTTGGGCATTCTCGGCGTGCTGCTGGGTGTTTCGCGGGTATTTGCGGCGACGCGGATCGACGGTCGCGTGCTCACCGTGGTCTCCGTGCTCCTGGTGGTCGTGTCGAGCGCGGCTCACGTGAATCTGCAGTTCCAGTCGTATCCGACGTTGGGAACAGCGCTGGGACTCTCGGACGCGGAGAAGGTTTCACTCGCAGACCTGGACGACGGCAAGGACGGGGCGGTACCGGTTTCGCAATGGAAGGCTCCCACGGACATGCCGTCGGCGGGCAAGGTCAGCACGGTCACGATTGCGGGGACGGTCTCCGGATTCAGCGCCCGCGACGCCGAGATCTTACTACCGCCCGCGTATTTCACCAACCCACGACCGGAGTTGCCCGTGTTGGTCCTGCTAGCCGGCCAACCAGGCGCGCCCGAGGACTGGCTACAGGGCGGACGTCTCGTCCAGACCATGGACACCTACGCCGCTGCGCATTCGGGCTTGGCTCCCGTTGTCGTCGTTGCTGACGGGACCGGGTCGGAACTGGCGAATCCGCTCTGCGTCGATTCCCAACTCGGGAACGTCGCGACGTACCTTTCGCGCGATGTTCCCGACTGGGTGCGCGGGAACCTCCAGGTGGATCCCGACCCGAGGAAGTGGGCGATCGGGGGACTTTCCTACGGCGGCACCTGCGCGTTCCAGATGGCAACGAACTTCCCCGCGGTATATCCGACGTTCCTGGATCTGTCCGGTCAGATCGAACCCACACTCGGCGATCGCAAGCAGACGGTCGATGCAGCGTTCGGCGGCAATGACGCCGCGTTCGTGGCAGTGAATCCGCAGGATCTGCTCCGGGAGAAGAAGTTCCCCGACAGCGCCGGGGTGTTCGTGGTCGGCAAACAGGACAACGACTACCGCCCAGGTCTTCAAACGCTCTACGAAGCCGCAAAGGCCGCAGGGATGGACGTCCAGTACGCCGAGGTCGACGGAGGGCACAGCTTCCAGGTGTGGTCGGCTGGATTGGCGAGTCAATTAGGTTGGCTGGGAACGCGACTCGGTCTGCCCGGATGAACGATCGTCCGGAAGTTCCGAAGACCCGATGATCAGCGGGTGAATTCTTCCGGTCGCCCCGGCTTCGGAGCCCAATCCCTGCGGATCCGCCACACTCGCGAGCCGAAGGTCGAGTGCGCCGGTCCATTCTCGGGTCAATTGCGCATCGAGTGCGTCGACGCGCTCGAGTAGCGGAGGGTGCTGGTCCGGCGGGCAGGCTTCGAGCAAGGTCGCGAATACCGCGCGCAGACGACGCTGGACCTGCGCGGAATTGGTACTGAAGTGCCGGATCTCGTCGGTGGCGACGGACACGTAATCGGTCCAGGTGCGTTGCTGCCCTCGGATCAGCGTGAGATCCGAGGTTGACGTGTCGAAGCGGACCCGCGGGGCGAGAAGTACCAGAAGATCTTCGATGTGGTCGAGAGCCTGGACGGCTCGGCCCGGGTCGTTGATGGCGGGTGACAGTGCCTTGAGCGCGATGTCCACGATCGACTGAAGCGCTGCACCGGGGCTGACGACCGGGCTGTGCGTGTCACCGAAGATCAAGCACGACATCAAAGTGTCCGGGCGTACCTTCAGCGAGGGTCCGCGTACCTCGAAGAGGGGCGCGTTCTGGGCGACGAACTCGCCGATGCTGGGGACGACTTCGACCGAGACGTCCCAGCGGCCGGCCAACCGCTGCAGTCGTGCGAGGTCGATCGCCAGCAGAATCCGGCCGTCGGGTGAGAGGTGGCGCAGGCGAATCACCAGTGCGTCGGCGCTCTCGGAGTTCTCGGACTCGCGCGGTTGGGGTAGGGGGAGCGGCTGACTGGGTTTCGGTGCGCCAGAGGGCAGGTCCTCGTACAGCGGATAGGCACGAATCGTCGCGCTCCGGCCCTGGGCCGCTATCCAACGCAGCAACCGACTGGAATTGAGAATCGACCCGACCTTCGCCACCAACGCGATGAACAGGATCGCACTGGCCAATGCCAGAAGCAGTGCGATCGCCGTGGAGATGGTCGGTGAGGAATTCTCCGAATCGAGCGCCAGATCGAGCGCAATGATCAAGGAGAAGACGAACGTGGCCAGAAACATGCCGATCGACCACCGCATCACTCGCTGTTGCGCAAGCATCGGGACCACCCGCACCGAAATCTGCGAGGCGCCGAACTGCATTGCGAGGGTGATGGCGGTGAACACCAGACCGGTGAGAGTGATCATCCCGCCGGCGATGACGCTGAGCAGCGTCGCGGTGGCCCCGGCGTCGACGCCCTCGGAAATGGTACCGACGTCGCCGTCGCTGACCAGGTCTCCGTCGATCCCGACGAGGATGTTCGCGGTGACGACGGACAGGACGACGAGGATCACGGGGAGACGCCAGACCGGGACTGTTCGTAGTCGTCGGCGAGTTCGACGCCAGCGAATTCTGTCCGAGAGCCGCCGCGACAATCCGACCTTCGACGTGGGGGTTGCGGTGTCGACGACGGGGAGCGGTGGTGGGGGCGGGGGAGTGGAACCGAAACTTCCCGACACCGTTTCCTGAACGTAGATCTTCGCGTGGATCATCGGCTCGCGATAACGCTGTTCACGGGCCACTGCCCGGCTCATCTTCGCCGGCTTGTCGCGGTAACGCGAGCGCGCCCACGGCGCACCCGGGCGACTCAACCGAATTGCTCCGATCAACAGAAGTGGGGTGAAGAACAGCCCGATCAGGCCGGTCCAGAGTTTGCCCTTCATCAACGTGATCACGGCGAGTCCGAGTTGGATCACGATCGCGACGACAACGCCGATCAACGTCGCCAGGCTGCGGTCCTGCTCGTACGGGTCGAACTCTCCCGCGAACCCGATCGGGTGGACCCCGAGAAGGAAAAGGAACGAGATCGCGATGGCAACGAACACTGCGTCGATGGACGAGCGACCTTCCTCGGCCCAGTAGACATCGCGCAGATGCAACACGAGCGCGTACTCGTCGAGGACCAACGCGCTGCCGATGCCGAACACCGACGCGAGAACACAATTGGCGATCGGGGTGTGATAGTCGGCCAGAGCGATGAAGGCGAAGCCGGACACGAGCATCATCATCAAACCGAAAACCATGTGGTGGATGTGCATTCCACCGGGCGTGACATTGCCTGGCCACCACGAGACCTCGGCCCGGATCATCCGGACGCTGAAGCGGATGAACAGGAACGTCAGGACAAAGGCGAGTAGGAGGAAGAACAGCGGGAGCCTGCCGGTGTCGACGACCGTGTGCTCGAACCAGGACCGCACGGCGTCAACTCTTGCTGGTGGCGAGCTTGATCAGCTGAGGAGCCGTTGCGTCGGGCAGGTAGGCACGCGTCAGTGCGATTCCGATCCGAGGCAGGTCGGCCTCGTCGCGGAAACACAGGAAAACGGGTTCGTACCTCGGCTTGAACTTCTTCTTGAACGCGTGAAGAGACCGGAAGCCGTACAGCGGTTCCATCGCGGCTCCGAGCATGTCCAGCAGGCGGTCCATCGATGCGGCGTCGGCGCCGTCGTCGCTGCGGGCGAGTGGTGCTCCGGACAGTGAGACGAATTGGGCACCTTGTTCTTTGAATTCGAGAGCCGACGATGCGATGAGGAATTCGACCACGGGGCGGAACCCGTCCGGGCGTCGACGCATGACGTCGAGCGTCCAACCCCGGACGACGCCGCCCTCGCCGTACACCGGCAACCACGAGGTGACGCCGTGAATGCTTCCCGTCGGGTCGACGGCCAAGCCGACCCGGACGTCGCGATCGAGCGCCTCCTCGACGCTGCCGAGAGTGAACCCCATCTCGGGTAGTCCCTTGTCGCCCACCCATTCCTCCGAGATGGCGCGTACCTGAGCCAACACGGAGAACGGTTCGTCTGCCAGTGTTGTCATCCGGAAGGTGATGTCGTCCTTTTTCGCCTTGTTGAGCGCCGAGCGGATGTCCTGCCAGGACTTCCCGGTGAACTGCAATTCCGGCAGGTCGACGATCGTGTCCTCGGCGACCTGAACGGTGCGCCACCCGCGCCGTGTGGCGGCATCGGCCGTCTCCCTTCCTACGGAGAACAGGCAAGGAGTGAGGCCGTTGGCTTCGGACATCGTCGTGAATTCGTCGACCGCCGCGGCAAGCCTGTCGGGGCTCGCTATCGGATCGGCCAGAACGACGACGACACCGACATGTCGTTGGAATGCAACGACGCTCTCACCCGACTCACCGAAGTAGTAATTGTTGCCGTCCCACGTCGTCATCCACGACATGGTTCCGCCGCCGTGCTGTTTGAGCAGTTCCCGAGCAGCGGCGCGAGGATCGTTCCCGGACAGCGGCCCGCCTCGAATCTTGCGCCGCATCGGCACGTGAAAAGCGTGACGGCCCTTGATCAACAAGATGAGTTCGAGAAGCCAGAGCAGCGCGGTACCGACCGTGACGGCGCCGGCGCTTTCGTAGTCGAAGAAGATGACCGAACCGAGGACGAGGGCGGTGGCCAAAACCGTCAGAGAACCGAAGACCACAGCAACCCACCAGGCCCAGCGGCGACCTCGTCGCAACTGATCCGCGATCAGGGCAACGATGATCACGTCGACCAATGCGGTCCAGCCCGAACCGGTTTCGGCTTCCGTCGGCCCGAACGGTCCGCTTCCGGGGAACAACCAGACGGCGATCTCGACCACGCCGATCAGGAGCAGGCCGATGAATCCGAGCAGACGGATCTCACGTCGGGTTCGGGGGATGAACCCACGCTCTCCGTCGCCGAAGAACTTCTCGCCCACCGGGAGGAAGATCGCGACCGCGATGAGATGCTGTACGTCGGCGAGGCGGCCTTCGAAGAGAAATGCGATGGCGATGTACGCACACAGGATGGCGCGCACTCGCATTCGCCAGGGTGAGCGCAGAGTTGCGGTGGTTGCGGCGAGTGCGGCGATGATGGCGGTGGTGACACCGACGTCGCGGTGGGTGGCGAGGTTGCGGGCCCAATCCCAGTCGGTGTGGCTGCCGGCCCAGAGGAGGAGCGATGCACCCAGTTCGCCCGCCAACTGACCGCTGATCGTGACGATGGCCGCGTTCTTGGTGCCCAGGCGCCACTCGCACCAGCCGACCGCGAAGGCGAAGACGACGATGATCGAAACATACTGACCTGGCGTCAATCCGAAGAACCACCCCGTGACGAGAGTCCACCACTTGCCTTCCTGCAAGGCAGGGACTCCGTAGGCGATGTCGTCGAACCACGAGTAGGTACGGACGTGATTCCACAACGCACCGGTGGCGATCCCGACGACGGTGATGGTGAGCACGACGATCGCGGTGAACGGCACGCGCCGCAGGACACTGAGCGCTTCGGAGGCGAAGTGGGAGGCCCGATTCGGCGCGCCCGGCGCGCTCTGGTCGGTCTGCGGGGTGGGGGTCTGGGACTGCTCAGCCATCGACGTTCTCTTCTCGCCATGCCGCTCGGTGGATTCTGCCTGTTCAGCATGACAGGAATACAGACCGATAATCAGGCGAAGCGGTCAAAATGGACCAGACTGGCTGGGGGTCTCAGTCTCGTGGCGCTAGTGTCGAGCCATGGTGAACGGAGATTTACTGAATCGGGACCACGTGGTCGCCTCACTAGCCGCCTTCGAACCTCGGTCGGTCGAACTGGACGGAAGGCGCTCGGCGTCGGTGGTCATCGTCGTCATGCGGACTGCGGACGGAACACCGGTGTTCCCGGTGACGAAGCGGCCGAGCAAGATGCGCGCCCACCCCGGTCAGTTCGCGTTGCCGGGCGGAAGCGTCGACCCGGGCGAGTCGTCCGAACAAGCAGCGGTTCGGGAACTGTCCGAAGAGTTGGGCGTCGACGTCCCTGAGTCGAACATCATCGGCCGGCTCGACGACTACGTCACCCGTTCGGGATTTGTGATCCGACCGTTCGTCGTCTGGTCCGGTGAGGACATCGGGGGACTGGTACCCAATCCCGACGAGGTGGCCCAGGTGTATGCCGTGACGTCGGAAGAGCTCGACGTGGACTCGCGATTCGTCACCATCGAGGAGTCACCGAACCCGGTGATTCAATGGCCGTTCCGAACGAGCTTGATCCATGCGCCGACCGGAGCCGTCATCTATCAGTTCCGCGAAGTTCTGAACGGACGGACCACGCGCATCGACAACCTCGAGCAACCGGTGTTCGCCTGGCGATAAGACCAGCTCGACACGCTCGGGACAGTTCGGGCTACGGCGCCTCGGCGAATAGTCCGTCGTGCTGTGGAAAGCTGGCCGCACGGCAATCGAACGACGCGAGGTGTGTGCAGTGAACTCTGGCGAACAAGAACTGGTCCCCACGGATCGGATTCTCACTGTTCCCAACGTGCTCAGTATCGTGCGTCTACTCGCTCTGCCGCTGTTCGCCTATCTTCTGCTCGTCACGCACTCGGACGGCTGGGCATTGGCACTGTTGATGCTCAGCGGGTTCACCGACTGGCTCGACGGCAAGTTGGCCAGAGTGCTCGGACAAACCTCCCGTCTGGGAGCGCTTCTCGACCCGCTCGTCGACCGTCTCTACGTCGTCACGACACTCGTCACCTTCGTCGCCCGCGATTTCATTCCATGGTGGGTCGCGGCGATATTGATCGGACGTGATCTTCTACTCGCGTTGACGTTGCCGATCTACCGGCGGCGTGGACTGCCGCCGCCCGAGGTCGTCTATCTCGGTAAGGCCGCGACCTTCCTGCTGATGTTCGCGCTGCCGTTGATTCTTGCCGGACACGGAGACTGGGCCATCGGACCGTTCACCCATGCCTTCGGTTTCGCTTTCCTGATCTGGGGAACCGTCCTGTACGTGTGGACTGCCGTGATCTACGTGCTCAAGGCCGTCGACGTGGCGCGAACACACGAGGTCGTGCCCCGATGAAGTCGACCGGGGAGGACGTCCGTCGTAACCCGGTACCGTCGCTGCTTCGGTCGCTCATGACCGAACATCTCGATCCGGGCTACGAAGCAACGGCATTCGAACGTCAACACGAGCACACCAAGAACAGATCCTCGAAAACCGGGCCGTGGCTGGCTCTCGGCGCACTGTTGATCGGGTTCATCGTCACGGTGTCCGCAGTGCAGGCCACCAAACAGGTGACCGGTACCGAGGAGGTTCGAAGCGAGTTGGTGGCCAAGGTCCGTGACGCCGAGGATCGTATCGATTCGCTGGCCGCGTCCCGCGATTCACTCGGCGGTGACGTGGATGCCGCGCGCGGCGTGGCGCTCGAAGGCGATGCACGCGGCAGCGCGGTCCTCGATCAACTGCGAGCGGTCGAATCCGGTGCAGGAGCCGAAGCTGTTCACGGGGAAGGTCTGGTCGTGACCCTGACGGACCCGGCCGGACGCCCGAACCTCACCGACGCGTCCCAGCGCAGCGTCGGCGGTAAGACCGTTGTCCTCGATCGCGATCTGCAGACCGTCGTCAACGCCCTGTGGGCGGGCGGAGCGGAGGCAATTGCCGTCGGCGGCGTGCGAATCGGGCCGACGGTGACCATCCGTCAGGCGGGCGGCGCGATGCTCGTCGACAACCAACCTGTCTTCTCGCCGTACCGCGTCGAGGCGATCGGCGACACGCGCGCGCTGCAGAGAGAGTTCGTCGTCAGCGACGCCTACGTGAGAATGTCGAGCGTCTCGCAATTGTACGGAGTCGGTTTCGCGGTGGCCGAGGACGATTCGTTGACACTGCCGCCTGCAACGCCTCGCGCGGTCCGGGTGGCAACAGAACCCACAGAGCCCAAGTGACAGAAGGAGTTCGATGAAGGCCGGTTCCGCCCTGTACGGACTCGCAGCACTGGTCGTCGGTATCGTCTTGGGCGTTGTTTTCAGCCCGCAGGTGCCCGACGTCATCCAGCCCTATCTTCCGATCGCTGTCGTTGCAGCGCTCGACGCCGTCTTCGGCGGACTTCGCGCGTATCTGGACGAGATCTTCGACGCGAAGGTGTTCGTGGTCTCCTTCGTCTTCAACGTGCTCGTCGCGTCGTTGATCGTCTGGCTCGGCGATCAGTTGGGTGTGGGTACTCAACTCTCGACGGCAATCGTCGTCGTACTGGGTATCCGGATCTTCGGGAACGCAGCGGCCTTGCGACGACGACTGTTCGGAGCGTGAGCCATGTCCGACCACGTCACGACAGACCCCGAAGAACCAACCGTCACGACCACGGGTGAAGGTCGTCACGAGTTGCGTTCACCGTCGAAACACCGCACCAACGTCGTCTTCGCCATCCTCGCGGCCGTGCTCCTGGGCGTGCTCGGCGTTGCGATTGCGACACAGGTACGCAGCACAGTGGCCGGAGATTCACTCGACGCCGCGCGCCCTGCAGACCTCTTGGTGGTTCTCGACAACCTGAATCGTCGCGAAGCCGCGCTGCGGCAGGAAGTCGCGAATCTTCAGGAATCGCTTGCCACTTTGGAAGCCGGCGGAAACACGGGAGCAGCGCTTGACGAGGCGCGGGCGCGGCTGACCTCGCTCTCCATTCAAGTGGGGACCGCTCCCGCTACCGGACCGGGTGTGACGATGACCCTGACAGATCCAGCAGGCGGCGTCGGATCGGAAGTGATTCTCGATCTCATCCAGGAACTGCGTGCTGCCGGTGCCGAGGCCATCTCGATTGCCGGTGCGAACGGCGAACCCATTCGTATCGGCGTGAACTCGTGGGTGAGTGGGCGCGGCGGCGAGATCGAATTGGACGGAACCCGGATCGAGCAGCCGTACACTGTGACCGCGATCGGGGATCCGCCGACATTGGCGGCAGCGTTGAACATTCCCGGAGGCGTCTTCGACAATGTCGCACGCAACGGCGGAACGTCGTCCGTCGAGCAATCGCAGCAGGTCACGATCTCCGTCTTGCGACAATTGAATCCGCGCCAATACGCTCAACCCGGAAATTGATCTTTTTGCGTCCGACTTTCGGACGGCCTGTGAAAGGAAGCCACTGTGAGTGAGCTCGATACACCTACCGATCTGCGCTACACCGCGGAGCACGAGTGGGTGAAGCGAACCGGCCCGACCTCAGTTCGAGTCGGTATCACCGACTTTGCTCAGTCGCAGCTCGGTGACGTCGTGTTCGTCCAGCTTCCCGCTGTCGACGAGGACGTGACCGCCGGTGAATCGCTCGGTGAGGTCGAGTCGACCAAGAGCGTCTCCGACATCTTTGCTCCGTTCACTGCGAAAGTTCTTGCAGCCAACGGTGAATTGGACGGACAGCCTGACCTCGTCAACACCGATCCGTACGACACGGGTTGGTTGGTCGAGCTCGAGGTTGCCGACGAGGCCACACTCGACGCCGCTCTGGCGGCAACTCTGGACGCGGAGGCATACAAGGGGCTCACGTCCGAGTAGAAAACCTGCGCGTGGACTGGCCAACTCGTGTTGTGTCGCGGCCTGTCTCGCTGCACACGGCGGTCTGCGCAGGGTACGGTCGTTAGGTACGCATGTGCCGAGTCGGGGCGCAGGGCCGTATCGAACGTGACTGTGAAAGATGCTCGTGAAGAAAGTGCACTGCGTAGTCCAGTGATTCATGATCTGGATGATTGACCCAGGAGGAGAAACAGTGAGCGAGAACGGTAACGACGCGGGCTATGGGGAGTCGCCGGCGGAGACCACTTCGGTTTTCCGTGCGGACTTCCTCAATGAGCTCGACAACACCTCCTCTGCAGCACCGGCCGCCGAGCAGCCGGTTTCGGGCGTGGAAGGCCTTCCCGCCGGAGCCGCACTTCTGGTGGTCAAGCGGGGACCGAATGCAGGATCCCGCTTCTTGCTCGATCAGCCGACGACGTCGGCAGGTCGACACCCGGACAGCGACATCTTCCTCGACGACGTGACCGTCAGCCGTCGTCACGCCGAGTTCCGTCAGGAAGATGCAGATTTCCACGTCGTCGACGTCGGAAGCCTCAACGGCACCTACGTCAACCGTGAGCCTGTCGATTCGGCAGTTCTCGCGAACGGTGACGAGGTTCAGATCGGCAAGTTCCGTCTGGTGTTCCTCACGGGCCCTCGTGCCGGTGGTTCGCAGGTCGGCGAGTCGTCAGCAGGTGCGGGTAGCTAATGACGGCAGTGCGGCAGCAGAGCCAGCCCGGAATGTCGATTGGTTCCGTGCTGGATCGGTTGCGTCCAGATTTTCCCGATGTGACGATTTCGAAGATCCGTTTCCTCGAGTCCGAGGGCTTGATCAGCCCACAACGGACACCGTCGGGATACCGCAGATTCTCTGTCGAGGACTGCGAGCGTCTTCGCTTCGTGCTGACCGCTCAACGCGATCAGTACCTGCCGCTCAAAGTGATCAAAGAACAACTCGAAGCGATCGACAGTGGCGCAGCGACGGTGAGTGCAGAAGTTCCTGCGCCTCGTCGTGCCCGCGTCCTGTCGATCGCTACGGGCGATGTCTCACCCGAGGCTTTTCGAGTCGATCGCGAAGTTCGGGTCGGTCGTCAGGATCTTCTCGCGCGCGCCGACATCGACGATCGGTTTCTGACCGATCTGATCCGCACCGGTTTGGTCGTTCCCGGCGCGGCAGGCTTCTTCGACGAGGACGCCGTGACATTGGCGCGCACCGCGAAGGCGATGTCCGAGTACGGCTTGGAGGTTCGCCATCTACGGGCGTTCAAGTTGGCTGCCGATCGCGAAGCGGGACTGGTGACCCAGATCGCCGGACCGGTTGCCAAGGGTCGTGACGCCGGAGCGCGTGATCGCGCCGAGGAAATGGTCCGGGAACTGGCCGCGCTGTCGTTGACTCTGCACACGTGTCTGGTCAAATCGGCGGTTCGGGGAAGTCTCGATCGCTGAGTTCCTCGATCAGCGGGGCACACTCGAATAGAATTTCAGTACGACCGCATCGGAGCCGGTCGGCTGGATCACGTCAGGTTGGAGGCAAGCTCGATGGGCGAAATGCGTGTGATCGGAGTTCGTGTCGAGCAGCCTCAGAATCAGCCGGTCCTGTTGCTGCGAGAGTCCGACGGCGATCGGTACCTGCCGATCTGGATCGGGCAAACCGAAGCTACCGCGATTGTTCTCGAACAACAGGGAGTCGAGCCGGCGCGGCCGCTGACTCACGACCTGATCAAGATCTTGATCGAGTCTTTCGGCCGGAGCCTCAAGGAAGTACGGATCGTGGACCTGCAAGAGGGCACGTTCTATGCGGATCTCGTCTTCGACGAGCAGACTACTGTCTCGGCACGTCCGTCGGACTCGATTGCATTGGCACTGCGCATCGGCGTTCCGATTTTCGCGTCGGAAGCCGTTCTCGCCGAAGCCGGCCTGGTCATTCCCGACGAGCGCGAAGACGAAGTCGAGAAGTTCAAGGAATTCCTCGACACCATCTCGCCGGACGACTTCAAGGCAACTGACGGTTAGTCCTGTTTGTCCGTAATCAGGCTTTAGTCTTCAACTCTCAAGTAGAGGTTGAGTCTCGGTCGGCGTGTTGCGTTGACCGAGCACCCTCGTGGTCTTACCGTTGCGTGCGGTGGAGATCTTCTCGCCTTGTCGATCGAGGCGTACTCTGGGTAAGTCCACTCATGGAATTACCTGCCTTGGATTCACATCTGAAAGTTCGGTCGGCACGGGATTCTCGTGACTGCTGATAGCACAGGTTGGTTACATGATGGCGAAGCGAGAGGGAGACGGCAGTGGAAGAACAGTCGAATGAGCGCGGAACGGGCATAGCCGATAGTGCCGAGCCGACTGCAGAAATGTCTTCCGAAGAGCTGCAGCCGGGCCTGTTCCCGGATGATTCCATCCCCGACGACCTCGTCGGATATCGAGTGCCCAGCGCGTGCCAGATCGCTGGGATCACGTACCGCCAACTCGACTACTGGGCACGAACGTCGTTGGTTGTTCCGTCCATCCGTGGCGCTGCCGGATCAGGTAGCCAGCGTCTGTACTCCTTCAAGGACATCCTCGTCCTGAAAATCGTCAAGCGTCTACTCGATACCGGCATCTCACTGCAGAACATCCGCGTTGCCGTCGACCACCTGCGCAAGCGCGGCGTGCGCGATCTCGCGAACATCACACTCTTCTCCGACGGCACCACCGTCTACGAATGCACGTCTCCCGAAGAGGTCGTCGACCTCCTCCAGGGTGGGCAGGGCGTATTCGGCATCGCAGTCAGTGGCGCGATGCGTGAACTCACCGGAACGATCGCCGACTTCCCCGCCGAGCGGGCTGACGGCGGCGAAAGTGATCCCAATCCGGAAGACGAGTTGGCTTCGCGACGCAAGAATCGCGCCAGCCGCAAAACCGGATAACGTACGTCACATCTCTTTGGAGGATGCCACGGTGCAGGTAGGCGTCTCGGTCAACTAGACTGGGCCTGCGTCGCCGGCGTACGGGAGAGCCTCGGATACCGATTCACCGAACTTGTCTTTGCTGCAGTCTTTGTTGCAGAGCCCAGTGGTGAGCGGGATCAGGGCGCCGAAGGAGCAATACCTCCCCGTCAATCTCTCAGGCACCAAGGACCGTACGGGCTCCGACGCCTCTGGAAAGCGGTGGGACAACCCACCCGCCGACGGGGAAAGGCTGTGGCTTCCGTCAATCGGCGGATCACTACCGAATCTCTCAGGCGCTCGGGAATCGAGCATGCGACAGAGGGGGAGGAACACACCGCAGTTCGGTGTGTGTCCTGATCCTCCGATCTGTCTGGGAGTTGTCGTGATCGACGCTGCAAGCCGTATATTTGCCGACCGCCATGTCGGTCCGAACGCCGCGGAACTCGCGCGCATCCTCGAACTTGTCGGGGTCGATTCTCTGGACGAACTGGCAACCAAGGCCGTTCCCTCCGTCATCCTCGACGCTGCCCCGAACGGCATCGCGGCCGGACTCGACGCTCTGCCGCTTCCGGTCGGAGAGCACGAGGCACTTGCCGAACTGACTGCACTCGCAGCCCAGAACACCGTCGCGACGTCGATGATCGGCCTCGGCTACTTCGACACGTTGACGCCGCCGGTCTTGTTGCGCAACATCATCGAAAACCCGGCCTGGTACACCGCGTACACCCCGTACCAGCCCGAGATCAGCCAGGGCCGCCTCGAAGCCCTCCTCAACTTCCAGACCATGGTTGCCGATCTCTCCGGCATGGAACTGGCCAACTCGTCGATGCTCGACGAGGCCACCGCCGCTGCCGAAGCCATGACGCTTCTGCGTCGCGCGAACCGCAGCAAGTCTCCGCGATTTGTCGTCGACGCGGATCTGTACCCGCAGACACTCGCCGTCATCGAGACACGCGCCGAGCCGCTCGGCATCGAGATCGTCTCCGCGGACCTCACTGCCGGTCTTCCGGAAGGCGACTTCTTCGGCGTCATCGCCCAGATCCCCGGAGCCTCGGGACGAGTCGTCGACTACACCGCGATCATCGCGGAAGCTCACGAGCGCGGCGCTTTGGTTGCCGTCGGCGCCGACCTTCTTGCGATGACGCTCATCACCTCGCCGGGTGAACTCGGTGCGGACGCGTGCTTCGGCACCACCCAGCGCTTCGGTGTTCCCATGGGTTACGGCGGACCGCACGCCGGTTACCTGGCGGTGCACTCGAAGCACGCGCGTCAGCTGCCCGGCCGCTTGGTCGGCGTCTCCATCGACGCCGACGGAGACAAGGCATACCGCCTGGCGCTGCAGACACGAGAGCAGCACATTCGCCGTGAAAAGGCGACGTCCAACATCTGTACCGCGCAGGTACTCCTCGCCATCCTCGCAGCGATGTACGCGAGCTACCACGGCGCCGAGGGACTCAAGGCGATTGCGTTGCGCGTCGCTGCCCGCGCACACGCATTGGCAAACGGCCTGCGCGAGGGTGGCGTGACCGTAGTCCACGATTCGTTCTTCGACACCGTGCTGGCTCAGGTTCCGGACAAGGCGGCCGACGTCGTCGCTGCGGCGAAGGAATCCGGGATCAACCTGCGCCTGGTCGACGCGGATCATGTCGGCATCTCGTGCGACGAGGCCACCACAGCCGATCACGTCCTCGCCGTGCTCGACGCGTTCGGTATCGAAGACGCAGTCGTCGCTATCGAAGCAGAGGGCAACGCGGTTCCCGCTGCTCAGGAGCGCACCTCCGACTACCTGCAGCACGAAGCCTTCACCCGTTACCGTACGGAAACAGCAATGCTCCGCTACCTGCGCGCGCTCTCCGACAAGGACATCGCGCTCGATCGCAGCATGATTCCGCTGGGTTCGTGCACCATGAAGCTCAACGCCACCGCCGAGATGGAATCCATCACCTGGCCTGCGTTCAACGCGATCCATCCGTTCGCGCCGACGTCGGATGCGCCCGGTCTGCTGAAGATCATCGAGGATCTCGAAGACTGGTTGGTTGCGGTCACCGGCTACGACAACGTCAGCCTCCAGCCCAACGCCGGCAGCCAGGGGGAGTACGCGGGCCTGCTCGCGATTCGTAATTACCACCTCAGTCGGGGCGACGACCACCGCGACACCTGCCTCATCCCGTCGAGTGCTCACGGCACCAACGCGGCGTCCGCCGTCATGGCCGGGATGCGCGTCGAGGTTGTCGCCTGCCGTCCCAACGGTGACGTCGACGTCGACGATCTGCGTGCGAAGATCGCCGATCACGCCGAGCGTCTCGCCGCGATCATGATCACCTACCCGTCCACCCACGGTGTCTACGAGCACGAGATCTCCGACATCTGCGCAGCGGTACACGACGCCGGCGGCCAGGTGTACGTTGACGGCGCCAACCTCAACGCGCTTGTCGGCCTTGCCCGTCCGGGACGATTCGGCGGCGACGTCAGCCACCTGAACCTGCACAAGACGTTCTGCATCCCGCACGGCGGCGGCGGACCCGGCGTCGGACCGATCGGTGTGCGCTCACACCTCGCGCCGTTCCTTCCCGGTCACCCGATGGCCCCCGAACTCGGTGGCAGAGGCACGATCTCGGCAGCGCCGTACGGCAGTGCATCCATCCTGCCCATCACCTGGACCTACATTCGGATGATGGGTGCGCAGGGTCTTCGCCGTGCCAGCCTGACCGCCATCGCGTCGGCAAACTACATCGCGCGTCGACTCGACGAGTACTTCCCGGTTCTCTACACCGGTGAGAACGGCATGGTCGCGCACGAGTGCATCCTCGACCTCCGTGGGTTGACCAAGGACACCGGAGTTACCGTCGACGACGTCGCAAAGCGTTTGGCGGACTACGGGTTCCACGCTCCGACCATGAGCTTCCCCGTGGTCGGGACACTGATGGTCGAGCCCACCGAGAGCGAGAACCTCGAAGAGATCGACGAGTTCTGCGAGGCGATGATTGCCATTCGCGGCGAAATCGATCGCGTCGGCGCCGGCGAGTGGACGGTGGAGGACAACCCGCTTCGGGGTGCTCCCCACACCGCCGGAAGCATTGCAGCGCAGTGGGATCACCCGTACTCGCGTGAGATCGCCGTCTTCCCGCGCGGCAAGGCTCGCCCGAAGGTGTGGCCGTCCGTGCGTCGTATCGACGGTGCACACGGCGACCGCAACCTGGTCTGCTCCTGCCCGCCGATCGAAGCGTTCGCAGGCAACTAGAGCGTGTGCCCGCCGGAGATCATCACCTCTCGCGCACGAGTTCGAGAACGGTGATCTCCGGTGGTGCGCCGACACGTACCGGCGGGCCCCACGCCCCGGCGCCACGCGTCGTGTACAGCACGGTGTTTCCGATCTTGTCCAAGCCCTGCACCGAAGGCTGCTGCAGCGGAACGAGGTAGCGCAGCGGCCACATCTGTCCGCCGTGAGTGTGCCCGGACAGTTGCAGATCGATACCCATCTCGGATGCCTCGATCGCTTGGCGCGGTTCGTGTGCGAGAAGCAAGGCGAAAGTATTCGGATCGCGGCCTGCGAGCGCGGCCGTCAGGTTCGGCTCGTACGGGGCCGGTGACGTGTAGTCGTGGATGCCCACGACGTCGATGGTGTCGCCGTCATGCTGGATCGAGGCGCGACTGTTGCGAAGCGTCGTGATCCCCAGTGATTCCCAGACATCGAGCCATTTGCCGCCGTCGTCGGCATAGAACTCGTGGTTTCCGCTGACTCCGAAGATTCCGTCCCGCGCCTTAAGATCGGCGAGCGGAGCAAGGTCGGGAGCAACTTTCGCGACGGTGCCGTCCACGAGGTCGCCGCCGATCGCGATCAGATCGACGTTCTGTGCGTTGACGATCTCGACCACCTTGCGGGTGAAGTCGACCCCTCGGGCCGGTCCCACGTGCAGGTCGGTGATCAAGGCGATCCGGTATCCGTTGAAGCCCTCAGGTATGCGAGCGAGCGGCACGCGGACGCGGGAAATCTTGGGGCCCGACGCCTCGTAGACGCCGTAGCCGGCGGTGCCGATCGCCGCGAGAGTGACTGCTGCTGTAGCCAACTGCAACGTACGACGCTTGGCTGGGTCGACTTCGGTCGTGGTATCCGTGTGGCGTGCACGTAGTCGACCGATCCCGGCGAACAGGCCGATCACGAGCAGTCCGGGAATCAGATACAGCCACGAAGCCAGCCAGACCCATCCGACGAATCCGATCGGTCGCGCCCACGACGTCGGAAAGACTTCGCCACTGCCGACCCCGATGAGCGTCGAGACCGCCAAGACGACAAGCACAGTATCGGCAAGACGAGCCCATCGCCTCGGGATGCCGGTGGCGCGAACGAGTCGGCGGTGCAGGAACCAGGTCAGAAGGGCGAGAAGGACTGCAAAAACCGCGACGCGCCCCATCAGGACAGCATCTTGGTCACTGCGGCCGCGAGAGCGGGGTCGGATGTCGAATCGACGCGAACCAAAGTTCCCCCCGTCCGATCCGAGACGTCTTGGAGAGTGGAGACGTCGTCACCCGTACCGACGACGATCACGTCGACCTGCACCGGACGCGACGGATTGCCCGCTGCCGCGATCGCGCTGAGCAGTTCGGCTCGCGTCGTGGTGGATTCGTCAGGTGTGCTCGAAGTGATCAGCAGCACCGAGTTGACTCGTCCCGCGTCGAAACCGTCCACCGCAGCTTTGTACGAGCTGGCAAGCGCCGGGTACTTGGACGTCTTTCCGCCGGCTCGGAGTCCGTTGAGGAAATCGGTGATGGTGGCACGCCGATTCGGTTCGGACAGTGAACCGCCCGGAACCAGGATGCGCTCGGACGGTTTTCCGTCGGTGCCCGTGCTGAACTCGCGGAGGCCGATGTCGGAAGCGTCAGGGCTGCGACCCAATTGAGTGTTCACTGCCGCAGCAACGTTCGCCAAGCGGGTAGTGCCACCGTCGTCGGTACCCATCGACGCCGACGTGTCCATCAGGATGGTGGCACTGCGCGGAGAGACCGGATTGGCGACGATGTCACCGAGCGCAGCTGCGGTTTCGGCCGACGCGGGAATCAACGTGGACGAGACCTTGGCCGGGGACACCGCACCGAGATCGGGAAGGTCTTGGCCCTCGACCCGGAAACCGGCGCCGACGAACAACTGTGACTGATTCGGCTCACGCATGAAATCGGCAAACTGAGCCGCTGCGCGCGAAGCGGTTTCGTCGATCCCGCTGCCCGAGATGATGACCGCCGGATAATCAGCAACTGGCGTTGCGCCGGCGGGGGAGTACGTCGTCATCGCAGCGTTCGCGCTCTGCGCTATCGACTGTTCCGTGGCCGGAACGGCTTTCACCGAATCCGGTGTTCCGGCGCTCAGTGCCCCGAGGGCTTCGGCAGTGGACGTGGGGGGAGTCGGCAAGGATTGGAACTGCAACGCCCGCGCACTGAGCGCAGCGTTGACCTGCGCGGACTTCGCCTGATCTGTCGTGACCGGACCGGCACCCGCATCGGCGACGTCGGCAGCGATTGCCTGTGCCGCCATGGAAGTTTCGGTACTTCCGACTGGCAGGGCAACCGTCAGATCCGAAGGCAACGACTTCCAACTCGATGCTGCGCCGGCTAATGCTGCCGCGGTCTCGGGGCCGACTGCCAGAACGATCGGAGAACTCGCGAGCGAGCGAGGATCACCGTTGATCACGGCCTTGCCCGCCCGCGGCGCGAGTTCGAAAGAACTCGTCGGGATCCACAGGGAGGGGCGCGGTCCCAATGCTGCGTCGTCCCAGGGCGCCGCCGGACCGGCTTCGAGTGCCGTCGACACTGCCGCGGACGGTGCACCGTGCACCGCGACGGCGATGCAGTGATCACGAACCACCGGCGAGGTCTGGGTGTACCGCTTGGCCAGTTCCTCCACCTGTGGGGCGATGGACGGATCAGCGGTGACGTCGAGTGTCTTGTTGCCTTCGACGCACGTGCCTGCCGCTTGTTGCCCCTGATCGTCGATGCGACTGCTGAGGGCTTTCCACCCGAAGAAGCCTGCCACGATCAAGGCGATCAGCACGACGACGAGAATCGGCCCCTTGCTGATACCTCTGGCGCCTGACCCGCCGCGATGTTCGCCCACGTACCTTGCCCTACCTCGGTCACTCGAAGAATGTCTGTCGAACGGACTGTGTCCTCGGCCAGTCTAGTGACGAATCTTCGGGGCCTACGCGAACAGCCTCGGCACCGGGAGCGGCGCCGAGGCTGTTCGGGTTCAGCTTCGAGTTCGAAGAAGGTGAAATCAGGCGTTGGCAGCCTTGTACTCGCGGCGGCGGCGATGCAGGATCGGCTCCGTGTACCCGCTGGGCTGCTTCGCGCCTTCGAGGATGAGTTCCTTGGCAGCCTGGAACGCGATGTTGGAATCGAAATCAGGTGCCATGTTGCGGTACTCGGCGTCGCCCTCGTTCTGACGGTCGACAACCGGGGCCATCCGCTCGAGCGCGCTCACGACGTCACTCTCGCTGACGATGCCGTGACGCAGCCAGTTGGCGAGCAACTGGCTCGAGATGCGGAGCGTGGCGCGGTCCTCCATGAGCGCGACATCGTGGATGTCGGGAACCTTGGAGCAGCCGACGCCTGCGTCGATCCAGCGGACGACGTATCCGAGGATGGACTGGCAGTTGTTGTCGAGCTCTTCCTTCTTCTCCGCGTCCGTCCAGTCTGTGCTGGGCGCGAGCGGGATGGTCAGGATGTCGTCGACGCTCGCGCGAGGCTTGCCCTTCAGACCATCCTGAACTGCGAACACGTCGACGCGATGGTAGTGCGTCGCGTGCAGCGTTGCGCCGGTCGGCGACGGAACCCACGCGGTGTTGGCACCGGCCTTGGGGTGGCCGATCTTCTGCTCGAGCATGTCCGCCATCAGCTCGGTCATGGCCCACATGCCCTTGCCGATCTGCGCCTTACCCTGCAGACCGCAGGCCAGTCCGGTGTCGACGTTCCAGTCTTCGTAGGCACCGATCCACTTCTGCTTCTTCATCTCGGCCTTGCGCACCATCGCGCCGGCCTCCATGGAGGTGTGGATTTCGTCGCCGGTGCGGTCGAGGAAGCCGGTGTTGATGAACACGACGCGGTCGCTGGCTTCCTTGATGCACGCAGCGAGGTTGACCGTCGTACGACGCTCCTCGTCCATGATGCCGACCTTGAGCGTGTTCTCCGGAAGGCCGAGGACCTGCTCGACACGGCCGAACAGTTCGGTCGTGAAGGCAACTTCCTCGGGGCCGTGCTGCTTGGGCTTGACGATGTAGATCGAGCCGGTGCGGCTGTTGTCGAGCGGGCCGTTCGCGTCACTGATCGAGAGGCCGTGCACAGCGCAGGCGCTGGTGATCAAGGCGTCGAGGATGCCCTCGGGGACCTCGTTGCCGTCGGCGTCGAGGATCGCGGGGTTGGTCATGAGGTGACCGACGTTGCGGACGAACAGGAGCGAACGACCGTGCAGGCTGAGTTCGCTGCCGTCGACGGCGGTGTACTTACGGTCGCCGTTGAGCGTGCGGGTGAAGGACTTGGCGCCCTTCTTGATCTCCTCGGACAGATCACCGCGGTTGAGACCCAACCAGTTTCGGTAACCGACAACCTTGTCGTCGGCGTCGACTGCGGCGACCGAGTCCTCGAAGTCCATGATCGTGGTGACGGCGGATTCGAGAACGACGTCCTTGACGCCGGCGGCGTCGGTGCTCCCGATCGGGGACGAGGCGTCGATCTGGATCTCGGCATGCAGGCCGTTGTTGAGCAGCAGGATGCTCGTCGGTGCGTCCTTCTCACCGAGGTAGCCGACGAACTTCTCCGGCTGGGCGAGCGTGGTGACCGTACCGTCTGCCAACGTGATCTTCAGTTCACTGCCGTCGACAACGTACTTGGTTGAATCGGCATGCGATCCCGACGCGAGAGGTGCTGCCGCATCGAGGAATTCACGCGCCCAGGCGATGACTTTGTCGCCGCGGACCTTGTTGTAGCCGGAACCCTTCTCGGCCCCGTTCTCCTCCGAGATGGCGTTCGTGCCGTACAGCGCGTCGTACAACGAACCCCAGCGGGCGTTGGACGCGTTGAGTGCGAAGCGCGCGTTGAGGATCGGCACGACCAACTGCGGGCCGGCCGTCGAGGTGATCTCCGTGTCGACGTTCGCGGTGGTGACCGAGAATTCGGCAGGCGTCGGCAGGAGGTAGCCGATTTCCTGCAGGAATGCCTTGTACGCTGCGGCGTCGATGGGAGCGCCGGCGTGATCGCGATGCCACTGATCGATCTGAGCCTGCAGATCGTCACGCTTGGCAAGCAAGTCACGGTTCTTCGGTGCGAGCTCGGTGATGACCTTGTCGGCGCCGG